>PJEL010004983.1_pt1 | contig 10765 bp, 12 predicted proteins | sample 1853271 | NCBI WGS metagenome assembly PJEL01 (sample SAMN08108733, study PRJNA415343) | Invertebrate metagenome, whole genome shotgun sequencing project. | host: Globobulimina | place: Sweden: Gullmar Fjord | collected 2015-08 | reverse complement strand
ACAACACCAATCGCTGCCAAGGCAAAGCTTCCCTTAGCAATAACAGAAGCAATTTTTTGCCATAAACGCTTTGGTGGGTGTGCTACAGGAAGATGATGTGCTGGAGTTTCTTTCGACATAAGATAAATAGCTTAATTGCTTAAAAGTACAGCAATGTTAACACGCCAAGGTAAACCAAGCTTGATACCTATCAACGATTAGCCGATCATTTGTATAGCTTATGTGATCAAGTGTTACTTAGTGTAATCTGCCGGAGATATAACAGAATATTGGCAACAACAATACCACAAGCTAAACCTGCTACATTTGCAGCCATATCTAACCATTCACCATAGCGATTAACATAGGGTTGAATCAATTCAATTGCACCACTAAAAATAGCAAAAGCTAATACTAGCCATAACCAGTGATTCGGCTTTCGTAGCGCTACAGGTAACATCAAAGCGCCATAGGCAATGAAGTGATGGCTTTTATCACTGCCTGGTACTTGTGGTAAGTGCTCTGCTGGCCATAACGATAGTGTTGCAATTACAGCTAACAAAAATATAGTAATAATAAGCCAATAGTCTTTTATTAAATTAATCAGAGTATTCATGAGTTATTTAGATCTAGATCTTGGTTTAGTACGGTGGAGAATGTTCAGCCAACGATTGGCAAAAATTCCTAGGTAGCCCCATGCAGCGAGTAGGCAAGCAAGACTGAGTATTATAACGCCAATAATCTGCCAAAGATGATGATAAAAATAACCTAAAGCAACAAAAAGCAAACCAATAACAAAAAGGCCAAGCCCACGTAGGAACAGCGTTAAACTGTATTGTGGGTTTTGGCCTAATTTTTCTAGTAATTTATTCATCTAACTTCAGTTAAACTTTCAATTTATATCGGCTTAGTAATATGAATGGTCGCCACGTTCATGCTCAGTCGCATCTTTAACGCCGATGATTTCACCAGCCATTAACTCGATTAATTGCTTTTCAATGCCATCTTTTACTGTGACATCTATTTGTGCACAACCATTACAGCCGCCGCCAAATTGTAATACCGCATAACCGTCGTCAGTAATTTCAACTAAAGTACATTCGCCGCCATGACCAGCTAGTTGTGGATTAACTTCTGCTTGTAAGAAGTAATGTACACGCTCAAATAAAGGAGCATCATCAGCAACTTTACGTAATTTTGCATTAGGCGCTTTTAACGTTAGCTGTGAACCCATTTGATCGGTAGTAAAATCAATTTCAGCTTCTTCTAAAAAGCCTTTACTATCTGCATCAACCATTGCAGAAAAACCTTCAAAAGGCAGTTCGATGTCATCGGCTTCAACTGCATCAGGTGGACAATACGAAACGCCACATTCAGCTTTCGCTGTACCTGGATTTACAACAAAAACACGGATGTGTGTACCTTCAGCTTGTTGCGAAAGTAAATTAATAAAATGCTTTTGTGCATTTTCTGAAATAGTGATCATTATTTTGCTCTCTTTTGCTCTAGGATACTTCTTCAGCTTTACAAATCATATCGCAGTTGAAAAGTACCTGACTGTTTTACTCAAGTATAATCATTTTACTCTGCTATTTCGCTATGTGCTAATGATTTTTACGCTTTTATTTGATACTTTAGGCGAGTCAAACAAAGAGGCCGTATAGATGTTACTCACTCGAATTTTAATTTTAGCTTTTATCCTACTCATTTCTAACAATCTTCTCGCTATGCCTGTACAAGACTATCTGCCTAAAGGTAGCCAATATAGTACCGATACTCCGTTGCCTAGTAGCACCTTAGGTTTTGAAATTGGCCAGCGCCATGTCAGACATGATCAGCTAAAAAATTACTTCTACCAACTTGCCAAAGATTCAAAACGCGTAAGTGTTACTTCTATGGGTAAAACCGCTCAGCAACGTGATCAACTGCTCGTTACTATTTCTAGTCCTAAAAATTTAGCTAATTTATCAAACATACTCACTGAACGTGATTTATTGAACACACAAGAAAATCAACTAGAGAAACAGAAAACCGCTAAAGCACCTTTGGTTATTTGGTTAGGTTATAGTGTACATGGTGATGAAATCAGTGGCGCCAATGCCGCTATGATAGTTGCTTATTATTTGGCGGCCAACACAGATGAAAAAATGACGGAATTACTTGCCAATACCGTTATTGTATTAGAGCCGAGTATTAATCCTGATGGCATGGATAGATTTGTTAATTGGGTCAGTACTTACCGAAACTCAAGTGATAATAGTGATGTTAACCATATTGAACATCATCAAGACTGGGTTACCGGACGAACCAATCACTTTTGGTTTGATTTGAATCGTGACTGGTTATTGCTTGCTCAACAAGAAAGTCAAAACAGATTAAAATACTTTCACCAATACCAACCCCATGTGGTTGGTGACTTTCATGAAATGGGTCATAACAGCAGCTACTTTTTCCAGCCAGGTATTCAAAGTCGTACTCACCCGCTGACTCCAAAAAGAAATGTCGAATTAACAACAACCTTGGCGGCTTTTCACGCTGCAGCGTTAGATAAACAACAACGTCTTTATTATAGTGAAGAGAATTTCGATGACTTTTACTATGGCAAAGGTTCAACCTATCCGGATATAAATGGCAGCATTGGCATATTGTTCGAACAAGCCAGCTCAAGGGGAATGCAACAACAAACAGTTAACGGCCTACTAACCTTAGAATTTAGTATTGAAAATCATGTAACAACATCACTTTCAACAATAAACGGAGCATGGGAAAACAGAGAGCAGCTGAAGAAATATCGCAGTGATTTTTACCAACAAAGTAATAAATTGGCCAAACAAGAAGACTATGATGGTTATTTATTACATGAAGACAAAGATAGTTATCGTCTCAATACTTTATTAGAAAAATTAGCACGGCATAAAATTAACGTTTACCCGCTGACAGCTGATTTTGAGTTTCAAGATAAAGAATATCGAAAAAATAATAGCTATTATGTGCCGCTTGCCCAACCACAATTTCGCTTGATCCAAGCTTTATTTAACCAACAAACTAATTTTAAAGATAATACCTTTTATGATGTTTCTGGCTGGACCATGCCTTTGGCGATGAATATAGAAAGTGTGCAAGTAAACCGAACTCGTGGACTCAAACTAGCGAAACATGCTTGGTCATCTCCAATCGCATTTACCGCAAATAATAATATCGACTCAGCTTATGGTTATGTATTTGAGTGGCATCACTTTTTAGCACCAAAATTACTTAATAAGCTATTAAGCAAAAATATCAAAGCCAGAGTAGCAACTAAATCATTTTCGAGTGTCATTAACGGAAAAATAAAGCATTTTAACGCGGGTAGTATAGTGATCCCAGCTGGCATTCAGCAAAGTAATGACTGGCAAGGGCAATTAGTTGCTTTTAGTAATGAGACTGGCATTAAGTTAAACAGTATCAGCACAGGCTTAACTATGACGGGCGTTGATATTGGCAGCAGCTCACTCAAACCTCTTGCTAAAGCTAAAACAATGCTATTAGGTGGTTATGGTATTTCACAATATGAAGCAGGTGAGATTCGTTTCTACCTTGATAAAACCTTAAATATTCCATTGTCTATTATCGACCATGCACAGCTAAAACGTATTGATTTATCAAATTACAGTCATATTATTCTGGTTGATGGTAATTACCAGCATGTTAGCGAACATACTGCAAAACAGTTAAAGCAATGGGTTAAGCAAGGTGGCGTAATAGTTAGTCAAAAACGTGCTTCGTTATGGTTAACAAAACAAGAAATATTGCGAGCCAAGTTCGCCACAAAAACACAAATAAATCAGTTGTTTGATAATAAAAGTCTGAGCTACCAAGAGAAAGAAGCGCTTGCTAGTAGAAAACGTATTGCCGGTGCTATTTTCCAAGTTAAATTAGATACTAGTCATCCATTAGCTTATGGTTACCAAGACCCCTTATTACCATTATTTCGGAATAGCAATTTAATAATGGAGCAACCACAGCAACCGTTTGTGACCCTAGCTGAGTATACGCCATCACCATTATTAAGTGGTTATACGGATAAGAATCTAGTGAACCGCTTAGCACATAATGCAGCTATCGTTGCTCATAATTTAGGTAAAGGTAGAGTAATAGCGACCACTGAGGTTTTAGCTTTTAGAGGATACTGGCATGGCAGTGCAAAACTGCTCGCTAACAGTTTATTTTTCAGCAAGGCATTTTCTGCACCCTATCACTAACCAGAACCAATTGAAGCAATCAATACTCGAACGAGTCATTGCTAACTGGCCTTAGGCAAACTCAAACAAACCGTTACTAGAGTGACGGTTTCAACCCCTGCTTCTTTTAATAATTTACTAATCTCACTAGCAGTTGTACCCGTTGTTACCACATCATCAATGAGTAAGACATGCTTGATATGACTCGCCACCTTGTTCCTTAAAGTAAATGCATTGGCTAAATTTTTTCTGCGTTGACTGCCCGTTTTCCCCATCTGGCTATTATTATTCTTACATCGAATTAATAACTTTTCGTCATAAGGATAAGCTAGCTTTTTGGCAAAAGGCTTTGCAATGAGGTGTGCTTGATTATATCCACGTGTTCGCCACTTCTTAATATGTAAAGGCACAGATAAAACTAAATCAACAGAGGCTATCTCTTGGGTTTTTGTCATAGCTTGCCACTGCACACAAAGTAGCATGCTTAATAAATCAGCGACTTCAAAACGGCCTAAGTATTTCAACTGAACTAGCCAATGATCAAGGGGATAACTATATGGAGCAAGTGAAAAAAGCTGGTCAAAATGAATATTGGGTAAAGCGCGGTTAATGGCTGGCCAACAAAGTAGGTTTCCTGCAATCAAGGCTTGGTTAAAATAAGGTAAGTCATCAACACAATGCTGGCACAATAATGTTTGTGATAATGAAGTATCTAAAAGTATTGTACTATTAATATTTGCGCCGCATAGATCACAGCAACCAATGCGATTGATAATGTCAGTCAAAAAAATCTTAATTTGCTTAACATCTAGCTGCCATGCCATCTTGCTTTCCTTTTGCTATCAACTTATATGGGATAAACTGTCCCTCTAAACCTTACAGCGCAGTAACAAGCATGGCAAAAAGCTTATCATTTTCCACATTTGAGTCTAACTCCTCTCTAAATAATGACGCAATTCCCGTTATTTTACTTCATGGCTGGGGACTTAATTCTGGGGTGTGGCAACCTTTACTCGCCCTATTCAATGAACCAAGTAACAGCAATTTTCAATTTATAACCATCGATTTACCTGGCTTTGGCATTAACTCAGACGTTGAATTAACACCTTATACTTTAGATAATATTTGCCAACATATTGAGCAAACAATTGCACAGCCTGCCGTCTACCTTGGTTGGTCATTGGGTGGTTTAGTAGCAACGCAAATGTCACTAACATACCCTGAAAAAGTGCTCGGCTTAGTCACAGTTACCAGTAGCCCATATTTTGTTGAGCAGTCTGACAATGATTGGCCTGGTATAAAGGAAAATGTCTTAGCCAGCTTTCATAATCAATTGACACAAGACACCGAAAAAACAATTCGGAATTTCTTAAAAATTCAAGCCATGGGTAGTCCACATATTCGACAAGACCTAAAACTAATTACACAGTTAGTCATGGCGCATGACTTACCTAGCCAGCAGACATTGAACGATTCACTCAATTTATTAAGTGATTGTGATTTACGTAAAGACTTAGCCAAGCTCAAACTTCCTTTTTTACGCTTGTATGGTCAAAACGATAGTTTGGTACCTAAAAGCGTAATTAATCAGATCCGTCATTTAGCACCCGAGAGTGAACAGCATTTATTTGAAAGTGCTTCTCATGCTCCGTTTATTTCCCATCTTAATGATTTTTATCAAGTACTAAGTCACTGGTTAAATACCAATATAAAAGGCACTTAGAGGCTTATTTAAATACCTTGGTGATGCTATACACCGCAGGATTTTCAGCTTTACTTTCTTGTCATTTAGGTCAATAATTAAACAATACTATTCATCAGCCGTGGAGGATTTCCAATGGAAATACCATCAGCATTTAATTCAGGGTTACAAGGCTTACAAAATGCAAGATCAACAGCTGAACAGGCTGCTGCTGATATCGTTGCAAATACAACAGCAAGTACAGAGCAACAAAATAGTTCAGCCAGCACTGATGAAGTTAATACTGAAGTTACCAGCCCAAGTAGCAATAAAGAATTACCCGATTTGAATCAAGCTATTGTCAGCTTAAAAGTATCAGAGTATCAAGCAAAAGCATCTGTTGAAGTAATTAAAAGCGCCGATGACTCATTAGGCACCCTACTTGATGTAACGGCCTGATAGATTAGCGCTAACAATCAATAATTGGTAAATACTTATCACCTATGAATATCACTCCACATACAGTAAGCCTGCCCTTAGCGACTGTGGTCAATCCACCTACGGAAGGTTTGCGCCGTGATAATCATCAACGAGAAGTTATTACCCAAGTTTCAGCTACCAACCCATCAGTTGCTGAAAAAGGCGTAGCTTCAGATAAAGAACGAGCCCGTACCCCTTCACAAACCAACGAACAAGTCGATTTTGCTAACTTAAGAAAACAAGCCGAATACGATGCTGGCTCTATTTCTGAGCAAAAACACCAAGGTGACGGTCAACCTCAAAGTGAGCAGAACTCTCAAAAGGAACAAGAAGAACATAGGGAGTCCACAAGCGGCGAAGAAGAAACTTCTTCAGAGCAGGCTCATGAACAAGAAATTATTGATGAAAAAATAATTAGCCAACTACAACAAAGAGATAAAGAAGTAAGAACACACGAGTTAGCTCATGCCACCGCAGGAGGTGCAGCTACAGGTTCACCTTCGTATACCTTTGAAGTAGGTCCTGATGGAAAAAAATATGCCGTTGGTGGAGAAGTTTCTGTTGATCTAAGTAGTGTTGCAGGCGATCCACAAGCAACAATAGTAAAAATGCAAAAGGTTCATGCTGCGGCTCTAGCGCCAGCAAATCCTTCGACACAAGATACACGAGTAGCGGCAAGTGCAGCACAAAAAATATTAGCCGCACAATCAGAATTGTTTGCACAAAAAAGTGAACAATCGACTCAAGAAACAACCATCGACAGTCATCAAAGTATTAAGACTAATACAACCTTTAAGGACGATAGCCAGCTGGATTCAGGTGACGAGTTTGATGTATTAATCAATCAAACATTGTCTGCGCAAGAAGCGGTTATTTCAGGTTCTTTAAGCCCTAAAACTAGCAATCAAATACTCGCATCAACCCAAAGTACAGTGACAGAACAATCTAATGAAGTACAACAACGAGCACAGCGTGTCGAAAGTTTTTACTTCAAAGTAAGCCAAGGTTATGAAAAGCCCGATAACTTTCAATTTAAATTAACAGCTTAACTAACCTGCTATCGTATTTAAGAGTTTGTTAATACCTTCAATATATAGACTCCAGCTTAGCTACGCTGGCACAGCTTCAACTGCTTCTTGGTACCTTTGCTGGTAGAACTCACATGCTTTATTAAGCTCATCGATAGCATGTTCTTTGGTATACGGACGTAAGATAACTAATATTTTCAGCACACCCTGATAAAATACCGAATCATTGACTTCATTCACTATAGTTTGGGTTTGGTAAAAGCTTACCCAGAAAGTATTGATAAGACGCAAGATACTAACAATATCGGCTAAACTATCGTCTGGAAAATCAATAATCTCAGCAGCTCTTAATGAAATAAGTAAATGACTAACTCGCTCTGAGATAGATTGCTGTACTTCAACGTATTTCTCTCGAAGACTAGGGTTTTTATCCAATAAAACTGGCAGGTTGCTATAAAAGAATCGAAATTTCATTGTCGTTTGAAACACCGAATCCATATATAAAACTAACGCATCAAGTGGCTTATCTTCTTCAGGCACTTTAGATAAAGTTTCTAATAATAAGCTACGAGCATACTCTTCGTAGATAGATAAGATAATGTCTTCTTTATTACGAAAATGATAATACAGATTACCTGGGCTAATAGCTAAGTGAGCAGCAATATGATTAGTGGTAACATTGCGTTCTCCTTGCTCATTAAATAATTCAATACTGGCTTGGATTATTTTATCGCGGGTTTTCATGCTACGGCTTCTCATTTTGATTTGATTAAAACTAGCACAATAATACTATCAAAATTCCCTAAATTTAAAGTGTTTTGAGTAAATACTTTAAGATATTTTTACTTTTTATGTGATTAATTATTCATTTATGCTGATTATCCATGACTTAGCGGCCTAGTTGAAAGGATAAATACTTGTCACTCCGCCACTTCTGCCAGTACAATAATATTTAACAATCGTTAAACAAAAACATAAATAATGACAATAAAAGCAATATACCCAGGTACTTTTGATCCAGTAACCAATGGACACAGTGATCTAATAGTTCGCGCCAGCAAATTATTCAGTGAAGTAATAATAGGTGTTGCGGCAAGCCCAAGTAAGAAACCACGTTTTGATTTAGCGCAACGTGTTGCCATGATTGAACAAGTAACCCAGAACTTATCCAATGTCACTGTGGTTGGCTTTACAGGCTTGTTAATCGACTTTGCTAAGCAACACCAAGCTAAAGTCCTTATTCGTGGCCTACGCGCAGTATCTGATTTTGAATATGAATTTCAACTAGCGAATATGAATCGCCGTTTATCTCCAGAGCTTGAAAGTGTTTTTCTAACTCCGGCTGAAGAGAATTCATTTATCTCCTCTACTTTAGTGAAAGAAGTTGCTCTTCACCAAGGTGATGTCAGTCAATTTGTTCATCCCGTTGTTAAAGCTGCACTAGATCAAAGCTAATGCATAATTTCTGCTTAAACATCAGTCTTTTTGGCAATTAGGGCAAAAAACAGAACTGCGATTAGCTTGTCTAATTTCATCTAACGTTGTTTGGCATTTTACGCAAGGCAACCCTACTCGGCCGTACACCATAAGTGATTGTTCAAAGTAACCTGGACGACCATCTGCTTGGGTAAAGTCTTTTAGGGTTGTACCACCTTGAGCAATTGCAGCGCTTAGTACCTGCTTAATAATATCGGTTAGCTTATTAAATCGCTGCTCCGTAATATCACCCGCTTTCGCTGTTGGTAAAATCCCAGCTTGAAACAATGCTTCATTTGCATAAATATTCCCGACACCGACAACAATGTGATTATTCATTAAAAAGGTCTTGATAGGGACTTTTCTATTTTTAGCTTTACTGAATAAATAACCATGTGCAAAGTCATCGCTTAAAGGCTCAGGACCAAGTTTAGTTAATAAGCCCAGTTCATCTTCATCATTTGCTAACCATAAAACTGCACCAAAGCGACGGGAGTCATTCAGTCGCAATACCTTTCCATGCTGAAAAACCAGATCAAAATGGTCATGCTTAGCCACAGGAGTATCTTGCTCAATAACCCGGATGGTGCCTGACATGCCTAGATGTAGCAACAAGGTGCCTGTGGAAAAGCGTATTAATAAATATTTAGCGCGCCGATCAACCTTGAGTACGGGTAAACCGATTACAGAGCGTACCTCTTCAGGAATAGGCCATCGTAACTGACTGTTACGAATAATCACCTGAGCTACGTTCTGAGCAATTATATGGGGAGTTATGCCTAGGCGACATACTTCAACTTCTGGTAATTCGGGCATAACGTCTTCTTAATCAATATTAATAACTATGTTTACGGAATATCAAGGTTAAAAACTTACAGGTAATAACTGCTGCGATAATGTTGGTGGTAAGGATAACCAAGTTTTATTGTGATGCTGATAGATTAATAACTGATCTGCTAATGGGTATAAAGTGAAAGTCATTGCTTGAGTCTCTCCAGCTAAAGCAATTTGTACCGGAATTCCCTGCTCATTATCAATGACAATATCTGCAGCTTGCACTAAACCACTGCTTTGTTGCCAAGCAAACATCATTTGTTCTATTTGCTGATCAGTTTTATCTACTATTATGCCTTTAGCGGTTAACTGCCAACTACGACCGATACGCTCAAATAACACTTGTTGAGCTATTGAATAGTCGATAGCCAGAGTCAAAATAACACTATGAGCTGGAAGAATTAATTGTTCCGATTTATTATCACTCTCTTCATTAGGAAATAGCTTATCGTTTGTAGCATTGATCATTAAAATAATTATCATCACTGAAAAAATAATAACGTTATTCCAGCCTGTCCGAGATAATTTCATACAAATATTCCAAGTTGCCTAATACCATAATCATACTTAGTTTTTTGCATCATGGCGCGTATAACCATAAAAATACAAGCCTTTATCTAGCTAACTCTAAAATTCAGGCATAAAAAAACCCGGTAAACCGGGTTTTTTAATTGAAATAAAATTAATTACTTAATTTTAGCTTCTTTGTACATTACGTGCTTACGAGCTTTTGGATCAAATTTTTTGATTTCCATTTTCTCTGGCATAGTCTTTTTATTCTTATCAGTAGTATAAAAATGACCAGTACCGGCACTAGAAACTAAACGAATTTTATCACGCATAATATTCTCCTAGAAAAGTTTTTAAACTTTTTCGCCACGGGCACGGATGTCTGCTAAAACAACATCAATACCTTTTTTATCGATAATACGCATTCCTTTCGGAGTTAAACGTAATTTAACGAAACGATTTTCGCTCTCAACCCAAAAACGGTGAGATTGAAGGTTAGGTAAAAAACGACGACGAGTCGCGTTTCTTGCGTGAGAACGGTTGTTCCCTACGACTGG
>PJEL010004982.1_pt1 | contig 10767 bp, 13 predicted proteins | sample 1853271 | NCBI WGS metagenome assembly PJEL01 (sample SAMN08108733, study PRJNA415343) | Invertebrate metagenome, whole genome shotgun sequencing project. | host: Globobulimina | place: Sweden: Gullmar Fjord | collected 2015-08 | reverse complement strand
ACAGAAGTTTGTTTAATTTCATCTAGCAAACAGATATTTTCGCCTGAGATTAAATTAAGTAACTACCCATTATCGACTTATAAAAAATGCGGCCTTCAGCTATCAAACGAAGCTGGCTGGACGAGGTTACAGGCATTAAATGAAAATCAAATGCTTTTGGCTGAGCAAACTCGTTATATTTACCCGCGATCAGCTTTCAAAGCTTGGCAGCAAGCAGATAAACAAAAACTTAGCATAAGGAATAGTAGCTTGAGCGCTTTTTCTGCTATAAAAACAACGGCAACGGCTCAATATCAAGAGATAAACAAAGGCTATTTTTGGCTAATATTATTATTGTCTTTAACGTTTTTGTGGCTAGAAAGAAAATGGCTGACCGGCTAATTATTTTATAACTCTGATAAGTTAACGCTCTTTTTGGCTGAAGTGAAAATCAACTGCTGCGATAACAAGTAATATAGCGCCAAAAATAATCGCCCAGTGTGCAGCTATTAATGCTAATAAACTCCCTACCAGCGCAATAATAACATTGGCTAAGCTAAAGGTGGTGGTGATTAAGCCCATTAGCTGTCCTTGTTCTATATCGGCATATTGCTCTGAAATATAAACAGGTAATAAGCCATTGAAAATGGCAATAGCAATTCCTGTTAGCGCATAAATAGGCCAAACGCTGTTCGCTGATAATATTGGGTGTAGCGCAAAGAGTAACGCCATTAATAACATGCCGATAATCGAACCCATTTTTAAACCGAATAAAAACTTTAACTGTTTAACAAAAAACACACTAGTGATAGTCATACATAGCGTTAGAACAACCGTAATATAGCCAATCCATAAACTTGAAAAATTAAATTTTTCGACCAACCACAGCGGATAAAATTCGTAATATGAATTTAAGCCTAATGTCGCCAATAGATAGATAAGAAAGATACGTCTAATATTTTTATCAGTTAATAACGCAAAGGAATTTTGACTGGCAAATAAGGTGGAGAACTTGATAGCTGATGTTGAGTTTTTTAACTGGTCAGGTTGCAGTAATATCCCAACACAAATTAACGCAACAACAATGGCAAATGCTGCAAAGTAAAAGATCACATCAAGGCCGTAAATAGCGAGTAAACCGCCGGCTAGCGGCCCTAATAGCCAGCCTAAATATCCTGTTGCATTGACCAAATTAAACGTATACGTTTTATCGAGTGTTGGTGATAAATCTACCGCTACAGCTTTGGCAATACTGATGTTGCCAGAAAAAATACCCGTGATGAATCTAGCTAAAACGAATAACAGAAAACTCTCTGCCATGACAGCAAAAGCTGATAAAACATAGCTAACAACGGTCAATATTAGGGTAATGATTAAGGTCTTTTTTCTGCCATAAAGCCCAGAAGCTGCGCCGATAACCGAGCTGCCAAAAATGACTCCTAATGGATAAATTGCCAAGATGACCCCCAGTAATATTTTACTGGGGATATTGGCAAAGGTTGTTAGCGCATTGACTTCGTTGAGAAATAATGGCGCTAGCACTGGATAGGGTAAGGCGATACCTGCGCTACTAAATAACACTACCAACATAACGGCGAATAAAGCTCTTTTAGCCTTTGCTTCCGCTGCTATGGTCGCTTCGGTAGTCTTTTTATTATCAGCTGCGGGCAGGCTCATATTATATAAAGCTTCTCTTCAAAATTCATATCAAGTCATTGAGATATATCATGAGTTATCTCAATAATTATGTAAAGTTTTAACTTTATATAATTATTGTGGTATTCAGCTTATTCATTCATAAGCATAAAAACATAATAAAACTCAGTTTGTTAGCTCGATTGTAATTAAGTGTAATTGATGAGTAATAGGTTGTACTATTGAGGTAACACCTTGTACATGGCGTTGTTAATTAACAATAAACATCTTAAGCTAACAAACATTAAAGCAAGTCATACTTTCGATGGGTGTTGTTTATTGCTGTTATGTCATCATAGCAATACTGCAAACATAGCCATGAAATAGCTGTCGTAACAGCGTCATAAAGTAGGAGCAAGTTAATGTCAGATAGTAAATCATCAGTTAAGAAGATTTTACTCGTAGAGGACGACCGCCAATTGTCGGATTTAGTCTCTGAGTTTTTAGAAAGCGAAGGGTATCACGTTAAGCAAGAGTTTAGAGGTGATACTGTCGAAAAACGCGTTGAAAAATTTGCACCTGATTTAATCATTCTTGATATCATGTTACCTGGTAAAGATGGTTTTGCGGTATGCAAAGATTTACGCCCTGCGTTTAAAGGTCCGATCTTAATGCTAACGGCGAAAGGTACTGACTTTGATCAAGTATTAGGTTTGGAAATTGGCGCTGATGATTATGTCATTAAACCAGTCGAACCTCGAGTATTACTTGCCCGAGTAAATGCCTTGTTACGTCGCGGCCAATTACCTACCGACGGTAAAGAGAATGCTGAAATCGATTGTGGAGAATTACACATTAGTCGTGGTTCAAGACAAGTGACATTACATGGTGAAAATGTTGATTTAACTAGCCAAGAATTTGATTTACTTTGGTTGCTTGCTAGTAGAGCCGGTGAAGTACAAAATCGCGATTATATCTATAAAGCCGTTGTCGGGCGTGAATATGATGGTATGGATAGAAGTGTTGATGTGCGTATTTCTCGACTGCGTAAAAAACTCCATGACAGTAACGAAACACCATTTCGCATTAAAACGATTTGGGGCCAAGGTTACTTATTTGTTCCTGATGCGTGGAGTTAATCATTCGTTCACTGTGCAGATTGGCGAATAGTAACTACTATTCGCCGGCTTTTAATTCTCTTCTCTAGGCATTTTGATGAAACTCGGACGCTCCTTTTTTAGTTTATATTTTCTGATAATATCCATTTTTATCGTATTCTCTTGGATGCTTGATGAAGTGTGGAGTTCTTATCTTGAGCAAGATATTGAGTCATATACAGGCTACAAAAGTATGCTGTCTGCCTTGTCTAACTATGTAGAAAAATATCCTAGTGAGGAATGGGAAGAAATAATTGCCGGTGCTGCTGCGCAATGGCAGATGCCGCTAGAACTCATGTCGGAACAAGAAGTTAATCAGGTAAGTCACCACAATCATGATGTTATTCGTGAAGAAAATACTCATATTTACTATGATAAAGATAATGTAAATATTCATCACCGTATTGAAAATACTTCTGCCGTTATTGTCCTCGGACCTGTAAAAATGCCAACTCGGCCAAGAGTTGCAGCCTTAGTTCGAGTGGTTCTCCTGGCAAGTTTAGCTTGTTTACTGTTTTTTTGGCTACGACCTTTATCGCGAGACTTGGATCAATTAAGAAAAACTGCAGTTGAATTTGGCCAAGAAAGTTTTGATGTTGTTGCACCAAAAGCTAGGTCAACCATGACCGCTCCTATGGTGATCGCGTTTAACTCAATGGCCAGCCGTATCAAGCGCTTAATTGATGCTCATAAAGAATTATCTACCGCGGTTGCTCATGAATTGAGAACGCCGTTAGCACGCTCTAAATTTGCTTTACAAATGCTAGCGTGTACGGATGATAAAGCAAAACAGGAAAGGTATCGTAACGCGATCAGTAAAGATATTTGTGAACTAGAGCAACTGATCAGCGAAATGCTTATCTATGCTAGTTTTGATAATGACAAACCAGAGCTAAATTTTTCGCCAGAATCCATCGCTGAAATAGTGCAACAGCAAGTCAGTAATTATCAACAGTACGAACAAAAAATTAGCATTAATAATACCATTGGAGCATGTCAGGTTGATGTTGACCGTCACTTTATTAGTCGAGCGTTAAACAATTATATTTCTAATGCCATTAAATACGGCAATGGTCAAATAGATATTGCTATTGTGCAAAGTGATGATCACTGTCAAATTCGGGTTTCTGATAATGGTGACGGTGTTTGTGACAAATTCAAGTGTACAATATTTGATGCTTTTTCTCGTGGTGATACGTCTAGAAATCGTGAAACTGGTGGTTTCGGTTTAGGTCTAGCGATTGTTTGCCGCATTATGGAGTGGCATGGCGGCAGTGCTTCAGTGGTTGACGGCGAAAACGGTGGTGCATGTTTCATCTTATCTTGGCCAATGAAGCACGCTTTAGTCTAACGATTAAAAGTTGGTCACTTCATTGTAAAGTTTAAATAAATTCACTTTATTTTAGTTTTATCGCTAAAGAAAAATAGTCCTATGCCGATACTTATTACACTAGTGGTAAATAAGTAGAAAATTTTGGCTTTAGACGTATTATCAAATGATATTCTGGTACATGAACTTCAATTAGGCGAACAGCTTAATGAAAGTGTTCATAACCAACGTCGTTCTGATTTTTCACTAATGCTAGCCATGCTAACAGATGATGTTAGAGCTCACAGCCAATTCAAATTACCACTTTCACAAACGGCTGAAAAAACCACCTCAACTGAACAACTTCGAAAAGAATTTCAACTTCCCGATGAAGCGCCTTTAGCATTAAAGGATGTTGCAGAGTTAGCCGCATTTAACCAAGCCGGATTGATTGAAAAGCAACAGTTAGAACATTTGCGTTTAGCTAATACGCTTAACCCTAAAGCATTGGCATTTAGGGATAATGCAAAGCATATTGACCAGCAAGTACTGACTAATACCAGCTTATATTGTCAACAAAAGTACGATGAACAAACACTAGAGAAAAAAGCACCTAGAGCTGACTTTAACGTTAATGCGTGGCTAAGTGCAGTAAAAACAACGATTGTTAAAGCACCGCTAATGGAAGCCTACGCTTAATATCACTACTTCCTTTATGGCTATGGCTAGTACTGTTATCTGAGCCAAAAGTGGCTATTCAACGCAATTTTCACTAAAAGACTTTTGCACAACATTGTTTGAATTTCTTTGCACTACCGCAAAAGCATAGTTGATTACGTTTAGGCTTATCGATTTCAGAGTTCTCTGAAATGTCACCATCTAAGTAATGCCACTGGTTATTTTCCATAATAAAGTTAGAGTTTTCTCGCATATGGCAAATTTGACCTTGGTGAGAATAGTATGCAGAAAACTCTACTTGAGCATGATTATTTTCTAATAAATTGTGTTGAAAATTACTGGCATGATGAATAACGAGTTTCAACCATTTGGTTTCATTAGCCCATTGTGCAATGTCGTCAATAGTTTGAGTTTTTCTACTGGCATCCGCATAAGTACGAAAAATATATTCTGCTTGGTTTGTTGCATAGGCGGAATAACGAGAGCGCATAAGTTGCTCTGGTGAACTGGCAATTTTGCTGCCAGTGATAATTACCTCGCAACATTGGCTAAATATTTGCGTTGAGCCACATGGACATAACATGTAAGCACCCTAAATACGTTTAAAAGGCGAGTCTATCATAGCCAAAGGTAGCCTTTAAGGTTTTATAGTAATGTTTTAATGCAATTTAGATACAGCTTGTTGTAACAAAATACATTGTGTTTTTCCTAAGGCAGCACATCTTGAAAGTTCATTCATTTCAGTTTGGTTAAATTGAGCATTTGATAAAATCATTGCTGAGCAATTACCTTTCAATAGGGTTTTTTTAATGTGCTCTACATTGACATTTACTCTATTGGCATTCACTTTCAGTATTTTTTTGGGGTTGATTTTCCCCATGCTTGAAAGTTGCTCTAATGATTCATTTTCGGGGTTTATCATTAAGATCCATTTGTTGTCTTTGTGATGACTTTGACAAATGTTTTGGTACTTTTCAGATAATTCGATAGCACTTGTTACTTGAATAATATTACACCATTGCTTACTCGCACTGATAGATAATGGTGCCGTCACCAAAGAGCCTCTAACTAAGTTGTTGTTATTTATGTTTAAATGTAGTTTGTTAATATTAATCATCGCTCTTACCTTGATATGCTGTATGAATGTACAGTATATCGGTTGTGCTGTTATTTCAAGCATTATTTGAAATATCTTTGTAATTAAAAATTCATGGTCTATATTTTAAAATCACCTAATTAAAATGGAGTTTTAGTAAATGAAAGCGAAAGGGGCTATTAATATAAGTGTCGCTGAGGTGAAAAGTTCATTGGATGATATTCAGTCAATAGTCTTAAACGAACGTTGTTCGCATGAAACACTAACGCGATTAAGGTGTGCGCTTGCTGAAATTAATGAAGAGGTGAATATGTTGAGCAATGTCATGCAAATGCAAACAACAGATATGTAGTCAATTATTTTGGTACATGCTTCCCTCTAAAAACACCATTATCAATATGACAACTATTTTAAAAGCTGCTGGTGAATGTGCTTTTTTAAATAATATGATGCTTGCATGTAAGTGCTCAATTTTATTGCTTATACCCAACCACCCAACCACCCAACCCCCCAAAAATTCAATAAAACTTTTCAACCTTATAAAGGTTAGTATTCAGTGGTTATCTTTTTTAACACTTGAGCTATGGACAAGGCTTGATAACGAGGTTGAAATGATAAAAATTAGTAGTGGGATTCCAATGATAAATTCATTCAACATCGTCAGTAAACTTACGATAACCTTCGGCTTGTCTGAGCGAGCATTGAGCTGAGTAGCACTGATAAAATGCTTGAGAAATAGCAAAAAGCACAGAACGATAATGGTAGTAACTATATTATTGCTAGTTACTGGTATAATATAATTAAAAATCAAATTGATAGTAATAAATCCAGACAAACTATCTGTTGCTAGGTTATAAAATAAAGCGCTACAATTTTATTGCTTGAAGATGACTTAACGCCTAAGCAGGCACTAAAGTAGTCATTGCGATATAGCTATTCTAGCGCAGAACTTAAATGACGATAACAAAGCGCACATTTTGCGTGTAGCAATTGAAGATGAGTTTTAATGGCGAATATGTTGAAATTGACTTTATTTAGACAAGTAATGAGACAGTTACTTTGGTTAACGTTTGCACTTTCACTCCTCACGTTTTCATTAGGTATGAGCTGGCAGCTAAGCAAATCCGCAAACTTTTTTTATGGTTTCTGGTACCAAAGCTTAGCAATTGATGCCACGATCAAAAAAAATGTCGTCAAGAATACCCATGGTAAACGTGATTTTCCGGTGGAAGATACTCGTTTGCACCAAGAAAAATTTGCTGACATTGTGCAAGCTATCCACCAGCAAGGAGCAGGGCTTGATCGTATTAGCTACTTAAATTCAGTGGGACACATACGCCGCTTGCTAACCGATAGCGAAGTCGTACATTTGCAAGACGTGGCAAATTTACTCGATAAGGTGAGCCAATTATGGTTGAGTAACTTATTACTGCTGTTGTCTTTATTAGTAATCTATACCCGTAAGCAAGTGTTTAGTCATTCTGATGCTAATCGTAATAATGATATTGCGAACGCTAAGTTGGTCGGAGGCGAATTATCGACATTTGAGCTAGTTGTTGCTTCAGTGACAACATTACCTAAAGGCAAGCACAAGCTGATTGCCGTTATGTTACTGTGCCTATTCGTTGTTATTACTTTATCTTTGTGGGGCTTTACTTCGCTATTTTATTACTTGCATACCGTAATTTTTCCCGCTGATCATCAATGGTTCTTTTATTATAAAGACTCATTGATGGCAACGATTATGAAAGCACCAGATATATTTTCCGCAATTGCTGCACAACTTTTGATTGTAGCTTTGTTATTAGCGGTTGGAGTTGATGCTATAGTTACACGCTTTCAGCGTAGCTCTTAAGGCTAAAAGTTTAGCTTGAACCTACAGCTTAAATTTTTGGATGTAATCAAGGTATGGTCCATTACCACCAGCATTTCCGCCAATAACGTAAGTAATGTCGCCTAACGTTGTAGTCGCATTATGACGGCTGGCTTTATAGTTTACATTAAGCTTTTGCCATTGCTCAGTGTCAAAGTCATAAGCGTAAGTCGCGCTTAAATTAGTATAGTCACCAAAAACTAATAACTTATTGTGCACTAGGCTAACGGAATGGGCACTAATATTAACGGGAAGTGGCGCAAGAGACTGCCATTGATTATTTTTTGGATCAAAGCGCTCAAAGACATTTAGTGAAGAACTTCTGTCGTACCCGCCAACCACATAAATTAAACCATCTTTGACTACCGCTCTAGTGGTTTTAGCCGTTAGCATATTAGCTGCTCGTATCCACTTATTCTGCTTTATGTCTAACATAGCAACCAAAGCTGTTGCGGTTAACTTTTTATTTTTAGGGTGCGTACCACCTAAAACAAATATTCTATCATTTAAATAAACAGCAGTATTTATTCTTGTCGCTATCGGGATGTTTTTACCGAAGGTTACTTCATGAGTTTGAGTATTGAATATTTCCACACGTCTTTCATATCTGTACTGCTTATTTTGAAGACTAATGCCACCAATGATATATATTGAATGGGCACCATCCCAAACTGCAGAGAAGTAACGTCTAGGGATCACTTTATCTACTAACAGCTGAATCTCTTTGGTTTTAGGATCAATAATTTCAATATCTGAAAGAAAATCTGCTTTATTAGCGCCAGCAATAACGTATATTTTATTACCGTCGTTGACTGCGGCATGACCGTAGCGCGCTGTTTTTAGAGAAAAAGGATTAGCACTATCGATGAGTTGAGTTGCACAACCTGAAAGGGCAAGCGTAATTAGGGTGAACAAAGAGAGTAGGGTGTGGCTTTTATGCATTGTCATAAATTTATTCCGTTAAATTTATCCCATTAAACTATGGGGGTAGTTATGAAGCTACGCTTTAAGTAATTGATTAGTTATTAAGGCGCTTATCGATTGTAAAGCGCCTTAATCGCACAAGTTTATTTATTTAAGTGAGCTAATTCATCAATGCGGTCTTGGGTCAACATGATAAAACATTTTTTAAAGGCCGCCGCAGCGCCAGTACCTGGTGAAACGGCTAGGAATTGCCAACGACAGTTATTTTCGCGATAACTAATAAAGTTACGTTGTGAACGTTTAAACATATTAAGTGCTGCATTCCTGCCGGTATCAGCTGACAACTCTTCCAAGAGAAATGACTGATTATTCACCCAGGTTTGTAGTTCACGATCTTTCTTGGTTTTAATACCATCTAAACATTGTGATACTTCCACTGTCGTCATTTTTCTTTCACACATTTTTATGGTGCTTTTTGCCATTGCAGTGCTTGAGATAACGATAGGTAGCGCGAGTAAGTATTTTATATGAGTTTGTTTAATCATTGCTAATAAGGGGTCTTTTTATGTTGAAGCTGATACCGATGTTTATGCCGGAAGAACTTTTTTATAAGGTTTAACGGTAACGTTTTTATAAACACCTGCCGCGATATATGGGTCTTGGTCTGCCCAATGTTGTGCATCAGCTAAGCTATTAAATTCAGCAATAATAAGCGAACCAGTAAAGCCGGCATCACCAGGGTTTTCACTATCAATAGCAGGGCAAGGACCGGCAACAATTAAACGACCTTGTGCTTGTAGGTCTGTTAATCGTGCCAAATGATCTTCACGAACACTCAATCGAAGCGCTAAGCTATTTTCTACATCTTCACTATAAACAAGATAAAGCATTTAAATTCCTAAATTATTCTTTTATTAAAAAATGATGAGCGGAGCTAGGGTAATTATTCTTTCTTATCTTCTTCGGGGTCATCGGGCATGTATTTATGCAGCGATAATACTGAGCCAATAGCAAAAACAAAGGTTAATACGGTTAAACCGAAGACTTTAAAATTTACCCAAGTCTCTAAGCTAAAGTTAAAGGCAATGTACCAATTAAGTAGCCCGCAAGTGGCAAAGAACACTGCCCAAGAAAGGTTTAATTTATTCCAAATCTCTTCTGGTAAGGTAAGTGCTTCACCTAAAAATTGTTTCATGATATTTTTATTGAATACTTTTTGGCTAACAATTAGTGCGATGGCGAAGATCCCTTGGATTATTGTTACTTTCCATTTGAGGAAGGTATCGTCATGTAAATAGATCGTTAGACCACCGAAAACCGCGATCAGACCAAAGAAAACTAAGTTCCTTTTCGGGACCGGTTGTTTTTTTATTAAGTAGTAAGCAATTTGTATGGCTGAAGCCACGATCAATGAGCCCGTTGCCCAATAAATATCAGCAAATTTGTAAAAAACGAAAAAAATGACTAAAGGGATATATTCTAAAAATGCATGCATAGGTTCAGGTTCTAAAATTACAGTAACTGAATTCTATCCAAAGCTAAGCCATACGCCAAACTATTTAATGATGAAAAGTGTAATAGTTTTTGCAAGCCAGAGCTAACGAGCTGTTAACAATGGCTTTAAAGGGGGTTGAAACGGCTTAATGCACTGAAATAGTTTTATTTTGGCTAGGCTTGCTCGTAACCAAATGGATCATCGATAGAATAAGAAGGTTCGGTAAACCATTTAGCACCCGAATCTGTCATATAGAAGTGATCTTCCAAACGGACACCAAACTCATTTGGTAATACCAGCATAGGCTCATTTGAGAAGCACATGCCTTTGGCAAGTGGTGTTCTATCACTACGTACTAAATACGGCCATTCGTGAATGTCTAAACCAATACCGTGGCCTGTTCTATGTGGACAACCAGGCGTTTCATAATCTGGTCCCATGTTTTGACTTGCTAAGTAACTTCTTGCGGCAACATCGACATCGCCACACGGCACACCTATATTAGCAGCATCGAAAGCGGCTTTTTGTGCCAATTTTTCAACTAACCACATATCACGCTGGCGTTGATTTGGCTCACCAAAGACATAAGTACGGGTAATATCTGAGTTGTAGCCTTCAACC
>PJEL010004981.1_pt1 | contig 10769 bp, 8 predicted proteins | sample 1853271 | NCBI WGS metagenome assembly PJEL01 (sample SAMN08108733, study PRJNA415343) | Invertebrate metagenome, whole genome shotgun sequencing project. | host: Globobulimina | place: Sweden: Gullmar Fjord | collected 2015-08 | reverse complement strand
TGGCATCAATGGGCCGAAAATTTAAATATAAATGATTTTGATCCTAAGCAAATTATACAATTTGACAGCATGTTTGGTGTTGCTAGAGCTGCACAGCAAGGCATGGGAATAGCACTAGTGCCATTACCAATGAGTAAAACATGGTTTAGCGAAGAGTCGCTCATTAAACTATTTGACCAAGAGTTAATTACCAATGACAGGTACTACTTAATTCAACACGAAAATATTGAAAACAAAACAGAGCTGTCTTTATTTGCTGATTGGGTGCAAGAAACATTTTCAATATCTCAGTATTAAAGCTAAATATACAGATGAAATTTATTCATTTAATAGCTGCATTTAAATCATTTGTTTGCATTTTTCTTCTCTCATATATTAGCAGTGTACCAACGAGGTACTTAGTGAATTGGAGAAACATAAGATGATTAAATTTATATTAAAAAGCACTTTATTAACCACCTTATTAATTAGCAGCTCGGTATCTGCTGTTGCAAGCGAACTAGCCTTTCAAGTTGCCATTGTAAAAGATGCCACTGGTAGCAAAGATATTATGAAAGGAAATGTCGAGGCAGGTATTAAGGAGCTGACAGAACGGTTTACAAGTGCTCATTCCTATGCAAATAAAATGAGCTTATGTGTAGCTTACTTAAAGTCTAGTCGTGCGGAAGAATCTGAATCAGCCTGTACTGATGCTATTACTAGCATCGACTCATTAGCCTTAACGAGTAAAAAAGCACTTTACCTAAAGTCTTTAAACTACAGTAACCGCGGTGTTTCTCGATACAAGAATGGCGATTTTGACGCGGCCTTGGCTGACTTTGAAGTTGCTATTTCGATTGATAATAACTTAACAACAAAAAACAACTTACTATTTATTCAGCAAATATTGTCAGACATGAAAATAGAACCCAGTATCGTAGTATCTGACTGAGCGCCAATAATTTTTTTAAAAAAAAGGAGCATAAAAACAATGGCTTATTTAGTTAACCTTATTAGTTCAATGATTCGTTTTTTCGATGATATTAAACGTGTATCAATTAGTCAGTGGGATGTAGAGCACAAAGACTACTCAAAACCCCAAAGGCTTACAGAAGCCAAGGTGAGTAAATGCACCTAACGGTAAAGAATAATAAATATCAATTAATTAACGCGGCAGAACAATGGCTTACAGCCTTGATAAATCAAGATTCAGCTTACAAACTGCCGCACTTAAATCATAGAATAAGATATATTTCTATCATAGTGAGCAGCACAATCACTTATGATGAGTGCTCAAAATTTACCAATATCAGTTAACGCCGATCCATACTTAGCCATCGACAATAACCCACGAAAGCAATCTCCTCAAAGCGCTATTTTCCTAAATGACAAGATTGCAGTAGCAGTAAAACAACTTTTTATCGGAAGGATACCTGTATCACCTGAGCACACAGAACAGAAAGCTGTTAGAGCGACGCATTTTAACCGGAGAAATTAATCGCGAGACGGGTGAAGGCACTTTTACTATACATCGTGTTATTTCTCAAAGAGTTCAAAATAAAAAATCAACTACATCGACAAGATAAATGTTAAAGTTCAACACTTCACTCGCGTGACAAAACTATTAATGTTCCTATCATTTACCGATGTTTTTGACCTTTTTCTGAGATTTTTAGCTGTCGGCCAGCTTTCTTTATTGTGTCATTACATTTTATCAAAAAATAAAAACTTAATATCTTTTTTAGCGGTAGCAGTAAATATTTGTTTATGCGCTTATTTGCTACTTACATTGCCTATTCCTGATCACCATTACGGTATGTTGAGAGGCGTGCTGCTTTTTGCTACCGAAATTGCCCCATATTTACTGTGGTTACTAGTTTTTTCACTGTTCAAAGATGATTTCCAGCCCACTAAATGGCCTGTTTGGATAAAAACGGCTCTGGTATTAACCTTGATTTGGTTTTTGTATTTTTTCGGCTATATGAAAGGCCGAGGAATTTTTCATGATATAAACCATGTCATTGAACTATTTGTCGTCTTTCATATTATTTTTATCACCGTCAAAGAGTTTCCTGATGATTTAGTAGAAGTTAGGCGTAATGCTCGAATAGTTACCGTAATATATACTTGTATATACTCAGTGTTAATTTTGTTACTAGAATTAGGTGATGCAACATTACGAGGCTCAGCCATTTTTAGCCTATCAAATGCGGCGTTAGTTTTAGTTTCTACGTCAGCTTTTAGTTGGCACTATTTTAAAGGTCGATTCACTGATAAAGCTAAAATGGAAGTAAAAGAAGTAGATACAGTAAATCTAGTTTGTACGCCTGTTATTCCTTTAGTATTTGAAAACACCCACCAGCAATTATGCCAATTAATGTTAGACGGTTTCTATCAAGAAACTCAGTTATCTATTAAGCAACTGGCTGACAAACTCAATACTCCTGAGCATCAATTACGCGAATTAATTAATAGACATTTAGGCTTTAGAAACTTTTCAGACTTTTTAAGTAGCTATCGAATTCCTGCGGCATGTGCTCAATTTGAAGATATTACGCATATTCGTAAACCTATTTTGACTATCGCATTAGAACTTGGCTATGGCTCAATTGCTACTTTTAATCGTACATTTAAAGCTCAAAAAGGCATGACACCTAAAGAATATCGTAATAAATTTCAAAAATGATCAGAGTTTTTTAATTTTGATAAGCTTTAGTACTTTGAATTAATTAACATTTTATAAATTCAATTTCACGAGTTATTTAAATGTTAAAAATCACGAAAGTTAGCTTACTGGGTGTGTGTTTGATTACAGCCCTAGCAATATTAGTCTGGCCTGTTTATGAAAGCATGGCGTATAAAAACAAAATTAGTTTCCCACCATTTTATCAATTCGATAAAATACCTGATACTAATCCAACCGATCAAAAACTCTACCAAGAGCAATACTCAGCGCCAGCGAATAAAGCTTTAGCTCTGCTGACAAAGCACAAGATTGCTATTAATGCTCCGGCAATTTCGGCGGCAGTATCTATTGATGGTAAATTAGTTTGGGCAGGTGCTTCAGGTTGGTCAAATATCAAACATAAAACACCTGTAACAACTGATACACAGTTTAGAATCGGCAGCACAGCAAAAGCACTGACAGGCACAGCACTAGCAAGAATGTTTGATGCCGGTCTAATCGAGCTTGATAATAAAATATCTAATTATATGACTAACCTGCCTAATAATACTTGGCAAAATATAACCAGTCGTCAACTTGCTTCACACATGGCAGGCCTTCCGCACTATAAAGAAAATACCGATTACCTTGGCTTATACCAAACAATTACTTTATCTGGTCGATATCAACAAGTAGAGCCATCGCTATCTATTTTCGACAGCAGCGAGCTTTTATTTCCGCCAGGAACTCAATTTTCCTATTCAACATTAGGGACTGTGCTACTTAGTGCTGTCATGGAAAAGGCAGCAAATACGCCCTACCTTGAAATAATGGCGAAGCAAGTTTTCAAGCCACTACAAATGAACGCCACCATGGCAGAATTTCAAGGCGAAAACTCGAAAAATTTAGCTAAATTTTACTGGAACAACAATGGCAAAACAAACAAAGTTAGACGATGGCGAACGGTTGATCTGAGTCATCGCTTAGCCGGTGGTGGTTTTATATCGACCTCTTCAGATCTTGTTAAAATGGGTAGTGCTTTTTTAAGCGATAAATTTTTATCAGCAGAAACTCGAAAAATTTTTTGGACTCCTCAAACATTACCCGATGGTAGTGAAACACCAAACGGATATGCCCTGGGATGGCGAGTACTAACGAGAGAAATAGATGATGAAATAGGTGAAATAACTTTTGCCAACCATGGCGGCGTTTCTAGAGGCGCACAAAGTTGGTTGATGGTAATACCTGAATATAATATCTCGATAGCAGTAAATATTAACTCAAACACTAAAGTTTTCTGGGATTTTGCTAAAGTGTCTATGAAAATCTTGAAGCCATTTATTTTAGCAAGAAAGAAAATACTTCCAAGTAAAGTTCAGTAAAAGTGATACAAATGAAGTAGTGGCCCATTGACAAAGTGAATCACTACTTCACTAAAAAAAGCTGTTGTTAATAAGTATTACTATGATGAAAATTTAAGTTTAAATACGCTCAAATTTACTTAACATTACTATACTTTGCATATTTTTGTCATTACTTCAGCTGCGCTGTTCAACCAGAGTACGAATATAAACTGACTAGAAAAAATAATAACTTACTGATAGTCCAAATGTTCGAGGTGCGGCATATAACTCAGAAGAAAAACTTAAGTCGGAGCTAGCTTTGTCTATTCGATTAACTAAGACCTTCTCATCCAACAAATTTTTACTCCATAGCATTATTTCCCAATCACCTTCAAATGTAACAAAACCAATTTGAGCATTCAGCAAACTGCTGCTACCTAGTTGGGTTGCGGCTAAATTAAGCGCATCAGACTCAATCTTACTACGATATGAATAATCAATGCCGGCAAATAACTCCAAATTATTACTGACTTCAGCTCCATACTTGAGTGAATAAGAATTTGTCCACTTAGCCGCGCCAGGTAACTGATTGCCCGTGCAGCTATAAGTGGCATGACATTCAGTGAAATCATCAAAAGTAGCGTCTGCGTATCCAACATTTATATTTGCCGTTAAGCTTTGGTTAATACGATAACTAACTTCCCCCTCAATTCCTTGACTAGTAGCAGATGGACCATTGATCACTCTATTTACGCCATTTTCATCAACAACTCTTGTTTGTATATCGCGGTAGTTCAGATAGAAAGCAGCTAAATTTAATCGTAACCTGCGCTCAAGCAAGTCACTTTTTAGGCCAATTTCATAACTCGTCACTGACTCTTTGTCAAAGTCCATCTTGGGATTTTCAGCGTTACCGCCTATGGATGTTTTTGATTGAGGACGAAAGCTGTAACCACCTTCTTTATGCCCTTGGGATATCTTACCGTAGAGGTTAATATTTTGATTAACTGTCAATGTGACGCCTGTCGTCCAAGAAAAAAAGTCATCTTTTTTCGACTGCTCAGTTACTGGGATATCAATATAATCCAATAAGTAAACGCCCGGAATTGTCGTCGCAAAGCCCTGCTGAGAAAAACTAATTTGTTTTTCAACATTTGAATACCGAAGTCCAAAAAAGGTGTTGATATGATGACTAAAATCATAGTTAACATTAGCAAATAACGCGCTGCTAGTTGTTTGCAATGTTCCACTCGGAACAACACCAGCACCTGGTAGCAAACTTAATGCTTGAGGGTAACCGACAGGCAAGCCTGTTGGTATCTGAAATATGCCTGTCGTTGTACCAACATCTTGCGTATTGGTTGACTTATTATCAAGGTAATAAACCCCAGTAACGTATCTAAAAGGTTTTTCACTTGGAGATATAATTTGAAATTCTTGCGTAAATTGTTGATTATTTTCGCCTTCAACACTGCTTAATAGCTTTTCCGCAGTAAAGTCTGCATCTAAGCCAATAATGCCATCATAATCTTTAAATGCCGTGATAGACTTAAATTGAAAGCCTCCAGAAGATTCAAAGCTCACTGTCGTATCTACCCCAACATTATCTTGCTCTGAAAACACTTCCTCACTATTAAGATTAACTTTTCTAATGTCATCAGTATAATATTGCTCAGGCGTTGTTCCTTGCCCTAGTAAGCCGATATAGCCTAGGCCTAAACCATAATCGGTCAAGCTTTGGACCGGTGGCGTACTCCGCCCTTTGAGAAATTCAACATTAAAATCTATTTTCCAAGCGTCAGCAGGTAAAATCCGTAGTTGTGCCCTTCCTCCTGATCGATCTTGACCGCCAAACCTAGTATCATTATTTACGTTTTCTATATAACCGTCACTTTTAACATCAAACAAAGACACACTCGCCATCAACCAATCGCCGGCCAATGGCCCTGTAAAGTAAGCATTTACCCTTTTTAAAGCTAAGTTTCCTATATCAACCTTTACCTTTGCTTCAACTTCTTCTGAAGGTTTTTTAGTGGTGATGCTAATGACGCCTAAATTCGTGTTTTGACCAAATAATGTTCCCTGTGGGCCTCTAAGCACTTCAATTTGTTCAATATTACTTAAATCTTGATTAAAACCGCTCGCTCTGGAATAAACAACACCATCAACATAAACTCCCAAACCGGGACTAGTACCGGAATTAAAAACACCATTAGGATTAGAAGGAATACCGCGCATGTTCAGCGTAGTGGCAAATGGTGATGTTACTACCATACTTAAATTTGGCACCGAGTGCTGGATATCTTGAATAGTTTGCATATTGCCACGCTCAAGTTCATTGCCATTCAACACCGATAAAGCCACGGGCACTTCTTGTAAGTCTTCACCACGCTTTTGTGCCTGAACAACAATTCTTTCTATCTCAAGGGGTTCAACAGATTGCTCTATTGAGGTAAATGCATATGCTTGCCGGATTGAGATAAGTATTATCAAATTCGTTATTACAGAAAAAGCAGCTAGTTTCTTACTCATTGTGAGCCCTTAATTTTTATTATTTATTTGGTTTAGTTGTTTATATAGTGATGGGCTGAGCAACGCCTCCTGATTCGCAGAAGTAAATTATTTTTTGTTAAATAAAACATCCGAATTTGCAAATTAAGAAGCTAAAAAAAATGACAACATCTACTATCTTGGTGTATTTAAAGGATAAAATACAGTAGTGTTCATAAAGGGTTTGTTATAGTATTTTCCTTTAACTAAGCAGTAAGTAGGCCTATAGAATGTTGTCATTAGAGTTACAAATACATCTTCATAGTTTGTTAATTTTAATTTCTGTCGCCTTTAGCTGTGGACTATGCATAAGTGTTTGGCGAGCACATGCAAATACAGCGAGTGCTGGCCGACTAATTTTACTTGCTCTATTAACTGTCATTGCCATACTCGCACTTGCTTACGTTGCCAACAAAGAATTCAACCAATGGCAAAATATCACTTATTGCCTAATTTCGTTACAAATGGCTTTAGGACCACTTGTTTATCTCTATGCTAATTATCAAACTCAGCCGAATTTTCGCTGGCGCCCACTAACAGCGATTCATTTTCTCCCCACATTTTTAATGGCGGGGTTATGGCTATGGCAAATACCACTAGTTGAAAGCAGCATCTTGTTTGTTGAACCCACTTTGACTGACTATCCAAGAATTCAAGGTCACCGTTTCTGGCATAGAATTTTCGTTTGGCTATCATTGATAGGTTACCCACTTTATACCTTAAAATTATTACACCCTCACGAAACTAATATGAAGCAGCTCTATTCAGAGCTATCGCCAGTAAATTTAGAGTGGTTAAAAGCATTAGCTTGGTCGCTGTTGGTGATAATACTCATTAGTTTGTCCGCCGATCTTAGTCGAATGTTTGGCATCAAACATTATATCAATGGTGGACACTTTCAAGCATTAGGCCCAGTCGTTGTGGTGTTTATAATCAGTAAATATGGCCTATCACAACAAGATGTATACCCCAAAAAAATTGAAAAAGATGCGATAAAAGTACCTTTTGAAGAAAAGGTAAAAAATAAAAGTATTGTCAAAAAAGCGATAAAAGAAAAGGCCCAAGATAAATATGTTACCAGCAGTTTAACCGCTGAAAACGCAGCAATTTTGTGGCAGAAGTTAAATGCGCACATGAAACAGTCACAGCCTTACTTAGAGGCTGGTTTGAAAATTTCAGAACTTGCCCAGCAATTAGATACTTCCGTTAATCATTTATCAGAAACCATAAATGGCTATGCAAACTCTTCATACTATGATTATGTTAATCGTAAACGGGTTGAGGAGGCACAACGATTACTGCAAGACATTAGCTGTCATCGCCTATCAATTTTAGATATTGGTTTTCATTCAGGTTTTAATTCTAATTCAACATTTTATAGCCACTTTAAACGCATTAGCCAAGTAACGCCTAGTCAATACCGAGAGCGTAATTCCTTAGCAATAAATCAATAATAATAAGAAAGATTAATTCGCTTTTGCAAATTCGGAGGCTAGTCTTTATCAGTTGTAATATAAAATGAATACCTCCTTTTAGATAAGCAAATACAATGAAAGCAAAGTTCACAAAAATAGTATTAGCCATCATTATGTTATCAATGATGGTGTTGATATTAAAAGCATTAAGCTTCACCGCGGCTCCCTTCGTAACAAAATCTCAATTTAAAACCGTGAAAGTCGACAGTGACATTGCGGTCAATAATTTATCACAAGCAATACAGTTTAAAACGGTTTCTCATGAAGATGTAAGCAAGTTTGATTCAGGCTCCTTTAATGACTTTCTACATTGGCTAAGTTCGACCTACCCCGATATATATCAACAACTTGAATTAAAACGCATTAATCAATATAGCCTATTATTTCGCTGGCAAGGCAAAACCCCTAATAAGGCAGCTGTTCTCATGTCTGCCCATTATGATGTTGTGCCCGTTATTTCAGGTACGGAACAACAATGGAGCTACCCACCATTTTCAGGCCAAGTAAGCGATGGTTTTATTTGGGGACGCGGGGCAATGGATGATAAAGGCGCGGCAATAGCAATGCTGGAATCAGTAAATACCTTACTAAGCCAAAAATTTACACCTGATGGTGATATCTATATTGCGTTAACCCACGATGAAGAAATAGGCAGCGAGTATGGCTCTAAAGCAATAGTAGAATGGTTTAAGCAGCAAAATATTAAATTAGCCTGGTCACTTGATGAAGGTTCGGCAATTTTAGACTCCATCATACCTGGCGTTGAAAAAAAGGTCGCCATGATAAATGTTGCCGAAAAAGGTTATCTGAATTTAGCGATAGTGGCTAATGCGCAAGGAGGCCATAGCTCAATGCCGCCGAAGGAAACGGCCGTAAGTATACTTTCTGAAGCTATTGTTAAATTAAAAAACAATCCATTACCTGGCGGACTGACTGGTGTTAGCGCCAATATTTATGACAATATGGGCCGTCATATGTCATTTGGCTATCGCTTTCTATTTGCCAATACTTGGTTATTTAAATCATTAATTGAACGTGTAATGAGCGACCTACCCAGTGGCAATGCCATGTTACGAACCACAACCGCACCAACCATGTTAAATGGTAGTGTTAAATCTAATGTTTTACCTATTACAGCAACTGCAGTAGTTAACTTTCGAATTCATCCCAGAGATAGTGCAGCAGATGTTGTTAAATTTGTGAAGAACAGCATCAATGACAATAGAGTGGCGGTAAATATCATCACCGCTGTCGAGCCATCCAAAGTATCAAGCCAAACTAACCCTGGCTTTACCATAATTGCAGAAAGCGCTCGTCATATTTATGAAGACGCAATTGTTACAGCTGGTATTTCAGTTGCTGGCACCGATAGTCGCTATTATTCTCGAATTACCGATTCATTTCGGTTTAATCCAATTGTTATGACCACTCAAGATTTAACGGGTATGCATGGTACCAATGAACGTATTAAAATTGATAACTATATCAACGCCATTCGCTTTTACGGTAGTTTGATGCAACAACTGTAGAGATGGTTATAGCTAGTACCAAGAATGCGCAACAATTACCGTAGCCTAACTGATACGACCTAGTGCCATAGACACAGTAATAGCGCGTAACACGTCTAGATAATGGTTGAAAGTTACTCGTACAAAATTTATTAACTTCGTTAATATTCGCCGACATTAACCGAGACTTAATCGCATGACGAAAAACCGATAATACCCACCATTGACGATTATCTAAACCTCTGCTCGTAGAGGTTTAGATAATATGATTATTTATCCCGTAAAATAAACTAGGCATCAATCACTATTTGTGCATAATGAACGCCTCTTAATTCTATATTGTTTCCAATAAAAACATCAATAAGCCAGTGGTATGATAAAAGATATATCTAACTTACAAGCTAAATTGCAAGCCATGTTGTTATCGCAGCAAGGTGTGCAAACTCAAGGTCAAGTTGCTAATTACATTCCTGCCCTTGCCGAAGTTTCGCCAGCAAAAATGGGCGCTTGTGTTGCTACAATTGACGGTAATATTGTTGGCGCTGGTGATCATCAAGTTGCATTTTCAATTCAAAGTATTTCAAAAGTATTTGGTTTGGTGATGGCAATGAATCGCATTGGTGATGAGTTATGGCAACGGGTTAATATGGAACCGTCTGGCCAACCATTTAATTCAATCATTCAATTAGAGTGGGAAAAAGGTATTCCTCGAAATCCAGTGATAAATGCCGGAGCATTATTGGTCGCCGATGTATTAACGAGTCACTTTTCTGCAAGTAAGCTAGCGTTTTTAAGTTTTATGCGCAAACTCTCCGGTGACGAAAGCGTTTACATCGACAATCATGTCTTTCAATCAGAGTTATCACACGGTAATCGCAACGCAGCCATGGCGTACTTGATGAAAAGCTTTGGCAATATTGAAGCAGAAATACCTGATGTACTAAGTCATTACTTTACTCAATGCTCAATAGCAATGAGTTGTGAGCAATTAGCACAAAGCCTACTGTTTTTAGCAAACAAAGGCGTTGACCCAAGAACTAAGAATATAATCTGCTCAACCAAAGATGCTCATCGCGTTAATGCAATTTTATCTACTAGTGGCATGTATGATCAATCTGGCGAATTTGCCTTCTCGATTGGTTTACCTGCAAAAAGTGGCGTTGGCGGTGGTGTAGTCGCCATAGTACCAAACTATGGTGTTATTTGTACCTGGAGCCCTCCTTTAAATAAATTTGGTAACTCAGTTGTT
>PJEL010004980.1_pt1 | contig 10771 bp, 7 predicted proteins | sample 1853271 | NCBI WGS metagenome assembly PJEL01 (sample SAMN08108733, study PRJNA415343) | Invertebrate metagenome, whole genome shotgun sequencing project. | host: Globobulimina | place: Sweden: Gullmar Fjord | collected 2015-08 | reverse complement strand
GTGTCTTCTTGTAGTAAGTAAAGTATCACTCTTCGGAATCCTGAGGAAGGATTGTAACATAGTGAATAACACTATTTGATCGACTACTACATCACTTGTCATAGGTGTAGTGGTTGGCGATTAAGGGAAGAGCCTCGTATTATCGATCCTAATACGTGTACCGTAAGAAAAGGATCGCCCCAACGATGAGTCATTTACTGCGTATTTTCCTTTCTATCCGGATACGCAGACGTTTACAGATTGCCCCTGAGAGTATATGAAAAATCGCCTAAACAGGTTGTTTTATTGCAATTCTGTGCTGCCAATGGGTTTGATAGTGGCAGAAGACAGCCCTGCTACACACAGTGCTTGTTTGCTGCTAGCTAGGACTGCAATTGGGGTCGTTGATATAATCACAGCAACGTGCACAGCTTTAGCAGTAACCATGTTTGACAAGGAGATTGGCTTGGGAAGGGGTTGGGAACAATCTTCTCAGCAAAAATTGGAGTACAGAGTTATATGGTGTCTTCTTTTTCTCAACTTACACTTCTCGGTGAACCATGAACCACCTTTTACGTGGGTCTCACAATGAAGGGTACTTATATATGTAAATGTAGATATATATACATCTTCTACGTCCACCCTATCCTACTTGTAAATTTCCGATGCTGACCTATGAATATAATCATCTCATCTGCTGGCACGGGAAGGCAAATTAAAAAGCAAAAGAGCCCTGCTTCCATACTTGTTCTGTAACTGGCAGTTTACGCAGGGTGGTTATCAGCTGACGGTAAGCTACATTATCCGAAGCTCCTCACAGACACATGAGAATGGACTGCACCTATTCGTGCAATGTGAAGAAGGAAAAAAGCACAAATTATCTGATCCAAGAGGGCCTCCCTAGCGCATATGTCTTCCAGGTTTTGTGTGTCTCGATCTTGTCATTCCTGCTACATCTACCAAACGTCCCTATTCTCCACGTATTTGCTCTGTTTGGTGCGGATTGCTTTAAGTCAGTTCCCCCCCCTAGCCGTCACCTACTCATGACATCCCTTCATTTCACTCGCGTCCAGTCTTAGAGTACTACACTGGAAACTATTTGCTTGAGACCAGTACGTGGGTGAAGTACGCACACCCCGTGGGACTGTTTTCGCATCATCCCTTTCAACCCCGGCCGCTTTTTTTGCCTCTTGATTGCAGGCCAAGTGGCTCCGGTAGCACGTAACTTCCCCGAAACAATGTCCAGAATGATAGCCAAGCCCTGGCAACTGGACTCCTCGCTTTATCTTCTGCTATCTCTTGACCTTCATAACAGCTCAACGTGGTAGTGCCATCGCGGGATGTAATCGAATAATCTACTTTGCCCATATTATCCCCCTACTATAACGCTGAGAGCTATGCAGTGTATGCGTGAGGACCAAGGACACCACCAACAATGTAGAGAAATTACGGTTAGGGTTAGGGTTAAGGGTTAGGGTTAGGGTTAGGGTTAGGGTTAGGGGGGCATGTTACCCCCTATTATAATGCTGAAAGTTACGCAGTGTGTATGCGTAAGGACCGAGGGTACCACCAACAACGTAAAGAAATTACGGTTACGGTTAGAGTAAGGTTAGGGTTTGGGTTAGAGTGAGGTTAGGGTTAGGGTTAAGGATAGGGTAAGGGTTAAGGATAGGGTTAGGATAAGGGTTAGGGTTAGAGTTAGGTGTAATTACATCCATTGAGGTGTAACTGTTTAGGGTTCTGGGGCTCTAGGGTTTAGGGTTAGGGGGTTAGGGTTATGTCGTCGGACTCATTACATGAAGCTTGGGATTTCCCTCCTTTATTTACGCTCCAACCTGTACTTGCAACTAGGGAAAGGCAACTGAAACTCTGGAGCGACCTGGTGCTTGAGTGGCACTCGGCTAGGAAGGCATACACCTTCGAGTGGAGGGACTGGCCCCTATGGCGAAACGAGTGAGTAGTTGTAAGAGTTAAGGTATAGGGTTTAGGGTTAGGAATGGGGATAGGATTAGTGTCAGAGGTTTAGAGTATTAGGATTACGGTTGGGGTTAGGGTATCGGAGTTGGGTTGTAATACATAATTATGCTTTTGAGCAAGTGGGGTTACAAATATATGTGCATAAGAAACGAGGACATTAGCAAGGGTTGAGGGGAAACTGAGAAGTATGGGATAGGAGTAGAGTTTAGGCTAGTTATGGATACGGTAAAGGTTTGGGGTAGTAGTTGTGAGATGATGGTGAGTGTGTATTATATGGTCACGTCCGCAGAGATTGTTGCCTGACATCGCTGTTAATGGTGTGCTTGTGCTGTTACTACGTGAGGCGAAGCTATGATTCTGCATGGGCTATGTAGTGTGCTTCGGTTATGATGGGAAAAGTAATATTATGGTAGGTGATTTGATTCTGCAGAGTAAGTTATAGGAAATCCATCAATTGCATTCGTGCGCGTGTGCTTGGTCAATGGGGGGGGGGCGGCTCTTTGATGAAGTTCTCACATTTGAAATTCTTACACTACTACTGACAAGATGACCCCACCCCTCTCCTCACAGTAACATCTCAAGACAGCTTGATGAGATAGGGGCGAGGTCTGTCGTAGACCTCCTGGTCTCCACTGGTCACGCGGAATGGAATGACTCAGAGCAAACCACGTGAGGAAATCCATTGTTCATGCTTCTTTTGCGTGTAAGTTTTGTGTAAAAGTAATCTATGAGTGCTGCTGGACTCTATCAACAGGCTTACCCTCCTCTGGGACAAGCCTGCTGAGATAGGAGATAGGCTTTACGCTTGGGCAAAAAGTAATGAAATGGTTGGTAAAGTGGCAACAGTTTATGAGCTACATCAGGGGGAAGATATGCGGGAAACTGAGTTTTACTGCATGGATGAGGGGGTGTTGCGTAAAGCATTGGATGTTCTCGTGCAGCAGCGTCGTGCCATATTGTTGGAGAGTGATACACACAGGGATGAGGATGGTGTCAAGTTTCTGTGATGCCACCCTAAATCGAGAAGGCGGCTGGGTTGGAAACGAGGTAGTGAACCAGCATTTTTAATCGCAATTGAGTTAGCAATGATCAACACTTACGGGGCATCCACAAGGATATATACACATATATTGAGGTGAGCCTGACATGAGAAAATACACCGTAGTACGCAGTTGAAACGAAAGCAAATATGGCAAATAGAGTACTGGTGTCCACCCTTCAACATCATCAAACGAGCTTCTTCACACCTGGAGTCAGGTGGGGGAAATTATGGCATGAATATTATCATTTCATGGCTTCAAAAAATGACATTTGTGCATGTAGCACCATGACTGTCTTCCTATTCAGCTTCTTCTTACCCCATCATGTTGAACAACGCACTGTTCCCGCTGCTTGTGCTTCTGTTGTTGTCCTTGCTGTTTTTGAATTGCCTTGTCGGCGGCGATGGTCTTCGTGGGGTCGAGGGGCTGTCATTGCCCTCAATTTCAACGTAATAATACTATGATACACAAGAGCAATAACTACTACAATTTATTGTTGTTCTCAATGTAATAATAAATTGGACAGCTACTAGTACTAAAACCTGTCATTGCTCGGGTGCCCCTCCAGCCACATGAAGCGTACACAGATGGGTTCCCGGCTCTATTAGCTACCTATAGATGATGGTTTTCTAGGGTCTTCTCCAGGCACTCAAAACCTACCGCATTACAGGCACTGAAACCCAAGTTGGCACACTAGCGACACCATATGTCGAGTTGCGCCAGCTTAACAAGATTAGGTAAGACCCTTACCCGGCATTTTGCGACTCATCGTTGGAATCAGTCAACCCACTGAACCGATATTTAGATGACTCATTGTTAGGAAACTGGTTAGACTCAGTGTGGTGACGCAGTATGACGCAGCGGTTACAAAAGTGTAACTGACAGCGTGTAACTGATAGCCTAGATTATATGACAACCATTCATTCCTCGATTTTATGACAGCCATTCATTGGATTTTATTCACCACTCCGTAGTGAATAAAGTGTCACTCTTCAGGAATCCGAAGAAAGGATTGTAACATAGTGAATAGCACTATATGTTTAACTACTACGCTACTTGTCACTCGTGTAGTGGTTGGCGATTGGAGGAAGAGCCTCATATTATCGATCCAGATACGAGAACCGCGACACCATATGCATTAATGAAGGAGGACTCATCGTAAACGGTAAAAGCAACTACTGTGACGGCATTATGCTTATGCCTCTGTTGAAATGCTGTACAACAACGAAGTGCATGGCTATTGCATATCCATAATCTGCTGTGTATGTTGCATGTCAGTATGTGCGTGTACCACTCCGATAGTGCATGTCTACATATGTTTTAGTTGATCATTTCAATTACTCTCACCCCGTAGGTAACACAGACGTTTCAAAACGTGTTATGTAGACCTACCACCAAGTTCTATGACTTGCGCTGTGAGAAATTGGATGGTTTCCTTTCAGTCTTGTTCTCAGTGTGGTGGAGAGGGGGGACAATGCTACCTTTTCATTTACCATGACATTTGTTTAACTCCACGTATTCAGTTGAGTATTGTTACTCTTTGTGCTGCTCTGTTTTCTCCAAAACGCCCCTCAAACTCTTTCTCTCAACTTTGGAACTGAGAGTTCATCAAGGTCTCCTTCCAATACTGAAGGATAGGATATCTGGCCGTTGAGAATTGAGTGTTTGAATTTTCTGTGTAACGCTAGCTAACCACTTACATAGGTCTCGACTCTCAAATCCCCAAACTTTAAGACACTGCTGTGATGTGTGATAGAGTAATTAGTCAATGTTCTTGCTGGCAAGGCAAGGTTTTATTTCATTTAATGCAGAGTAACACCTGTGACCCATGATTCCTGCACCCAGGACGTCATCATCACTCGATACGTAATACTTCCCTGCGTATATACACAAGCGCTACAGTGAACGCTTCGTTAACAATGCCGTATTATTAGCTACTTGTTTCAGGCAAATACGAATACTCTAGACGATATCTGGCTACTGAGAATTGAGAAGTGTGAGCTACACCTACAGCCGCAGCTATCTGAAGAACGAATTATCCATAACGATGAATCACCACGATGCAAACCGACACTACACTAAGTCGGTTATACTAAGTCGGTTATGCTACATTTACATATCTCGGTTAATTATATCTGCACAGCAGTGACAGCACCGGCAGACACCTGGCAAGCATGATGTAACGTCCTACAGCATTAACATCCGCAAGATTGCGTGTCAGTTTTACGTTGGGAAAACCGAAATAAAGTATATGTACACCTTAACTGGTGTACATACGATCTTTATGACCATTGGCCGGAAAAATGACGGTTCTGAATCCATTCCATCAAACTGTAGCAGGGCGCAAATTGTACATGTACACCAATGTAGGCGTACATATATAATTTGGGCATTTTCAGGTAGTCTCCACCGTTTGTCGTTGGAACGCAGAACTGACTCATTTCCACCATATAAACTCTGGGTAATGTTTTTGGGTTTTTGTTCAGGTGGCTTTTAATATGAGTAATAATAAAGGCGTACCCGTCTACGAGTGAATATGTCTGTCATATGTGCATGTACACATATGTAGGTGTAAGTCTCTCACTGAGACACTGTCAGGTTGGCACACTGAACTCCTTCCCACCCCAGAAGCTCTCAGAAGCTCTCAGAAGCTCTCAGAAGCTCTGTTGTTTTTGCCTCGTTCTCGCTGCTTTTATTGTGAGTAATAAATCCATGTCCGTTAAAGACCGGGCCCCCAGGAGAGGAGGTAGAGGCCCTACGGTTATGGGAGCCCTGCATGACGCTGGCAGTAGCTACTTTGAAACCGCACCGGATAGAATAAAGGTGGTGGTATAATCCAATCCATATTATCTGTTGCTCTTTAATTTTTTGGTGTGGAACGACTGGACTGGGGTCTGACAGTGTTTCGCGATTGGTTTGAATGGTTGATTGTTATTTTGTGGTGTTGACGTTGATTCAGTGAGATAGCTCCTAAACCTAACTCTACTCCTTAACCCTAACCCTAACCCCTAACCCCTAATCCTAACCCTAACCCTAACTCAAACCTTGACCCTAACCAGGGGGTTATCGACGCCCATGTACTGTTTAGGTTGATAGATAATATTTTTTTAACACCACTGACAATTTGTAGGGTGACTGACTGGCTCTGTGATTGTAGTGATTTTTGGATAAAACGGCAGAGAAGGATGTGTGGTGTATACTTTGTTACGTAGTCGCGCTTCGAATCGATGTTTTATTCGCCCCACATGCGAATCACTCACGCATTACATCTTTATTGCCAATTTCTGATCTATTACAAGATATTGGATGCATTTATTTGTGCATGCCTATTAACAGCTGTGGCACTTGCTGTGTATTGCTCCATTGTTGGAGGATACCCATTTAATGCCTTCATTTCGGCCTTCACATGTGCTTTTGGGCTTGCTGGACTTACTGCGAGTCTGAGGATGGCCGTTACAACAAATACCGGTAAGCGGTGCATCGTGAGTTATGGTGCCAAAGTGCGCGGATTCATTATATTTAGCTGCTAAAATCTGTCTTGTGTGCAGGTGACCTGTCCGCATTTGTAGGCTATCTACTCTGTGCACTGTTTCTTTTCTTCACAGTGATAAATTACATTGGTTGATTTTACTTTGCTGTTGGGTCTCAAGATGAGTTGCTTCAGTGAGTGGTATGTAACTAGTCTGCAGCACGTAACCCATCTGGCTAGTTAGATTACAGATAAGCCAATCGTGGCAGCAGCATTTATTTTGCTACAACATTTATTTCATATTTTAATATATAATGGTTGATTCGAGAACAAAATCCCCTATAACATGTTGGTGCAACGAGGTGTTGGTCAATAACAATACCCCCCCAACTTGAAAGCTCTTTACGATAGTAAGTGTTTAGTTGGATTACTCTCCCTCTACTATCAATCGCACACGAGGTGGTTCACATATAAGTTGTCCTCTGCGACACGTGCATTAGAAACAGTGTAGTTTTTCATACTCCATAACCTGAAAGAATGGAAATACTCTCACGAGCCGCCTAACCCATAACCTACTATGACCTCAGCACAATGGAAATCTTGTATGTGCATAACCTATCGGAGTGTTAGCTTCTACCCCAACAACGAGTCATTATGTAGAAGGCGCAAGCGACCACTTCTCATCTTTCCAGGAGTTATACACTCGGGGTTCCTAACCCTAACCCTAACCCTAATTGAAGGCCAGGTGGCCTTACAAGTGACAGATAAAGCTCGGGACAGATAACTTTATTTGTGAGGCTAGAATTAACTAATACCTTGGCATAACTTATCTCGGCGTAATAAGTTACCGTCGGTTTACGACGCATAACCGGCACTTTAATAAGTCGGTTCACAACGCATAATCGGCACTTCACTAAGTCGGTTCACAATGCATAACCGGTCAAGGCAAAACGTAATCACATCTGCACATTGAGGAATCCTAGGAAGGGATTGTAACATAGTGAACAGCTGCTGTAAGTAGTCCAGGGTACCAAGTCCATTTTGTGCAGATATAATTAGCCGAGATATGTAAATGTAGCATAACCGACTTAGTGTAGTGTCGGTTTGCATCGTTACGATGATATGACAGCCGCACTTTTGCTTTCCGGATCCTTTTGCTGGTAACTTTTTTGTAATACACTACTTGTATACGTAGCTCCTACCTTCCCACGTCTCTCTACGCTTGTAAGGCTACTTGCTGAATTACGGTGAAACCCTAGTCCTAAAGCCCTAATTGTAATCCTAACCCCCAAACCTTAGCCCTAAACCCTAAAACCCTAACACTCAAACCCTAAAACCCTAACATTCAATTCCTAACCCTGAGCCCTAACTACTGTCAAACCCTAACCCATAACTCCTAGCCCTAATCCTAATTCTAATAGTCCAGATTTCGAGAACCAGTAAAGATCAAAGGTCGCGAATGCAACATTGGTGGTGTGAACTCAAGGCCAGCTAAATCCGCCGGAAATTGAACTGTTCCCAACTTAATCACTGGAGGAAGGTTGGGGTGAGTGCGGATATAATATTTCATTTGGTAACAAGTTGAAGTTCTAGTGAGGAGAAACAGCGTGCATGTGCGACACAAGCATGTGCGACACAAGCCCCCTGTACGACAACTTCAACAAGGAAGAGAGTATTGGAGAGTTCGAGATTGAAGTGCCCACTGAGGGGGACTTCGGGATAGTGATACCTAAAAGAAGATGCGTGGATGCTAAGTTGAAAAAGAAGATGGAGAGCGCCGTGATGAGCATACTGGAATGCTTGGGACAGGACGTGAGGAGGGAAGGTCTCGTGGATACCCCTAAAAGAGTAGCGGACTCTTTGTTTTTTTTGACAAAGGGGTATTACGAATCTGCCAGTGATCTGATAGGAAACGCTTTGTTCACGTCGAATACCAATGGCATGGTATTGGTGAAAGACATCGATTTCTGCTCTTTGTGCGAACATCATATGCTGCCTTTCCATGGAAAGGCCCATATTGCTCTGATACCAGATGGAAGGGTTTTGGGTCTCAGCAAATACGCGAGGATAGTTGAGATGTACGCGCGCCGTCTACAGCTGCAAGAACAGCTAACTTCACAGGTTGCAGATGCCCTTGTAACGCATGCAAAACCAAAGGGAGTGGCCGTGGTTTTTCAGGCAAAGCATATGTGCATGTCAATGAGAGGGGCGCAAAAACCTGGGGCAGAAACTGTGACCAGCTGTTTCCGTGGCTGTTTAGAAAATGAATTTTATAGACGGCATGAGCTTATAAGCATGTTGTGTTCTCGTTAAGAAAGTGCTGTCACACATCTTTGTCTTATTTTCTAATTTTTTTTTTCTGTTTTGGGATTTAATGGCGTACAGTACATTATACAGTAGAGTTCACAGCGGAAATTGTTACGTAGGAGTTTGATTTGACAGGTGAAAACATAGATGGAATGCGGGAATTTTGTCTGCAAATACCAAAAATTATTTACGAAGCATCTATTTGATGCATGCCTCGTAAAAACTGTTTGGAGGCGTTCGTTATGTATGTTTAGGATAGATTACTTTATGGTTCAATAATTATTGTCGTAATGTAAAAAGTGGTGTGTCTAATGACTACTTTGGTGCCTCTTTTCAAGTAAGCAACCTTTTCTGATGTAGAGAGTGGTAATAAAGAGGCATCTTTTAACACCTATTACTCCCTTTTTCTGTTTACCAAGAGAGTGTGAATGAACTTGTTGCAGTTTTGGCGGATCACCAACCACACATTTTTTTTCCAGCTTAGCGGGGCACGGCTACACTGTTGTAACGCGTGTAACAGCAGTTTCAATGTCAAGGTTTATAGCTCCCTTACTACTTCTGTTAGGTCCTGGATGAACTGATCACTAAGAACTGCTGATAAGCTGGCTCGATCGTAGCATAGAGAAGGGTATATACATACACATATATATATTGTGATTCGTCGTGAAAGATCAGGAAGATTCATACATCGAGAGGAACACCTTAGTTCCTCTTTACGTTTAGTCTAAGCGGAACACTTACAGAGTGCGTGTTCCAATACGACAATCGAGCCCCGTGACAGACATCTGCACAGGGCGCACCTCACTTGGTGTACACACACTTATACATGCACCTACGATCGTGCCTAACTGCATACTAATCGTGTCCTATATGTGTAGGGTCTGTACCAATTTCTAGTCAGTAACTCCTTCCGGTTGCCGAGTTATGCGATGTTTATGCGACGTACTTTACAGTGCATCATCTGACTGTCGGTTATCTCCAACACCGATTCATCTCCGTGTCGGCCACATCGCCACGTGTATGGCCCACCACCAAAAATTCTAATTCCTCCAAGTTAACGTTAACGGGTGAGTGGTTGTTACTCTCAGTAGTAGGCAAACGCACCAGTAAAGAGGCACTGGTGGGCACTGGTGCACCGGTGCCGTTAGGGTTAGGGTTAAGGTTAGGTCTACGGGCGCCACTGTACACCAACCACCAATAGGGCAAGGGTTTAATGGGGGGGGGAGGGGGTAGTGAAGGTTATTATAAAAGACGGTGTTTTTGTCTTGTACAGATGAGCTACCCCTACCTCGACAGTATGGCAAAATAACACGTGAAAGCTTGTACTGCTCACTAATAACAGGCACAGCGACGCATTACGTACGACCCTAACCATGTCTCAGGCCAAGAGGAATAGAGATAGCACGGCAGCAGAGAACATGGAGAAGAAGCCCAAAGTCAATGTGGATACCGAACTCGAGCTCAAGGCAGTAAATACGATTCGGCTTTTGAGTGTGGACATGATTGCAAAGGTGAATGAAAGATTGCGCATTTTATACTACAGGAGAATAAAAAATCGGCTTTGATATCTATCTATCTCCCCTCGCACCTACTGTGATGTACCGACAGATCAGATGAGGTCTGATGTAATAACTCTATTTCCTCTTCCCCATTTTTAGTCTAACTCTGGTCACCCAGGTGCCCCTATGGGCTGTGCTCCCATGGCGTGAGTAGTCACATTGACCTTAAGCTGGTGGTGTTTTGCTGTTATGGTAGAGTATTTTAACATATTTTTGAACCCCACTATTTCAGGTATGCCCTTTTCGCACACATCATGCGTTGGAATTCAGCAGATGCTAAATGGCCTGGTAGGGACCGGTTTGTCCTATCCAATGGTCATGCTTGTGCTCTTCTCTATTCCATGTTGCACCTGGCAGGGTATGGAGTTTCCCTTGAAGACTTGCATCACTTTCGGAAGGCTGGAAGCAAGACCCCTGGCCACCCGGAGAACTATTGCACA
>PJEL010004979.1_pt1 | contig 10775 bp, 8 predicted proteins | sample 1853271 | NCBI WGS metagenome assembly PJEL01 (sample SAMN08108733, study PRJNA415343) | Invertebrate metagenome, whole genome shotgun sequencing project. | host: Globobulimina | place: Sweden: Gullmar Fjord | collected 2015-08 | reverse complement strand
GTCGGGCAGATATTAAGGCACAGTTTGCAATTGATGCATTTCTCTTTATCCCAGCCCGGCAGCACTCCTCCCATTACGCCTATATCATTTTCTACAGGCTTGGAGCAGTTATTGGGGCAGCCCGAGATGGCTACCTTGAATTTATGAGGCGCGTCAATTCTGTAATAGAGAGCATCCAGTTCAGCGGCAAGCTCTTTTGTGGGAATGATTCCTGATGTGCATGTTGCACTGCCCGGGCAGGCTACAATCCCCCGGCCTCTCGGGCCGCAGACTCCCAGGGTGATGCCGGATTTTTCCAGTTTATCACTCACTTCTTTTAGTCTATCTACGTGGATATTGTGGATTTCCACTCCCTGGCGGGTCGTGAGATGTACCTTGCCGTCGGCATATTCCCCCGCGATTTCGGTGATTGATTTCAGTTGGTCCGCGGACAACTCGCCGGCAATAGTCCCGAGGCGGAAGAGATAATAATCTTTCTGCTTTTGAGCAATGATTCCTACTTTTTTTAGTTCATCAATGTTTAATTCCATTTTTTAACCCGCCTTCTTTATGTTCAAGATTTAGAAACTCTATCGGTCTCTTAAAATCCGGGAATTGCCTCCCGATTACTTCGCCTGTTTTGCAACTCCCATGCCAAATGAATAAATCTTTAAAAGCAGGCTGTTGTAAATATTGCTATGAAAGGCAGTTGCATAATTAATAATCACGTTATATAATTTTTATACAACAGGAGATGGGATGGAGAAAATATGTCTGCAGACAAAAGATAATGCATTAAAAAAAGAGTTGTCTGCTGTTCTGCCAAAAGGGTATAAGGCGGTTGCAGGATTATCAGGAAGTGAAGGCAATATCGTATTTCATGATATTGATACGCTTGGTATGGCCCTGATAAGAGATTACGGGGAAAAGAACTTTGTAGTTGCCGTGACAGGCAGGAGAAAAACAGGTTCTGTTATAGAAGCCACAACAACCGGGGCATATGAAATAATTCATCGTCCATTAAATAAAAATATAATATCATCGCTGCTCCAGGAGCTGAATGTCATCAGGGAGGAGTTGACCGACTATATTGATATTTCAAAGGACGCTTTTTCCATAGACCCTACCTGTGCTATTGTGGGACAGTCCTCTCTTATTATGAATGTATGTAAGAAACTGGCGCGTCTGTCACAGGCTGAGGTGCCCGTGCTGATTACAGGAGAGACAGGGACGGGCAAGGAGTTGATTGCGGAATCCATAGCACAGCTTTCTCCACGCTTCGGAAAGCCCTTTATCATTATTAACTGCGCGGCAATTCCCGGGGACCTTCTGGAATCGGAACTGTTCGGTTTTGAGAAAGGTGCGTTCACAGGTGCTCTTGCTGCTAAAGAGGGGTTTCTGAGACTTGCCCATGAAGGATGTGTGTTTTTTGATGAGATCGGGGAGCTGCCGCTATTGCTTCAGGGAAAATTATTGCGCTTTATTCAGGCCCAGACTTTTTATCCGCTGGGGAGTACAAGAGAGGTGCAGGTAAATGTGCGTGTAATTTCCGCCACTAACAGGGATTTGCCGAAAATGGTCCGACAGGGAAAGTTCAGAGAAGATCTATTCCACAGGCTGAGCGTTTCATCCATTAATGTTCCGCCCCTTCGTAAGCGCAAAAAGGATGTTCTTCCACTTATGCAATTTTTTATTCACAGGTACCGCCACATTACAGTAAAAAAAATCAAAGGATTTTCCAGAAAGTTCCTGGATGAAATGCTTTCCTATGAATGGGCAGGAAATATTCGTGAACTTGAAAACACAATACGGTCCGCAATTGCACTGAGCAAGACATCTTATTTGACAACTCAGGAGATTAAAGACCTTGGCAGTTATTCGCTGAAAAAGAAAGACGCGGTTTTGTCTGAATCCCTCGCGTCCGCCCTGGTCCCGCTCCTCAAGGAACTTCTTGAAAAAAAGGAAACAGACATTAATAAAATAATCCACAATGAAGTAGATAAGCATATTTTCGAATATATGCTGTCTTATACAAAAGACAATATGTCCGAGGCCGCCCGGATTCTCGGTATAAACCGTTTGACTCTCCGGAAAAAGCTCGGGATGTAAGGTCCTTAGCGGCTTACCAATATCCATGTGGCTCTTTTTCAAACACTGGAAGAACACTTCCTCAGATGTGACCTTACGGATTGAAATGCAAAACAGCATCCAATGTATTGATTTTGCTAGATTTTTCTTGACTCACGATTAATGATCTGACATACTAGCATTTTAATACAGTTATGGGGCTGCTGGGCTGAGATTAATTTCCCTTTCTTTTTTATGATGATTACTGCTGAATGATACGGACTTATCCCCAGGCATTGATGCATTAAAGGAGGATTAGTTATGGACCATATCAGACAAATTGACTCCTACATAAAGACATCTGAAAAGCCTGTTGCGTGTTTCTTTGTAATAGCTCCTGAGTTTACAGATGAATCGAGTTTGCTTGCAATGCAGTATCAGGTTGAAAATGGAGTTTCTATAACATTAATTACGGCTGATGAACTGAAGAGTGTTGCCGAGGCATGGAGTTCAAGAGATTCAGGGAAATTGGAAGATCCTTTTCCACTTGGGTATATGGTTCAGCCTGGGCGGTTGAATAAGGAATTAATAGGAGGGATATTATAATAGTTGCATATAATCATTAAATAATGCCAAGGAGCAATAATGCTTACTTCCAATCCGTTCAATGAGACTTTAGAAATAAGAGATCAATAAGCTTCTGAAAAAAGATACATTGCTTTCTTTTTTGTCGCTGTGGGTGGTTTCACAATAAAAGATTTGATCATGCCTACTTTTATTTGTGGAATGTGTGGGCCTGACACTACCAACAGTATAGCCATATGGATTGGTACTGGGTTTACGACAAAAAAATAAATAAAGGAGGTCGTCCATGCCGTTTGACCCATTACGACAACTAAATTCCTTGAAACAAATACTCGTTCAGGACAAAGCGAGCATTGGCTTTCTTCTGTCTGCCGGGTGCGGCGTCGCTATTCGGACTAAGGAAGGTGTTCTCATACCTGATATCGATGGACTGACCAAAGCGGTCATCGCTGAACTCGACAAGGGGGAGTGTAAAACCTGCCTCATAACCGTTCTCAACCACTTCAAGGAAGACAAGAAGAGTACACCAAATGTCGAGGAGTTGCTTAGCCACATCCGATCATTGAAACAGGTGGCAGGTTGCGGAGAAGTTAGGGGACTGAAGAGCTCCGATCTTGAAAAGATGGAGCTACAGATTTCGACTACTATTGCCACAATCGTTGATCAAGAACTTCCTTCACAGGATACGCCTCACCACCACCTTGCTCGTTGGACGAAATCTGCTCCCCGGTCTTTGCCTGTTGAGATATTTACGACAAATTATGATCTACTTCTTGAGCAGGCACTTGAAGACTGCGAAGTCCCATACTTCGATGGCTTTAGTGGTGCAAGGCGGGCCTTTTTTGACCTCACTTCAATTGAGCAAGACCACTTACCGCCGCGAGAGCAGTTGCCCCCACGACTAGCTCGCCTATGGAAACTCCACGGATCTATAAATTGGAGGCTTGTGATTGTGAAAGATGCCAATGGTGATGATAAGGTATTTGTGGTGCGTTCTTCGCAGGAACTTGAAGGCGACAGGCTTCTTATTCATCCATCCCATATGAAGTATGAGCAGAGCCGACGGATGCCCTACTTGGCCATGATGGATCGTCTACGTTCGTTCGTTGCCAGAAAGCAGGCGTTTCTGATTATATGCGGGTATTCATTTGGTGATTATCATGTCAATGAAGCCATTGCTCAAGTACTGCATGGGAACCCAAACGCCACGGCATTTGCGCTCCAATTCGGCAAACTCGATGATTATGCGGAAGGTGTAGCTTTAGCACAGCGCACATCCAACCTGAGTATTCTTGCTACGGACGGTGCTGTGTTGGGTACGAAGCGTGACGAGTGGATGTGTGTTGCAACCGATGCTATCGACGAGGGGATAAATGATCCTGCTATTGAATGGTGCCCAATAGAGGGTGATAAAGAAAAAAAACGAGCCAGCCTCAAGGTTGGAGACTTCCAGATTCTTGGGAAACTATTCGTGGACATGATGGGAAGACGAGGGATTGAGCGAGAAGCTAATGAATAACATACCAACACTTCTCGGGACGGTCAAGGATGTCAAGGGAGCAACGATAAGGGTTGCCATGGAAGAAAGTACTGTCTCAGGGCTAGTGTTTATTGATGGATACGGCTACCGAATTGGGCAGATTGGTAGCTTCGTGAAAATTCCGCTTGGTTATCACGAACTCTTTGGAATTGTATCTCAAGTAGGTGCTGGATCGGTTCCCGAAAACATTGCTGAGAAGCAGCCGTTTGGAGATCGCTGGATGACCGTTCAATTGGTCGGTGAATCCGTGGGCGGGGGGGAGTTCCGGCGAGGGCTCTCCCAACACCCTACCATTGAAGACAAGGTCCACATTGTAATCGAGGAAGACCTCGAACGTATTTATGGGTCTGCTAGCGCTGTCAACTTCGTACAGGTCGGCCATCTGGCCAGCGCAGAATCCATCCCAGCGTTAATCAACATGGATCAAATCGTGACCCGACATAGCGCAGTGGTTGGGACAACGGGATCTGGCAAGTCGACTACTGTTGCATCCCTTTTAGCTTCAATGACTGACAAGACTCAGTACCCCTCTGCCAGAGTCGTCATAATTGATGTCCATGGGGAATATGCTGCTGCACTCAAAGATAGGGCTGCGATATTTCGTGTAAATCCCGACCCAAAGCGACAAGAAAAACATTTGTGTCTTCCATACTGGGCCATGAGCTTTGATGAGGTTCTTAGCCTCTGCTTGGGTGATGTAGATGACAAGAGTGTAGGGGCTTTAGTAGAGAGAATAAGCGACCTAAAGCTGTCATCACTTGCGAAACACCCCAAGAAAGGTGTGGACAAGGACAACTTTACTGTTGATTCCCCGGTTCCTTTTAGCATTCATGAGTTCTGGTTTAATTTATATGTTGAGCTGTTTTCGACACATAACGTTCAAGGCACTGGGCAGTCTTGGGACACGATTGCTTACTTGTTGGGCGAAGATGGGCAACCTGTAGACAAAGGTGACGCAATAACCGCTAGACCTCCCCGCTTTCAACCCCAAAGGGCTGGCAATATATTTCTTAGCCAGCTGGGTGGAAATCTAAATATCCGACGGCATATAGAAGATTTGGGAACTAGATTGCGTGATCCACGATATGGATTTCTTTTTCGTCCAGGGCCTTGGACATCTGCACAGGATGGTACAACAGCGAAGGATCTTGACTCTTTGATTGAGGAATGGCTAGGCAACGACAGCCCGATTACGATTTTGGATCTTTCTGGCACGCCACCTGCGATTACGATCCAAGTCGTTGGTGTTCTCGTCCGAATCATGTATGACGCTCTCTTCTGGTCTCGAAATCTACCAGAAGGGGGAAGACACAGACCTCTGCTTCTTGTGCTTGAAGAAGCACACGCGTATCTGAATGCCGAAAATGCTGGTCCCGCTACTGATGTAATACGTCGAGTTGTTCGTGAGGGGCGCAAGTACGGGATAGGTGCTATGGTCGTGAGCCAGCGACCATCAGAAATTGATCCGACAATCCTGTCCCAGTGTGGAACGATCTTCGCCCTCCGCCTGGCGAATGCCACTGACCGTGGTCATATACGCAGTATAGTATCAGATAACTTGGAAGGTCTTCTAGATATGTTACCAATTTTGCGAACAGGAGAGGCTATTATTGTTGGTGAATCGGTACGTTTGCCCGTGCGAACGATTATTCCTCCACCTGCCAAGAACCGAAGACCGGACAGTTCGGATCCTCTTGTTGTCGCCAAGGAGGGAATGCCTGGTGGATGGACTGCCATGGCTCACAAAGAGAGGTACGACGCAGTTATTGCAGCATGGCGCCGTCAGAATGTAGAATCACCTGAGCTGCAAAAGGAGATGAAAATGGAAAGAACGCCTGTAGAATCAAGTAATGTTGCGAGCATTGGCTATGACTTAGATACGAGCACGCTGGAAGTGGAGTTTCATGATGGTTCTGTCTATCAATATTTTGACGTTTCAGAACCCGTGTTTGATGGATTTGTGCAGGCTCCTTCGAAAGGACAGTATTTGCACCAGGAAATCAAGGACAAGTATCGCTACGCGCGCATGTAGAAAGCTGGGGTGTAAGTTTCAGGTGATGACGAAGCATTAATAAAATATGAAAACCATATATAACAAAACAATTGGCACAATATGCTTAAACCAAGAACAGCATGAATGATTTACAACTTTGTCCAGTGCCCCCACCGCGTCAATCTGGACCTCTACGGCAACCCCGCTGAAAAAAATGAAGTAAGTGTATTTGTACAGCTTCTTTGGGAAAAGGGCAATGCATATGAAAAGGAAGTTATCGAAAATCTGGAAATTGTTTTTACTGATTTAAGCTCTTTATCTGGTGATGAAAAAGAAGAAGCTACGAAAGAAGCTATTACCAGAGGAGATGAATTAATTTATTCAGGTCGAATTAAAGCCGGCGATCTTCTGGGTGAACCTGATCTTTTAAGAAAACAGGGTGCAGGGTATGTCGCTGGTGATATAAAAAGTGGCGCAGGTGAGGAAGGTGTGTCAGATTTAGATGACAAAAAACCAAAGAAGCATTATGCTGTTCAATTAGCTCTATATACCGACATTCTTGAGCAACTCAAGCTATCAGCAGGACGAGCACCTTTTGTTTGGGATATAAATGGAGAAGAAATTGTCTACGATCTCGAGGAACTTCAAGGTAAACGAAATCCAACATCACTCTGGACAACTTATCAAGATATTTTAAATCAGGTTCAACATGTTAATTCGAATAAAGATACTACGTTGCCTGCGAATTCAAGTATATGCAAACTCTGTCAGTGGCATACATTATGTTTGGACAACTTAATAGAGTCTAGTGATTTAAGCCTAATCCCCGAACTTGGTAGATCTAAAAGAGATGCTATGATGTCATACATAAAGAACCTTAATGAATTAGCTAGCATTGATATTAGTTCATTGGTTAAAGGCAAGAAAACTGTAATTCCTGGTATTGGCCCTAGTTCTCTGGAAAAGTTTAAAACACGAGCTCAATTACAAACCCAAAAAGGGTCCTCTCCTTTTCTAATTGAAGAAGTCAGTTTGCCACTTTCAGAGGTTGAACTGTTTTTCGATATCGAAACTGATCCAATGAGAGATGTCTGTTATCTACATGGATTTGTTGTGCGTAAGAATCAAGACAATAGTACTGAACAATTTGTTTCATTCTATGCGGATAATCCTACACCGGAGGATGAAGAAAAAGCTTTTAAAGATGCTATTGAATTTATTCGAGAGTCACAACCATGCATGATATATTATTATTCAAAATATGAACGTACAATATGGAGAAAACTTCAAAAACGTTATCCTAATGTAGCCTCTGAAGAAGAAATAGAGGATATTTATTCTACGGCGAACTCAATAGATTTATACTATGATGTTGTAAAGTCAAAAACAGAATGGCCTACTCGCAGTTACTCAATTAAAGCACTTGCGTCATTTCTAGGGTTTTCATGGCGTGATACAGACCCATCAGGTGCTTCCTCAATAGAGTGGTACCATCGGTGGCATGAAAGCAAGGATGAAACAATCAAACAACGAATATTGGACTATAATGAAGATGATTGTATCGCAACAAGAGTGCTGTTAGATGGTATAAGAAAACTAACAGTATAAATAAGTGAGTTAGCGTCTGCATTACACAACCGTTGTAGAATGTGCAAACGTAATCCAGTGGATTTATAGTCTAATAAGGCATGTATCCCTTGAGCAAAAAAGAGCAACCAAAACAACTTCTTCGTGGCAAACAATTTCATGAAATAATACAAGACGATTGGAAGAAAACAGCTCAAGGAGATGTTAAGCCAGAAAGAACAGTGCTCAAGCAAAATGGACGCAAGGGAAGAGTAGATGTATTCGTAAACGATGACAATCCAGATGGTGTTAATGCTATTGTTGAAATTAAAGCCTCTGATTGGGATAAAATGACAGATAAAGCAGTTCTTAGAAATGTACGAAGACAAATTAAACAAGTCTGGGATTATCTGGAGTCACAAATTGTTAGGGGTGAATATGTTCCCACTGGTGAAGGGAAAAGTGTTTCTTCGGGTATTATATTTCCAAAGAGGCCTAGGGACAAAAATCGTATGGCACGTATTGAAGATCTTTTTTGGGATGAAGGTATTACAGTTGTTTGGGACGATGAAACAATCGAAGAGTGTAAGCAAAGAAACAATAATAATCTGGTATAGAGAAAGATATGGAATTCTATATATAGCCAAAATAGCTATATCCGCTTTTGATCAAAATGGCTACCATAGATAGATTATTCAATCCGGCTAATGTGTTATCATATCGATTATTATTCCACTAATTTAGGGAAGTTACAAAAATGCATCCAAGGCAAGTTAACTATATATACGACTCCCTAAAAGGATCACGAAGAACAACTAACAAGGATGGTATACTCAATATAGTTGATGAGCAATATAACCTTCTTGGCGTATTCGATGGGGTCAGCTCCGCTGTTGGAGCAAAAAAAGCTGTAACATTCGCAATTAAATTTATTTCAACAAAACACAGAAACTATTTCGATAATGGTGTGTTTCGTCTTTCAAGAATGATGGAAAACCTGAATAATGCGTTATGCCAGTTAAATATTGAAGATCCATATTCGACATATAGTATTGCCTATATACCTAGTGACTCAACAGAAAGAATAAAGTTGTCTAACATGGGTGACTCAAGAATTTACTCAGTGACAAAACAATATCTATTGCAATTATCAAACGATGATAATGATCCTATTCACAGCAATATTCTTACAAGATATCTCGGTAAAAAAGATTTGACTCAAAATGACTTCTGTGAAGTAGAATATGACGGGACAGAACATAGTTTGTTAATCTGTACAGACGGATTTTACACTGCAATGGAAATGGGTCATAAAACTTTAAGTGAATTATACCGAATACTTAATATGAAGAGATTTTCCTATATAAAAAGAAATATTGATAAACTAATAAAAGGATCTAATTCGGATGATGCTTCATATGTTTTCGTGAGGTGCAATGATGTTTGATACTGAACAGAAATTAGTAGATGAAGTAACCGGTCTGCTTGCATCTGAATCATCAAAAGTTCCCAAAGGCCTAAGGTCTAAAAATCAAATGGTCCTTAAAGAAGTCAATCTTGGGTATGGTATTGCGGGTATTGTATTGACGGAATGCATTGCCACCGATGAGAAAAGAAATAAATATTTAAATCCTTTAGAAATTAAATTGCTTGATATTATAAATAGAAATCCTGGGACAACCATTGAGCGTATTGTTAGCAGGACAAGAATTGCCAAACAGAAGGTAAGGTCGGGCATATCTTCTTTAGAGGATACTGGATTTGTAAGAACTGTTGAAGGGCAGTTAACGCCTTTGAATAATTACACCAGCACAGTAAAAAAATCAATTGCTATTGAAGCAAAACTTCGCAACTGGAAAAGGGCATTAAACCAGGCCTATAGGTATAAATGGTTTTCGGACAAATCCTTTGTCTGTCTTCCCACCAGTACTATAAAACCAGCTGCCAAAAACATTGATATATTCAAGAAGATGGGTATAGGTTTAATAGAGGTATGCAAAGATAAAGGTATTAAGATTTTGTATAATCCAAAGTCCAAAAGACCTCTTAGTAAAGAAATGTCAATTCTGCTGAACGAATACGTTCTTAGTGCACTGCATACTTCTTGACAATTGATGACCATACCCCTAAATGATAGTCGCTGCTTTCATCACTTAGAAATACGCTATAATCAGTTGCAAGACTCTCATAAAGCTGCCTCGCTTCGTTAACTTTATCTAAAAATATATTGGTTCTTTTCTTGATTGAAGAAGTGCTGTTTAATTCTGATAATAAATTTGATATTGAAAGCAAATAGTTTTTATGTACATCAGGCTTATGCGTATTCCAGGCAAAGTCTTTATTTAAAACTATATCTGAAAAAATATTTTTCTCATTTGCAATTAGATGCAGACACTTGCTGTTCCTTAAGTTTATCAATTCTTCCGCTCTAATAAAGTTAAGAAGCTTTTCTGAAAAGTACCAGCCTTTAGATGGACCGCCTCCCGGCGACTCTGTAAATCTCTGTATGTTAAAATTTCTGAGATTTTCATAGGTACCAATTGTGACGTACTCAATGTCACATAATGACATGAAAACTAATGAATCCCAGTTTGCATAACCATAAATAGTAGTAAAGTTCTGAGAATTCAGAACCTGAAAGACTTTAAGAAGGTTGGCGTAATAGTCATAGTTGATGCTGACTTTCTTCTTATACTCCGGCCTTGAATCACAAACAATATAGTAGCCGTCAAATACTATTGATATATCTGTAATCACTTGAAGAAGCTCCTCGACATGATCAGAATCAGTAATTGAGCTATTACCAAAAGGGATAGTCATATAATATTTCTGTGAACTTCCCTTTTGCTTTCTCTTTGCTATTTTCTTATTTATTGAATTAAAATACTTAACTAACTTGTCGTAATCAGAAACTTCATGGTAGAAGATCGGGATTATCACCCCTTCCAGACCAAGTGACTCCTGGTAGTCAATGGCTTTATCAATTAACTCAGTACCTGCTGTTTGTGTTGAGTCTCCTGGTTGTAAATTTACCGGGTTAAAAGG
>PJEL010004978.1_pt1 | contig 10777 bp, 10 predicted proteins | sample 1853271 | NCBI WGS metagenome assembly PJEL01 (sample SAMN08108733, study PRJNA415343) | Invertebrate metagenome, whole genome shotgun sequencing project. | host: Globobulimina | place: Sweden: Gullmar Fjord | collected 2015-08 | reverse complement strand
GAAGAATTCTTTCTATTGAACGAAACAAGGATAGGGCTGCTGTTAATTTTATTACGAAATGTAGTCCAGACTTTCTCATGCTCAGTCATAGGCTCTTTGACACCAAGGCAAACAGATAGAAAGCTCCGTTCCTCATCATTGACGGGGTCTTGACTTCCCGAGTGGATGGCCTGATAAGCCTTACCATGGGCCTCCAAGAGCTCTACTTGTCTACAAGTAAATTCCCCGCTACGAGCTAAACCATAAGGAAAGTACTCTTCAGCATAAAATTTGGAGCGAGCAAAAAATGAGGTTGAGCTATTCATTTCAATAGACCATTTTAATCGTTGATTTAGTAATTCTGATTATTTACCTGTACCTAAAAGATGTAAAATGATAGTTTTTTGTAGTTATCGATAGAAAATATTGATCATAAAGGTTGGGCAATGAACTCAGATCTACTACGAACTTTTTTAGAAGTGGCCAAGACACGTCACTTCGGACAAGCAGCAGAAAACCTCTATTTAACCCAATCTGCTGTGAGCTCAAGAATAAAACTGTTGGAAGACACTATTGGTGTTAGCGTGTTTACTCGCCAGCGCAACAATATTTTATTAACCCCTGCAGGTGAACGATTACTACCTCATGCAGAAAACTTGCTGACCACTTGGCAATTAGCAATTCAAGAAGTAGGAGTTCCGAGACAACAAAATATGCAATTGGCTTTGGGAGGTACATCAAATCTTTGGGATACGTTCTTGCAATCAGTATTGCCCAAGCTTGCTGCGAGCTTTCCAAATCTCTATATACGAACTGAAATTAATCAGTCTCAGCACTTGATTCGCTCTCTACTAGGGGGGCGTGTTGATATTTTTGCCGTTCTAGACGCTCCGACAAATATTGATATTGAGTCAAAAAAAATCGGTCAACTGGAGTTAATAATGGTCTGTAATGTGGCTAATCAGACACTGGAGGACGTGCCGTCCTTTGGTCATGTGTTCGTCGATTGGGGGACCTCGTTTAACCTCCAACAAGCCCGTTTATTTGCCGAACCTGTCGCCCCTGTACTTCACACTGGTCAAAGCCATATAGCTTTAGAGTTCATATTGAGCCACCAGGGCGCAGCTTATCTGCCACGCGCGTTGGTTGAACCCTACCTCAATGATGGGCATCTTTTTCAAGTGAATGGAACAATTGAAATTCAGCAAGATGTATACTTGGTTTATACCAAAGAAGCGGACAAATCAGTGTCTTTAGGGCCAGTCATTCGCTTTATAGAAGAGTTGGATATTAAACCTGATGACCCGTTATCTTTAGATTGAAATTCCTGCTACGGCTAGGATGTATATCTATTAACCCTGCGTCTTCAGTAATTAGCTTAATCGATTATTTACTTATCAAAATTCGATAATCCTATGGTAGTTTTGAGCTAATCTCAATCTCTCCTGTCGATTGTAATACTTCCACAACTTCTGAAGCATGATCAGGAGCTTGCTCGACTATTGTAGTCGCAATCTCTGTCGCCTGCTCTGGTTGATTCTCCACTACATGCTCCATGTAATTGGTAATAGCTTCACTAAGTTCAAGTTGTTGTTGATCTTGAGGAGCTTCATGTTGATGGTCTATTAAATTATTGATATAAGTTTCCGCAATTATGGCTGAAGCTTCCGGCATAGCTTCTGAAGCTTTATGAGCAAGTTCATCATACTGCTCAGTTGCCGATTCTATAATGTGGTTAAACACTTCAGCTGCTGCCTGCTGAGGATCTTCCACAGCAAGGTCTGCTGGCCGCATTAGAGAAGACTCTGCATGAACCTGCTGGAAGTACTCTTCCGTTAATTCCAGCAACTCTTCACTTTGGTCTTCACCAATATTATCAACAGCCGTTTGAATAGCTGCGCTACCAAAATTAGGTAGAGAACTCGCAATAGCTAACAAAATACCACTTCGGTTATTTACATCCCCTTGCATGATAAATTCAACAAGGTGCTCCATTTGTTCAGGATGAGCGGAAACTAATGCATCAGCAATATCGGCTCGTAGGTCGGGAGCTTGTTCTATTATCGCCTTATAAATTTGAGTGATTCCAATACTATTTTGTTCAGATAGAGCTGCAGCGATAGCCTGCGCCTGACCTTGATCATTCTTAACAAACATTTGTGCCAATTTCACCGCAGCTGCAGGGTTTTCAAGCGCCAGTTGAACTACGGAATCAACCATTGGAGAGGTAATCGTTACAGAGTCCTCATATACGGTTCGTGGGTCTAAATGAGGAACGGCTGAGTTAGGTGAACTCATTACAAAACTCTCCTGTTGCTCAACAGGTAAGCTCGCTCGTGCTGTCATTCGATAAAGAATAAAACATAAAAAGAGTATTTCAAGGCAACATAACGTAGCAAATAGACCTTGAGGCCCAAGACGCTCCATCATGACAGACGCGCTATACGGGCCCAAAATACTACCAATAGCATAGAAGCAGAGCAATGAACTCATCGCACCCACCATTTGATTTTGTGTAACCTTATCGAAGGTTTCAGATATTCCTAAAGGGTAGAGACAAAGAATAAGGCCACTCATCACACCAATCATTATATATGCTGGAATTAATAGGCCATTTTCAATACTCAGTGGGAAAGAAATACTTAAACCAATAATTATCATAACCATTGCGAGCATAAGGCGTCGGCGGTCGTATCTATCTGAGAGAAAGCCAATAGGCAACTGAATAATTACCGCTCCTGCTACCGCTGATGCCATTAATATAGATAACTCTAAATCAGCTATATCAAAAGCTGCTGCATAAATAGGTAATAAATTTATTAGTGCAGCATATAATAATCCACAAAACATGCAGCAAACTACCCCTAAAGGTGAAACCTTAAAAGTTTCCTTAAACGGTAAACTCTCAAAATTTTCTATTATTGGCCCGTGTATTTTACCGACAACTAGCGGGCTAATTGATATTGAAAATAAGATGCCAGCAAAAATAAATAAGGTAGTCGTGCTAGGAGGGGAGAGTAAGATAAAAAATTGGCTAATACTGATAGCGCTGAAAACAACCACTTGATTAAACGCTAATACCTGCCCGCGGTTTTCTTGATTCGTAGTTTGACTAAGCCAGCCATCAAAAGTGGCGATCGTTATTGCAACCGCGAAGCCCATTAACAGACGCATAGCAGCCCAAACCCAAAGACTCATACTTAACGCACACACTAGAATAGCGAAAGACATTAAACTTCCACACAGAGCAAAAGTTCGAATATGACCAACCTTTAAAATAACTTCCTTAGAATAAATTGCGCCAATAAAGTAACCAATAGCGTAAATAGAGAGGATTAAGCCCACTTTATCAGTACTAATATCTTCAATAGATAAGCGAATAGGAATCAAGAGGCTTACTAGTCCATTTCCAGCCATAAAGATAAAGCAACTGAAAAAAAGCTGCATAAGTGGTTTAATAGTATTGATCACACAGGCTCCTTAGCCAAAAATTTAACAATCTCACAATGAGATAAAAATAAAAGAGAAGTTCTACAAGAGTGTTTTAAAAACTAAGCTAGCTCACGCTAAATCTTTAAAAGCTAAAGACCACTTGAGCTGATGCCAATCCCCAATATACCTATAATTATATTCGAGCAATCTTAATCTCATGACTGAGTTGTTGCGCTTTAAATAAATGCAATTAATTTAACTACTTCTCCTGGCGCATATAAGACTGAAACAGATAATTGGTAATAATAGCCAGGTCGCTTAACCATTGCCTTTTTGCTTTTTTTCCTGAAACCATAAGCGCATAAAATCTGAAGTCAATTTCTGTTCTATTTCCATTGCACTTTCTGTCGGGCAAAAAATAGTGAAAAGAACCTGTATGTCACCCAGTTCAGATGTCGCTATTTGAATATGAGGCTCAGGCCCTGCAATTTTTATATCTAATCGATTTTCGATTAGTTGGTTGTAACGAATGGCAACATCTTCAAAGTCTTGGCAATATAAATGAGCTTTATCGTAGAGCTCATTTATGAATTCGAATGGATTGATATCTCCATTACGAACAATCGTAAAATAATGCACTGCATAGCGTTTGTGAAAGTTAAGATTTATGATTGTTAATGTAATTAACTGACTGTTCGGTAAATACAATGTCTTACCTGTGTATTGATAACTATCTTTGTCTATTTCTAGCAGAGTGAGCTTTGCCCAGTCGGTGGAGTGTACTTCACCAACATTATTACCTACCTGTATCCAATCACCAACTTGAAATGGTCTACTTGATAATATGTAGATAAATCCAATGAAGCATTGAATAAACTCTCTTGTGGCTAAAACAATTGCGACCATGAATGCAGCAATTGAGAACGCAAATTGCTGAATTTCATTAGACCAAATGTTTAGCACTATCGCTATCATTGAAATAGTGAATGCATTATTAATTACGTTAATTATTAATCTTTTATTACTCTTAGATTTTATTTTAATTACTTTTACCGCTAGCTTTTTAAAGAGCAAGGAAAAAACAATAATTATACATGTTGCCAAAAATTTATTGTTAAAGAACAATTCAGTAAGGGCTGGTAAATCAAACATACTATCACTCTGTGTATCAGTTTATCGTATAATATATAACTACTTAGTACTGGGTAGCATTCCCTTAAGTAACAAACCGAAAATATCTGCTCCTGTTATAATTCGCTTGCTTTCACTCCAAATTAACAATACATCATGTTCTATAACGCCATCGAAATTTTTATCTATTGACGTGTTTACTTTCATTTTTAACATGGCCTCATTTAAAGGTGTTGTTTCGTCAGTAATAACGACGGGACGATGACAGTAACTATAAGGATCAAAGCTCTCTTTTTGATACAAGGCTGCTCGTGAAAAACCATCAGCATCTAATACCAGTAGAGGGTAACCTTCTAAATTAGTGAGAATAACCCAACTATGATTCGTTTGATTAACTTGCATAATAAAAGGGTCATCTGAGCATTGTTTTATTTCTGGAATTATAGGCAAATCTAACTTAGTTGGTAAGGCAATAATTGACTTTGGGTCAATAGTTTCACCCTCTTCCGATACGTGTATTTCATCTAAAGAGAAAAAGTTCAGAGCCCCAATACCTTCAACTTGATTAAGGTCTGCTTCTTCCGCAGTTATATGTTGACGAATAATATTTCTAAGTTCGCTTTCTTCTAGATATGTTATGCCTTCTTTTCCTAACCAAGCATCAAGAATTAATGCTGTTGGTTTAGCAACAGGATAGAATATGACCTGATAAAAACGAATAACAGGAGATAACATGCTTCCCATTTTTAATGCATTTCGTGAAAAGTAGGCTTGAGGTGTAATTTCACCAATAATGGTAATGGCGATGGTTGAAAATAGAAATGCACTAACTCCGGCCAATACAGAATCTGACAACATCGTTAATAGAACATTGATACCAACATTGCCCCATAGAATTGTAGATAACAGGAAGTTCGAATCATCCCTGAGCTTCAGAACCTTCTGTGCTGCTTTATCACCTTTTTTAACCTCTACTTCTAAATGAAGTCGACTTATAGAAAAAAAAGCGAGATTTAAGCCTGAGAAAATAGCTGAATGCATTATGCAAACAGCTATTGCACACCAAATAATAATGTCAATTGACATGAAATCTTCCTAAGACAGTTGTTTAACCTGCATTGCATAATATACGAGTGGTGATAAGAGAGATCTGTTCACTATAAAAATATAATTGTTCCTAGTCCCAAGAAAATTGTAAAGCCGATTACGTCGGTTACCGTGGTTAAGACCACTGCCGAAGCAACTGCCGGATCAATCTTCATTTTCTCTAATATGAATGGAATGTAGGTTCCTGTTGCCGCCGCTGCAAAGCTATTAACAACGATCGCACTTAAAATAATCAAACCTAATTGAATAGAGTTGAACCAATACGCAACGACCAACGCAATCAAAGAACCTATCAATACGCCATTGAGTAATGCGATTTTCATCTCTTTTCGATAGAGAAGCTTAATATTTGCACTCGTAATGTGTTTCAAAGCAAGCCCTCTAACGGTTACTGCCAGAGTTTGACTACCGGCGATGCCGCCCATACTGGCAACAACAGGCATTAATATTGCCAATGCGACAACTTCTTGTATAGTCCCTTCAAAAATGCCAATTACCCAAGAAGCTAAGAATGCCGTTGCTAAGTTAATGCATAGCCATAAACCACGCCCCCGCATAGCGACAGGTATTGGCCCAAATAAGTCTTCATCAGGAACCGGAGCCTCACTAACCGTATTATTAGTAAATGCTAATCGAACTTCATTTAAAATAGCAGAGGTTGAAATAGCAGCTGTTAGCTTTCCATTATCAACAACTGGTAAATAATCCATACCTTCTTCAATTTGGCAGGTAGCTATAATCTCATTTAATCGTGAATTATGATCCACACTCTGAATCGGGCGTGCGACTTGATCAACTATCTCGTTCTCATCATTATTAAAAAGTGCAGCAATGGGAATATAGCCTAACAAAGTACGCTCGCTATCAACCATAAATACCGCTGAAATGAAGTCCTTCCTTTTTAATCGATCGATAACTGAGGCGATCGAAATTCCTTGCCTAACTCGTAAGATATTACGGTGTGCAAAGCGTCCAACCTGATCCTCTGAATATGTTAACGCTTGCTGAAATTCCTGTGCGATTCTTTCATCTTGATCAAGCACAATCGCATCAAGCATCGATTTTGGTAATTTATCAGCTAATGCTAATACATCTGTGGATACAGCAACTTTTTGCAGATTCAATCGCTCATCAGTCGATAGAGCACGAATAAGGTTCTTGCTGGTTTCTGCTTGCAAGAATCCAATTAAAGACCACCAGTTTTCTGGGGCTATGCAATACCATACATTCATCCTGTTTTCTGCAGGTAAAGATTCTATTAACTGTACCTGCTGAAATATGGTTAAATTCTTAATGCTATCCACATATACATCTGATTGTTGATTAAGCAGTGCAAGCGATACCAACTCTTCTATATTTGAACCGGACTGATTCTCTTCGATAATAGTCATGATTTTTCTCAATTAGATGAAGTAATTATAAACGTCTGTGAAGGATCAACTAAAAAATCTGCTCCCATACCTTCACGACCTAATAACATTAAATTACTCATATCAGCACGATTAGATAATGCTATTTCGATTTCTTTTTTTATCTTAGGCATGATAAATTGTGTTTTAATTATTAATCGTTCCTCTACAGCGCCATTAGACGATTTAATGCGACGCACATCACTGACTGGCGCCCAACATAAGGTAACACTTTCAATATCATATATATCGGGATGGAGTGTAAAGCTTACACCTAAGCGGCCATCTCGACGTTCTCTTTTTATCTCATCAACATGCAAAGAAGATGTTTTTGCCCCCGTATCGATTCTGATTTGAATATCAAAAAGATTCAGATCAGGGAGGTCGCATGTTTCGAGTGCACCGATTATTATCTTTTTCATAATATTTTAGCACCTTTATCTTTGGTGATTACAACAGCCTTTTGGAATACCAATGAATTAGGGTATGTAACATGTGTTTCTTCAAATTTTAAAATCACATGGAACATGGTTATCTCAATTATGGTACCTTCGACTGTATTTTCTCCATCAATAACTTTCACATGGTCACCAACGTGATAAGGAAAGAAGAAAAAGACAATAACACTTGCTGTTACGTTACTTAATCCAGGGCTGAAACTATAAAGGATGTAAAAGCTGGGAAGAAAGATTTACAAGCTGAGAATAAGGCTTTAATAGATCAAATTGTAATGCAACAGGACAAAATTAAAGTTCTAACACTATCCGATAATAGAGAGCAGCATGGTTTGGCATCCAGCGAGGACAACGTATATATACTGTCATCTGTACTAAACATAATCACTCAAGGTGCTGTTTCAGATGTCAGGCGGGTCATAGCTCAATATGATGACAAATACTCAGGTACCGAGCGCTTAAAACTGGCAAATTTTAACGTAGAAAGGTATCTTAAAGAAATAGATAACTCTAGATTGATAACACTAAAACAGTCAAATACGCCAAAAAGTCTCAGTAGCAGGTTAAACATAGAGTAGAATGGCACTTAAGCTGCTGTAAGTTACTGAAATAATTGAAGAAAGTGAGAAGATAGATGGGAAGAAGTGTTAACAAGGTACAGATCATCGGTACGCTTGGGCGTGATCCGGAAATGAAATATCTACCGAGCGGTAGTGCGGTCGTCACGGTTAGCGTAGCAACAGATGAAAGCTACAATGATAAAAATTCGGGCCAAAAAGTTGAGAAAACTGAGTGGCACCGTATGACAGCATTCGGCAAGTTGGCTGAAATTATTGGTCAGTACTTGAAGAAAGGCTCAAAGGCTTATTTCGAAGGCAAGCTACGTACTAACGAATATGAAAAAGACGGTATCAAGCGTTACTCAACTGAAATTGTTGTTAACGATATGATGATGCTAGACGGTCGCCAAGACGCTGGTATGAGCGCAGGCCAAGGTTTTGCGAATACAGCACCTATGGCTCAATCTCCTTCTGCTGCAATGGGTCAGCCACAAGGTGGTTTCTCTCAAGGTGGTCAGCCACAAGGTCAGCAGCCTCAGCAAGGTGGTTACGCTCCACAGCAGCCAGCGCAGCGTCCAGCTCAACAACCTCAGCAAGGTGGTTTTGCTCCACAGCAGCCAGCTCAGCAGCCACAACAAGGTGGTTTTGCACCGCAGCAGCCAGCCCAGCAACCGCAGCAAGGTGGATTCGCACCACAAGGTCAGCCAGCTCAACAGCCGCAAGCAGCGCCTCAGCCAGCGAATAACTTTGATAGCTTTGATGACGATATCCCATTCTAGGGCTGAAAGAAGCGAGTAGCGACTTGCGAGACTAATAGATAGTCATGTTAATACTAACCCCATATATTTCTGTTAATATATGGGGTTTTTTGGTTTAAGCCCCCTCTTAATTGTAATAAGTTAAATTGAATAGAGCAGACCTATGAGTGATAGCGAAGAGAAATATCAACAACGCATGGCTAAAAAGAAAGCTTTGGTTGATGAGCGAATTGCCCAGGCCCAAGAAGAAAGAGGCATTGTTATTTTACTTAAAGGCAATGGTAAAGGTAAAAGCAGTTCAGCGTTGGGTACTATGGCTCGCTCATTGGGGTATGGCAAAAAGTGTGCGGTGATCCAATTTATTAAAGGTCGCAATGAAACAGGTGAGCAAAAGTTTTTTAAAGATCATCCGTTAGTCGACTGGCATGTCATGGGGCATGGATTTACTTGGGAAACCCAAGACAAGTCACAAGATATTGCTGCCGCACAGAAAGCTTGGGCTTTGGCCGAAAAACTTTTGCAAGATGATCGCTATGACTTTTTATTGTTTGATGAAATGAGCTACATGTTCAAATATGAATATTTAGAGGTCGAGCCAGTGGTTCAAGCTTTGAAGTCTAGACCGAAAATGCAGAATGTAATGATAACCGGCCGTACTATGGCCATACCACTACAAGAAGTAGCCGATACGATATCAACGGTTCAAGATGATAAACATGCGTTTCGCCAAGGGGTGAAAGCACAAGAAGGAATTGAGTTTTAATGACGAGCATGAATCAGGAATCCGTTTATTGCCCCGCATTGTTTTTAACTGCCCCTGCGTCGGGTCAAGGTAAAACTACAGTCACTGCCGCGCTAGCAAGAATGCTAAAGCGCCAAGGCAAGGTTGTGCGGGTATTTAAAACAGGCCCTGATTTTCTCGATCCGCAAATATTAGCTCAAGCCTCAGGGGAACACGTTGAACAGCTCGACTTGTGGATGGCAGGTGAAAATTACTGCCGCTATCAATTTTACCAAGCGGCAAAAGAAGCAGATTTAATTATCGTTGAAGGCGCGATGGGCATGTTCGATGGTGACCCTTCTAGTGCGGATTTAGCGGCGACCTTTAACATTCCTATGGCGATTGTGATGGATGTAAAAGGTATGGCACAAACCGCGGCGGCAATCGCGATGGGATTAGCGAATTACCGTGATGACGTAACCGTTGCCGGACTGATTGCTAATAGCTGCAGTACTGAACGTCACCGCCAATTAATTGAAGATGCATTACCGGAAAACTTACCTTTATTAGCAACTCTGCCACGATCTGAAGCTGTAGCTTTACCCGAGCGTCACTTAGGCTTAGTACAAGCCAGCGAAGTGCATGATGAATTAGAATTACGATTTGAAGCGGGTGCGGACTGGTTGGTGGATGCGGGCTTAGAAAATATTTTATCGAATTTTGCGAACGTTGAATTTAAACCGGCGCAATTACCGATTGAAAAACCGCTATTAAAAAATAAAATAATAGCGGTCGCAAAAGATGAAGCCTTTAGTTTTATTTACCAAGCGAATTTATTAATACTGGCAGAGTTAGGGGCTGAGGTTAAATTTTTCTCCCCACTGCATGATAATGAAATTCCAACGGCGGATGCACTCTGGTTACCCGGTGGCTATCCAGAATTGCACGGACAAAAATTAGCCGAAAATACCAGCATGCTTAGCAGCATGAAAAAATTTGCCGAAGAAAACAAACCAATCCTGGCGGAATGTGGAGGTTTTTTATATTGCTTAGAAAACCTCTCAGATCTCAATGATAAAATTCATGTAATGGCAAATATACTTGCCGGCCAAGGGGCAATGAAAGGTAAGCGTGGCTGCCAAGGAATGCAGACCGCTGTATTCCCCGAAGGCGAAGTCCGTGCTCATGCGCATCATAGGTCGCGCAGTTTTAATATGCCGGAAGC
>PJEL010004977.1_pt1 | contig 10779 bp, 9 predicted proteins | sample 1853271 | NCBI WGS metagenome assembly PJEL01 (sample SAMN08108733, study PRJNA415343) | Invertebrate metagenome, whole genome shotgun sequencing project. | host: Globobulimina | place: Sweden: Gullmar Fjord | collected 2015-08 | reverse complement strand
CAACTATCGCTACTCTATTTGAGCTTAATTGCACCAAAGAGCCTACAGGCTATGCTCCTATCGCTTTGATAAATTCTTCAACAAGTTCAATATCAAGATGGTTATGATTATTCGCCAAGTTACGTAAAATGATAAATGCTTTATAGTGGCAAGAGCCTTTTTTGTAGCATCTATCACTAGTCAACGCATCGAAGATATCGCAAATGCTCATCATGCGGCAATATTTGCTAATTTTGTCGGCTTTAAGTTTAAACGGGTAACCATTCCCATCAAGTTTTTCATGATGATAAGCAGCTACTTCGTAACTTAACTGGCTTACGCCTTTAGTCTTCTTAAGAATATCAGCAGAGTGATTTGCGTGAGTTTTCATAATGAAAAACTCTTCATCCGTTAACTTGCCAGGCTTATCAAGTATGCTGTCGGGCACAACTACTTTACCGACATCGTGTAAAAAGGCACCCAATGTCATTTGATAAACCGTTGCTTTATCTATCTTCAAATAACTTGCAAATATCGATAAATAAACAGATACCGAAGTTGAATGCTCAAGTAAGTATTCACTCTTGTTACGTATACTGACTAGACAAGATAAAGAGTCTGCATTGTTAAAAATAGAATCAACTGAACTACTTGTAACATCAATGATTGGCTCTAGGTCAATATCACAGCCGTTCCTTACATCACTAAATGTTTTATTAAGCACTAATTTGGATTTAGTGATCACTTCCTTAACTGACTTTAAGTTCTCCGGTGTTAGTTCGTTTTTGGATAAAGATGTTGAGGCGTTTTTAATAATCTCAGATGGATTTTTAACTTCCGCCGCAATAGTTTTTTCATCATCAATTAGTACTGTTTTAACGCCCTTATCCGCAAGGTTATCAATTACAGCAGTACTTTTAATGTGACTAGGAGACTTCAATTTAAAATTATCATTTTGCTGTTCTATTTCAACAACATAATGACCAACTTTCAGTGAGGATAACTTTCTTTCTACAATCATATAATTTACATTACCCCTGTTGAATAAAGTTGTTTATATAATTCATATACAAATTTATAACATTTATCAAATATAAAAACATCCTTATTGATGTCGGTCATATTTTCTTTTTATCGATGCAATTGTTTATAAATAAGTTACTTTCTGCACAAAGTTGAAGTAAAAGATTTAAAGAGTAAGTTTGCTATAAATGAGCAGCATCGAGAACTTTGTAGCATTTAAATGTTGTGGCAAATATCTACAGCACTTAACACTTAGTCGTGGATTGATTCACAAGTGATTGTTTGGTTTTAATGAGAAAAGGTCTGCTTCGATATGAATAAACTACAGTTTATAAAAAACCGCATAATTGCGGTTTTGTTATCTACTTATGTATTAATACAACTATCGCTTGGGGTTAATCGTCTTGATCATTAATAATTCTGTGCAAGTGATTAGTCGTATTTTTTTCGTGTGATTGATTCCATTCATCTAACAACAACTGATACTCAGCCATTTCTTGTGGTGTCGCCCTTTGACTGACTGCTTTGTCTGTAAGAAAACTAAAACGATCTAATTTTGAATTGTGCATATTAAGCCCTCCTTGCTTATGTACAACTAACTATGAAACAAAATAGAGATTTTTCAAATAAAAAGTGTAACAAGTTTATTGTTTAATAAGTATTCTTGCCACCAATCCTGCTTTGCTAATTGGCTATTATTTAACGTATTTTTTACCCCTAACTAATTAGTAATCACTCTGGCTAAAAAGTTTCACCAACCTTAAAAATGTAAACTTTAAGTTACATCAAACTTTACATAATAATTAGAGTTCTACATAGTAACTTCTCTGCAAAAGCAAAGCGTAGCTAGCATTGCTAATGGAGCGTTCTATCAATATAGAATAAATACTTCGAACTCTAACTAATTAGCTCCGCGTTCTGGTAGAATGCGCCGCATATTAATAAATGTATTTACTTAATTGGATTTCATGAAAGAATTTATCATCATCGGCGCAGGACAATCTGGGCTATCAATCGCTTATAATTTATCCAAAGAAAATAAAGATTATCTGATTTTAGATGCTAATGAATATGTTGGAGCACCTTGGCTCAAGCGCTGGGATTCTTTAAAGTTATTTACCCCGACAGAATACAATCATCTTCCAGGGATGAAGTTTCCATTTCCTAAAGGTTATTACCCTAATAAATATGAAGTAGCTGATTATTTAAAAAGTTATGTTGAGAAGTTTTCAATTCCCATTGAGTTTAATAAAAAAGTAACCTCAATTAAGAAAGTTAATGGTATTTTTGAAATAAGCAGTGCAACAGGAAATTATCAGGCTAAGCAAGTTATTATTGCCACAGGCCCTTTCCACACACCTTTTACACCACCTTGCCACGCTGATATTGCCGATAATATTACCCAAATGCATAGCGAACATTATAAAAGCCCTGCCCAACTGCAAGAAGGCGATTGCTTAGTAGTTGGTGCTGGTGATTCTGGCGTACAAATTTTATCGGAAATAGCTGAAACTGGCCGTACCGCTTACTTTTCAGGAACCGATAAAATAACCGCGATTCCCCAAACATTTTTAGGGAAAACGTTGTGGTGGTGGTTTACCAAAATTGGCTTCTTATCTGTTACTCGTGACAGTAAAATCGGTAAATGGTTAAGTAAAGGCGTGCAGCCTGTTATTGGTACCGATGTAAAATCACTATTGGCAAAAAAGAATGTTATTCATGTTGGTAGAACCTTGTCTGCCGATCAAACAAATATAAAATTTCAAAAAGGTAGCATCGACAGTATTAAAAATATTGTGTGGGCTACAGGGTTTAAACCAAACTTTTTTTGGATTGAAAATATCACCTTTGATGAAATGAACTACCCGAGTAATCATCGCGGAGTAAGTAGTGATGTTGATGGGTTATATTTTATTGGCCTACCTTGGTTATACACTAGAGGCTCGGCAACGTTAGGCGGTGTTTGGAAAGATGCCGAATATTTGATGAACTATATTCAAAGTAAGAACAAAGAGAATATAGTTATTAATAACGTGGTTGATTTAGAAAAAGCATACTAAGCAACCGAAAAAAAGCTAATATTATATTCTATTAGCTTTTTTAAAAGTGGCCAGTTAGGAGAAGTTATCAGCTGATATTTATAATACCTAACACTATTAAAAATCATCCTCATCAATATCTTCTACATTGATAACTGTGCCAGAACCGATTTTAGGTTTTTGAATTTTCAACTTAGCTTCCTGCTTTTGTATATCCCCAACATTTTCTTCTTGCGAAGTGACCGATGAGTTAGCCTCATTAAAAGCTTCTGTCTTTGCATTATTGAAGTACGATAAATTACTTCCAGCATCATTTAATGCTTTTTCTAAACCTTCTTTTTCACCACTACGTTTGTTCTGATACTTTCCTATTTCTATTGCTGCGGCGTAGTTGCCTTTCTCCATTTTCATTGCATCTTTAGCAGCGTTTGCTGAAACGGCAAAAATAACTGAATACATTTTAGTCCCTGTAAGAGGGTGAGTCACTTCCCTACGCATAATTGTACTACCGCCACTGAGGTTAATTTTTTCCATTGACTGAGATGTCATTTCACCAAAACTTTTCGCTATTTCAGTTCTACCACTATGTAAATCAATACTTCTTGTTTGTACTGCTACCATAGCATTTTTACGGGTTTCTAAATCTGCGAAGATAGCCATTGCAGCTTCTTTTTTTGCGTAAATTTCGGCTCTACCTTTAGCGGCACGTTTTCTAGCTGATGAACCACTGTACTCTTCAGCATATGCACCTATGAACCACCGGTTACCATGTTCATCAATTAGTTGCCTAGGGCCGATAAGGGTTCCAAAATTTTGCTTTTGCAACCACGCAGATAACGTACGGCCTACTTTAGGTTTTAACTGTTCAACTTGTCCTGTCATCATAGCTTCTGCCGATGCTTTTAATTTAGGGCTCCATACAGCTAATGATGCAACTTGATATTCTTCATTTTCTTTATCCCATGACTCAGTGGTAGCAATAACTGTGGCGCCGATAATTGCACCACTTGCAATTGTATTAACAGATGAAGACATTGAACTTGAGACACTATTTTTCAAATTCGCAGCTTTCTTTTCAATGAGAATTAAGTTAGATGTTGCCGCTTCATACTCTGCTTTTGTATGAATAAACTTTTGATGTATTTTATCATCTAACTGTGAAACATCATAAGTTTCATCAAGCTTCTTAATCATGCCGTCAAGCAGTGATTTTCCACGTTCTGACCAGCCAGCACCTGCAACTTGCCTGGCTTCGTGTTCATTATATTGTTCAAGTAGTTTGGCTACCTTACGTTTTTGTCGTTCAAAATTACGCTCAGCTTCTTCATAGTCGCGCTTTAATTCAGCAAAAACATCTGATGGTGGTGATGAAAGCAAATCTTTTGCTGACATTTCTGTTCTCATAAATTCAGCTATTTTTGCTCGGGCTCCCATTGACGACATTGTCGCGTATAGCGCTCGTTTACTTGCGAATTCTGGATCAAAGCTAGGATCGTCGGTGTTCCATTGCTCAGCATGAATTGCGAAAATTCGCTGCTTGCTTGAATCCCAGCCTTCACGACCAAACTTTTTCATAACATAATCTGTAAGCTGATTTTCGGCGGAAATAAAATCCTGAGCTTCAGAAACTTCGACAGCACTACTTTGTGCGGTTACAATAGCTTTATTTCCATGGTCACTAGCCGCTTCATTACTTGCTCTCGCTACAAAGTCATTTGCTATCACGCACTGACTAAATGAAACACTAATAAAAATAAGCCCTTGTATTGTACTTTTTTTGAACATCTAAATTAATTCCTTGCTAATACGTTTAATTTCATTTTTTGCCCAAGTATTTGGAGTCAGCCATGCGTAGTGCTCACTTACAAACTGGCTATAACGTAATGCTTGGGTTGGAAGTTGCAATTGTTGATAAGTTTTAAATATATGTACTAGTGTTGATGATAAATGTGGCTCAAGCATCAACGCTCGAGTATGAAGGTTTAAAGCTGCGTGAGGCTTTTTTAATGTCCTAGCTATCGCTCCCATCATGTTTAGCGCTGTAACATTATTAGAATTAAAGAGTAGGCTTACTGATAAATCGCTATATATTTGTTTGGGGTTAATACCCTGATTAAAGTTTAGTATCGCCTTATCAAGATATTCATTAGCAATATTTTGTTGTAACTGCGTTGTATCACTAAAAAGAACCATTCCGTTAAATTGATTTAAATGCGTAATTACACCGCCCACATCAATAGTTTCTTCGATTATAGGTTTATGCAACTTGCAAGGAAACTTGCATGTATTTTCACTTTTAAAGCCTGCAATAAGCGCAGATAGTTGCTGCTTATGGTTATCTACACTTATTTGATGAGTATCTGTAGAGGTTAAACTGACTATGGCAGGAGCTAACTGGTTGTTACTATCAAGCGAATATGCAATATAACTTTCCAACAGCCCCATTTGACGCATATATATAGATAAAAACAGCTTATTATTTGTCGTAAAGGCATTGGCTAATACCTGTACTTTTAGCGCCTTTACATCTACCTTATTAGCCGCAAGTTTTGCTGTATTGTAGCTATCAAGATCAAACGCCATAACTCTGCGTCGAGTGCAGTTGCCGATATCTTCATCAGCAACCAATACACCCGACATATTTAACTGGTTAGCATTCTTCTTATTTAACGATAAAAGTTGCTCTGTTATATTTTCCCATAATATTTGGGGTTTTATATTGTCACTATAAAGCTCTATTTGAAAATGTTTAGCTATTTGTAGTAACAATTCTGAAGTTGCAGCTCTAGACTCTTTTGTTCCACTATACTTTTGCTGTCTAAAGCATTTTTTTTCGACGGAAAAGTAAATTGCATTTTCAGTAAACCAAACACCTGCCCCTTTTGCTGAAATACGGCTTCGATATTCACTTACAACTGTCTCTCGCTCTATTGAGTATGCCGGTAAAGACATAAAAAAAGCACTAATGAACAAGCAAATCAGCCTTTCTAACATAACATTTAACCTTTCACTTTTATTGTGAATTTTGCAGTATGACGGTTTATGAAGTTTGACGATGGTCTACGGTTCTTCCCTTCCGATTTATAGGTTGAATATATGGCTTCTAAACCTTGATCCATTGCTTCAGAAAGTGAGCCTCTATACTTATATTGTAAGGTTAATGTATTAGTGGGCTTATCCCACTGCCAACCTTCAACATTACCTGTTGTAGCGGTGTTTAAAACATGTTTGAATATTTTAAAGTCTATTTTATTCGCATTGCAAATTACTATCTGATAAACACTCCCCCTTTCGGCGGCTTTTGCAAGTGCTGAAATAACCTCTGGTGCAAGTTGCTGTTTAAGTGATTTTAATGCAGCAATCTTCGATACCTGCCTAGCCCGAGATTCAGGTGATATGTATATTTTTGATTTTCTAACATCGTTGAGGAGAGTAAACAACGAAATATTGCTACGATGTTCGACCAACTCAATTGAGTATTGTGTTTCTACACCAGCTTTCCCAAGGTGATTCTCAACTAAATTTTGCTGCATATTTACGTTAAATACGTGCGTAGTATTGGATTTAGTCGATTGAAAAACAAAGCCTAACGCTTCAAGTTCTTTTTTAAGCCAACTCTTAGTAGACTCATCTGTCGTTTTCAGTTGAAAAGTTGGAGAACTAAAAGCATTCAGAAAAAAGCCAACATCTTTAACCAATTTCGCTTCATCAACTTCCGCAAAAACAACAACCACTAGTTGGCCACGCTTTTCACTTTCCTCTAATACTTTGTATGAGCGCACATAACCTTGGGTGTTGCTCGACATAGCCATTGTTATAGTCTCACCTATTCGGCCACTTCTTCCTTGAATTGCGACGCCATTTGCCTGCTGCACTGCATTACGTAATGCTTCATGTATGGCTATTTCTCGCGCTTTCTTATATGAATTAGCACCTAGCTTTGCAACCCCTTTCGCTGTAATTTTTTTTATTCGAATACCTTTCTCAGAAAATAGAGGTCGATCGAGTGGTGTAACTAAAGCCGCTTTATTTTTAGTGTCATGTTCCGTTATTGCTATAGCTACAAAATAGCGACCTTTGTACAGCCCTTGCTTAACAACCTTAGATGCACCTATATTTCCTTTGAATTGACTTTCAACTACATCAGAAAATGATTGAGCAATAAACAGTTCACCACCCTCACTTTTACTTTCCGATATGTATGTTGTACTTGTTGATGAATGACCTGATATTTCAACGCCATTTAAAAACTCAGAAATAGACCTTAGTGCCGCTAACTTTGCGTCTTCTTTTGCTGTTAGCTCATCAGATAAGTCTGAAAAACTTAAAGCAACAAGGTAGTAGCCATCGTGTAAGTTATTGCCCGAACGCAATCCACCATCAGCATCCAGCATTGTAATCACATCACTAATAGGGCTATGGGCGTAGGCACTATTCCAGACAAAAGATAAACTTAATATAACGAAGGCCAGCAACCTGAGTAGCAACATTATAGTTTCCAAGTATCTGGAGTTCCTACGGACACTGCAAAAATCTTATTGGTTTTTAAATAATCTTTCCCTAATGCATCTAACTTAGCTTTTACATCTTGCGCATCTTTGTCATCACGCCATGTAATAATCATGCCAGAGCCCGAATTTTTCTTAGGGGTAATATCTGCTGAAGCAACTGGAATATCTAAGCCATCGTCACTCAAAAAGAGTACTACAGGCTGTTTAACAGCAAATCCTTGTTCAATACCAGCATCAATAGCTAGGCGACCATTACGGTAATTAGTTACTTGACCGCCAACAGGGTAATATTCCATGACACGAGTGACTAAGACTTGAATAGCTTTTTGGGCCGACTCTTTATACGCCTGTTGTAATTCATTTTGATTATTGAGATTAAATCCACCGATATATTTTTCATCTATTGCAAAATAATTTTTAGCAGGGGAATTATGACGAATAGGAGCAAAGGCATGAATTATTTCTTTCGTTTCTGGGTTTATTAATTTACTAGTAACTGTGCTTCTAAAAATAATCTCGTTGTGATCATAAAGCTCTTTTATAACCGTTCCTAAAGAAATTGAAGTTTCCAAAATATAATCAGGATTAGTTTCCTGCCCTATATCAATAACTCCATCAGAAGTTGTATTCTCTATTTGGTAGGCAGCTTCATCATCACATGAAGCGCAACTTCTAGAAAAAACATTAAATCGCTTGGTACGTGCCAGTTCATTTTCCATTAACTTTGAAACAATACCAATATCTAACGAAGTTTTTCTGGCATCGGCTTCCCATCCTAACTTCTCAACGTATGCAGCAATATTGAATCGATAAAACGCATTAACATCGTAATTACTAGGCATTTCAATATTATCTGTATGGCGCAGTGCTTCACGATTAACTTTTGAGACTAGTGAGTTTTCGCTAATATTGGCTTCCGAGTTAACTTGCAAAGGTGGTGTTGATTTACAACTAGTAAGAGATATCGTAGTCAATATAGCAAAAGTTAAAAGTTTGTTATTCATTAGGAGCTACCAGGAATTAATCATAAAAAGAGCTAAGACATTTATCTTAACTCCGTATAAAAATAGATAAAAAACTTATTAAACGGCTGTTTTATGCGCGTCTAAGATTTCACTGATACGGTGAATTTCACCAATAGAGTCCGAAATAAATACAAGCTCATTACCTGTTGATTTGAATGCACCCAATGCTGATGGCATATCCCACATACTTAAACCAGCTAGTGCCGACTTAGCATCTAGTTTATTAAATGCCGTTTGCTGAATTAATAGTTCAGCAAGCAGCTTACCCATTGTAGAAAACATTTCATTGTTAGCTTCATTTACAGCAAGAACTTGCTTTCTTTTATCACCAGAAAGGTTATTTAAGGCAGCTGTAACAGCTTCTTCATCTTTACCTTCTACAGATTTATAAAAGTTTTCATAATCTGCATTTGCAAATGCTTTTTTATAGTACTGTTCATATAGTTCAACTGATGCTTTAAAAGTTGTATTAATAGGCATACGAACCTGTTCAACTGCCGCAACACCTGTCGATTCATAACCGTCATTTAATAGTTCTTGCCCTTCTTCTAATAAATTACCCGCACTTGCAGTGAAGACAAAAGAAAATGCAAAACAAGCTGCAATTGATTTAAGTTTAAAGTTATTCATTTTTAACACCTGATTAGAGTTATGTTTTAAGTAAAATTTGATAAAGCACAATAAGTGGCCACCGTTTTAAATTAAAAAAGTAATTAGCTTTTTGAATAATTTCTTAAAAAAAACAAGTGAGCAATTTAGAAAAGAAAGATTAAGTTAGGATATTTTTCTTGAGAGTTACACGGCATCTACTCCCATAAACATATCACTTGATACAAAGTGGATTGTAAATAAGCAACAAAACAAAATCAAAGAAAATGATTCATTTCAAAAACTTACAAACAAAACTAAAACGTAACAAAAGTAATAAAGTTGGCAAATAAAATGAAAGGAATCGGTTAATATTTAGTTAAAAATAGGGAAAGGGTTAATGTTTGTATCTAAACATCGTCTTGCTGTAACAAAAAGTATTTTTTTCATCCAAAAATACTATGCATAAAGATGATTTAAATCATCTTTATGCATTAAATGTGGACGAGAAAGATACATTCACAATGATGTAAATACTCAATATTTGCAGCACTACCGTAGTGCTTTATATCCTTTCCTAGCGATAAACTTAGTTAAATAAACTATAAAGATATTGCAAATACAACATAATCATTAAGAGACTATAGCTAGCGCTATTGAACTTCAAATGCTCAACTAGAAATATTAATAGACAAGAAAGGCGTTTAAGATGAAAGAAAATTGGAATAAAGGCTCTGTAATAAGCAAAGCCTTATTCATAGTTGGGTAATTTAGCCTACGCGATGTAAAGCACACACTTTGTTGCCAGATGGATCTCGAAGATAAGCAAGATATAAACTTCCAATAGTACCTTCGCGTACACCTGGTGCATCTTCACATGCAACGCCGCCATTTGCCGTACCAGCAGCATGCCATGCATTAGCTTGTTCTGGAGATGTTGCAGCAAAACCTATGGTACTGCCATTGCCATTGCAAGCTTCTTCACCATTAATAGGTTTGCTTAAAGCAAAAATACCGGTATCAGTAAAATAGAAACAACGGCCTTTTTCGTCCATAACACCTGGCTTGTGTCCTAGTTCACCTAAAATGGCATCATAAAATACTTTTGATGCCTGTACGTCGTTCGCGCCAATCATGATATGACTAAACATATAACTTTCCTTTTCATTTAAGAATCATACAAAAAAGAACTAACCGATAAATCAGCTGTCAGCTCTAGTGAAAAACATACCAATTAGCATGCCCGATAAACAATGAATAACACAATAACAATTTGTACTAAATTAGGAGATTAAAATATTTTGAAAGTGCTAGCTCTCCTAAATATTTAACATAATTACAAAACCACATATTTCACCGCTCACTTAACAACCAAAAATACCATAAATTTGATTAATTCGACTTTTTACTCTAATAATCCAACATTTAACTTGCAAATGATAATCACTCTCATTAACATTCCCCTTGCAAAAAATGCTCGCTGCATTTCACCTTAGAACAATAGTTAATAATTTGGAGATTAACATGAAGTACTCACCGCTGTTTTTAGCACTTTCTATGGCCATGCCACTAGCCCATGCTAACAGCAATTCGATAGAGGTTATCGAAGTTACC
>PJEL010004976.1_pt1 | contig 10779 bp, 6 predicted proteins | sample 1853271 | NCBI WGS metagenome assembly PJEL01 (sample SAMN08108733, study PRJNA415343) | Invertebrate metagenome, whole genome shotgun sequencing project. | host: Globobulimina | place: Sweden: Gullmar Fjord | collected 2015-08 | reverse complement strand
CAGATGCACAACGTCAGGCCAGTCAGAAGATGATCAAACATCCTGTGGTGGATAAAGAGAAATTCGACAGGGTCCTCGAAACGGATGTTTATTCATTGATCGATGCGTATACAATGAATCCATAGAGGCAATCTTCGATCTTGGAGCAGGGGGGAATTCAGCAGCAGAGAAGAGCAGGATTTCACTCTCTTCTCTGCTCTACTGAGATTTATTCTATTAATCCAAAATTGACGGCAACGATTTGATAGTTGAAACCGCGCTCTTCATAATGCCCTGCACAAGATCATTCACTTTACGCAGGTCATTCACGCGTTGAGCGCATTCACCACCGGCGAACAAGGCATGCTCTTTATCGCCATCACTCACCGCCTTGATGCCGCGGTTCTCATTTTCAATCAATTTCAAAGCCCCTTCAGTCATAGGCCCTGGTGTATCAAGAAACAGCTCAGGCGTGTGCGTTAACGTGTTCTTCTGATGTTCTTTGGATGTGGCTGTTTTGATCCATCTGGCAGGTCCTACAAAACCCCTTGCAACCAAGGTTCCGCGATCACCGGCTTCAACAATTCCCTCTTTCCATAGTTGAGCAAAGTCACTCTCCTGAGTAGCGAGGAAGCGCGTTCCCATTTGAATTCCAGCTCCACCCAGAGATAGGGCTGCTGCCAGTGTTTTACCATCGCAGAAGCCGCCGGCTCCAACCACAGGCGTCCCGAACTCTTCCAGAGCTTCAACAACTGAAGGAAGCAGGGTCATGGAATGGACAGGTTCCCACGACGTATGAAACCCACCCTCGTGTCCTGACGCAACCACCAAATCAATACCGGCTTTCTGGCATCTCAGAGCCCCCTTCACGGATGGCACAACATGCAACCATTTAAATCCAGCCCCTTTGATTTTGTCTCCCCATCCCACCGGATCACCGGCCGATGTGAAAATCACTTTGAATCTTTCCTTCAAATCCGGATCTTCTTCCCGGAGCTTAATCGCGGTATTGACGATTTTTTCAGCATCTTCTTTCATTTCGGCGGCAACCATCACATTCAATCCAAAAATCCCACCCGACTCCTTTGTCGCATCAGATGTCTGGCGGATCACTTTTCGCAGGATTGTCTCCATATCATCTTCTGGATCCGCACCACCGGTTTTGGCATAATGTGCGTAAATATCTTTCTGAAATTCCTTGTTACCAGAAGTGATGCCACTGGTTGAAAGGAGTCCCAGCACGCCTGCATTCGCCGTTGCAATACAAAGTTGATTGTTACTGAAAGGGCCCATCCCGGCTTGAATGATTGGATATTTGATCCCCAATAAATCACACAGTTTTGTTTTAATCATTTTCTGGTCTCCAAAATAATTTAACCTGACAAAATAAATAGAACGTATGCTCGATTTTTATACATTTTCGCCGCTTTGTCAAAACAAAATCGAGCATATGTTCTATTTATTTTTTGATTTTTTAATTCAGACTGGAATCACTGGTTTTTTCATCGTAACAAATTTATGTTGGAATGGACTAAGAATTTTTTGAAACACAGAGGGCTTTCAGTAGATGGTTTGGTGGCTTCCCGTTTTATTTTCTGTTGTTGTTAAAGCACATGAGTTCTTTCACATGAGAGGCCTTGCCGGGAGGATATCTTTGCCTCCTTTTCAGATTTGTAATAGAATCAGTTGCACTCAAACGGAAAAGACACACTTGCCATACATACATATTTGGCGCTAGTTATGAAGGTGAGATTGAATTTTCTTGAATACCCTGTTAATCAATCAAGAAAAACCGACGCTCTTAAAGTTCATTCTGAACTAATACTGTTGTGAAAAATATAGTTTAACCGGTATAAAAAGCAGGTTTGAATACGGATCCCGATTGCAAATTTTAACTTGTGACCGGCAAACTGTCTTTTGAATAAGGAAAAAGCTTGGAAACAAAACAACCTCTCAACTTCCAGTTTGTACAAATATCCATTATCAGTGCTATCAATGAACATCGTCGGACGGTCTCCTTTTGTCTGGTTGCGATATTCATTGTAGTCGCAGATTCGGTTTTTCACCGCTTTTACATACCCGTCATTGAATTCCTGAACACCAGTTTTGGGATTGCAATTGAGTTACATCAGCTGGTGGATCTCGGGTTCGCCCCAGAGATCTGGACCGGGGTTTTAGCGGTCGTACTGGGAACCTTAATCATCGTCATCGCCATTGCAGCTGAATCGACCCCTCGCCTGATCGATCTTTATATGAAGGACTGGTTGAGCCTGTTTTTCATCTGGTTCATCGTGCTGGCTTCACTGCATGCCTTTGTCAGCATGTTCTACGGCAAACCAATGGACCGTAACTCAAGTATCATTTTGAATACATACGGATTCCTGACGTTCTCATACGTTGTTGCCTTACCCTACATCTTTTATATTCTGATCTATTCAAAAACCAGCAATGTCGTCACCACTATTTCTGGTGAGATTTTGAAATGTCTGGATAAAATGACTCACGCGACAGTCTATGGTGCTATGGAGCAAGAGGTGATTGTTGAGAGGTATCAACGCGAGATCATGGACTCTCTGGACCAGCTGGACGATTTGTTGAGCTCCGTAGAGTTCAAAGAGACACAGTCAGATCTGATTCGACAGATTGGAAATATCATTACGGTATATATTACAAAAAAATCGACATTCAATCCCAAATTTTTTAATTTGACCAAAGCGATACGAGAAAATGCCACTTACCGGACATATACCGAATATCAATATGAAGAGATGCAGGATAGTGCCAGTTTCTATGAAGTTAAGGTTTTTCGGTTACTGGGAAACTCCTATATTAAAATGATGGAGAATAATCTCTATGATATCGCCTCCCTGATTCCAGCTGAACTCGTCGATATTGGTATAACCTGCCTTGAGGTCAACAATTCGCAGATTCAGAACCATATCAATATCCGGTTCAATACCCTGTTCAGGCATTCCCTTAAGCATGCGATGAGGAATAATGAGCCGCGTAACCTATACAACCTGTCTTTCCACAACGCCAATATGATCCTGGCTTACATCAAAGCAGGGGAGGTGGGTCAAACCAAAGTCTGTTATGACCGCATTAAATTTTATGGCAACGAGGTTTATAAAAATGCTCAGCAGAATCCGGCTCTCTATTTCATCGTTGACACGCTGACATTTGAACTGAAGAAATGCCAGATTGAAGTCAAAGAACAAAATTGGAGTCGTGAGGACCAGCTCCATTTGCTGAAAGTGGTGCTGGAACTGGACCAACCCCCTAATTTTTCTAAAGAAGGGATGGATAAAGCAATGTTAGGGGATAGTGGAACCAGGAAGGTTCAAATTGGTTTGGCCCTATACTACCTTGAGCAGGGGATGGACGATTTTGCAGAGACAATCATCGAAGACTACCTGGACGATCTGGCCCATTTTAATGAGAACGAATTCAGAAAGATCGTTGAGAATCAGTGCTTTTTACTAAGTATATTTGGACCCGCCTTCTGGGAAGATACCGACCGTGGTACGATGAACATTTATTTTGCCCCGGAGAAAAACCAGATTCCACGGTTTAAAGAGATGGTCAATGATCAAATCATAAGACGGCTGAAGAAACTGGAAGCAGATACGCAATACCTGTCCATGGAAGTCGAAAGCCTGTTGAATAAGAAACACATCCAGGAAGGCTTCCTGAATGAGACCGATTTGGAGAAATTGGAAGAGTTGCAATATAAAATTTCTCTCCGCAAAAGCCGGCCCGTTGAAGAGGGCGTCTGGGCAATTGAAAATGATATGCTCTTCAACCTGATCAGCATTGCCTTCTCAGACAGAGATATTGACGAATCTGAAAAGGATGTCATCCAAACTGCGTTTAAATATCTGCTGCCAGAAATTAGTGAAGATAAATTTGATACAATCTTTATTGCAACGGCACAAAAGTATATGAAGCTCCAGGAGCCAGAAGCTCAAACCGAGCAGTATATACAGTCGCTCAATGAGCTAAGTACACACTTCGACAGTGATCTGGAAAAACTGCATGAGATACTTTTCAAATACATCGAGTTGGCCAATGCAGATAATTACATCCATGAAAATGAAGTCCTCTTGATTGAGTTGGCCATTAAAGAATGGAAGCTGGGCGGCAGTGTCAAACAGGATGAAAAAGAGCGTCTGATATACGTTCGAAAAAGTTAAGGGTCGGCTAAAAAAAACAATTCAGCTCCATGCTATCACAGGGAAAACAGATAAAAACATTAATCAGAAATTCTAAGAGGACCTTATGCGTGTTGAAAACTGGAAAGATGTTGAAGATGTGAAAATTGAGAAATTCCCGTATAAAGGGGAGATGCTCGATGTGATTGGAACCAGTGTCCGCTGGCTGTCAAAGCATGGTGACGATGGCAACGGTAATCCAGAATACGGGCTGCGATTCTTTACGATTCAACCGGGAGGACAAATCCCCATTCACAACCATTTTTATCACCAGACTATGTACATAGCGAGTGGCGAATTTGAATGTTATGCCTACGATCCCAAAACCGATCAAGTCGCTAAAACAAAAATATGCGGCCCGGGGACATCCGTCTATATCCCCAGTATGGAACCCCACGGCATGAAAAATATTGGCAGTGAACCCGCAACATTCCTCTGCTGTATCTGCAACGTCTATGATGATGAAGACGAAAGATTTTAACATCAGATCCAGAGGCACCACATGACCACGGGTCTGCTCATTCTCATTGTTGACGATAACAAAGACAATCGTCTGATATTGAGCCGATTAATCGAAAAGAAGGGATATCAGCCCATTGTTGCTGCAACTGGAAAAGAGGCTCTGCAATGTGTCTCCGCCCGTCCGCCCGATTTGATTCTGCTGGATATCATGATGCCCGAAATGGACGGTTTTGAGACCTGCCGCAGAATCAAGAAAATGGAGGGGACAGCTCAGATCCCCATCATCTTTGTTACCTCTCTCGCCCGCTCTGAAAGCATCGAAAAAGCCTTTGAAGCCGGTGGCAGTGATTACATCACAAAACCTTTTATTCGCGAAGAGGTGTTTGGCCGGATTAATCTGCATCTTAATCTTAAAAAAGCCAACCAAAAAGTCCTTAATACGCTGATAGAGCTGGAAAAAAGCCGAGACGATCTGCTTGCTGTCCTGGATCAGCTGCGCGTCAGAACCCTTATTATCGATGCGGAGGGTTTAATCCAGTTTGTCAGTGAATCCTGTGAAAAAATTGAAGGCTTGAAACGGGATCAGGCACTTAATAGTCACTGGATGGACACTCTGCCCTTGAGTGAGGATTCAAAAGAGCAACTGCAACATATCATTCAGCTGTCCCCGGAAGAAAGAAGCCGAGCCACATTAATCCTGGAATCGACCTCCCATAAACTCTACTGGATGGACGTTGAGGTCAGAGAGGATCCAAGACAGCCCGAGCGAAGCATTATCTGTCTGTATGATATGACCGAAATTCACACCTTGCGTAGTCAGGTCAGGCAATCCAACTATGTAAAGATGGTGGGGAACAGTCCACCCATGCTCGAGATGTATGAGATGTTCGAGCAGGTTTCAGAAGGGGACTGGACCGTCCTGATTGAGGGAGAGACCGGATCGGGCAAGGAACTCGTTGCACGAAGTATTCATGCGTCCAGCCAGCGCAGGGATGGCCCCTTTATCGCTGTGAACTGTGCGGGACTCAGCGAATCGCTTCTGGCCAGTCAGTTGTTCGGCCATCGACGTGGGGCATTTACCGGCGCCGTTTCGGATCAAACGGGCTTTTTTGAAGCGGCAGAAAAGGGGTCTCTTTTTCTCGATGAGATCGGGGACATCCCTATGGGTATGCAGGCTAGTCTTCTCAGAGCTTTGCAGGAACATGAGATCATCCGCATTGGTGAAAACCGGCCAAAAAAAGTAGATGTTCGAATCCTGACTGCAACCAACAAAAATCTGAGTGAGCTTGTTCAGCAAGGTCTGTTTCGTGAAGACCTCCTCTATCGCATCCGAGTGGCACGAATCAGTGTTCCACCTCTTAGAGAAAGAGGTGAGGATATTGCAGTGCTGCTCAATACGTTTCTATCAGAACGTCGGATTTCGATGGGAAAACCAACTGTCAACTTCGGTGTGGAGACTATGCACATACTAACCGAATACCGTTGGCCCGGTAATGTGCGTGAACTAAAAAATATTGTTGACCACTGCATCATTCACTGTAAAAAATCGGTTATTCAACCAGGCGACCTGCCACCAGAAGTTAGAGAGAGAGCACAGATGCTGACACAACCCGCAGCTCCCCTCACTGAACAAACCACAACTGTGGAACAGCCAACTATCACTACAGAAGTTGATGAACCGACTCAAATCACCAACGCACTCAGGCAGGCAAAAGGGAATCGGACTCGAGCCGCTAAGCTGCTGGGAATCAGCCGTGCCACGTTTTACCGCCGGTTGGAGCAGCTGAATATTGAATATTAGACACTTTTAAATCTATAATTAGGCCAATAAAACTTCATCATGGCAGAAAAAAACGTCACTCTCGATTATCAAGGTAATATAGCTATCATCACACTGAATCGGCCTCAAAAAAGAAATGCTCTAAATGCCGATATGTGGTCCCAGTTGGAAGCGGTGATTGCTGAACTGAAAGCGAAACTACCCAGGGTTGTGGTTCTGGTCGGTCAAGGCGATATCGCCTTTTGTGCAGGGTTTGATGTGAACCCGGACAACCCTATGCTTGAATTTCTGCTGGAATCAGCAGATAAGCATGATGAAGCTCCGGCACGAAAATCAATTGGACGAGTCAGAGACGTAACGGACAGTTTAATAGAACTGCCTGTTCCCATTATTGCTGCCATCAACGGACTAGCTTACGGTGGTGGTGCCGAAATCGCAGTGCGTTGCGATCTGCGCGTGATGGATCCTGCTGCTGTGATTTGTTTTTCCGAAACCCGCCTGGGATTAATGCCAGACTTTGGAGGGACCCCTAGCCTTGTTAGCCTGGTTGGTCCTTCTGTCGCTACCGATTTGGTCCTGACAGCCAGAGCAGTGTCTGCTGCTGAAGCGCTGGATTTGAAACTAGTCAATCGCATCAGTGACCCTGGTAAATCACTGGATGATGCCATTGCGCTGGGAGAAACCATAGCAGCCAATGGACCAAAGGCGGTTCGTTCTGCTTTGGAAGTAATCCGCCGCAGCCAGGACCTGTCTCTGAGTGATGCATTGACACTCGAACTTGACAGGGCTGTCACCCTGATCGCATCCGGCGAGTGCATTCACGGGGTAGCCGCCTTTCTCGGAAAAACAACACCTGAATTTCCCGATGAAACTGAATAAGATAAATCCCTCCATTTTGGCCTCAAACACACTAGAATAAGCCGCTGAATATTTCTGCCACAGCTCTTTTCCGTTATTTTCCCAGTCCCTCGTGAGACAGTTTGTCTCAACACTGTTCCACATGAGACAGTCATGAGACAATTCTGAGACAGTCAGCCTGTTTCAGACCCAATGCTATCCAATCAAAATTCAGCTCATTATACTGTTATATTAATGCTTTCTATTTACATTACGCACATGGCACACCGTCTGCATCATAAATCATCAAAGAGATTAATTTTCTACCAAAATAACGCAACACCAAAAAGTTACATAAAGAGAGTACAAAATGAAAAATAAACTTGGGTTAGTTCTTATCTTCTTGGCGATGATCATCGGTTACGGATGTGAAGGAGAACCGGAAGAGGAAATCAACACAACAACAGTTCAGGAAGAAACCTTGGCCAGTGTCAGTGTCAGTATCAACATGGACGCTCAATCGAGCTCAGCAAATTTCAATGCTTCAGGCACCACGAGCGAGATTACGTCTGTTACAGTTGACGCCCAGAACGCGGCAGACGATACAGCTATTTCATCATCAGCACTTGAATATATTGACGGCATCTGGACAGGTACACTGAGCGAATTACCCTATGATGTCAGCACCAATTTCATCGCCAGCGCTTTTGATGCTGACGATGTTCTCATCTTTTCGGGCACAGTTACGAAAACCCTCGTAGAGGGTGACGACAATGATATTGCGATCGGTTTGTCTTCTATTGATGACGGCGTACAACCGGACAACCCGGTTATTGTTTCGGTGAGCATGCCTCAGAAGGTTCTGATCGATTCAGACCCCCAACGACTTGCAGTGAGTATTGACTATGATGCGAACGTCTCTTATACAATTGAAGTTACAAGTGGTAATATCGCCAGTGCATTTGATGATGATCCAGTTAGCTCTTTAACTGGTGTGCACGATCCTTCAGGTGAGCTTGAATTCTTTTATTCAGCCCCTTCAACCCCTGGTGTCGCTGAATTGACTATCACCATCAAAGATCTGGATTCTTCAGACACTGTTGGGGCGAGTTACTTTATTACTGTGGTCAGCTCCGATCCGGACAGTTGGACTGATTCCGGCGTGACAGTTGTTTTTGGACCTGCTATTACGGATTTGGAGTTCAATCGTAGTGTCACTACCTTGAAACTCACTCTCAGCACGGACCCAGAAAGTGGATTGGTTTATGAATGGCAGGGGACCGGAGATTTCTCCGACCTGAATGCTTCAGGAAATCCCATTTTCATCACCGATTTCAATGATACGATGACGGGCGAAATCAATGTCACTGTCACAGACGGCAATAATCTGACAGCATTCATCACCCGCACGATCCTGGCAGGTGATTATCCTTATCTGGTAAATGAATATATCGTGGATATGCCCGGGATTTACATCTATGATGAAACGACCCAATTAATGTGGCAGGATAATACAAACAAAATCAGCAAAAAATGGGCGGATGGGAACAGTACCTGTCAAAATCTGAACCTGGTAGACTACCTTGTTTGGCGACTGCCTACAACAAATGAACTGGTTAACATGTTCGCCAGAAAAGACGATTTCAGCAACTTCTATGCAGATAATTACTGGACTGCAGATGAAGACCCTGATGACAGCAGCAAGGCCGTAACGGTCTCTTATGATAATGGAAGTGAATCTTCCGAGGGAAAGAGCCGCAAGAAACTTGTGCGGTGTGTAAAAGACTAAATCAATCAGAAAAAACCACCGCTGAATTACAGCAGAATCTCACCAATTGCACCGATGGCTGGAGGCTTTGTTTCCAGCCATTTTAAAGTCATACCCGTCCGCTGGAATCCCCATTCTACCAGATCGAAATGATGATATGGTGTCGCGACCTGCCGAACAGGATTAAGTATCTCACCAGGCAATTAAAAAACCAGTTATCTGGTTTACTAAAGGGGTTCGTCGAAACGCGCCATTAAGACCAGCATGTCCTCTTCCACTGATGTACGAACCTTGTAAGGAATTTTGTTGAAGAGCTTGATCATCCCCTTGTTTGTCATTGAAGTGTAAGCCACAACACCTGCGATTCCGTTTTCCCTGGCAGCATGGATCAATTTTTCGATTATAACATTGGCTAGCCCTTTGTTCTGCCAATCTTTGGAGACCGAAAAAGCGATTTCCGCCATATTCCGGGAAGGTTCAAGCAGGTAAACACCCATCCCAATCACCCTACCGAAGCCAAATTCACCGGTCACAGCGACCACTGTCATGTCTTTGACATAATCGATCTGAAACATACCCTCCATATCGTCACGCAGAAAGCAGGTTTTTTCATGAAAAAATCTGCTTTGAACATCTTCCGGTGTCATATTGTAGAAGTGTTCCTGAATACGACGGTCATCCCCCGGTTTCGCAGCCCGAAAAGTCACCCGCTCCTCACCGTAGCTGCGAGTCTCTTCCATTTTTGCCGGATAGATACCATTTACAAATTCGGTAAGAGTGCGCTTCTTCCCCATCAGGCCCTGTTCTTTGGCTTGTTGCAGCAGTTCATCCCGAAAATCGGGGTGGGCCAGGCTGATCATCCGCATAGCTCTTTCTTGCAGGTTTTTCCCGAACAGATTTACCGCGCCAAATTCACTCACCACATAAGAGACATCACTTCTGGGGACAACCACGGACCCACTTTCCAACTCGGGTAGAATGCGGCTGGTTTTACCCCGATTACGAGTAGATGGAATAATAATAATCGATTTTCCACGAGGAGAGCTGGCTGCTCCCCTCACAAAATCCAGCAACCCAGTCACGCCTGAGTAGTGGTTTTGCGGCAAAACTTCTGCCGCCACATGACCTGTCAGATCAATCCCCATCGCCACATTTACAGCAACCATTTGGTTGTGTTGAGAGATAATATTGGGGTCATTGGTATAGTCGGAAGGATAGAATTCGATGGCCGGGTTATCATGCAAAAACTCATATAGTTCTTTGTTCCCGATCGCGCTGCTGGCAACCAGTTTTCCATTATTGAGTCCTTTCTTTCGATTGGTGATCACCCCTTTTTCAACCAGATCCATCATACAATTCACCATGAACTGACTGTGAATTCCCAGATCGTTTTTCTCTGACAAAGCCATCATAATTCCCTGGGGTGTGTTGCCCAATCCCATCTGGATAGTTGACCCATCATCCACAAGATTGCCAACTAATTGACCAATAGTGAGTGCCGAGTCAAACTCCGGAATACTTTCGAGAGCGAGAACATCCTCCTCATGCTCTACAAAAACGTCCACATCATCCAGATGGATGAAACTGTGGCCAAGAACCCGAGGCATGCGGGGATTGACCTGGGCGATCACCAGATCTGCGGACAGGGCTGCGGCCATGGTCACATCGACTGAAACGCCGAGGCTCATCCAACCAAAAGAATCTGGAGGAGAAACCTGGATCAGTGCAGCCTGCAGGGGCAG
>PJEL010004974.1_pt1 | contig 10782 bp, 6 predicted proteins | sample 1853271 | NCBI WGS metagenome assembly PJEL01 (sample SAMN08108733, study PRJNA415343) | Invertebrate metagenome, whole genome shotgun sequencing project. | host: Globobulimina | place: Sweden: Gullmar Fjord | collected 2015-08 | reverse complement strand
CCTGAATGTCCCCAAATACCGACTTTTGAACTATCTATCCAACTGTGTTTTTTAGCCAACTGTTTAATTGCCGCAACTTGATCAGGAATACCGCTGTCACCCATGTTTTGATAATAAAATTCATGGAAACATTTTGAACGACCCGGTGTGCCTAGCGCATCAATTTCAATAACAATAAACCCTAATTCTGCAATGGCTTGGTTGTCACCACGAGCCGTTCTAAAATGACGACCACGAATACTCCCCACCTGTGGACCTGGGTATAAGTAATTAACTACAGGGTATGACTTGCTGGCGTCAAAATTGCTAGGCGTGTACATTAAGCCATGAATGTCGTGTTCACCGTTACGATCTTTCACTATAAATGGCGTAGGAGCCTGCCAACCTGTTGCCGTAAGTTTGCTAATATCCATTTGTTCAACAACAAAGCCAGTTTTGCTACTGGTACTGCGGATAAAGCTAGATTCAGCTTGGTTTGGTGTTGATACGCGGTCTAAAAAGTATTCAGCATTTTTACTTAAAGTAATGCGGTGATGTTTTTTCTCAGGTGTTAGCAGAATTAAGTTTGAACCATCTTTATTAATGCTATAAAGGTAGTGGAAGTATGGATCACCGCCCTCTTTACCGGCGCCAGTAAATATAAGTTTGCCAGTGTCTTGGTTAACATTGAGTAATTCTAAAACTGTCCAATCACCTTGGGTGATTTGGTTTTTAATTTTACCTGTTGTCGCATCGATAAGGTATAAGTGCCCCCAATCAGAACGCTGTGAAAACCAAATAATTTCATTACTTTTATCAAGATACTGCCAGCTAATACCGCTAACACCTGATTCAAAAAAGCTTTCCTCAGTCTCACTTAAAATGGTACGCACTTTACCGGTAATAGCATCAGCCATTTTTAATGTTGCGGTTTTGTGATCACGTGTTGATGAAACAAAGGCAAAGTGGCTGCTATCAGCTGACCAATCAACATCAAGTAAGCTGCCATCGCGGCCCGCTACGTGATCGGTGATGGTTGAACGGTGATCATCAGCAGGCATAACTAATGCTGTCACCTTAGCTTGTTCAACATTGATAACAACACGGTGAATTTTGAAGATGTGTTCATCGCCCGGTAATGGGTATTTCCAAACATCAATTTTTGGATGACCAACCGCAGTGGAAACTATGCCCATTTCGCCAACCTTACGGCCATCATGTTTAAAAGTGGTTAACTTTTTCGAGTCCGGCGACCATTTTACCACTGGCTTTTTACCTCGAATCCAGCCGGCGTTGTTTGTTGCATAAGCAAAATTTTCGATGCCATCAGTGGTTAATTGCTTTTCGCTATTATCAATAAGGTTACGTAGCCATAAGTTATGTGCACGGATAAAAACCGCTTGCTTACCATTAGGGGCAAGCAATTCATTTTTCTTAGCAGTATTTTTTGCTTGCTTACATAAGTAACTTTCAATGTTACATTGATATGCTTTACCTTTAACCTTTAATGCAATTTTGTTTTTTGCTTTAATTTTAAAGTTTTTAAAAGGCAAATTTTCTTGGTTAACTGCTTGTTCGGTAATACGAGCTAGCGCGGCGGCAAGTTTTTGATGATCGAACGCCAATTTTTTTTGTTTTGTTTTAGCGTTCAATATGAAGAATTGTTTACCTTGTTCAGTACTACTACTATATAGCAGCTGTTCAGTGTTACTCCAACTTGGATAGTCAACAGTGCCAGTAATAAGCTTATCGGTGAACTTAGCTAATTGCTGCTCTGCTTTTTTATAGTTCTCAATATTAAGTGTTTCGGCATTAGCACTTAGTGTTACGTTCGCTAAACAAGCCAATATAACGCTTAATGATAAATGTTTTACTTTAGAAGCCATGAATAACCTTTCTTTTAGTCATTATGAAAATTCGATTTTTAGCATTCTAACACTTCTTAATATTTGCCGCGGTATTTATCGACCAGTTGATAAATCATCACGGTGACTAACTGCTAATCATTCGTTAATTAGCTGATTTTTAACTTTTATAGACTAAAGTCTAGCCAGTTTATTACTCAATGTAGACTTAGGTCTAATTTAAAAAATCATACTTACTCTCTAGTGTTAACTGCATAACAAATAGTTTTGCATGTTTTTCGAACAAGTTAGATTTATAGAGAGAGCGATGAGCAATTTAACAACCCTTTTACCTAGTCATAGTGGACAGCAAGCGCAATTATCTTGGTTGCAGTCATGCAATGGTGAATGGTTTTACTTTCTTGATGAAAATGCTAGTGAAAGCGAAGCTTTAGACAATATAGAGCAAGACTACATTTGGCTAGTATGCCAAGCAAAACTCGGCCATAAAGTCAGTGGCTATCGTATTGACAATCATGTAATTGAAACACTTATTGAGCAATTAGCGGCAGTTAAGCACGTTGCTGTATTTGGTTTGCCGCACGAGTATAAAGGCAATGGCATTCATATTTATGTCGAGCTCAATGGTGCAGCGATCGACTTACCTACCTTATCGCAAGCTATTGATGCAAAGCTAATTGGTTACTTTGGTGATTTTGCTCAGCCAGAAGTTATTAAATTTGTTGATGAATTACCGAACACGAATAATAAGAAAGTTTGTCGACAGTTATTAAAGTCTCAAACAATGAATATTCATTGTGCCGCGTAGGAAGTGTAAAAAGAACGATTTTTAGCAATAACAATAATAAGCGAAAACGTTAATAGAATAATTAAAACGATAAAAACCGCCGGAGTAGAGAAGTTGTTGCTCTTAGGTAAAAAACACATGGGGAAAGTAAAATGTTGAATAAGAAAAAGATTTTATTAGCAGCAGGTCTTCTAGCTATGGCTGGCAGCGCACATGCAGGTTATGAAATTAAATTATCGGATGACGATACCATTACATTTGGTGGTTATATAAAACTTGATACCCGTTATGTCGACGGTAACATTAATAGTATCACCAAAGATTACTGGGTTGGTGCTGGTAACGTTGGCGATATTTCTCAGTTTAGCTTTCGTGCAACAGAGTCACGCTTTAACACTAAATATGTACATGGTGATGTCACTGGTTTTATTGAAATGGATTTTCATGGTGGCGGTGGTAATGAAATTGTTTCTAACTCTTCCAATCCAAGAATTCGTCATGCTTTTATTAAATATAAAAACATTTTGGTTGGTCAAACCTGGTCAACTTTTGTCAATACGAGTGCTTTAGCTGAAGCTGCTGACTTTGCTGGCCCACTGAATGCTGTCGCCTTTATTCGACAAGGTCAAATTCGTTATACCCAAGGTAACTTTCAAGTTGCGATAGAAAACCCAGAATCAGATAAAGGTGATCCGAGCCAAGATTCTGTACCTGATGTTATCGCTAAATATACCTTTAAAGGTGATTGGGGCAATGTTTCAATTGCCGGTTTAGCTCGACAATTGAATACCATTGGCGGTAATTCTGAATCCGCTTTTGGTTACGGCATCGCGGGTAAAGTTAACACCTTTGGTAAAGATGATATTCGTTTTCAATACCACGGTGGTGAAACCGGTCGCTATGTTGGTGTTGTTGCCGCACGTGACTTAGTCGGTGAGGAGGTCGAAGAAAGTACTTCGTACATGGTTTCATATCGTCACTTCTGGACTGACGATATCCGCAGTACGGCATTTTATGGTAAAACTACCACTGAGGTTGCTGATGCAGATAGAAGGCATTGGGGGCTGAACATCTTTAAAAATTATACTAAAGAACTGTCATTTGGTCTTGAAGTCGGTAATTTTGAATCAGTAGATCAAAATGCTGACTCGGATTACGTACAATTATCTGCTAAGTATGTGCTTTAGTGAGTCGTTATGTGCTTATACAGTATAGGCGCTAAAGCTTTGTGTTAGTTAACCTCCCAACCGAGGTTGTTTTGGGGAAGCACTTGCTTCCCCTTTTTTATATTCAGGATGAATGGTCAGATTTATTGTTCCTGACAAAATCTAAGTACTTACATCCATGTAAGCAATGTCGTGATCACATGGTCGTTCATAACCATCCATGGTTCCACAACATTAATGAATCCCTTCATGTCAGTGTGATGGAGCGACGATACTCAGGCCTCTCTTATACCCAAGCCACTTGAAAATACAGGGTTCAGCAAGCCGAAAAAGGGTTAGCACCAAGGCATTGGTTGAAGAGAATGGTTGTTCCATTGTCGAAATCAATAACGCCGGAGATGACCCTTTATCGCCTTGCCCTGTGGGAGCTAAGCTAGAAAATCAGTTCAGCGTTGCAGTACTTGTTAAGGGAGTAACCATTACCTGCGTACTGCGCCTTGCTCTGATTTCCTAGCTTAACTCTGAAACTGCATTTTCAAGTGGCTTGGGTATAGATATTCTAGCTTTGTAAATCTAGTCATTAATTTGCGATAAGTGCAGCAGCGAAACCGATAAAAATGCCACCGGTTGTTTTACCTACCCAACGTTGACCAATAGCAGATAAAAAGTATTGGCGAAATCGATAGGCAACAACAACGTAAACAGAAGTAAAAACAAAAGCGTTACATAGGCTAGTGCCTGCAAGCAGCAAGAATTGCGGCAATATAGGGTCTGATGGCTGTATAAACTGAGGGAAAAGTGCTGAGAAAAATACTAAGGCTTTTGGGTTACTCAGTCCTAATAAAAAGCTTTGTTTAAAGAGCGCTCGCTTAGCAGGAATTTGCGTATTTTTATCTGCAAATGCCCATTTGCCTTTACTGCGCCAAATAGCAATGCCGATATAGACTAAATAGCCAGCGCCAGCATACTTTATCAGCGTAAAGGCGAGATCTGATGCCATTAAAACAAGGCCTATCCCTGAAGCAGAAATCAGCGCTAAAATCATCACAGCACTAACATGTCCAAAAACACCTGCTAGTGCTTTTTTACGGCCAAAATTTATGCCATTACTTGCCGCTAATATGACTGATGGGCCAATACTGATCGAGGCAAGAAGTGAAATACTAAAATAAAGCGAGTAACTGCTGAGTTCCATGGGATTCCGAAGGAGAGTAAGCTGAGGTGTTTTAAAGGCGGCTATGGTAGCGAGCGAGCCTAAAAGTGCAAGCTTTAGATTGAGTGCTAAGCAATTCTTTTGATAAGTATCACTTAATCACCATTAAAAAATCCGCTCACTAGTCAATTTGTGATCCAACTCAATGCTAATAATGTGGTAGGCGAGACATGTCATTAACCTTATGACTCTATATGAATTTTATGATGAAAATATAGCTTCCTTCTGAAGTCAATCGGCCGCTATCGGGCTTTGTAGCATTAGATCGAATAAATGCCAAAATATCTTGCCATTCAACAATTGTGAGATTAATTAGCCTGCTTGGACTTCGTTTACTTTTCAATTCTTCGAGATCTTGATAAAGGTAATTATACCAGTTTGATTAAGTTTGTGATCTTGCTGTGCGTAGAAAAAATAGTTCAGGACAAGGCGCTCGATTGATTAGGGCATGGATGCCCGTAAGTAGAACAATGCAGGAGCGTATTGTCGAGTAATACTAGCTATTAGGATTGAGGGCAACGCTGACATGGACAATTTTAACAAGTACAGGTGAGCAATAATTTAATCAAATTGGTATTAGAAACCCAAGAGTTAACGCTCCCTCGTTAACCCATTAAGTAATGTGATACTTGGGTTCGGCTAGCACCTTGTCTAAAATGTAAACTCGGCTTTGACGGCAAAATGATCGGAAAGATCGTATTGAGTAAATACATTAGCCGCTATACTTCTTGGTACAACTACCCGTGCTTTCTCATTGATAGGTCTTAAGTAACGGGTAGAGTAAAGTATATAATCAAGAATTTCTGGCTTTGCTGCTGTCCAGTAATTAACATTCCCATTGGCAGTATATAAATAACCATCAGTTCGGCTTACTTCTTCTGCAGATAAAGTAGTTAACATGTTGCTGTATTCATTAGGGAAATTAACTTTATCTACATTTAAATCTCCGGCGATAATGACCGGTTCTTCACTACTGATATTACGACTGTCAATGAACTCAGCCATCTGTTGAAATTGGCTCAAACGGGTATTTTGATTCGCCGGCTTAGACCATGCCTGAGTATGAGTGCCAAACAAATGATAATTAGTACCTTGTTTATTAATTTTTGTATAGATAACGCCTTTTGCTGCAACACAATCTTCCGCATCACAGTTGTTGTAAGTTATTTGTGCCTGATTATCAATCGGCCAGCGACTGACAATAAGTACCCCTCCATCTTCGAGTGAGCCTGAGCGGTCAACCACTTTACTTTGATAAGGGTACTCTTTTTTTATTCCTTCAAGAAATGCCTTTCGACGGTTATTATCAAATAGCTCTGAAAAGACTATGGCATCATAACCGTTTAATTCTTGAGTTAATAACGTTAAGCGCTCAGTAACATTTTTTGAAACTATACCGGGTAATAGCGCCCAAACATTATAGGCTAGTACTTTGAAATTATTATTGTTACCACGGCTTGGATATTGAGGTTTGGGATGGATAACATAATAGAAATCATCGCCGTTTATCCGGGCTGATTGTGCTTTAACAGCGATACTGGTATTGCTACCGACAAAACTTTGGGTAATGGTATGGATATTTTTATCGTCAAACCACGGGCTTTGGGCCATACCGTGCCAAATGTTGCTGAAATTCCAGGTACCGGTGAGCTTTTGTTGTAAAATTGTGCTACTACCATCTTCACTGGTCACTTGGGTATCGAAATAATAACTTTCCCCCCATATAATGCCAGTATCACGGTTTACTTCTAAAAATCGTACCGTTGCGAGAGGAGGCACAAAGGTTGCGTGCTGTTGCCAATGTTTACCCTTATCGAGAGACGCACCATATTGTTTAATAGTTAACGTTAACTCTTGCTCTGTATTGTTCGTTAAATAAATATAGCTTTGAGTAAAACCTGACACTGAGGTGAATAATAACGTCAAGCCGATAACCAAGCGCTTCAGATATTGCTGCATATAAGTTCCTTTATAAATTTTATAGCATTGTTTTCCCTTGTTTATCTAATTTACATTAAATAAACAGGGTGGTATTTACGTATAACATTTGCCTTTAGCTACTGACTTGAAAATGCAAGATTCAGCATCTTCAAGTCGCTCTGGTATAAACACCTACCTTGGCTGATATCAACTTTCATTGAAGGAATAAGACGTTGCACCTTCTACAATGTGTGTCGAAGTTTAAGCCGAGCTAAAAATTTATCTTAAACTTTGATCAATACTATACTCAAACCACTTGAAGATGCAGTTTCAGAGTTAAGCTAGGAAATCAGCGCAAGGCGCAGTGCGAAGGTAATGGTTATTCCCTTATCAAGTACTGCAACGCTGAACTGACTTTCTAGCTTAGCTCCCTTCGGGCAAGGCGATAAAGGGTCACCTCCTACGTTATTGATTTCGACAATGGAATAACCATTCTCGGCTCTGGCATCCTGCTTCGCCCTACCTTCACCATCCATGGTGTCGTCTTCAATCAATGCCTTGGTGCTAACCCTTTCTCGACTTGCTGAATCCTGCATCTTCAGGTGGTTTGGGTATATATCTCAACGGTTTTGCTTTTTAGTCACAGCTGAAACAGGTTGTTCGCTGGTTGTAAATGTGCCCTGCTAGGCTGGTATAAGATATTATTGAGCTGATAGCTGTAATGCCCAGTTCCAGTCTTTTTTTATTTATATATGTGAACATCTAAATACTTCCATTTTGTTAAGATTGCAATTCCGTCCTTAAAATAAATTTTTATTCGCTGCTGGGCGATATCAACATATTCACTTTATTGAAGTTTAAAACTTTGTGTTCACTACTCTGAGTTTTCCAGGCGTTAACGGGCAACCCGCGGGCTAAAGTCGTACCGACCTTCGTGGACGTTGCATAAACTGTGGCATCATATGCGCCACCTGAGCCGCTATCACTCCAATACCAGTGTGATTGACCATCCAATAGAAGATCATTTCTAACACAACGCATCAAGTCTTTACTTGGCTGAGCTCTACTATGGCTTTTAATAGCAATATCCCCCAAGCAAGTGTAGCCAAATGGGGCAACGGGCTGCCAAAAAGTAATGTCATAAGCGCCGCCGGTTTTCCAGTCATTCCAACGCCATTGATAGCTATCAGGCGGAGCCAATTTACCCGAGCCGTCATCGAAAACAATAATTGAACTGCCGGGAATTCTCGAATAAGAGGACGCCCATGCACCATCGGTAGCTAGGCCAGGAATATCTCCCAAGCGATACCAATTTTCCGGTAGGTTATTGCTGCGCCAAATGGAAATGTTATTACCTGTACCGGTTTTATAATCGCTGTAAACAAACTGATTTTGGCTCCAGCGTTTAACATTAAGTTTGTCAGAATTATCTGGCTGAGCCATTGATTTATCTTTGCCGCTTAACCAACGCTTGCTCTGCGGATCATAAGCATAATTAAGCCAGTAATTTTGTCCTTCGAACTCGCGCGCCGCCTGAGCTAATTTATTTTGTTTTGCGGTACGGGGAACATCGAAATGAAAATTCACGCCGTATTCAGCCTGACATTTGGCTTCGCCGTCTTGCCATGCACTTTTGGACTGGGTTATTTTCCACTGCTGTTGCTCATTTTTACAGGCATAAGAAAAAGACAAGCTACAGTCTTCATCATAAAAGCGAGCATCGCTGCTGATAGCACAAGTGGCATTACCTGAGCCAGAAGTTCCCGGCAACAGATCCGGTTGCCCTGATGCCCAGCTCCAAACTGCGGCCTTCATTCTGTCGTCATCTGGCTTTAACCAGTCAAAACCAAAAGCACTGCCGCCACAAGTGGATAAACCGGCGATCATATCGGTCGGGATATAATGATCTGTGCCGTAGTCTTCCTCTGCTTGGTCATAAAATAAAGCGAAACGGCCAGCAGCATGATCGCTGCAGCTCAGCAGTGTGCTACGATTGTCTTTCACTCGGTCTGCACTTTTTTCAGGGTTCGTGCCTTTAAATACCCAATTATAAGACTTGCTGTTACAGGCTGAGGCGCCATAGAATATAACCTGTTTGCCCTGAGCCAGCATTTTTGCAGGTGTAAGTGTACTGGGAAAACCTTGACATTCTTTATTGGTTTCTGCTTGTAGTGGTCGATAAATAATATCGCCTATTTGCCGCTGTACTGACTCAGTAAATAAATGATAATCATCATTGTCCATCTGGTTTTCCAGCTTGATGATAAGTATTTGATCCTGATTTTTCTGGGTCCAGGTCGTTATTTCCCGCAGTGCGGTGTCTAAATAAATATAGTCTCCGCCATTGATGATACTGCCGCAGGTTACTTTGCTGTGACATAAATATACCGCGCCATATTCTACTGCTCGGGTACGCCATAAATCTAATTCCAGTATCCGCGCACCAGCATTGAGTTGCTCAGTAATGGATAAATTTTGATTTTCTGCCAGTTTCAAATTATAAGCATTAGAGCTATAGGAGTTGTGTGTACCGGCAATAATACCAGCAACAATAGGCTCATGTTTTTGCAGTCGATATTGGTGATTCAAAGCACTACTACTCCAACTTTCTGGTATCGATGCGGAAGTAAAATGTGAAGAAAATAAAGCAATGATAACGATCAAGATTTTTGTTGAGTTAGTTGTTTTATTCTTATTTTTGAACTTTTCATTAGATAAGCGAAAAGCAGCTAAAGTGTGTAGAAAAATTCCTTTCATAAATTTACAACCTTGTAATGTGATAAGTTATTTTTGGAGCAAAAAATCAACATGTAGTTTGTTTTTTGTACCGAGAATATCTTATCTCCATATTAGTTGATGAATCAATATTTTCTTTTGAACAGTGATACTTATGCCCATCACATTCTAATATGTGGAACTTAACACTTGAAAATTATTATTAACTCTACTTGCCAATATATCCCCTCTATTAGGAAATGTTTGATTGAATATTCATCAACTTGACTTTTTCATAAGAAATATCATGAGCTTAACTTTTGAACGAATTAAGTGCTTGTGCAACCAAATAGGCTGGTGCTCTACCATTACATATTGGTTTTACTTATGGCACTGCGTTATATTTAAGATGAATGACTGTGATGCGCCCTAGCGAAACCAGCAATAATACCAACTAAACTCATAGCTATGCGATTCGTTAAAAAGCTTATTCTGCAAAAAAAGAAAGCAGCCCCAAAAGAGGGCTGTTAGAGTGTCTAAAATCAGCGATATCATTCAATCAAAACAAATGGTGTAGGCTAATTAATACTTTTGATTTATCTCCAAAAAGTTTATCTAGGTAGGTTATTTCTTTAACTTGGCGAAAGCGTCAGCAAAGGCATTACCCATCGCGGCATTATTTTCTACTTTAGGCTTGTGTGCTCTTGCTTGGTTTTTATGTTGGTGCTTATTTTTGTTGTCGTTATGTGATGTTTTAGCTGTTTTCTCTGCTGGCTGGCTTTTTACTTGTGGTGCAGCCTCATCTAAGCGCATGGTTAAGCTGATGCGCTTACGCTGTGGGTCAACTTCCGTTACTTTAACTTTAACCACTTCACCTGCTTTTACTATTTCGTGCGGATCACTAACAAACTTATTGGTCAGTGATGAAATATGTACTAAACCATCTTGATGCACACCGACATCAACAAAAGCGCCGAAATTAGCAACATTAGAAATAACGCCCTCTAATATCATACCAACTTTTAAGTCAGCGATAGTATTTACACCGTCTTGAAAGGTTGCGGTTTTAAATTCTGGACGAGGATCACGACCGGGTTTTTCTAATTCACTAACAATATCTTCAATGGTGATGACACC
>PJEL010004973.1_pt1 | contig 10782 bp, 8 predicted proteins | sample 1853271 | NCBI WGS metagenome assembly PJEL01 (sample SAMN08108733, study PRJNA415343) | Invertebrate metagenome, whole genome shotgun sequencing project. | host: Globobulimina | place: Sweden: Gullmar Fjord | collected 2015-08 | reverse complement strand
GACGACCTTCAGGTAGTAGCTCTGCACGTAGTTTGTTGTTACCACTCCAACCTAAATGAAAGCCGTAACATTCGCCGTGTTGCTCACCTGCACCTTCGTTATGTACTAATAAACTAGGGAATACATCATGTGACGTTTTACCTTTACGGTTTTCGCGTACAAAACTGCCAAGCACTAAATCAACAGATTGACGTTGGAATTCGTTTGACCAGCGCCCTTCAAAACTTACAATTTTGCTTACGCTATCTGGCAGCTGGAACGTTGGCGCTGCACAAAAGTTAACGCTTAGTGGTGAGTCACCTAAATTAGTTAATACAGTATGTGCACTTAAAACATTTGTGTTGTTATCAAGCGTGATGCTGTGAACGACTTCAATACCACGAAGCTCATCTTCGCTTACAAACTCAAGCGTTGCTGATGATGGCTGACGAACCTCTTTTAGCTTTGGCCCTACAGACCAAGCAATAGAGTCGTTTACAAGCTCAAGGCCTGGCGCACCAGTAAAGCCTTCACCTAAAAGTGGAGAAAGAGAAATAGGTGCTTCTTCAACCACGGCACATTTTACTTCTTGACGAGTTGCAAGCTGAGTAAGCATTGTTTCAGTTGTTTGCACAGATAGACGCTTACCAAAGTACAGTAATGCCGGTGTTTTGCTCTGGCAGTCGAAAATAACGGTGCTGTTTACACTGTCCAATCGATAAAATGATTTAGTGTCGGCCATGATTTTCCTATCCTCTTCTTCATTGTGTGAGTTATAAATGTTACGAAAGTTGCCTAGCTATATTACTTTCGATGCTTGAGACACAATCTAGCAGATGGTGACATTCAATAATAATAGTATATATCATATAAATTATATTTTGATAGTCTTTACAGCTTAAATTCCTAGATAAACTCACTGGAAGTACCACTACGACCTAAAGGTTAAGACTAACTTTAGCTTTAATACCAATCTGCTTATATATGAGGTCTATTTAATGTGAAGAAAATTACGCTAGAACCAGGCAAAAACTTTTGTATCTAGTTGTTCTAAATAAAAATTTTAACAACATTATAGGGCAACTTAATTCGTTAAATTGATCAAAGATTTATGCCGGTTGGTATAAAGCCCTGCTACTGCTTTTAATAGATATAAAAAATCGGCCAGAGTTGCCCCATGACCGACTTTGTCAGCTTAAACTTTTTATATATTATTTTTGTACTTGCGCTTGACCTGAATCATCTAAAGCAGGTGTTTTACCGGCCCATTGCGCGCTCAAACCAAATACTACTTTATTTACAGTTAGTGCAAAGGCTACACACACTATCAGTGTAATTGGCATTAAGTGAATGTAGTGCAAATCAGTATGCAGTGGTGAATTTTCAAAGGTTAGCATGCCATACATAACCACACCTAAAATCACTGCGGCGATACCCGCACGTGCATCAACATTTTTAAATAACAAGCCTACAACAAAGATTGAGAATATAGGCATACTTAGTAAGCCATTTAACTGCTGTAGTAAATTAATAATGCTATCTGCTTGCTGGTAAATTGGCACTAATACTAGCGTTAAGCTTGTAAGTAACAACGTAACGTAGCCGCTTAGCTTTACAACACTTGGCTCTTTATTAAAGTACGCTTCGTGAATGTCACATACATATAATGCAGTTGCTGAGTTTAATAAGCTGTTGTAAGTAGATAACACCGCTGCAGCCATTGCCGCTGCAAATACGCCGGTTAACCATGCTGGCATTACGTCACCTACAATTCGGCCATAAGCTGCATCACCAATGTCGCCATACAGTTTGTACGAAATAATACCTGGCAGTACTACAATTGCAGGGACGATTAAAAAACGAATACCTGCTGCTGCAAAAATACCTTTTTGCGCTTCTTTAACATTTGGCGCAGCCATTGCACGTTGAGTAATTGTTTGGTTAGTACCCCAGTAATACATTTGAATAAAGATCATACCGGTTAATAATGTTGGCCAAGGAATTGGTGAATCAGCATCACCAATTAATGTTAAACGCTCCTGTGGAATACCGCTAAAGTCGTAATCAATTGCATTAAGCGCCAAGAACACGACAAGTATTGCCATACCGAGCACCAGTAGCCCGTTGTAAGTATCTGATACCGCAACTGCGCGTAAGCCACCAAAAAATGCATAAATAGCACCTACAAGAGCAAATGCGGTCGCTATATACATTAGCGAAATATCTACTTTAAACATGGTTTGCATAAATAGCGCGCCTGAGTAAATTACCGCTGGCATATAAATAAGTGCATTACCTAAAAAAAACAAACCACCAATAACAGCACGAATGTGCTTGTTGTTATAGCGTTTTTCTAGTAGTTCAGTGGTAGTAGTACAATTGTATTTGTAATAAACAGGAATGAAGACTTTAGCTAAAATAATGAGGCCAATAATCGCTGCTAATTCCCACCAAACAAGCAAGGCCATTTGGTTACCATTCATACCTACTAGTTGGTCGGTACTTAAATTAGTTAGTGTGATTGAACCGGCAACAAACATCCAAGTAAGGCCACCGCCCGCTAAAAAATACTCTTTTGTTTCGCTGTTTCCGCTATTTCTATTTTGGCCGCGGCACTTCCAATATGTAAGCCCACCAATTAAGGCGGTCACAAAGAAAAAAACCACCAACTGCAAAATGTTGTCTGACATGTGTGTGTCTCCTGCGCGTTAACGCAATGTCTGTGTAATAAAAAAGTGCACGCTACAGCGCGTGTTCATCTCGACTTAGTTCTAACTTAATTTGCTTTAAAGGCATAAGTTCGGGACGTTGGTTATGCAGCTTTACCAGTGCGTTGAGTTGAAACAATGAAATAAGCATGCTGTTAAGTACACTTAGGTAACCTTGCTTGTGTAAGTTTGCAATGGTATCGCTATCTAAAGTTTGTAGTTTGTCTTCATCAACGGTGCTTAAACCTTGAATAGTTTGCGCTTCGCCTTGCTCAAACTGCAAAACAATATCTATGTTTTTTATAAGCCCTAACCGCGCAGCTTCTTGGGTAAATTGATACGTTTGGTAATCATTTTTTAAATCGCTTTCAAGTAGCTTTTGCTGCGAATTTAAAAATAAACTTGGGTTACCTTTAGCATCAAATAGCGGCTCACCTTGTTCGGTGCTTAGTGCAGAGCTTTGCTCATCAAAGGCAATAAAATAATCGCTGCTATTTGCTTCACGAGTCATTAAATAAAGGGGATGTGTTTGTATACATACAGGCGTGTAAAGTGCCTGCCACTGGCTGTTATTAACCAATAAACTCTGCCCAGCACTAAAACTTGTTAAACCCGATACGGTATAACTGCCGTTTTGCGCATTCCGCGCTAAAAATATAGGTAAGTCGCACGCGGCTTTTGCCACTTCGTTAGCTCTTAGATTAACTAAGTGCTGCGTTTTTGCGTATTCAACACCTGCATTATGTTTAACTTTTAATGCTTGGTGTTGTGTACTAGATAGTTCACTAATAGCCATAGTTACACATCCTTAAACTGGGTTAGCCGCTAACCACTGCTCAATATAAGCGCGGTGTGGCGGCAAAGTTTGCAACATCTGCTGTGTAAGCTGGCTGTTACGTTCAATTATTTGTTTAGCTTGAGCATCTTGTGAGTACAAATATGCTTGCTTAGTAAAGTCTGGTTTAAAGCCCATGCCATACAACACGTACTGGTAGCTGGCAGCTGGGAATAACTCTAAAGCGCCATGAAAGTCTTGTATCAGTGGGCCACGCGTCCCCCAAAGTAGTAAGTCTTCTTGTAAGCTTTGTGGAATAGTTTCTGGCTGAACATGCGCCTGCCAATATGGTTCAGGGCGTTTAGTAAGCATATAGTGCAGCTTTAAAAAGTCGATAATGCGTTGCCAGCGGTAATCCATTTGTTCGTTAAAACGCTTAGCAACAATAGGCATTACTTGAGTATCGGCTGGCATGTGCTCTGCAACAAAGCGAGACGAAATTTCAACAAGCATGATTGCGGTTGCCTCAAGCGGCTCTACAAAACCTGCCGACATCCCTACTGCAACACAGTTTTTATGCCAAAACTTTTCTCGGTAGCCCGACTCAAAGCTAATTTTTCGGGCGGTTAAGCCGTTTGCAGCATCACCTAAATAGTTACGCAGGTTTTGCTCAGCTTCTTCATCTGATAAGAATTTACTTGAATATACATGACCTACACCACGACGATGCGTTAAGCCTATATCCCAGATCCACCCTGCATTTTGCGCAGTAGCAATGGTATGACTGGCCAAGGAGTTGTCGTTTTCATCGTAAGGTACTTGCATAGCAAGGGCGCTGTCGTTAAATAATACGTGATCCATTTTTTTAAATGGCACGTTAAGGGCTTGGCCTAATAACAGCGATGAAAAACCAGTGCAGTCTATGTATAAGTCGGCATTTATGGTGCGGGTTTGCTCTTTTAAAGTCAGCGTATCTATAGCGCCGTTATCATCAAGCTTTACTTGTTCTACTGTGCCAATAACATGCTCAATGCCAAGCTTGCTTTTACAGTGTTGTTTTAATAATTCAGCAAAAGCACCTGCATCTAAATGATAGGCGTAGTTACAATTACCTTGATATTCACCTTGAGCAATACCTCTTGGTGCTAGGCTTGCTTCGCAAATATCATGCTGAAAATTAGTTTGTTGTGCGTAATCTTCAACATTATCTAAATAAGGGGCTAAATCTATACGGCCGTATCCTAGCGGTACAGTAAATGGATGGTAGTAAAAGTCGTTATTGCCGTGTGTCCAATTTACAAATTTACCGCCTTGTTTAAAGGTGGCATTACAGGCTTTAAATACATCAACTTCTCGCAAACCAATTTGCTGAAGCGTATTTTTCATCGTTGGCCAGGTGCCTTCACCTACACCAATTGTTGGAATATCTGACGATTCAACCAACATCACTTTTAAGCCATCACCATTTTTACCTTGGTGATACGAAGCTATAATTGCAGCGCTCAGCCATCCTGCTGTACCACCACCAATTACTGCGACTGTTTTTATTGCTTTATTCATAATGGACTACTCTTTGAGTATTTTTTGATAACGTTTTATACAACAAATGCCCGGTAGGGCATTTGGATATAATGTGGTTTCATTTTAGCCAATTAGGTTAACATTACTGCTAAATTAACCTAATTGGTATTAGCACTAATGTGCTGCAATGAAACAAGAGGCGAGAAGTTCGCCTCAAACATTAATTAAAACGATCCGCGAATACCAAACGCGTAACGTGAGCCATTATCTTCTACTGAATAGATTTGGTTAGCAAAACGACCTGTTTGCACTAATTCTTCTTCAGTGATGTTGATGCCTTCAGCGAAAACAGTGAAGTTTTCGTTAATATCGTAGCTTGCGCTGATATCCCACTGACCGTATGTCTCAACGTTCACTGGTTCACCATTAAAGCCGTTATCAACTAAGCGTAAAAAGCCTTCACGGTTGTTAAATGCAACACGTGCTTGCCAGTTTTCTTGCTCATAAAACAATACCAAGTTTTGCGAATCGCCTAGGCCTTCTAGCGCAAATGTTTGTGTCGTATCGTCACCTACACTGATGTCGCTATTCACAACCGTCGCATTAGCAATAAAACCAAAACCATTTTCAAACATGTGAGTAACACCCACTTCGAAGCCGGTTACAGTTGCAGACTCACCATTTTGAGGGCGGCTTACAGTGTAAATTTCTGAGCTACCATTTAGTTCGTCATCAGTTTGATCTGTACATGTAGTACACGCATAATCAGGGCCTGAACGGTCAGACATTTCAAATGTTTCTGCACCTGTTAGGGTAACAATAAAGTCGTCAACTTCTTTACTAAATACTGCAAAGCTAAATAAGTTAGCGTCGTTGTAGTACCACTCGTAAGAGATATCCCAGTTTTCTGATTGGAATGGCTTAAGTGCTGGATTACCACCACTTGCCGTTAAGTTCTGACGAGGCTCATTAAAGTTAGTTGCTGGAGATAGCTGAGACATAGTTGGGCGAGTAATACTGTCGTACGCGGCAAAACGTAAAATCATATTATCTTGTAGCTCAAGCTTAACATTGAAAGACGGTAGTAAATTTGAGTAACTTGTACCTTCTTGGATGTTAGTTGCTGGGCCAAATACATTCTGAAACAGTGTTGCATCAGATGTTGGTACTACATCACTAATGAAGCTTTGTATTGCCTCTACTTCAATATCTGTTTCAGAGTAACGTGCGCCCATATTAACGGTTACTGGCATATCAGCTAGGTCAAAGCCAAGTGTAAAGTCCATGTATAAACTAGTAATGTCTTCGTTAATTGTGTAACGGTTATTTTGTAGTGTAGGTTCTACTGGGAAACCTTGATCGGCTAAGTAATCTAGCATTTTATCACCGTCGTAGGTGTAGAATGTATCGATTAAACCAGGGAAGTAATTGCTTGCTTGGTATGCTTCAAAATCAATCTCATCAAGCGGTGCTTGTGTACCGTAACCACAAAACTGACATTGGCTACCAAAAATTTGGAAGCTAGATTTTTCACGTTCTTGACGATAAGCACCAAAGTTAATGCGATCAACAGGGCCTTTATCTGGCACGTATTCAAAATCAGCTTTTAGCTCAGTGATTTCATCTTCATCAGTAAATTGGTTACCAATTTCGTTGTAATGAAGGCGTGCAAGACTAGGGTCTGGTAATGAACCATTATCAAAACCATCATGCTGAACCGTTGGTACACTGCCTGTGCCATCAAAGCTGTAGCTGTTAAGATACCTACAACGTTAAAGCGGTCATTGCCAGCACGGTCGTTTTCAGCCATTGAACGAGATACATCAAATTTAGCTTTTAATGACTCATTTACTTGCCAATCAACGTTTATACCAAATGCTTTATTAGTTACATCACGTGAATTACGCGTATGAGATACAAAGTCACTTGCAGGGTCGCCACTTGGTGCGCCTAGGCCTACATCTTGAGAGAAAGTTAAAAGTGTCCCTGTTTCAGCATCAATTGTTGCGCTGCCTACACGATCTGGTTCAAACCAAGATGCAAGGTCACGTACTGTAGAGTCAACTTCAAATTTTGAAATCATACCATCAACAGTAATTGTAATATCATCAGATGGTGCGTATTGAAGTACTAAGCTTGCGTTTGTACGTTCACGGTCTTGCTCATCAACTACTTGGTCCCAGTTACGTGGAATGTATGCATTTTCAAACAGTACACCATCAGTAGGGTTAGAAATTGTTTGGCCGCCGCGCCAACCTGCCGTTAAAATTTGGTTATTTTGAAGCTTACGTTGCTGATTAGTAATAGCAAAAAGCACACCTAACTTGTCATCATTAAATGTATTACTAATTAAAAATGATGCTGAAGGAGATACTTCTTCAGATAAGCTTTCGTACATGCCTTTCACAGAGCCTAAAACATGTAATCCGCCAAAATCAAAAGGACGAGCTGTAGTTACGTTTACCGTACCACCAATACCGCCTTCTTGAAGCGTTGCTGTATTACTTTTATAAATATCAGCACCGGTGATTTGATCTGCTGCTAATACATCAAAGTTGAATTCACGACCAGCACTGTCTGTCGCAATTTGACGGCCGTTAACAAGTACCGTATTGAACTGTGGGCCAAAGCCACGAATTGTTACCGCTTGGCCTTCTCCACCACTACGGTCAATTGCTACACCTGTAATACGCTGCAGAGACTCTGCTACGTTTAAATCAGGGAATTTACCAAGATCTTCTGCTTTAATTCCGTCGGTTACAACGTTAGATGCTTTTTTATCTAACATTGATGAACGCAAGCTGCTGCGGATACCCGTTACTGCGATAACTTCAACATCTTGATTTACTGTAGGTGTGTCGCCTTCAGCGCCTTGAGCTGCAACGTTGCCGCTTGCCAATACACCAGTGATAGCAATACTGAGCGCGGTTTTCTTGTTGAACGATAACTTATTGTTAATTATCATTTTTTAAAAACTCCTGATTGTGTGTAGTCATTGTGTCGTTGTGGTAGTAAATATATTTCAAATACTATTTATATTATAAATACTTTAAACTAAGCAAAAGTGCAACCTTTTCCTTAATTATAGGTATCATTCAATTACTGTATTTTTGCTTTTAATTTTCTTTTAATTAACATTGGCAGGTTGAATTTACTCAGAAAACGCGTAAATAATAACCTGCTCATAATTTTCTTCTGGCAATAAATTTGCTTTGGGGAAGTTTTCACGATTTGGCGCATCAGGCCAATTTTGCGCTTCAAAACACACAGCTTGGCGTGCTTTAAAAGGCGCACCAACAAAGTTTGCGGTATAAAGTTGCATGCCTGGCTGCCTACTTTTAAGGGTTAAACTAACGTTCGTGTGTGGCGAAGTTAATGTAGCCATCGTTTTTAAACTGCCGTCATTATTGAAAATATAGCAGTGATCAAAACCATTACCCGCTTCTAACTGTGGGCTTGCTGCACAAAGTGCCTCGCCTAACTGCGTTGCTGTGCAAAAATCAAAACAAGTACCTGCAACTGTTTGGCCGTTATTAAGTGGAATACTGGTTTTATCTATAGGAAGAAAGTGATTGGTATTTATTTGTACAAAGTGCTCATTAATAGAATCGCTACCATCGAGGTTAAAATAACAATGGTTAGTAAAATTAACGAGAGTTTCTTTATCGGTAGTAGCTTTAAAGCGTAAAGTTAGTTCGCCATTTTTAGCACTAATAGTTTGCCATACCTTTAACTGCCCCGGAAAACCCTGATCGCCATCAGGTGAGCAATAATATAGCTCCACCTCACTTTCGCTTTGCTGAGTAACTTGCCAAAGCACTTTATTAAAGCCTTTAACGCCGCCATGCAAGCTATTTGGGCCGTTATTAGTATCTAGCTGATATTCAGTACCCGATAGACTAAAACGTCCACCAGCAATGCGGTTAGCGTATCTACCAACAGTTGCGCCTAAGTAAAATGGGTTTTCAAGATAGTATTGCGAATCGTCAACGCTGAGCGTCATCTCTTGGTTATTAAATTTAATGCTTTTTATAATTGCGCCAAAGGGCAAAATTTCAGCTGTTAAAGATTTACCATCATTAAGTTTAATAACCTCTAAAGGTTTATTAATAGATATAGACGCCACACTCATTCTCCACCAAATTACCGCATTAACAATTCCTGTCATAACGGTGCAACAATATATATTATAAATAGTATATAAGTGAAGCCAGTAACTCAATCTAAATGCGTTAAAATACAGCCATAAAAATTTACAGCTGTCTCGGGCTGTTTACAAAGTGGTTGGTAACCGCTAATTGATAACGTTTAATTTAAGTGCTCATTTAATGCATTTTTTTCTTGGCTTGAAAGTGCTTGCTTAGTTTTAGCCACAAAGTCGTACCTGACCATAACTGCTTTGCCTATTGCGCAGCATTTATCGTGTTGCCATGCTTCTTGCCTCAGCGTAAAAGAGCTATTGCCTATATGCTCTACAGACGTTTTAATAGTGATCTCGTGGCCATAAAATAGCTCGCCTACAAACGATACTTCTATTTTAGCAATGATTAGTTTCCAGTCATGTGGGTTTAAATCTGGTGTAAAAAATTTAAAAATAGGTACGCGAGCGGCTTCAAACCAAACGGGGAGTACGGTATTGTTAATGTGTCCGAGTGCATCTGTTTCGCTAAATCGCGGCATCACTTTTTCAATAAACATATAAATCCAATAATAATTATATAAAGGTAAACCATGACGGACTTTATTCGCGTATACAACAACGCATTAAGCGATGACTTTTGCGATAGCTTTATTACGACCTTTGCGCAAAGCCCGCATGTAAAACAAGGGGTAACATCTGGCGGTGTCGATTTAAAAAAGAAAGACAGCCACGATCTGCATTTAAATAACCACCCCGAATACGAACAACAATTAAAACATATACAACAAACGACTGCACAGCATGTTTTTAACTATGTTGAAGAGCATATTTTTATGATGATTGGTGCATTTGGCTTAAAGGTTTATCATCCAAAAACTGGGGAAGTAGTAGATTTAACTCAAGAAAATTTTGATGAGGTAGGTAAACCACAGCTCCCTATATTAGTGCAGCAAATATTTAGACTGGGGAACATTCAAGCGCAAAAATACGAGGTAAATAAAGGTGGTTATCCTTACTGGCACAGTGAGGTGTATCCGCAGTTACAACACAATGAAGCGCTGCACCGGGTATTATTGTTTATGTTTTACTTAAACGATGTAGAAGAAGGCGGTGAAACTGAGTTTTATTATCAAAACCGTAAAATAGCTCCTAAAAAAGGCACTATGGTGATAGCTCCTGGCTACTTTACGCATACCCACAGAGGTAATAAACCTGTCTCTAACGATAAGTATATTTTAACCTCGTGGGTGCTATTTAATCGCGCAGAGCACATATACGGCACACCTAAAAGCTAAAACAGTCAGCGGTCAAAAATTAACTAACCGCTGACTACTTTAATGCATTTGAGCTTTAAAAAGGGCAATTTATAAGCGCAGATTTGTATTCATACCAATCCGCGATAATACTTAATTATGCGGATTGGTATGAACTGTCAGTTTCAAAGAAGTTGATCAAACAAATCAAATAATTTATCTAGCTCTTCGGTGGTGTTGTAATGCATACAACCAATGCGCACTACACCGCCTTTATCAAGTACGCCTAACTGCTCACATAAGCCTTGTGCATAAAAATTACCATCCCATACACAGATATGCTGTTTGCCTAAAAACTCAGACACCTCACGCGGCTCTAGTCCTTCAAAGGTTAAAGCAAATGTA
>PJEL010004972.1_pt1 | contig 10783 bp, 12 predicted proteins | sample 1853271 | NCBI WGS metagenome assembly PJEL01 (sample SAMN08108733, study PRJNA415343) | Invertebrate metagenome, whole genome shotgun sequencing project. | host: Globobulimina | place: Sweden: Gullmar Fjord | collected 2015-08 | reverse complement strand
GCCGTTGGTCAGGGTATAGGTATATGTCCATATCTCCGCCAGTTCTCCGGTAAAAGTCCTGGTAGAAATATTCCTGTAAGCATCATAAGCCAAAACCTCTGTAACTTTCGTTACTGTCACCCGTTTGTAAAGCCTCTGGGTCACTTGATTGTTAGCGTTAAATGTAGGGACTATATTGTCCCATTGGATATTTTTACTCCTCAAGTAATTAACAACGGCATACTCAGTGACGAGAGCGTCCTGGCTTTCATCGGCCATTGTGGTATCGTCACTAAAATCATTGATATCAGTGCCGGTAGTTACTGAAATCTTGCTACTAGCCTCACTTACTATACTGTCCGTTAAAGTATTAGCATCTGACCATTTGGGGATCTTTCCAGCAGTCCCAGACCCGTCAACATTATTAGAGAATAGCTGTTTTATCCTCTGGAAATACATTATCCACGGTTTAGAAGTCTCTAAACGCTTAGTATACTCATTCTGAGTGACTATAGGTTGCTGGACAGGAGGTTCAATAGTAGTCAATATTCACTCGTTTCAATCTCAGCAATTGTTTTATCCTGGATAGACATAGGAATAGGTTCTGAACTTCTGATATGATACACTCTGTCCCTACTTGAACCCATCATCCTTATTACCATCCTAGTATTATATTCGCTCCTGTCACCTAAATCCATCTGATGCCAGTTACCGAAAACACGCCCACCATCATCAGACCACCTTATCTGAATGATAGGGTCACTCCCCTGCCCAGTAAGCAGTGCGCTTCCCGTTAATACATCAAGATGCAGGGCATACCAGAAAATATGCTCTTTAAGGTTCTCAAAATGAGGGAAATACCGCTCCCAAACTATGGCCTCCCCATTATCAGTATATGTGCTTTTGTCCAGGGAGTAAACTTTCCCGTTGTTATAATCACCGACATAGTTTTTTCTATTGAAATACATATGGTTAGCAGCCAAATGCCTCTCCTGCTTGTTATTAGTGCTATTCCAATAACCCCAATTGACCCATTCATTCTCTGTTATATCATATAAAAAAGTCTTATTACCCGTTTGGAAGGTTATGCAATAAAAGAAATGCCCCTGATAAACGAAAGTATATGACCAGGCATCATCAACCTGACTGAAACCTGCTATTTGACTTTCAATAGCCCTGTTTGATACTCTTACAGGGGAATACCCTTCATTGGCAATCCAAACTATATTTTCACCAGCTTTAGAGGCTCCCAACCAAATTATCTTACCATTAATAGTAGATACAGCATGGGCTGAAGCGGCACCTATATTCCTCTCGGTTCCGCTTATCCTTGCCCATGTTTCACCTAATGTAGATGAACCTGTATCATACCATACCTCAAAACTTTTAGAACCGAATAACCATAACTGACGGTTTAATACCTTTAAGGAAACAAGGGCATCAGGACTACCATCAGCGTTATACTCATCAGCATTTTCCCAGTTTGTAGCCACCCCAGTTGCTGAATGCCTCCAGGCACCCAAGTTAGTAGCATCAGGGTCGAATCCAAATACATAAGAATCAGCAAAGTCAACTACAGGCGATTTATCAGGAGCGTCAGCATCGGTTATTACAGCAAGGTTATTTGTAGAAAATGTGAAGGAATGTAAAAGCGTACCGTCAGCAACTACAACATCAGTTCCGTTATCAGTCATACTCACACGGCCAAAATCAGGACTACTACTTGAAAGGGTACCCCTTAAAGTCTCAACATTATCAGCATCGATTTCGACAAAACTCCGGCCCCTAATCATAAAGGCTCTTCCGTTACTAGCTTCGTACATCCCCCTGATGCCACCGGTTCCATTGGTAAGCGTTAACTCCAACTTTAATCCAGGGGTGCGCCGTAAAATAGCTGATGATTTACTTTGTTTACCTCCCCTTTCAGGGAACATATTGTAAGTTTCTTGAGCGTCAAAAGGTAAGCTATCATGCTTATAAGAACCGCCGACTGTAGGTATTTGTATTCTAGGCATATTAACTGTTAGTTAAAATATCAATGTTCTCGCCGTCACTCTGACCAGGGAGCATATAATCGGGCCACATCTCATTATGATCACGATTAACCATCTTAATAGCCTCTTTGGCTTTGTTGGCTACCATTACCAATTCCGGCTTTACTGAGCGCCCAAATGCCGGAGCCAACCTTATAGCTAGGTTCTTCTGAATAGCCTCTTCATACCCTTCAGGGAGGGCTACAGTGCCCGCTAATGTCAGATCTGATAAAGCCTTTTTAGATGTGATGCGTATGCTAAGACTGCTTGCCGGGACCGGGAACATATAGATAGTTCCTAATGGGAAATTGCGCTGATAAGCAAAAACCTCTGGATAATCAGTGCTTATGCTTTTAAGTACCGTCGTTTGATACTGCTCTAAGCTTACCTGATTAAGCGTATAGTCCAGGCTGCTTTTCCTTGTCTGCAAGCTGGTTATCGATATCGGTCTGGTAGTGTTCAGGTCTCCACCACTGCCAATGGTCTGACTCGCTTGACCCGATGTCCATGTCAGACTCTCGAATACTGAGTAAAACTGAGGCCCGACCTCAGCAGACCACGTTTCAAGCATCCTATTGAGTTGTCTAAGCGAATAGTTAATAATCTCCTGGTTAGGAGTATCCCCTAATGCGCCGACACCAATATCCCTCAATGCATCCTCTATAAGTCCTTGTCCGGTAGCCATTAGTCAGAACTCCCTGGGATGACCGAAATCACCCCGTTTGAACCAGTGGCCCTTATAGCCAAAATATGTGTTGCGGCTTTTGATGTCTGCAATCTAATCGAATCACCAACAGCCATGTAATAACCGTTTGAAGTGGTCACTGTAGCTGTAGCTGTACCCAACCTAATATATACAGGCTGCGTCAGGCACTTGATAAAAAACTGTCTCGATGGGAACAAAGTAGCTGAACTCGTACCGGTAACAGTAACCTGAACACAAGTAACTACATCGGTGCCCGGTTTAATGTCTGGTGTAAATGCTTTTGTTGACATAATTCTCCTTAGTCAGATACTAAAGGCATAACCGACAAAGCGCCAGCCCCAGTAACTTGCAAATAAGCTATATGAGTGGCTCCCTTTGACACCTGGAACCGCTCCTCATCACCAACAGCCATATAATAGCCATTAGCGGTAGTTACCGTAACCGATGCGGGGCCAAAACGGATATAACAGGGGTTAGTCAGGCTTTTAATAACAAACTGCCGACATGGTAATCTCGTATTAGCCGTTGCAGCTCCGGTAGACAACTGGATACAAGTCTGCAAATTAGTGCCTGGATCAACGATAGGGGTTAGTGCTTCAATTGACATTTTCCTCATCTCCTTTTTCTTCTTTTATAACTTTCTTACGCCTTGCTCTGCGCTTCTTAACGGGTTTAGGTTCGCCGATAGCATCATCAATAAGTGCATCGACTTCAGCTTGACTATCCCTTTCATCGCTAATTATTTTTAATTCAGCTTTAACTTCCGGTATTTCAAGAACCTCTTTCTTTGAAGAATATCCAGTAGGATAGAATCCATCTTCAATTGCTATTAACAATTCTTTAATGTCATTAATTATCCTATAGTTTTTTGGATTAGCATCTAGCTTGCCACTTCTATATATCATTTTCCTTTCCATTTTTCTCCCTTTAAATGATTCCATATTCTCCGCTGTTCTCATAGATCGCTTTTGCTAAACCATACCCATGAATAATAATGTTATTATCCTTCGGTAAAATCTCTTTTAAATCCCATAAATACCCAGCTTGTAATATAAATGGCCCTGTTGACATATACATATCTGTACCCACCATAACCTGAATGAGTTTATAGGGTAATTCATCCTGCTCATAAACATGATTCTGAGATGATGACAGAGAGCTGTCAGCTCCAAACAGATGTACTTCCCGATATCCTATCATATAAAGCAAAAAGGGTGCGGTTGTCAACGCTGATGGGCCGGTGACTATACAAGAACTACCCTCTAATGGCTCGTCACCAAAAACCTTGTGCCATACTAATATCTTATTATCCTTTAACGCTTCAAATACCGCTGGATCACAACTGGAAGAAATTAAAAAGGTGGTGTCCTCATGGGGATTTTTAAAGAAATCGGCGACTAAAGGCAATGCATCGGATATAATCACTGCATCGGGAATAATATCATTCTCAAGCAGCCAGTTATATGAACCGTTTATAGCCATAACATAACCATCAAAATTTCTTATTTCTTCTAAATCCCCTTTTACTGAAGGGCCACCACCAACTACAGCACATTTCATAGAGTGTGGCTTACCAAACCTTATGTAAGGTAAACCACGTTTAAAGGTGCTTTTCATGTTACTGACAAGCACCTCACGCTCTACATTAGGCTTGCTGCACTTACGCAGATAATCCAAGGTTATCAAGGATAGTCTTTGCTTGGTTAACGCCTGTAATTAATGCAGTCATCTGTGCAGTCGTGGCAAAGCCATAACCGTCAGTTATTGCATACGGATTGGATGTTGAAACGGTAGTGATAGCAGTCTGCTGAACCACTGGAGTAGCATCAAAAAAGCTAATCTTCTCAGTAGCACTCTGACCCATGACACTTCCGTCAGGACTTCCGTCAGTTATATATTGTTTAGTCATTTTGTTTTTTCTCCTGTATTAAATTTGTGCATTGTTAGGGACATCAGGGCTTTCAGGTTTGAAAACTACGCCCAGCCATTTTTCCTCTGCTGTAGCTGTTAAGCCACCGGCGGTAGGATTGACAAAGACGATAGCAAGGGTATCTTTGGCGCTTACTCTTACGCCCGCAATACCTAAACCACCCTGAGCAGTAGGCTTAGAAACGTATACCATATCACCGATCTCCAAACCGGACACTGTCACAGTCTGTTCGGCGGTTGTCACGGTAGCAGTTTCTGCCCATGTTTTTCCGGTTCCAAAGCTGAAACACTGTCCAGCCATTATATTGCCTAAAGCCATATTAGTCCCCCCATACGATACAAGCGTGATCTTCCCTGAGAGTAGTCCAACCCCAGACAGCATCGACACGGAGAATCTGGTCATCATTGACCGCATCCCATGAACCGACACCGACACGAATATTAACACCGTTATAGGTACTAAACTCGTGATAGTTGCCGCCCTTAGCAGCAGGAAGCGGTACACTAACTAAGGAAATAGCATCCTTGTCATATATCACGTTCTGTGAATCGACGGTGGAGGCTGTTCCACTATTAGCAATAGTTACCACAGCAGCATCAAGAGGAAAGGCATCTACGTTCTGATGGGGTGATGCAGAGCTATAAATAGCAGGGAGATGCGCCAAAGTGACAGCATTTCCAGCTATAGTAGCATCAGCAGTCGTTGTGAACTGTTTTAAATAAGGCAGGGTCGCCTTGGTTTCTGGATCTACATCATAAACGGCGGCTACGGTAAATTTAGTACCCTTAGTAATGGTTCCAGTACCAGCCAAAGAACAAACAAGAGATATTGATCCTTCAGTAGCTATAGTACCGTCAACATCCAAAGCGAAATCGGTAGTAGTTCCAGCAGTCTGCCTAGAGATACTCTGCGATTCGTAGAAATCCATCCCGGCAGCTCTTTTCATACGTCCTGAGAGATACTGGTTAGAAATTTCTTTGCCAGGATTCTGAGCGCCTTTAAGGCTATCAGTCAAGGCAACCATCGCCATAGGTGAGGCAGCAGCGTAACAACTTCTCATCGGCGCTAATGAATCAGTGATTTTTGCACGGCCTTCAGCCCAAGTCCTTAAAGCACCAGGTTCGATACCAGGAGTACCGACATTCTGACCTACAGTGTTCTGAAGCTGCTGAAATCCAGTTACTTCCATTTCACGAACCAGACGGAGAGCCATTTTATTAGCATAGCGCCTTACGTCCTTCTCGTTATCCATGGAGTAACCCTTTTCAATGCTGGTAAATGATTCAGCGGCATTGTACTGGGTAAGGGAAACTGAAGTAGTTCTGTTTACAACATCCTGCACGTTAGCCACACGACCACTGGTCACTGAAGGCTGATGCTCGATGTCAATAGTTACGCTTGTGCCGGGAGTATACGTTTTCTGAGTAAAATCCTTGGCGTAAGCTGTGTTACAAGTGTTAATCAGCATACCATAAGCGTGCAAACTTTGTACAAGCTGCTTGCTAACTAGGGTGCTGACATTCAAAGTGTTAGACATTTTTTATTCTCCTTTACATTAAATCCTCCAGCGGGAAAGAGCGGTTAAACTCCTCCTGACTCATGTCATTGCTGTAGGAAGATTTTGCGTTAGTTTTACCCGTTCCCAATGGTTTTAGAGGCTTACTCATCTTTGAGACTGGCTTCTTTTTGGGTTCAGGTTTTTCAGTTAATTTGGCTTCCATTTTGCCGACTTCCTTAACAGCTTGGACCGAACTCATCCCTTTAAGTTTTTTTAGGACTTTAGGATTCTTTGCAAGGTGATAGAAGATCTCCCCGCCAACATCACTATCCTTAATAGCAAAAGCTACGTTAGGGTCGATATTAGGGTCTGATACACTACTGATAACCTCATCGAAATCGTTATGGCTTTCAGCTGCGTCATCCATCGTTGATAGATACTTCTCTTCTACTGTCTTGATTCTGTTCTGCGTTGCAGTCTGTTTTTTTGTCGTCTGTCGTGCCTGTTCTAATTTGGCGAACTCTTCTCTTGCAGCTGTCCTACCCCTGTGATCAGCCATATCATTGATATAGTTGATATCGTTGATACCGTGATCATACTTTTTAGGGTCTGGTCCCTGCTCCCCCTGCTCCTGGGCTTCCTGCTGTGGTTTTCCCGCATCTTTTAAACGCTGTTCAGCTTCATAAGCTCTGCGTTCAGCGGCCTCAGCCCTATCCCGTTCACGGTTGAGTCGCCTCTTAAAACCGGAAACCTTCTTTTTAGGCTTTTCAGCCTCATCTTGATTTTCATCTTCACTTACTTCATCATCCTGTGCTCCCTCTTCTTCGGACTCCTCTTCGGCTTCCTCAGTTGGTTTTTCGTCATCTTTTGCTTCATCCTCTAAAGGCGTGTTCAGCAATGATTCCTCCGTAGATTCTACGTTCTGCTCAGGGATTTCTTCAGTGTTTCGTTCAGTCATGGTTTACTCCATTGGTTTTACCCTAGTCTTAGGTCTAGGTGTACCTTCTTTCTGGTTTGGAAATACTCATCATATCGCTTTTAAACTTGGCTACCCCCAATTTCTCTTGTCCTATGTTTTTGCGATTATCACCAACCACCTTCATGCGGCCGGTTTCTGCGTTATACTTATCAATCTCGGCCTGCGTCTCTGCTTCAAAAATATCGATTTCGTTCTTTTCTTCATTAGCCTTATCATCGTTCTGAACCTTAGCTATCTCAATACTCTTGTCCTGCTGAATCTGCTGTATCTGACCTTTCAGCTGTTGGATAACTGCCATTGCTTGCTGTTGCATAGTCTGCATCTGCTTTCTGGCTGCCGATAGTTCAGGATTCTCATCGTTCTCATCGGCTATAATATCAGGGTTAGTTTTCTTTATCCAGCGGTTAACTCTGGAAGCCACCTCATCACTATAGCGCCAATCCTGTTCTTTAGCATATAAATCAGCTATCAGCGGAGCGACTAAGGGCATAGTCTTCATAAAGATTTCCATGCTCTCACGGGTTTCCATGCGCTTAGTCTCATCACTCGGACCCATAGTCACAGCAATGTCAAACTTGCCAACCTTCATATCATAATACTGGTCCTTACCACTCTCATCCTGGTACTGCTGGTTAACAAGGACAACCTTCTCAGCGTCATCTTCACCAACCATTCTCACCTGCCTGGGGGTGTCATAAATCTTAGGTATCAATTCTTCCCTGACCTTACCCTCATGGCTCATTGTCTCACTCATGTTGTAAGCGAAATCATACACGATATCGGCGCTTTCCTGGGCACCGGCTAATATCGCTTTTCCGCTTCTCTGACCACCTGGATCACCTATGTAATCACCAAATAACCCTATAGTTGACTTTATCTCTTCAGCCGAGTGGATAGCCTCCTGAGTTAGTCCGGGGTCTATCTGTACTGTACCCGTCCTGGCGGGAGGAGGCAAAGGTCTGCCCTGCTCATCATAAGCGTTATATCCTAAACTATCCCAGTTCCTTGTATTAGCACTCGCCCATTTATACTGCTCATGGGGAGGGATACCACCTACAGGGGTCATATAAGGGGCTTTAGTAGCCAAACCCATACGCTCAAGCTGATTGTTCCTTGCATAGTTATATGTCTTCTGGGAGCCTTTAGCGTCCCGTGACAACCCTGTAAACTTAACCTCGCCCTTGACGACTGACTTGCGGCCTTCAATCTTAAAAACTGGTATCCAGCTGCCTTTCCACAAGGTTTTATCAACCACCTGTTTGCCAGCCAACTTTACCCACCATACTTGCCGGGACATTGTCGGTCGTTTGATGATCTCACCATCCTCATCGGTATCCAGGTAAGCTTCAACTTCCATTTCTTCATTCTCATAACGCTTTTTAGCTTCTGAAAGAAACAACTCCTCGGCTCCCCCGTTTTCATCGGTTATCCTTACCAGAGTTTCTTTCTTTTCTTTTGCAAACCAATACTCACTAATAGTAGGATATTCGTAACTCCCCCAAGCGCCTGAAACCTCGACACCCTGGCCTTGATAGACATCTTCCCAATCCATTCCAAATTCTTTCTTAAACTCCTCTTTAGACATCCTTTCCTGGAGAATAACCTTCTTACAATCAGAACCGCTTATTTCCTTTGATAAATCATCAAAAAGGACCGTAGTGGCATCCTCAATGGGCTTATAGCACAATTCCTGGTCAAAGCTTTTAGGGTCAGTGTAATCAGTGACAAACCTATAGAAACCATACCCGCTGCTCACAGCATCCTTAACGGCACCTAACCGGGCAGCGACAGCACCAGTATTCCTTTCTATTGCCCTATGGATACCCCTTCTTACTTCAGCCAGTTTCTTATCGGTCCCTGAATCAACTGGGATAACCTTGATAGTGGGTTTCATCTTCTTAATGCCGTTGATAACCTTGATTATGAACGGTTTGAGGATGTTAAACACATTAGTGGGCCGAGGAGGGATTGAGGAACCGTTGTTATCCCTGGTTTTCTTCCGTTCCTGGAGTGCCGAACCGTCCCACTGGTCATTAAACCATACAAATTTAGTATCTGCCTGATGGTCTCTATGAAGCGTACCCCAATAGGTCTGCATAGCTTCGTAATCTTTCTCAAACTTTTCAATTATGTCTTTATCATTCATATTGCTTCCCATGACTCAACGGGTGAGTAGTAAACCTCCGGCTCTTCCTTTTTTGGCTGTACCATACCTGGGAATAAATCCGAAATTGCCCAAATTAAAGCATCCGCCCTGTTAGGACTCTTATCACCCAAGTAACCCATTGTACTGAAACCTATCAATTCATCCTCTAACTCAGGATAATGACCAACGTGCCTTACTTTACCCTGCTCATAGAGTGCAGATATTGGCTCTGCTCTGACGTGCTTGCCCCTGGATGCTGTTACCGCTTTGTAAGGAACATTGGGTTTTGCTGTCTGTATGGTAAAGCGAACCATATCCCCACCGTAGTTATTCTCCCCTACTATACAGCTTGCCATATTCCTGTCATAAGCCTGGACAGCTACTTTACCCCAAGTGTCTGGACCAGCCTTTATCGTACAGTCCTCTATGACATAGGCATTACCGTCCATTCCTAACCCCACCACCATTATACCTATGGCATCATTATGCATATTGTCTGCATCCTTTGAGCCTGAAGGATCAACGGCCACCACCACCCTGACAAAATCCGGTACCTCACCACTAATTATTCTGTATTGGTCAATCGTAATATCACTAAAAAGAGCGTTTGGATTGTCGTCACTATACTCACCATCCCAGAACCTTTTCTTATAGCGGGGACTCATCCCCTCTAATTTTCTTAGATACGCTGCCGGGAGGTTCTCTTTGTTGTCCTTCGGATGGAACTTTATGTACAGATAGTTATCAGAATCCTTCAGGGGTTGCCTAGTCTCTGGATCCTGTTTGAGCCTGAATAGCTTATATCCCCAATGTGACTTTGCCGGGGGATTGTAATCGTAATACATTCTGAGGGGAAGAGGTTGCTCCTTATTGGGAGAGAGTTGCATGACGTTCTGAGCCAGCCGTGTTTCCACCAACTGCCTAGCGTCATTCGAGATTTGACTGCACTCATTGAGGAATATGGTTGCATACTCATTCCCCAGAATCTTTTCCATGCGCTTGTTATCATCTAACCCGCCGAACCATATTTGCGCTTTATTGTCAAATTCCACAAACCAGTCTGTTTTATTGAGGTTATAGGGTATTTTGGGGAATGACAATTGCATTACTTTCGGGAAAGTGTCGTGAACTATGCTTGTCTTTATGTCTGTGAACTGCTGACGTAAGCAGGTATGCCGGGAACCAGGGGCTTTCAATGCTCTCAGGACTATATTACGGATATGGAGGAAAGTCTTAGCGCTCCGACTCCCACCCTCAAACAGCACGTTCTCAGCCTGTGAGGATACCATCTCACCTATTGCCCATTTCTGCTTTGCTGTTAGTTTAAAGCTGCTCATCGTCCTTTGATATTATCAGGTTTATGGCCCCACCCTCTGGACCACTAATTTCTTTCTTGTCAGTCTGATTCAAATAGTTCTTTCCAAGGAATATCGCCATTGTTGGGTTCTCTTTTGCCATTTGCCACTGTCTACGCCTCAATGATGCCTTGCCACCTTGCCTTTTTTGTGCGAA
>PJEL010004971.1_pt1 | contig 10784 bp, 6 predicted proteins | sample 1853271 | NCBI WGS metagenome assembly PJEL01 (sample SAMN08108733, study PRJNA415343) | Invertebrate metagenome, whole genome shotgun sequencing project. | host: Globobulimina | place: Sweden: Gullmar Fjord | collected 2015-08 | reverse complement strand
CGTAGCCATACAAAATAGTTGGGTTTTTACCATTTAGTTCTAACCCTTTTTTATAGGTGATAATCATAGGAACTTTAGTACCGTCTTTTGAGCGGTAAAAAACTTGCTTAGATTCATAGTTATTACTATCAAATTTTGCTCCTGATTTGCGATAAGTATCGCTAACACCGGTATTTACATCGAAGCTATAAATAGTTGCAGGGGTTTTATAATTAGTAAATGAAAAATAAAGTTTACTTTCATCTTTTTTACCTTCGAGTGAACTGGCGCTGCCGACTCCGGGTAAACTAATTTCACGAATTTTCTTACCTTGATAGTTATACTGGTAAACTTTTGAAATTGCATCAACCATGTACTCGGTGAAGAAATAGCCACCACCTACTGACGCGGTTAATACATGTTCTGTTTCTGCAATAAAATCTTGCCAGTTTTTAGGGCTTGGTTGCTTTGCGTTAACCGTGATTATTTTTTTATTTGGCGCATCTAAGTTAGTCACTAAATAAAGTTTATCGCCTTCATTTTCTATTAAGTAAGTATCAGAATCGAAGTTATCAATAACGGTGATTAATGGGCTATTGGGTTTTGATAAATCTTTAAGGTATAAATCATTACCAGAAGTAGATTTAGCACCCGAAATAACTAGATAACGATCATCTTCGGTGACAGTACCACCAACATAGCGACGCTTTTGCGCTTCACTAGCACCAAAAACTACTTGATCATCTTTTTGTGCTTGCCCCAATGGGTGATAATAAAGTTTATGCTGATCGGTTTTTGCTGATAATTCACTGCCTTTTGGCTTGTCGTAGCTAGAATAATAAAAGCCTTCATTGCTATACCAAGAGATATCAGAAAACTTTACATCAACTAGCGGCTCTTCTAGAATTTTTTTAGTTTCGGTATCGATAATAATAATTTTTCGCCAATCGCTACCGCCTTCCGATATTGCATAGGCTGCGATAGAGCCATCTTTTGAAAAACTAAGTTGCCCTAAAGATGTGGTGCCGTCTTCACTAAAGGTGTTTGGATCTAAAAATATTTCCGCTTTACTATCACCTTCTTGACGATAAACAACATATTGATTTTGCAGGCCGTCATTTTTATAGAAATAAGTGTATTTTCCTTCTTTAAAAGGCGAACCAACTTTTTCATAGTTCCATAAATCAGCTAGGCGTTCTTTAAGTTGTTCACGGTATGGGATCTGTTCTAAGTAATTGAACGTGACTTTGTTTTCTTCTTTAACCCACTGAGCCGTTTCATCGCTACGATCATCTTCTAACCAACGGTAGGGATCAGCAACTTGGGTACCGAAATAATCAGTAGTGACACTGCCTTTTTTAGTTATAGGGTAAGTTACTTGGCTACTAGCAATTTTTGAATTGATTTGCTTAGCGGGGCTGATGGTTTCTTTTGCTTTTGTGGATGTACTATTTCCAGTACAGCCAATGACTACCGTGCTAAGTAAGGCACTTGCTATTAATAACGAGGTTTTATTCATTTTTGTTTCTCACTTGATTCTTATTTATTTATAGAGGTTAACATATTTTTTACATAACGAAGTCGTTTGAGTGTAACAGATGATTAAAGGGATTGACTACTAGAAGGTATAGCAGAATATATTTCTTTTTTTCAACTTACTTAATATTGAAAAAAAGCCACTTAAGGAGATAAGTGGCTCACAAACTAATGCTTAACTCACTTTAATTTATTTTAGGAATGGCATTACCGGTAAACTCTAGGCGAATACTTTCCACTTTACTTAAATCAAAATTTTCAGCATTACGCAGTTCAAGTGACCAAGTAGAAAACGGTGTTGGCTCAAAATAAGCAAACTCGAATTTATCAGCCACAGCACCGTCAGTGATGATACTAAACTGGGTATCATTTACATCCCCATTATCCAACTGATAACCAAACAGACGGTATAGGGAATTGGCATTAAATGTATATTCATTGCCTTGCCAGCGATCTTGGTATTCCCCATTACTTCTGATATCAATAAAGTAATCTGCTGAAATTGGCAATTCATAGCCCTGCAAAATTACCCGCACTGTATCTAAACGCACCCGATCAAACAAATTAAAAGCTGGATGGTCTTGTGCAATATTTACACTTAGGGCACCATCGGCAGCGAAATCTGCAATTTGTTGACTATCTGAAATTTCAATACTGTTGATATAAAAATCTTGGGGTGACGGCGAAAAGCTATTTAAGGCCTGAGCATACTCTTCAGTTAAGGTCGCCAAATCCAGCTTGTAATCTAGATAGCTTTTATTTAACGATGGTGTCACCTGACTGGACGTTAATCCCCAGTAATTAAAGGCCGCTTCATAGTTAGTTAGGGCAACAAAAATTGGCCGTTTTAAACTGTTTAACGAACGATGGAAACTAGTTTCTAGTTCAGCTAATGCCGTTTGATCGGTCTCGATATCGGCGATCAGGGTTTCAATGCGCGCCACTTGGTTTTTATTGACCTCCGCGGCAATAAGCAACTCCACTAAGCGGGATTGTTCCTGCGCTAAATCAATTTGCACCGCATTGATGGATTTTCCGTAAACAATGAGTTTTTCCAGCTCTGCTAGATAACCTGCGGCGCCAACCACACCTAAACTACCTGCCCAGCGTAACTGGCTTCTAACATCAATAAGCAGAACTTCCCAAGCATTATTGCTTTCATGCAGTGAAGGAATACTAAAAGTCAGCCCCTCAAAGCTGGTCGCTATTTTGTCATATTTCAGATCCCGTTTGATGGTAGTGGTTAAGTCGGCCATGCCTTTCACTGCACTGGTAACTTTTTCCAATACCCCGGCAACAGTTTTGATCTTAATCGCCAACTGGGTCAACTCAGATGCGGTATCTGGAATATCGGCAGCCAAAGCATTAAGGCCTTCAACATTCCCGACAAAAGCTCCCGCCACGGCAGTTCCTAAAGAACTAACTGCGGTAAAGACTTCTAAAGCAACCTGTAATTCCTGTTTAGTTTTCCAGTTTTCAAGGCCGATAAGAAAGTCAGATCTAGCATTAAAAACACTGGACTCTTGGGCGGAAAATTGTTCCTGTATCCCAGAAAGTGAGCTATTGAGTTCACTGACATTTGCTTGTGCCTGCTCGGCAATAGCCGCTTCTGCTACTACGGCATCATTAAGATTTACCAACATCAACTGGGCATCGACTTTACGCTCGGTGGCGGTTTTACTTTGATCGACAAAGCGTTCAAATTGTACCTGATAATCTGCCATGGTATCGAGATAGCCAGCATAGGTCGCCTGATAAAGATTTTGATCTAGGTAAGGTACATAATTATTTCCCTGATTGGCAAACTCAATAAACTGTTTTAAGTTGGCGCTTTGCATATACAAATTGGCGATAAAAGGATTGTTTTCTAATACCGTTGGGGATGAACGTAAGGTTTTTTCAAGCCAAGTTAACATGCTTATGCTTAATGCTGGCTCTTGATCATAAACCGAGGCAGCCATATCAAAAGTCTTTTCAAAAACTTCCTGATGACCATTAAGGTTTTGCTGTAAATAACCGCTGAGATCACCACTAACATTTTGTACTTGATGTTGACCCGCCAGTTGGGTGATAAGTTGACCACTTCCGGTTTCACTGGCAACAATACTATCTAAGTCATAACCACCATCGGGATAAAAAGCGATGGTATTTAAACTGGCAGTGACTTCTTGAGAAAATACTGCCACCAACTCAGTGCTGCTTGCACCACCATCGAGTGCTATGGTGCCGCTGCCACTACCGATAATACGCCGGGCAAAAATAAATAAGGACTGGTTTTTTAGGTTTAACACGAAGTTTTCCGGAATTTCCACGGTATCGGCAACGATAACAATTGTCGCTGGTTTTTTTGAGCCTATTTGTGAGTTATTCAGGGTTTTCGCCAGGTTAATATAGAGATCCGCAGCCAGCATAGAGGCATTTGAAAGCTGTTCTTCTTTCGAGAAAAACTCCAGAGGTAAATTGGCCGGTTCACTTAACGCATATAAATCGGTCCAGTCGGTGGCTTGCACCTGCATGCTAGACAGACAAGATAAGGCAATTGCCGAGGGCAAAAAAAAGTTACGCATAATAATACTCCTTTGGTCAAATATTTAAGTCAGTTTGCACTGACCTAGTATCGCCGGGGATCTTTTGTTAAGTGAGATCCTCCACGGCGATACCTCCTTAGTTACAGTGACTCGTCGCTGACGATGATGTAGGCATTTTGGGCAAACTTGCTCGCTTTGGCAGAAATTTCTTGCCATTCTGTTTGTATTTGCGCAATCGTGGTCTGGGCAACAATACTGGCTACTAGGGCAAGGGCATTCTCTAGGCCATTTTCACCTTCGGTAGAGCTAATCAGTTCAAGCATAGTGCTAAAGTCGGCATTAATATCCTGCCAGTGACCTTTTAACTTATTAACATGGGGAATGGCCGCACGGATCTTATCTTCCATAGCAATAATGCTTTTATAGGACTCCTGATAGGAGACATAAATGTTTTCCCGGTAGGTTAATTGCTCCTGCAATACCTTGATATCGGCTTTTAACTGATTACGTTCTTTACGCGCCTTTTCCGCTTTATCGCCGTAAATACCAGCAACAGGGGCGGCGGCAAGAATGCCGTATACCGGAATCCAAGCATAAGTGACGGTTGTCGCTGCAATAGTCACGTATTTATCATAATCAGCATTAAGTTGGTTCACCCGCGCTTGAATTTCGGCTATTTGAGTCTTTAATTCACTGCCGTCATCGAGAAGGTATTCGGCATGTGTGGTGCGCAAGGTATCTAACTGACCGCTTTGCACGGCAATATCGGCGGCAAAATTAAGTAAATCAGCTTCTGCCTGGGCGGTATCTGTCTGTCTGCTTTGTGAATAAGATTTCAGAATATTAAGTAAGGAAATCGCCGTTTGTCTTTGTACTTCTGCCCCAGCTAAATCACCAGTGGCGGCCTGGGTCTGCATGGTTACCAGGCAATTTATTAGTGGCGATATAAACATACTGTGAATATCGGCATAATTGCTTAATTCCAATGCAAGGCTGACCATGCTTGGATAGATGGTACGGTTCCAAGAATCGGCAGTATCATGTACGGATACATATTCATCCAGTAACGCCTGAAAGGTAGTAAAGGAAACATTACTTGGAATAGCAAAAGCATTAATCATCGAAGTTTGAGTTATCGGCAAACGTAGGGCTTCTTCCACATAGGCCTGAATGGTGTACCATTCCTCCTGCTGCAGTAAAAATTCATCGGAATCGACATCGATAAACTGGCTGTTGGCTCCCACCACAGTATCATAATGGATAGGATCGACGGTAGTCTCTGCGTGTGCAGTCAATAAGATACTGGCGCCTATAAGTGATAATGCAAAGCTTGTTTTGATGATTTTATGACTTATTTGTTGTAATTTTTTCATAATTATTTACTTCCTTTAATTTTTTTAGCGTCCCAAAATTACCTGTTGCTTCACGGGTAATGCCTAACATTAAATAATTATCTAATTATTTTTAGATGACCACCGTAAACAACAGCCTGCTAAGAGCGCTATTAATAATGCCTAAATGCCGGTCAAAATAGGAAATATATCCTCACAAATGACATGCTTCAGACTCTTTTATTGCTACTCAAAAACACTGTTCCTTGTGAATAAATAACGAAATATTCTCCAATGTTTCGATAAAACTTCAACTATATACGAGTAGGTGCGTAGTTAAATCTAGGTACTCAAGTGAATTCAAAGTACGAGTTTTACTTGAGTAGACACCCCGTAGTTACTGCTAAACACAACATATCCTTTTAATGTTCAGCTTGTGGGGGAACCTGATTAACTGCAAAATTATTATTAAAGGCTTCGTATAAAAAATATATAGCTACGTAAGAATAACAAAAAGTCAAAAAAGGAATGCCTCTCAGAGGCAATGTAAAGTGGGAGTGGAGGGTTGCATTTGAGTCAGAATAATATTTTGTGCAAAAACTTCCTTGTAGTAATTGATAAAACATCTGACCTTAAGGGGAAGAAAATGATTGTGGGGATAAACCGCATGAATGGGAAAGTCTTGCGGTTGGTAATCTTGCATAATGGCAACTAAAGAGCCCTGTTGCAATTCTTCATGTACCAGCCATTTGGGTAATACTGCAATACCAAGATCTCCCAGGACGCATTCACGGATCACATCACCCGAGCTAGATTTCATGCTTCCATTTATGGCAACACTGACTTCTTTTCCCTTATGGATAAAATGCCACTGATTAAAGCTGCCTTGCTTGTTAAATAATAAACACTGATGCTGCCCGAGATCATCTGCAGTTTCAGGCGTACCGTTCGCTTTGAGGTAAGTGGGGCTGGCAACTATTACCCTAGGGCATGAGCCGATTTTGCGGGCGACTAAATTGGAATCTGCCAGTTTACCGATTCGAATAGCAACATCCACCCCTTCACCCACTAAGTCTACCCTGTGTCCAACCAGACTGACATCAAGGTGAATATTCGGATATTTTTTCTTAAAATCAGGCAAGTAAGGCGCTATATACAAGCGACCAAAAGTATCCGGCAAGCTCATTCTTAAATTGCCCATGGGCTTTAGGCTATATTCTTTTACCTGGGCTTCTGCTTTGTCCAAATCATTTAAAATGGACAAGCAATGGTTAAAATAATTAGATCCCACCTCGGTTAGTTGTACTTTACGGCAATTGCGAACAATCAGCTTGCTGCCTAAACCAGTTTCTAATGCGGCCATTTTTTTACTGACGGAAGATTGTGTCATTTCCATATCTGCGGCAACGGCAGTAAAACTGCCTAACTGTACGATACGTACGAAGATTTTCATTGATAAAAATCGATCCATTTACTACTCCTGTTTATTCCATTAACTTTCTCTTTTCTTATACTATTAGCCTTCCTTAGCTTTTAATATTTGACTGCATTTATATGGTAAGTTGTTGAGCATTTATGAATAGTAAATAAGCGGCAAAATTTCATGATAAAACGACATAAAAATATAAGAAGGCTGTTAAAGCCTTTATACGTAAGCTGTAATGATCTATTTCATGAAACTGCGGTTGTTCATCATTACCTATTCTCTAGTCGATTAAAATCTAATAAACCAGCTGAATTTGGCTGGTTTTTTTTATACCAAGTATGTAGTTTATCAGCATACTCCCAGAAATTTGGATTGGTTCGTCGTATAGCAAATTTATCTTTAAGTTGACTATAATCTTGCTCGGTTTGCATAAGTTCTAATGCGCTGACAAATTCTGCTAGCTCTTGCTCATTCACCTGAAAAAATGCATTTGGGTATGTTCCTACTACTCCTGCAAGAACTGTTAAATTATCTTCAGCGGGAATGCGTCGATCGCTTTCTGAAAACAAATGCGCGACATTGGTATGCGCACTATTATTAATTAAACTATAAACATATTCACCATGTGCGCCGTTTACCATGAGATAACTCACTTGCGGTAAAATTGACACGGCTTTTCCTGTCATATTATTAAGGCGCATTAATTTATAATCATTAACATTACTGTTTGGGGTGTTACTTAAATTAAAGGAGTTTACTCCGCTATTATTGGTATGTTTGGCCACCTTTTGTAATAGTTCTTTTTTGGAGTTTGTTGTTTCATAGTGAATATTACTTTCAGGTAATTGGTAAAAAACGTCAGAAAAAATATAATCTTTAATTGTTTTTGTGGTATTTCTATACCAATAGTCGTGCTCTTTATGACGATCTTTTTTAGGTAATAAAGCAATAAAGTTACGTTCTGCTTCCATACGTAAAAAGTCCATGTACAAACGAGTCTTCAATTGATGAGCAACATTGCCATACACATCAAAGCCAGCCACTAATAAATAGTGAATACGCTCCAGCAAAGGGTAACTAATAAACCAAGCTGTTTTTGGTGTTTGACCAATAAAACCTTGTAATACTGAAGCACTATCAAAGTGTCTAAAAATTGTTAAGGTTGCATTTGGGTTACCTTCACCTGTCCAGATTAAATCAAGATCTATATCGCTTTGTTTAAAGCCAATTTCTTTCATATAGCTAAGTTTGCTTTTTATGTATTCTTTTTCTCGATTAGCATAAGAACGCCAATATAATAAGGATAAAGCCTTATCGCTAGTCGCTGCGGGTAATTGCAATAGATCACTTTTATCATCTATAAAACTATCTGAATGATAGTCGTCAATGTAGCTTGGCTTGGCGAAAAACACCCAAAAATGATCTTCTATCACGTTTAAAGCAACTTGGCCTCGACAAACAGGCCCCTTAATGAAGTTCATAATTGAAAATTTTGCTTGCTCTAATAAAAATGTATAACGTGATTTTGCCGGTAACGCTTTAAAAGTGATAAATGGGTTTGATGCTGCTTTTAAATCATAACTGGGTAATTGAGCAACTTGGTAATTTGGGGTAATAAATAACTCGTTTAATGATTGTAATTTTTCTAAATCAAAACGATATGGCATATGACGTTTGGCAATAATGGTATCGTTATTTTTTAGCAGTCGATAATAAATCAGATGCTGACTGTCGGGAGCTGCTGCGTTTGGTTTATTAATAAAAGGTGAGTCAAAAGGCCTACGAGTATTAACAATAACAACAGGTTTTCCTGGTGGAGTGCTAGATCGAACTAGCTTGAAATAACGGTTATTATCTTGTGAAAAATATAAATTAGCGAGGTATAAGTGTTCGAACAAATAGCGCGAAACCAGCTGTTGTTTGTTATCACTGCCATTTAGCCAGCTTTCCCATTTTGCAATAATCGTTTTTTCATTCGATGTAATAGGCTCAACTTTGGGTAATGGCGATCCATTTTCTATCCAAGTACTGAGTTGTTGGTGCTCTGTCGTATTTAGCGCAGGAAGAGCATAGGGCATTCCTGCTAGTGGGCTATTATTTTTGTATTGCTCAAACTCTTCTATGGTAGGACATTGCTGATTTCTGTTTAAGGATATATCAAAACTACTATCTAGCAATGTGGTGTTGGGTAATGGGTGTTGGTGTTTTAGCTGCAACATTTGATACATTAATCCAGCATTAGCGTTAGCAATAGGTGTTTGTTGACGCTCATTTAATACGGGAAAAAATCCCTCTTGGCGTAAAGATTGTAATTGCTTTTTATCAAATGAAGTTATAGTGCTTAGGCTATGGTTTTGTTTGGCGGTAAGTATGCGCTCACCATCATACACAGGTGTTTTATTTGCTCCACGTGCTAATCCTGCAATGTTTTCCATTTTTAATTGGCATGGAGCATCAAAACAGCCATGACAAACGACACAGCGATTTTCAATAATGGGTTTAATTACTTGGTTATAATGCACTGTTTGATCGGTAGTGATTTCCTTTACGGATAAGCGATTTTCAATATTGCTAGCACCATAATATTTATCGTACTCAAACATGCCAATAGTGGCACAGCCAGAAAGAAATAAGAGTATAAATAACCAATGATGTTGACGCATAAAAAGACCTTAGAGATAGCTGCTTGGGAAAAATTTAAGAGGATAACCTTTAGCAACTAAATTTTATGCCCGTTAGCGTCATCTGTAAAGTCAGTTAATGTGATTCATTGTAGTGGCACAGTTTATTCATAACGGTTTCTATTGTTAGGTAAATCACTGTGATATTGCACAAATTCCACCTCATAGCCATTGGGATCGACAAAATACACATTGTCACGGTAGGCATCTTCTGCGCCTTGCTTATCAACGGCAAAACCAGCCTGCGCTAAACGCTCAATAACACCTTTTATGTCGCTAGTAACAAAAGCAAAATGTGCAAGGCCTACTTGATGACCTGATAAATCACGATTCTCTCCAACGCCATCATCATTAAAGGCAAGGTATTGATAATCGTCACCGAAATGAACCCAGTTACGTGGCTTGCCATACCATTCACTTTTCCCGCCACCGCGTACAGTCCAGTGTGGAAAAGCTGCTTGATAAAAAGCTAATGTCTGTTCAATATCTGCTACCACTAAATTAACATGTTCTAAAGTAATCATAATTATTCTCCTGTTGTGTTTTTTATATTACATACCATATGGATATTGTTCTTCATTTTCATAATGTTGAATTAGTAATTCGGTTCGCATTGCTTTTAATGCTTTACTGTATTTGTGTAAAGTATGTAGGCTGTAACCGATGCGATGACGTATTTGACAATCACCTTCGGATAATGGTGATGCGTTATCTTCTTGATGATTAAGAACCTCTTCAACATTTCTAATAATAAGGTGATCAGGAATTGCCATTAGCTTGTTATTTTTAAAAGCGTTCATGCGCAATTCCGCTATCGGGTAAGCACCACTAATACCGCTAGATGTTGCTACTATTAGCACTGGCTTGTGCGCAGTGTTTTTACTTGAACACATCAATAAAAAATTTTTTAATAAAGGTGATGCCATGCCGCTCCATTCAGGAGTAATAACAATTAAGGCATCTGCTGCGCTTAAATGTGAATTTATCATCATCCAGTCACTGGTCTTGGCTAACTGACTTTCTTGTTCGCCATCCCATAATGGCAGCTGATACTGGCACAATTCCAAGTGTATTACTTTTTTATAACCCTTTGTAAATTCAGATATATACTGGCCTACTTTGGCACTTTGAGATAACTTTCTTTGGCTCGCACTAATAATTAATAAATTCATATTTTCTTCCTCTATTTATGTAAATGTTTTTGTTTACTTAATATTAAGTAAAGTAAACTCTTTATTTAATATTGTCAATAGCAAAAGCAAATAAAATAAATAAAAAAGTTTACATAATGGTAGAATAGGTA
>PJEL010004970.1_pt1 | contig 10785 bp, 20 predicted proteins | sample 1853271 | NCBI WGS metagenome assembly PJEL01 (sample SAMN08108733, study PRJNA415343) | Invertebrate metagenome, whole genome shotgun sequencing project. | host: Globobulimina | place: Sweden: Gullmar Fjord | collected 2015-08 | reverse complement strand
GTTGCATAAAATTCAAGACCAATTGGTTCTTCAAAGATATTACTAATAGGCCATATTGCTGAGCCATCTTCTCCAGGATTTAATTCATAAATTATCTTAACTGCAGAAGCTGAAAATCCCTCAGCATTTGAAATCATTGAAAATGAAAAGACAATAAGCACAAGGGCTAGGGTTTTATGACTAAAACGTTTTGTACTTATCATCTCGTTAATTAAAATTAATCCTAGTTTATTAACTTTCACTTTTTACACCTGAAATCTGTAGTATTATTTTGTGACAATGCCCCAATATTACAAGATGAAATGTATGGATAATATCCATTAATCTTTTCGTGCATTAATTCTTCTGGCCCTGAATTATGGCCTAATCCAAATGAATGGCCTAGCTCATGTCTTAGAATAGATTGTAATGAATTTGGTGTCCATGTTTCCACTTCATAAATTATAATTGTAGATTTCCCTCCATCCCTTGGTAACATCTGGCCAGAAAAATTTGATTTATGATTGAATAGTTGAATGTGAATATCGCCCATTAATGGAGTTACATCAAAAGTTAAGCTGGTTCTTTCTACCTGGTTTAATGCCAATTCCCATCCTAGATAATAATCAGTAACTATCCCTACTGGCCCCTTGTGCATTATATTGTCATCAATGGCCAGTACTTCCTGAGAAAAAATTACTTCCTTGATTGATTCAATTCTTTCAGGTGTTGCATATCTTGGATCTAATGTAATTGAGGCATCAAAATTATTATGATTGTATATGATTTCCTGGACATCATTTCTTAATGCCTCAGCTTCTGCAAATGTAAGGACCAACAAAATAGGGATTAAAAATAAACTATACTTCATAATGGGCCATAAAATCTAAAGAGTTGTCTGTTGCATCTTGCAAAGCTTTTTTGTTTAATCTATTAACTTCTGAAAATGCCATTACTAACCATTCAGGCAAATCATTTTCTTTCATCATTTCATCAGTTTCAGCTTTAAAGTTTTGAGCATATCCCATATGATAAAGGGATTTGATTATTGTTTCAATCATATCATGTGGATCTTTATCTGTAAAAATATGAATAATATTGCCAGCAGCAGTTTTTTCTATTTCTACATCCTTGAATGATATTGGAATTATTGGCTGTTTTGTAATTGGCTCAAGGCCTCCTCCTCCAGATCCCATTATTTATTCAGCTCCACAACTTCAAGTATTCGGGCATCTGTTTGTTTGATAAAATCATCTAGTTCAGATAAATCATCACAGTAAGCATATTTTGTTTTGCCCATAATTACAACTGTAACCTGGAATTTTTTATCCTTGATGTATTTTGTAATGTGCTTTCTTTGTTCTTCCTTGGACATATGGCCAACTACAACTTTAGCTTTCTTTTCCTCAGTCATTTTACAAGCTCCACTGAAAGAACAAAAGCAGTTTGTTTAAGATTGTCGGCCTGGTATGGGGTAAGCTTCATTTTTTCTTTCTTTCCACTTTGCCAAGTAATGGTATATTTTTTTCTTTGATCCCCTAATTCCTGACAAACCAGGCATTCAGGAGAATCAGGAGATTCAGTTAGATTCCCACAATTATTAATACAGTGGATTTCCATTAGTTATCCAGGCTCCTAAATCTGCTTGATTTCAATAAAATTTCTTTTTCTATTGTAGCTATGAGCATATCAATTACCTTTGTTTTTTCCCTGAGATATTCAAAGGATAGATGATCCTCGCCTATCATCATCCCATCAATTTGAAATTCTTTCTTTGATAGATGGGATATTAGGCCATTGTTCTTACATTTTATTTGGCCAAGTAATGTTGTAAGATATTCAACATCAATCTCTTTGAGATCTGTTTTTACTTTATCCACTATTTCTCATACTCCGTTTTGATACCATGTTGTTTCATTAGTTCCAAAACGGTATCTGCTAATAGCCTGGTGTACATTCCCTCTTTTTGGCCAAGGCCTGATTTTTCTTGTTGTGTAAGCTTTGAGAAATCTTCCACATCTGCCATAACAATTTTGTAAGCTCTTTCTCCTGCCCATCTAGCTATAAGCTCAGCTTCATCAAATGGGCCTGAAACTTTGAGTGTTTGGGGTTTTGGTGGATCTTCTTTTGGCATTGAAGCTTCTACTACATCCTCAGGAGTTGGGAGTATGCAATTATATTTTCCAGGACTGGCATATTTGAAATGAGCTTTGCCAGTTTTCTTTGTTTGCCACTGTAATTTTTCAGTCTTTTTGCCTTGCCATTCAGATACTACTTTGACAACAATTAGATCTTCTTTGCAGTTCCCACAAACTTTTTCCTTACCCTCTACTTTTTCCTCAGACATTAGGATCTACTACTCCTCTTAGTCCTTTTACTAATCCATCCAGGCCAATGTTTGAAGTATCATACATTTCTAATAAATTCTTGATTGTATTGGATTTCTTCAAAGTGACCACATCGTGACCCTCTACTGAATCAAAACTTGGAATTAAAATATCTCCAGGATGTAATGATTTAGCTTGGTCACCAAATACTTTGATCTGTGTTTCCATATTTCCTCATATACTTTCTAGTATATATAGTATAGTCTATATCATTTGAACAAACAATAGATTAAGAGCCAGTGTTGAAACTACAAAAAGCCAAAGCTAGCTTTTATTGTTATGTGAATCGGGGAGCTGACTCTTAACCACAATTAAGGCTCAGGTTAATACTAATTATTTCTATTGGAAATCCCATTAATGGAAAACTATTATAATGATTATAAAGTTCATAAAATTGTCTTGTGGTAGGTTGTTGTTTCGTCTTGTCATGTATTGACTAACGATAAACAGAAATCAAGATGCCCTTAGGGAATAGTGTAATTATTCCTTTGTCGGGCGAGTCTTAGGGTTTGGTGTAATCAAACCTTTATGGACCTGTCAATGGTGCTACGAACACCAAAGACAATTTATTATTAAGAAATAGGTATATGTGTATTTTTAAAATTAAAAATCTCTCTTAGTACGATCAAAGATTTTGAATTTGTTAACAGTTAAAAATTTCTCATCCAGGCCCTGATAATCATCCCCTAATGTATTAGAGAAATAGTTGTCAAATGATTCCTCAGCAGTTTCAGGTGATCCCATACCCTGTTTAATTATCATAGGTATTTCTCCATGTTCCAATGAATTTCTAGCTGCAAAGCAGCACATCATTAAAGCCCTTGGCAAACAGTCCAGTTCTTCACCTGGTGCATAGTAAGCTACTGTACCAGCTTCTGTAACGTGTTCGGTGAACATTTCCATTTGTTTCATTAGATCCATCATATCTTCAGTATGGTTCTTTTTTGGAAATTGAATTCTATGATCCTGCTTTATTGATAGAGTAAGCTGTGTCATTTCTGTAATATCCATGACTTTCAAGAGTTCAATATTTTCTGGATCTTTAAGATTTTTTTGAGTAGTAATTACTTGTACTTGGTTCTTCATGGCCATCTCAAAGGATTTGATTAGGTGCTGGCCTACTTGCTGATCTACTATGGTATTGTTCCATTTTATTCTGGAATGTAATTCTTTAATATCTTTAGGAATCTGATTCATATTCTTTCTTGACCATTGTTTGGCCAGTCTAACAAAAGCAATCCTTTTCCTGGTATCAATCTCTACTCCAACCATGCCAAACATTGTTCTTTGTTTGGTGTAGGATATAGCTACTAGTAATTCATTCATGGTAATTCCCTCAGTATGAACATTATCTCATCTCTAAATGGTTCATCTTTATTATTAAAGAGATACTGGTGGCATTGTTCTATTGAAAATTCTGATCGTGTGTGGTTCATTGTAGATCCCACCATATTCTAACAGCATTACAGCCAATTAATTTTGCCATAAACAAATCGTCATGTCGCCCACGTTGAGCCTTGTAAGATACATGGCCTGATGGTGCAGTAATTCCTACAATTTGATTTCTTTGATTGAGTAATTCTTCCATATCTGCACTAGGGGATTTAGGAAATTGGATTGTATGAAGTGGATATTGTTCTTTGAGCCATCCTATCATGTATGGCTTATCAACAGCCCAGCCCTTGGCTCTTGCTTTTTCTGTCATGTTTCCAGTAGTTGAAACATAAGTGATATCTAAAGATGAAAATGCCCTTGATACTCTTTCATAATCAAAGTTCTTTTCTAATATCATTAAATCAAAATGGATTTTATTGTTTAATTTTCTAAATTCATTTGCTACATATCTGTAAGGTTTTCTTTTGAACTGCTTTGCATATTTTACAAAAATTCTTTTCTTGGGCCATGTGGCCTCTAAACCAATTGCACCAAAAGGATCTGTTGTTCTTCCTGGATCACCAATTAACAGTCTTAAGGATTTACTTCTCATGGACATAGATTCCATCTTGATCCTCATCCTCATCATAGTTTTCTTCTTCTTCTACATCATGCTCTGATTGAACTACCCACTCATCCTTTCCTTGTTGGTCCTCATCTGAGATAGATCCAAAGATAGAGTCTTTTCCAATTTTATATTTACAAAGATATTCTTGTTCTGGATCTTCTTTAGATGAATCAATCATCATTTGAATTTCATCATGGGTATAGAGATTATCTTCAGTTTCCCAAATATTATATTCAAACATTACAAAGTCTTGAGGGTCTTCATGGATTCTGTAAAACATTTTAACCGGCCCTTTTGGAGTTGACACCAAAAACAAATCAGCACCATTAGTTCTTACAATAGGTAAGATTGAATTGAATACTGGTGTATCATCTACCAGCTTCCATTTTGCTGCCTCATCCATGAAAATACATTTGTATTTTGTATCTCCTGTTAGTGCTTCTTCAGAAGCTGCAAAAGCCTCAATGGTTGTATCATTTACAAGCTTGAGAGTGTTATTTTTAATCCATTGTTCAACTACTCCTGGAATTGATTTGTATAATCTGGCTAATCTTCTTAGATCCTTTTTGGCCAGTGATCCATTAGTTGCTGCAATAATTCCAACGTTGGCCCCCTTGTATCTTGTAAATGAAAGATGAAGAATAAGCCTAAGAACTATCTCAGTAAATCCCATTTGTCGGCCCTTGTTGAGGTGCATGAGTAGGGGTTTTCTCATTTGAGCAATTGCATCACCAAAATTCTTTCTGCCATCAATTACTTTGATTGCAAAATCCACCTGGAACGGTGTAAGGGGCATTTCTTCATTTGTTGCTGGATGTCTTGGTAGGCCTACTATGTGAGTCGTGCAGCATCTGGCTGTGTGTTTGTAGTCTGGATCTTTCTTGTGTAATTTTTCATTTCCACACCAAAAAGGAAGATTTCCTAAATCAATACATAATTTTTGGCCTGCTGTTAATTCAGTACTAGCAGGTTTTTCTATCCCTGCTTTCTTTGCATCACTGAGTAAGGCTTGGAAGCTGTCCAGTTCTCATCACTTTAATTACTTCTCTGACTTCTCCTTGGCTTGCTAGGAATAGTATTCTTGATCTTAAATTGGCCTGCTCCCTGATAATTTGTAATTTATCTAATGGCTCTAAATCTACCTCAGCTTTAAAGAATCCTCCAGTATCTGAGTTTTGTTTAATGACTGTCTTTTTTCCAGTCTTGAGAGCTTCTAATTCATCAATCAAGATTTTCCAGTGATCAGCAGCTTCTGAAAATTCGTGAATAAATTTCCCTGCTGTAATAGCTATGAATTCAGTATCAATTTGTAAATCGTATATCTTCCTGTACTTACTTACTTGGGGCTGAGATACACCTATGATTTTAGCAATTTCATTATCTGATTTAGTTGGGTATTTCAGAAAAGCATCCTTACAGGCTTGGTGCTTCTTTGAGATCTTTTTCATGAACGATTAATTATTAATTAATAACTTTATGAAGTTTATACACAATTATTATTAATTTATTGAACTGCTCAACTCAGCCCAAAATGCAAACAGGCCCCATCCAATTAAGATAATCCCTCCTAGGATCAGTCCTAGTTTTACAATACCAAATGCTCCAGCGTTTGATAATCTTAATCCTATTACTACAAACAGTATTCCAAATAGTAAGATGGGAATGAACTCAAAAGCCATACTGTTTTGATATAGATATTATTAATAAAGATTAATGCTTAAATTAATCCTGGATAGGTCAAGAAGTGGAAATAATGCTCTTATCGCCTGATAATCAAAATACCACTCGGGTTTTTGTCCTTAATTGGATTTCTCCCTATTATAGGCCTATCCGAAAATTACTGTTATCGTTTAGTGTTACAGTCTAACTGAATAAGTACATCTAATGGTGTATCGCAAAATGTATTTGGTGCTATACTTAGGATTCCAAAAACTATCAACAACATGATTAGAAGGACAAAAAATGCAAGGAGGAAAACCATCTTAGGTGGTATTGTTCCTAAGGATATGTCCATAAATTGTAAAAATTTAGCCAAGTTATAACTTTATCCGAAAAAATTATCCATTGTAGGATTTCTATCATCTTTAGTTATCTTAATGTGAATTTTAACAGTATCACCTGGATATCTATGAGCATATTCTTTGTAGATTTTATCTTTAATTGATTTGACTGTGGGAAATAATGCCATCATATCAGGAGTACCCATACCTCCATTAATCTCAGGATGACCTTTTGATTTAATATTGTATCCTCCTTTGAAATTCCCTACATATTCTCTTTTTGTTACTTTGTTTTTATCATAATTCTTGGGCCTGAGTTCCCAGTCACATTCAACAAAGATATCAATCTGTGCCATTTTCTTCCAATTGTTTGATATCTCTGGCCTTAAGGTGTATGCAATAGCTCCCTCTAAATTTATGATCAGGACATTCACATTCATCTCCATTTATGTGATATATCTTATCTGAGGTATTGCTTTGAACTGTGGCTGTTGTTTCACTTGTTAAAGTGACACCTTGAGCCAGGAGTTGGGCTTTATGATCCCTTTCAATATCTTGAGCAAACATTAGGATCTTCCCTCACAAAAACAAGGCAAGTCTTTTGTTCCACAATACTCGCATTTTTCGTCTATCTCCAGGAGGAAGTCCTTATTGATTAGGCCTTGAGTATTCTCGACTGCTATATGGTCAAATTTCTTACTCATTTTAACTCCTCCAAGAGTTTTCTTGCAAAGTCGATATTCCATTGTTTGATGTATGCTTGCCATACCTGGTTGTATGGTGACCATCTAAAGCCATTTTTCTTTAATTTGGTTCTTGTTTCCTCGTCGGGTTTGTAGCCAAATTCGATTCTAATCCTTGCCTCTGCTGTGTAGAGTTTGACTCCATTGATTGTTTCATCAATATCATCTGCTTTTTCTAGTTCCTGGATTTCTGCTATTCTTCCCTGACATCTTTTGATTTCAACTGTTGCTCCAGTCATATAGGCCTCTAAGAGATAATATTTTTGATGATATTCTCTATCTCCCATTTCTTTGATTAGTTCCTCTTTTCTATCTCTGAAATCTTTTCTTTTGTCCTTGGCTGTTTTGTGAGTAAGTTTTTCTTTCTCAATTTTAGCCAGGAGTTTTTGGATTGCTTCAGGATCATCTCTACTAATGGCCCCATTGTGTTTCATTGAATGGACTTTTGAATCGTAATGCTTTGCTTTGTCATTAGTTTCAAAGGATTTTTCCATTTTTCTATCAATTTTCTTTCTGTAATTCCTATCTCCTTTTTCTGAGTGATGGCCTACCAGGATTGGCTGGCCAAATGGTATTACTTCTCCCATTTTGATAGCTTCTTTGAATTGTTGGTTTGCTAATTCGTGGTTTTTGGCTGCAAGCTCCTCATATCTTGCTTGCTTAGCTTCTCTTTTTTCCTGGTAATTGGAATCATGTACATCCATTAGTTAACAATCTCCTTGATAACTTCTGAATATCTATGGCCATCTGTAACCAATTTGAATTGAGTTACTACTTCACCACTTACTTTATCGACTTGTCTTTTTTCGACTTTGCCAAATTTCTTTGTATATTTTAGCTCACCTGGTCCAATTAAAAAAATATCCCCAAGGATTACTTTTGTTTTCTTTGCTGTAAAACCTAAGAAAGCGTATCTTTGTTTAAAATCTAAACAATAGTTGCTTAGATCAATGAATTTATGGCCATTCTTCTCATAGACCATTTTTTCAATTTCAGATACTAATTGTCTTGGAATTACTTTTACTTGTTGTGTTTCCATACCTTATCATATACTATATACTATATATATTATGCCCTACATATATCAAATAGTATATATAGTTTAAGTGATAAGAATAGGTATTGGAAACACAAAAAAAGACTATTACTAAGAGGACTTGTACCAGGTGCTCATACAGTTTCTGGCCCAAAATTGATGATAAAACAGATGAGGAGATACTACCTAAAACTTGTAGAAATCAAGAATGTAATTCTCCCTATTGGGCTGTTGAAAAGACCAGGTTTCTAACTTCATAATTCTGAGATTAATTGATCCCAAATCTTTTTGTGCTTAGGGCATAATTTATCAGCAATACAGATTCTGCAATCAGATTTCATTGTTGCAAATTGTGGTAAAGTAATCATAACAAATTTGCTTTTTCACCTGTATAGTTTTCCCATCTCTCTATAATTACATCCAGATAGACAGGATCTAATTCTATTCCATAACAGATTCTACTAAGCTGCTCGGCAGCGATTAATGTTGTGCCTGTTCCTAAGAACTGCTCCAGGATAATATCATGAGGTTTTGAAAAATTTTTGATGATATACCTTGGTAAATGTGCAGGAAAGGTTGCATTGTGAATATCAGCATATTCATTTTCACTTTGTTTTGGTGCTCTGTACACGTTGCCTAAAGTTCCTTTAAAGTTGGCTGATTTGATTCTCCTAGTAGGATTCTTTGTACCGGTTAGAATGTAGATATATTCAAACTGAGTATTGAGTACTCCTGATTCTAAGCCATAAGGTGGTCCATTTTGTTTATCCCAAACGATAGTATCTACGAAATGATCTCTGTAAGTATGCAAGTAGTCAATGAGATCTTTCTTGTTTGTTGCTAGTTGTTGAACATTTAGAAAGAAATATTTTGAATATTCTAAACATAAATCAGTAAATTTTTTTAAAAATCCTGGATAATCTTCAATATCGTCTTTATTGTCTTGATATTTGCTTGTTTTTTGAATTGGACCTCCAATAGTTCCAAGCTTTGCATTATCTCCCATGTTGTAAGGTGGACTAGTAAAACCGATTGAAGCCTTTTTTTCTCCAAACAATTTTTTTATAACTTCTGGATCTGTTGCATCTCCACAAATAATTCTATGATCTCCTAGCTGATACATTTGGCCAAGCTTTGATTTTGCGACTTTAGGAGGTTTAGGAATAGGGTTTGTTTCTTCTTTAACACTAGGATCTCGTACTCCATCCCAATTAATATCAAAGAGTTCCAGGTCTTGCATTGGTATTTCTTCAAGTAATAATTGGACATTCTCCTTAATCCAAGGGGATTCATTGATTTGGTTATCCATGTAAATGAATAGATCCATTTGCTTCTTTGTTAATCCCTCCAGGGAAACATATGGTACTTCTTTCATCCCTAGTTTTTGAGCTGCTAATAATCTACCATGCCCTGCCTTACAGTTGAAATCTTTGTCTAGTACAATTGGATCTTTGAAACCTACCCACTTGATTAATTGAATTAAATTATTGATTTGTTTTTCTGGATGTTCTTTTACATTATTAGGATGAACCTTAACTTTCGTTACCTCTATCAGCCTAGGGGCTGCTATCTTAACCACAAATTAAAATTATTAATTATTGATTTAGGGAAAAGGATTGTAGTTGTTGACTATTGGATAGACGGAACACATAGATTAAAACCTAAATGCCCCTGTGGTTAAGAAATCTAAATCTCATCCTATGTGTTCCATATTGTATGAAAAATAATTAGCATATTAAGATTATGTGTAATGGTCCAAGTGCATCAGCTTACCAAGTAGAGTTGGAAACACACAGGAGCTAACACACAAGGACCAATTTTAAGCAAAATTAAGCGAGATATAACTATTCTTTCTTTGATTTTTTGCCAAATTTTTTCTTTGGTTTTTCTTCCTTGATTTCTGGAATCTCCTCAATAGGATTTTCTTTACCTTTGATTGTAATATTTACATCTGACAAACCTAAAATTTGTATGTGGTTTTTGTCATCAATAACTTTTACAGAGGCACTAATTATTTTCATTGTAAATTACAATTACATACAATGTAATTAAATGGAATTATTTTCTTATTAACGATTTAGTTGGTCGAGTGTTCTATCATTTGCAAAGTCGGATCTAGTCCAGGTGCTGACTCTATCAGGTTTGTTTGCAGGCTGTACGAAATAGTTATGAGTTGCATCTTGATTTGAGATAAAGTTTCCTACAATTCTTAGAATGGAATTATCAGTAATTCTTGCAAATCCTGAATGAGTGACTCTAACTGCTCCTTGTACTGTTGGTGTTTCATCCCTCATTACTCTGAAATCATTACCTAATCCATCAGAAATTGAATCCCCAACCTTAGGCCTGAAATTTTTTATTAATCTAACTTTGAAAAGGAATTGATTGCTAGGTGGATTATCTAAGAAGAATTGATAAACTTGAGAATCTTGTGCCATGTCAATTTATGCTTCTTGCTAGTTCTCTCCAAAATGCACCATCATAAACTACTGTTAAAGTATCATCTGCTGTTGCTACAAAGTTAGCAGCACCAGCAAGGAAGAAAGATACTGTGTTTGCTGGATTAGTTCCTGTATTGTGTGCAACAGTTGCTCCTGCATCAAACTGAAATATTACAACTGATCCTATTTGCCATCCT
>PJEL010004969.1_pt1 | contig 10790 bp, 12 predicted proteins | sample 1853271 | NCBI WGS metagenome assembly PJEL01 (sample SAMN08108733, study PRJNA415343) | Invertebrate metagenome, whole genome shotgun sequencing project. | host: Globobulimina | place: Sweden: Gullmar Fjord | collected 2015-08 | reverse complement strand
TTTTAAGTTATCTTCTACGAGCATGGTTTCAGGGTAATCTTTACCAAATTTTTTTTCAAGCATTGCCAGGGCTTTTTCATAGTAGATGATGGATTTTGCATAGTGGCCCATTTTGAACAGAATATCTCCTAATTGATTTAAATAGTTTGTGTTTTCTTGATCATTTTGAACAGCTTTTTCGAAACATACCAATGCAGCTTGATAGCCAATTTTCAGTTCTTTAATCAATCCTAAATCATAAAACCTTTCAGCCATAACTTTTTTAGGAACCCTGTTAGTTTTTTTAATAAAATGTTTGAGGGAACGCGGTTTTTTCTTTTTATGGTAAAACTGTTCAAGCAATTTAATCATATGAATATATAAAGTATTTATAAAATAAATTATTGTGCTCAGCGAAAATAGCGGGTGCGATTGCCCTTTGTAACTGGCTCCTGAATAAGTGTAGCAATTTCGTTCCAATAGCTTTTCAGCCCCATTAAGATCGCCTGAAGATAGTTTGTCTATTGCTCTTGCAAGCACCTGATTATCCCCAGAGCGATTTTCTAACCTTTCTTCCAAGTGGTTATATTTCTCTTGCCATTCTGATAGAAATTTTTGGGTGTCCTTTATGACGATCTTTTTTTGGTCAAGAATTCGTGATACTGTATTCAAATCCTTTGGAGAGATTTCATTTTTTGTATACCTTGCTTTCTTAAACAGCCGCATCACAGTTTCCTTTTTTTCTTGACGAATTAGTGGCACATTACAGCGTGGCATAACCGTAATATTTGAAATCCTTGGCATAGATCCCATTGACAAGATCAAGTTGCCTACGAGTGTAGTAGGCCTTCAGGTCTTTAGTTTGCGGCGTTCTGATCCTGTTGGTGCTCAACCCATATCGTTTCAGGAATCGGGCCATGTCCGAATGCAGACATTCAAATTTGAGGATTTCATCGATCTGACAGTTTCCATGCTGATCGGCAATATACTGATATTGGGGCCGGACGTGGATCAGGAAATTAGCCCATTTTTTACTGGCACCGAATATGTGATCCTCCCAATTGGTATTTATGTTCCTGGGAATTGCTTTTAGAAAGGTTTCAAAGGAATCAAAAAATTGGGTTTCGGAATTGGGATGTTGCTTTTGGATCGAGCATCGCCAAAGATAGTCAGAAATGAGTCGGGTGTATGGATTACGTACCACGGCAAAAGAGCTGTACTCGTTAAATCGCATGTCCGCCAGGGTCTGCAACTCTTGCAGTGTCAGGTGTTGAAATTCGTACCAACGGCCATGCATATTGGCCTGGCCGATCCAGGATACCGGGCTCCATTTCATATCGCCGATATCATGAAAATATGTTTCGATGGCGGTACCAGCGGTTTTTGGGATGTGAACGTGAACCAACTTATGTTTATAATGAATGGGCATCCGGTTACATTGTTAGGATAAATTTTTGTAACATTTTTAAAACTTCCATATCCGCTTTATTGGTGGCTTGTGAATAATCCGGAGGCTGTTTCCACGGTTGATACCGCCATTTACCCCATATAATTTTTCCAGATTTGTCTTTTATCGGCCGGCAATAATGCATTATAGGTGCATTGCTATCATTATTATTGTCCCAGTTATTACACAAGCCTATGTTTTCTTGTGTTTCGATGCGGATGTTATGTTTAACCATGGCTATCACAAAAGCAGACATATCCGCCATCCAATCATTATATTTCAAATATCCTTTTCTGGAAAAACAGTCTATATCGCCAGCCGCCTTTTGCATGTCTCCCGCTTTAATTGCAAAGGGATACATAATACATGCCTTCTGGTTTACCGGACATAATTCAGGCTGGATGGAAGTCTTTTGACAATACGCCTGTGAATATCCTTTCCACATTTGACCGTAAACGCTGCCCATTTGGACTTCAGGATCCCAAATTTTGATAAAAATCATGTCAGGATCTAAAAACAACAGCGTATCTTCATCATTAAACGAATGATTTTTAAAGAGATAGTCAAGTGATCCGGGTTTGTTCATAACCGGCCAGTCAATGTTTGATGTAAGTTTGGAAAAATTAGGGGTATTGACCGTGAGCCCTGCTTTTGACAAAGGTGGCTTTCTATTTGGATATTTCGCGTCTTCAGAACAAATGCGGATTAATGTCCCTGGCTGTTTGACTTTTATAAAGCTGTAATCTAATAGATCCGCCTGCCATTCTTGATAAGGGGAATTGCTTATACTGTAGATAATATACTTATTTGATTTGATCTTTTTGGAGTTCATCTTCGTTCAATATTCAGTCGAGGTACCATAATCGGGCTAATTTCAACTTTTTAATCTTATGCTCCAGGTTGCTTGTCCAGCTACAGTGAATCACATAAGGGTCAGGGGGTAATTTGGCCATATTCGTAATACTGAACAAATGGCCATTGGCAAAGTCCTTCTCGGGCAGTATATTGAGCTTTAAGCCCTTAAACAAGTGTCCCACAATTAACTGATTGACCACCATCTGCTGACTGCCTGACGCCAGGATCTGACCGTAATGCGTCAAAACCGAGCTCCAGAATCGGATTGATTTCAGCGTTGGAGTCAACCAGAAAAAACCGGTATTGACGTGCAGTGGGGTATGCATTTTATTCGGGCCATCGTACATGAAGCGGGCATCGAAGCGCTGGCGAGAAGGATCTAAGAAAAAGGGCAAGGGATCTTTCATCCACACCACATCAACATCTTGAAACAGGACACGATAATCGAGGTCGAGAACATCTTTTACAATGGCGGTTTTCTGAAACATTAATGATCTAAACTGTGAATCACCAAATACTTTCACTGCTGTTTTTAATTGGCGGCCGTATGATAATGTTTGTTCTCATTCGGCAATCATCACGGTGATTAAAGATTCTATTCAGTGCACAATCCGGCAACAGCCTCATGATATAACCATTTTCCAGGTGTACGCTGTATACTCTTGACAAAACAATTACAATCAAGAACTGAGAAGGAATAATTTTTTCGAATGACTTCTTCCATTAGATCATAAACAAGACCATTATCATAAAGCTGCAACTCACCACATTGACAAATCTCACCGTCAGGCAACGCTTTCGAAATTCTCTTGAAATTATTTTTATTAATTTCAATTTCCGTAATATTCAAATGTGTTACCCCGATATCCTGAAGACGAGGAAGCATTTCAAAAAGATTTTGGCGATGAAAGGGCCAGGCCGGTGTCTCAACAGATACTGTTTTGAGATACTTTACCGCCGCGGCCATATTGCCATAAATTTTGTCCGAAAAGTTGGTGGCACCTAGATGAAATCTGATTTCATCAAAACCAAGGGCTTTTAACTGTTCAAGATTTTCCGGGGTTGCTAAAATCCCATTTGTATATAAAAAGTACCAGGGCTTTTTTTCCAGTGATTTATGGATGTCGTGGAATAACGCCATGTACCGCGCAATATTGTCGAGGTACATCAATGGTTCGCCCCCACCTGAAAAGCTCATTTTCCTTGGATTATAGTCCGGTTGGGAAGCTTCATCAATTAAAAGGTTGCTATCCACTTTAAATCGCAAAAAATTTTCGACCTTCTCTTTTTCGTTAAACGTAGAAGAACAAGCCCCACTGGCGCAATAAGTACAATTGCAATTACAATTAAAGCCGGCTACGATATTTTTGCAGTATTTATCAGCCACAAAGCAGCTATAACAACCCGGTGATATTTTGCCAAGATGCACACAATGCCCGGCAGCGTGATACTCCAGTTTCTTTATTTTTTTTTGCCGGTCAAACTTACGCTGATATACATCTTGAATTGGCAATAGTTTCATCTATAAAATTCCTTTTTATATATAATTTCAGCCCTTTGATAGCTACATCGTTTACATAAATTCGGTTGCCTTAGGCTGATTGTCTCCTGTATCTTCTCCATATCACTGAAGTCATCCAGATAAATCGTTCCAACGCGACATTCGCCTTCCATATCACAACAACACAAAAATACAGAACCATCCCATGCGATAAAAAAATTTCTTAACGGCCATGGACATAGTGATTTTTGATTTCCCAAATCGGTCACGGATCCTGACTGGGGAGGAAGGCTGATGGACTCATTGTCTTTTAAATGTCCCCCACGATTGTGCGGGGTGTAGAGTTCTATTGCATCAATTCCCTTTTGAAGCCAAAACTCTGTTATCTGTTCTTTCTCATCACAATTGATATCAGTTACAACACTAGTTATTTTGATTTGGGTAGCGGAAGCTATCTTCAGTTCATGGATCGCGTATAAAACGCTTTCCAAAACCTGGTTAAATCCAAGTCCCTTCATTATCTTTTCATAATTCGCCTGTATCAGAGAAGGAAAGCTGATGGAAAGAAAATCAATATTATGGTGTATTAAGCTTTGGACTATTTCTTTGCTCAACAATGAGCCATTGGTTATTAATTCGGTGACCCAAGGTGTTTGCTGTTTGACGTATGCAAGCAAGTGACAGAAGTCCGGATGTAAGAGCGGCTCCCCTAAACCACAGAAACGAATTCTTTGAATGCCATAATCGCATCCTTTTTTTACTATCAACTCAAAGGTTTCGCGCTTCATGCTCCCTTTTTGGCGTTGCATAGCAACTACCGGGCACATAACACAGCGAGCATTACACATATTGGTGAGCTCCAATTCGAGCTGGTTTTTTTGCATGCCAGGCGGATACCTCTAATGAAACTTTAGGAACGTACATTTTATTTCATTCACGTTCCTTAGGTTCTGTTGACATTTCAAAAGTAGGGTGGGTGGAGCGCAGCGCAACCCACCGTTTTTAGCGGATGCGGTGGGTTGCGTTATGCTCCACCCACCCTACTGTAATTACTTATCATATTTACAAATGTCAACAGAACCTAGCATTTTGACCTAAATGGCCCTACTGTTTCTTGAACACAAAGCCCAAGTAGTTTTCCAGATCTTCAAGCGATCTTATGTGTTTTTGATTAAACAGCACATCATTGATAATATCGACTGCTCTATCTTCGACGCTTCTTCCAAGATTTGGATTAGGCATTCGATATGGGCGGCCGTTTCTATCTTTCCAATCATAATTATGCCACACAACCGCTTCTGCCGGCACTTTAATATCCCAGCCCTTTAGATAGCTGAGATAGGTCAGATAGTCTTCCTCGCCATTGAAAATGATGCCTTCGGCTGGTAGCGACACATCCAGAAGCCACCTGATATCAGTAAACAAAAAGCCAGCAGCTATCCTTTTGTTGTCCACAACATCATAATTTCGTAACGATTCTAAATTTCTCGGTTTAAAGCGATTGTCGCAGGAATCGTCATTAAAAAATTTATCAAAGATCAAAGGGGCATTGTAGGGCAGTCGTAAATATTCCATATTTGGATCTGGATAGGAAAACTCATTGGGATAGGTCGATATGATCACCTTGTTATTTGGTATGGACTGTATCTGGTTAATGAGGATATTATCCCAATTATCCTTAAACCTGGTATGTGAGTCAATCTGTAAGTAATAATCTTCATTTGCATATAGTTTATCAATGATGAGGTGTCGGGCTGATACAACACTAGCGCTTTGATCAGGTGGTGTATATATTATTTGGGTGTTGGGATAGGATTTGGACTGTAACTCTGTGTAGTACTGCTGACTATCCTGGAGGTTTATCCCAATAAAAATGCGGCTTGGATTTTGGGCGTGTTTTAGGGCACTCGCAATAGTTCGGTGGAGTTGGCTATCCCTGTAAGATGCGATCGATATAAAAATAGTCGGCTCGTAAAAATTCCAGGCATCTTTATATTCCCTATGCCAATTGGCAACAAAGTTAAGCGTCTGGAGTAAAGGGAATTGATCTGATATTTTATATTCAGCTGTATTCACATGGTAATCTTTATTTGTAATATCATCCATATAGCCCCTCAATCGATATATGTAGGATGATAAGGTTGAATAATCCTGACCAATAAAGAGTATGGCTCTTGTACAGATCAATTGTTCAATTATGGGGATAAGATTAAAATCGACCGCCCTATTGCTGCTCAAGTCATCATAATAATAAACGGCGTATCTGTTCTCCAAGGGTTTAAAGAAGTCTTTGTCTTTATGATCTGTTGCTATGTATAGCTTGGATCCTGATGGGATTCTTGTGTCGATGTTTTTGACGAGATCCTCACAGGATATTCTGACTTGTTTGTATTGAAAATCATTGCGTCTGATATGGATGGCATAATAATCTTCATCGCCGAGTTGAAGAATGAACTCCCATGCTAATTCAAAGATGTCAGCCCTGTAATGAATATGTCTTGCAACATATTTTTTGATCTGTTGCATCTTAGAGCTATAAAACACTTGATAGAAACTTCCTAATAAAGTCTTATTGAAAAATAGTACCCGCTTAGAATCGTCGACAATCTCCTCCCAATGAACCAATCGTTTGTTTCTAACAAAATCATTGGGTGGATTGATCTTTTCAAAGTTCAACGACAGATTTCCAGTATTGGGATTTCTTTGGTTAGCGACACCAATCGCAATAGCGTCATATGTTTGTTCGACGGCATCCCAGGACCTTTTGATCCCTTCCTTATCGCAGAACGTTTCAAAACAGACTGTATCGATGCCGATATCATCGAGATCAAAAAAATCGAATAAGTTGCTGTCACCATTTAAAAGATACATATGATAGCTGGGTGGCAAAACCAGGATTCTGTTTTTTAGATATGCAATAACGGCGGCCAATTCTAAGGACATGCGAATGTTATTGAAGCCACCTGGCCATGGTCTGAAAACTAAATAACCACCCGTTCCATTATAAAACTTAAACAAATTGTCAAAATCATATTTCAGCCAATAAAGGTAATCTGTGGGATAGTCTGATACGTCTAAATTTGCTTGGTGATCCACTGCCAGCTTCCGATTTTTTTTCTATCTGAAAATTGAATCATTATTCCTATACTTAGGTAAATTCCTTTTATGAAAAGAGATAGTAGGCTAATACCATTTTTGAGTCGAGGTAAAATCCAAATCTGGCACCATCTCAAAGTGATGCAAAAACTTGACAAAACCCTTAATTCATTCTATGAAATTTTCTTAGTAAAGGACGGTTGGGCTAAACATCACCAAAATAACAGGCAAACACGATTCAACGGCAAAACATGATGCTTCGCATTTTCATATGGGCAATCAACAAGTCTCGTTCTCTCATGGAAGATACATGTGAGAGATTGCTTAAGTCAGCCGAAATTCATGGGATCCAGGTGGAGTTACTGGGAATCGGACATGAATTTGTGTCTCATAGCCAAAGAATGGAAATATTGCGTGACGCACTTGAGGAAATGGGCGAACTGGAGCGCAATACCACCATTGTCATTGCTATGGACGGTTCCGATACCTTGTTTAACGGATCCAGCGCTGTAATCATCGAACGATTCAAGCAGATGAACACGCGGATATTAATCGCTGCCGAGAAAGCATATTCCTATCAATATGCTTTATTTAAGAAGAAGTTTGACGCTATTCATACACCTTATCCTTACCGCTATGTCAATGCCGGGGCCTACATGGGTTATGGCAGCAGTTTATTGAATCTAATGAATGAACTACTGCATATGAAAGCAACCAGTTGGCCTCATGCTAACGATCAGGGCTTACTCGGCATTTGGGCTTACCACCATATGGATAGTGGCATATTAATGAAAATGGATCTCAATTGTGATCTATTTTGGGTAGCTTGCAATGATTGGGATAATTTAAGGCAAGCGTCACTGGATACTGAAAATTATATCCCAAACAACGTGACCAATACAGTTCCTCCGATCATTCATGTGACCTGTCTGGGTTCTTCTAAAGTAGCAGAGGTATATAACTGCGCTTATAGATCTATCCTTTCTTTAGCAGGATCCAAAGGATGCTCTAACAAAGCATCCACTGCCCGGACAACGTGGGAAGAATTTCCATAGGTCATGATATAGCCAGGAACTTTCCGAGAAAGCATGGCGATTTCATGGAATCCGTGTGATGTCAAATTTCTGGCATTGATCAGGCACTGCATCAGTAAAAGCCCTGTATTTGCGCAGTTCAGGCGCCTTACACCGAACTTTTGGCCGGATTTGTATTTAGGGAAAATGATGACGGTCGCTTGCCTGTTCTGATGCCTTTTTTCCGGATCCACATGAAAGCAGTTGGTCAGAAATCCATTTCTGACAGGCAGTTTAAAACCACCGCGATTGACTGCGTTTTGGAATGATTCTTTCAATGCGATCTGCTGGTTAAAAGCAATGGCGTTTTTGATATGTAACGGTTTATAGAAACCATTGAGGCAAAAATCTTCGGATGCAACCAAAGTCATTTCATCGGTGAGATAGGCATAGCCGTTGTTGGCCAGACTTGCCGCCAAAAAAGTTTTGCCTGAACCTGATTGCCCAGGGATTAAAAGACTGCTTCCATTTCGAGATAGAGCCGCTGCGTGAAAGAGAAGTCCGCCCCTGGTTTCTTTGGCCGATTCGTAAATAACCCGGTTAAGCATCCTGACCGCAATTTTGCCTGGTTCCCCTTCACACAGTAATTTTTCTCCCCGGCAAAGCAGAAGGGTGTCAGAGTTTGTAGACTTCACTGTAAAAAGGGGGGGGGTATTATCATCTGCAGCATCTTGTAATCTGTCTTTGAACAAAAAATATAGTACATCGAAAGCGTTAGGGCCATCCCAACGAATCAAGATACGGCTTTTATCAAAGGATATAGCACTGCATCCCTTAGGTTTCATTAGAATTCTATGACATCTTTTTGTTGAAGTCTTTCCAGGATGACATTGATATCCTTCGGGATGGAATCTTTACCATCCGGATAGGATTTTACCAGGGTCTTTTCGATGTCCGCGATACTGTTTGTCCCGTTACATAACGCCCAAATAATTGCGGCGCTGTTGTTCAGGTAAGCAGCCTCTCTAACGGTCTCTTTGTATAGAAGCACGCCATCCCCAAAGGTTTCTATTTTAATATCGGATACCTGTTTTGGTATAATTTCACCTTTAAGCATATTATACTCTCCTAAATATATATACCCTGCCATACTTGCCTGATGACGCGTTTCCGCGGCAATGCAAATAGGTTGGGTTAACGATTGGTTTAAAGATAGGGCTCCAAATCAGGGGAAATATATTCGACTTCCTGAAATTTATGATAGAACTCATTTATGTCATGAATCATTTCTTTTCCGCTAGCCTCAGTCAAACCATATATCTGCAGCAACTCCTGGGTGACTGATTCAATGCTTAGCTCTTCGATGAACAATTTATAAAATAGAAAAGCGGAAGTAGGGTTATCCAGAGTGCTGCGTAATTTTATATCCTTTTGAAAACAAATGTTATTTCCCGCAATCATCTCAGGCAGTACGTCAGCAGTTGTTTCTGTCTTGGCGGGTATCAATGATGGCTCGTAATAAATAACATCTGCTTTGTGATAGTCCTCTGTCAACAAGAGCGTGAAGCAGTCCGGGGAAAAGGCTAGTTCAGATGTTTCACCATCTGCCGCAATCTCCCATTCGGTCTCTTTAACTTGTTTCTTTATGATAATGGCTGCTTCAGTTGACGCATCGATTACAATGTTTCGCAAATATCCGGTTTTTGTCAAATCAGGCTTATGGTCTTTACAAAACAAAGCAGCTCTTTTTCGGTGAGCCATGCCTTGAAATCTTGCTTTATAGCATCTAGAGCAGTAATTTATTCCCAGATCCAGGTCAGATTCAATGGCATGCTTAAGTATTTCCAACGCAGCCAATTCCGATTCCATTATGGGCGTCTGATCTGGATATTGATCTTCGTTTACGGGCGAATAGCCTCTTTGATTCAGGTTATCAGAATTATGTTTGGTTTTCATCAACTGGTGTAAATTCAAGTGTTTTACACCGATGTTTTGCATCTCTTTTAAAAGGAGTTTCAGATTTTCAATATCTTCAGGTATCGCAGGTATCTCTACGGATACCGTATCGATATAGCCAACTGCTTTTTCTACAGCTGTCAAATCGTAGTTGTTCGCTGCAATATCTACCCGCAGTTCATTCAACCCCGCTTCTTTTAGCAGTGCCAGAGTTTGTTCGGATGCAAAATCGCCGTTGGTGTAGGCCCAAATATAGTGTTTCGCCCCAAAACATCGTCTTATTTCATTCAAATATTCCAGGACACGATTAAGCGTCAGCAAAGGTTCGCCGCCGGAAAAGGAGACGCTTTTAAAATCGAATTGTTTCAAATACCTGATATATTCATGGACAGAGGTAAAAAAAAAGTTTTCAGGTACAACAGGAAGTTTGTTGCGGTCATTCTGAGGTATCGGGCAAAAAAAACAATTTTTGGGGCAGCTGCTATTTATGTATATGCAGGACCATGTTCCTTCTACGCATGTCTGACAGCCGGGAGAAAGGCTACCGAAGACCGGCTTGCAAGGATTACCCGCAGCGGGGTAATTCACTTTATTATATTCGTTGAAAAATTTAAAGTATTCCTCTCGAATGACAGCTGGCATCTAAAAATCCTTAGCATGGGGTTATTCTGAATAAGTATTTTATAAAAGTAGCAACACCAAGTTAGGGGCTTCGCCCCAATTGGAATGTTGGAATGCTGGAATATTGGAAAAATGGTTCTTGGCCTCCGGCTCGTAGAGCCTACGGCTCGGAGAGGATACTGCAATATTGGGTAAATGGTCCGCCGTAGGCAGAACGATAAAATTTAAAATGGATAATATCCTTTGAATCCGCCTGCGGCGGACCATCGTTCCACTATTCCAATATTCCATGATTGAAGCAATAACTCATGCCTCAAAAAAT
>PJEL010004968.1_pt1 | contig 10790 bp, 8 predicted proteins | sample 1853271 | NCBI WGS metagenome assembly PJEL01 (sample SAMN08108733, study PRJNA415343) | Invertebrate metagenome, whole genome shotgun sequencing project. | host: Globobulimina | place: Sweden: Gullmar Fjord | collected 2015-08 | reverse complement strand
AGGTAAAAATGCAGGCACAGACATGATCTGGATATGGATCCTGGCCAACGGCGTATTTGCCGGTATCGGCGCCCTGGTCGCACTTGCCCATCCCTATACCATTATCTCATCCGTTGTGGCGGCCCCCCTGACTTCCCTGAATCCCATGATTGCGGCAGGCTGGGTATCCGGCCTTGTGGAAGCTTTTTCCAGAAAACCCAAGGTCAAAGATCTGGAAGCCATTCCCCATGATATCACTTCAATAAAGGGATTTTGGCGGAACAATGTAACCCGGATCTTATTGGTGGTGGTTTTCACCAATTTGGGATCCTCCATCGGCACTCGCGAAGATGGTTCTGCCGATTTCTCACTGGATGAGTATGGCACAGAATCAGATGGCAGTGATCCCAAAATCTTGGAGCAGCACACCTGTCCCCTCGGGAACATGGAAAGCTGGGTCGATTCCAAGTACGACCCATACACATATTTTTGAAGTTCCCTGAATCCGTTGGTCCCAATCCACCCTATGGAGAAGAACGTGTTCGAAATCATTTCGTGTGGTGAACATTGTTTTCACATCACGAAGGAATCTCAGTGTGCAGCATCGGTGTGATCCGTAGGCAGGTTTACTTGTGGAGGGTTGGTTTGTGATATTTGGAGCACTCTAACGTTCTCGGTCAATGAGATAACGTCCGCAATAAACGAAAAACCGACCCCTGTTTATCAGGAGCCGGTTCGGTTCGTTATTATGAGGACGTTGCTACTTTAGAGGTCAAATCCCAGTTTTTTTTGTGCGTTTTAGCCTAGTAGCTGGAGAATTGCAGAATTAGACTGGTTCGCCGTCGAAAGGACGGAGATTCCTGCCCCTTGCAGGATCTGTGCCCGGGTCAATTGGGCGGTTTCAAAGGCGAAATCAGCATCACGGATCTTCGATTCTGCTGCCGTCGTGTTCTCAATAGCCACTTGTAGGGACCGAATGTTCGTTTGCAGCACGTTTCGCTCGATTGCACCGAGTTGGCCACGAAGCATGGAGACCTCATCAATAGCCTGGCCAAGGATCTTACTCGCATTATCGAGTTGGCCACTGTTTTTGAGCTCGTTTGTTCCACCACTCTTAAGAGAGACGAGGAATTGCAGTTCATCATTGACGATCACCCCGCCCAGCCGCGAAGCTGCGATCGATGAGATTCCGAAGTTGATCTGCTGATTCACCTTCACCTCTGCTCCAACCTGATACCGTGCCCCGCCCCCTGTAATAGAGAAGGTGGAATCAGTAACCGTTTGCTGGGCAAAAGATGAGTCCAATAACAATTCCAACTTAAGCATCGGGTTGGAGATCTTCAGAGACAGTCCATCGCCTACTGCCATTTGACCGTTGACAATAGCAGACACGTCTGCGCCAACATCCCGTTGGTTAGAGAGTTGAGCATCGAAGAATCCTTCACCCGACGATCCGAGCCTACGAATACCTACAAAAGAGTCCGATCCAAAATCGAGGCTGGTGAAGATTACCCCGGAACTGGTGCTGGCGGCACTTGCCATGATTGCAGAGACGCCGGTGGAATCTTTGATGGTGTTGACACCGTTGATGATCGCGCTCATTGGCGTTCCGGACAGGAACGTCAATACCTGCACACCTTCGTTACCAGATATCTCAATCGTAACCGCACTAATGAGTGTACCGTTTCCGGTACCACCATAACTGGCGGTGAGCTTGATCTCAGCGGTTTGGGCAGATGACAGCACATCGACCGTAACCGGGATGCTGCTATTAAGCCCAAAGTTGGCGCCGAAGATCTTCATGTTGCGAATTTCAGATGATGTTACACCTGAAGTAAGGTATTCGAGTGAGCCGTTGAGAAGCTGTAATCCCGCGAAGTTTGCGGTGTTACTAATACGAGTCACACTATCGATTGCAGAATCGAGTTGCAACTGGTTGGCTTCAATCTCTTCCGGCGACATACCGCCGGTATTCGCGGCCTGAATGACGAGGCCTTTGATCGAGTTGAGCAAATCACTGACTTCTGACAGTGCTGCTTCGGTCGTCGCCATGACGGAGGATGCGCGCTGGGAGTTCCCCACCGCTGAATGCAATCCCGAAATCTCACTGCGCAAGCGCTCAGAGGTGATCAGCCCGGCGGGATCGTCTGCCCCGCGAGTGATGCGCAATCCGGTCGCTAACCGTTCGAGGCTGCGATTCAGATCGATCTGGGCTCGGCCGAGATTGCGTTGTGCGATCATGGACGAGATATTTGTGTTGATGCGAGCCATAACAATCCTCCTTGATTGAGGCTTCTACTGCAATTTCATCCACTTCCACTATCCCGGGAAGTGTTTGTGATCAGTCCGTAATCGGTGATCACGCTTGTCTTGATGCGGTTTCATTTGAATGTGAATTCTGTACACATCCATGTGAATCCGCGAGTCTTTAATACACCCGGCCGATTACATCGTCTGGGGTTGTTGTTGTTGCCCTTGAACAGGATTGATTGTTTTGCAATTGATTTTTATTTTGCATCACAAGAAATCCCTCCAATTTCTAGGCAGTCTTACTTTGAGAATGATCCGACGATCGCTTTTTCGTGGCGACCCGTCCAGCTTTGAGTACCGGTGCACCAGAGGTGCGATTCGATGAAGCCAGTGGGTGCTGCGATCCTTTCGAATCTGCGTCCGACTTATCTGATTGTGGTTGCGTGAATCGAAACTGTTTCAGCTCCTTGAGCTCTAGGTTCACCGCACGTTCGTTTTCTCGACGAATTGATTCGTACACTTCTTTTCGGTGAACCGCGACATCAGTCGGGGCGTCGATACCCAGGCGAATTTTGTCGCCACGAATATCGACCACGGTGATTTCAATGTTATCACCGATCATGATTGTTTCGTCACGCTGACGAGAGAGCACTAGCATTCCGTTGCTCCAATATGATCTAGGCGCACTCCAGGCGCCGATGCGTCAGCCATCTAATACCACACCCGTTTGGCAAAGTACGGGTATGCACGGTTGAGGTCCAGGCAGCTTCTTGGTCCTTGCTGTTTCTCTCGTGTTCACTTTCGATGAGCGTGTGATGAATGCACTTCGAGGCGGAATCCATTCCGCGACTTCATCATGCGCCAACCAAAAGCCAACTACAGCATGTTCCGTCAGCCGGGCCATGTATTGCACGTCGGTTACGCGCTGGCCGCCTGTTGCTGAGGTATATCCATCAGCTTGTGTCGGGTGGACCACCTTTGGTCTGCCAACACCAACTGCTCAGCCTTGCCGGAAGCGGTATTTATTACCAGCGGACCTTGGAGATTACCTGTCAGAGAATTCCCATACTTGTTGACGATGACCAAGACTTGGGCATCATCAAGAGAATTCAATTCCAAGGCTTCCATTTGGTCCTTGCGGATAGGTACCTCATACCCAGTTACAAACAACGTGGGGTCGGTAACGACAAACGCCAGCTCCGGGGACTCTACCGATTGCAACCAGTAAAAGGCAGATCCGTCATCCGGTTGGAGTAACGCAAACTGTCTGTACTGACTGAATCCCAGTAGAGGGGCCTCAAAGCGAATGACGCGGTCATCCTCGACTTCCACTGTCCCAAAACGACTCGTGCTCACTTGCATGTGAACGCTCCAGTCAACTCGGCCTTTGCTTTTTGGTAGCGCCCGATGTCTTCCTCGACCGGGCATGCGAACTACCTTCGATTCCTGAATTGTCACTCGGCCGTAAAAGTGACCTCAGGGAATAAACGTCTGTAAACCAACAACCAACCAATTCTCTCACTGCTCTTTCTCATCCATTAGCCCAAGAAATCCAGCAGGCTCAGGTTTCGACTCTGGGCTCCCACGGTGAGGGACGCCTGGAGAAAGGTCTGCAACTGAGCAAACTGAACTGACGCTTCCGCAAAGTCGAGGTCTTCTGCCTGACTTCGCAGGGATGCATCCAATATGTTCTCATCCTCTTCTCGTTGACGAATGGCACTCACTCGCGACATGCGTTGACCGACTTCTGCCCTCGATTGGGCAATTCGATCAACATCGTCCTCTAATGCCCCCCCAGCAAGCGTGATGCCACGAATATCATCCCCCTCTAATGCGTCACGAAGCGCAATCAAGTGGGTAAGGAGGCTATCAACTTCAATTTTTGCGCGATCCTCGCCGGTAATCGTTGCGCTTGCCACACTCTTCAAAATGCCGAGATCATTTGCTGCAAAAGATCCATTAAGTGGTACGACAGAGAAATTGCCCGTGCCGCCAGTGGTATCTTCGAGTGACAAGCCGCCTGATTCTTCGTCTACCGAGGCGGTGAAGGAGGCTGGCCCGGCTGCGTTCATGATGTCAATCACATCGCCGACCGTGTTTGCCCCCGCGAGATCGACATCAAAGGTCATTCCATCGCGAAGGGTGATGACAAAGTCTCGATCGAGCATGGGGTCCGGGTTGCCGGATACCGGATCTACTTGACCAGAAAGGATTTGCACGCCATTGCCTTGATTGAATTGCGTCAATGATGTATCTCTGCGGAAGCTGCGAAGACCCAGTTGGTCAGCCGTGTCTTCACCTGCCGGGCTATAGATACTCATAGCCACGCCGGCGATCTGGTTCAGCGCGTTCAGAGCTGAACCATCCTCCGAGATTTCAAACCGCACCCCGACATCTGCCGCTTCGATGAGATTTAGAATGTCTTGAATCGTGTTTGCAGAGGACAAATCGACATTGCGATTCTGTTGGCCGTTCGAAATGACCACGACGCCTAGTGATGTAACTGCTTGCAAATCAGACACTTGGGTGAGCATATTCAATCGTGGATCAAGGTCCTCCCCAATGCTATCTGCAGTGGTGAAGGTGGCTTGACTTAACCCCAGATCAGTGGCGGTTCTACCCGTCAGAGCATCGCTGAACGTCAGCGTAACACCACTTGCAACATCGATGGTGAGGGCACCGGAAGTGCCACTGACTCCAGCCCCGCCGGATCCCAACAGGGTGACGGTGTTATCCGTTTCATACTCTTCAATTGCATTTTCGATCATGTCTGCGGCATCTTGGATCGAATCTGCACTTGTGAGATCGACGGTGATGTCATCGAGACCGTTGAGATTGATAGAGATCACGCCCAGCGTAACCCCATCGCCTTGCGCACCATTCAGATCTTTGATTCGTGTCACTGCAGACAATTCGGGATTGAGATCCACATTGCCCTGGACTCGAGATGAGATTGCGCCCAGCGCATCATCTGCAGAGATCGTGATACTGAGATCACCCTGGAGGCCGACATCTACGCCGAGCAGACTCTTTGTACCGAGAAATTCGTAGCCACCCAATTTGCCGATGATTGGGTCGCCTTTGGTTCGTTCGCCACCGAAGTAGTGAAGTCCTTGAAAGCTGCCGTTGGTGAGGCGGACAATTTCATCAATGTATGAATCAACCACAAGCGCGTGGCTCTTACGCGTGTCCGGATCGATCGAGGAGTTCGCCATCTCAGAGGCAACTGTCTTTGCTTCGAGAATCAAGTTTGAAATTTCGCCCAATCCTTGATCAATGTTTCCCAACATAGCATCCGCATGGTCGAGCGTTTTGATTCGGTGTTCCCGGCGATCCATGTCGTTCGCAATGCGATTGACCAGCGAGGCGGCAATGATGTCATCACTGGGACGACTAATGCGCTTACCGCTGGACATCTGCACTTGAATATTCAACAACCGAGACTGTGTCATACTCAGACTATTGAGCATCACTTGCGATGACAATGCCATCGGAACACGTGTGAGGTTGGCGGGTACGGAATTCATCAGTTGCGACTTTCAGTGAACAATGTTCGCGGCTGTTTGTTTTTCAAAATCACGATCACTCAGTCAGAGACTAGACAATGCTCAGAAGCACTTGCGTAAGTTCTTCTGCAATTGCAATCAATCTTGCTGATGCTTGGTACTGTTGTTGGAAATTGATAAGATTAACAGACTCTTCGTCCAGACTAACTCCGCTGACCGCAGCCCGTTGCGCGTCCAAACTTTGTCGTACGACTCGCGTTGCATCTACCTTGGTGTTTCCTGCTGCAACACGTACCGCCAAATCCTCGACGTTGTTTGACCAGAATTCATCCAAAGATACTCCATTGAACTCATCCAGCGATTCTTGTCCCAACGTTGCAATCGCGAGAGCGGTCCCGTTGGAGCCTTCGATATGATCTATACCCGCGGACAGCAATTGATGTGAATCAAGCACAGATTCGTTCACCTGGATGTTGGTAGCGTCATCACCCGTAAAATAGGTGTTCACTCCCAACCCGGCTAAGACGCCTGAGCTGTCCTCACTAAATGAGATTGTAAACCCAGAGTCTGCATCCAATTTGAGCTTGCTGTCAACACTAATAGAAGCAGTTGCGCCCGAACCACCTAATGCTGAATTAATGCTTGCGACAAGCGATGTCATTGAGGTGTCGGTCCCGATTCCATCGAGGTCGATTTCAATGCGTTGTGTGGTACGAGCTCCGGTGCTCGAGTCCATCAAATGCAGCAAGAAACTGCCGTTCTTTATATCGAACGGCAAATCTGCATCCGTTGAATTCAACGCTTCATCTTCATCCGCCACCTGGTATGTACCCGTCAGGCTTGAATGTCCAATCGTGCCTTGCCCATTGCTGTGCGCACGATTGACATTCCACACAAGTGCACCTGCAAGCGAATCAAGATCGTCCATCGCATCCGTTACATCTGCATCTCGAGCGCCGAGCAGCGCGCCAATGCGTCCAGTACGGATCGGCAAGCGTGAGCCATCTGCAAATGACCGGATAGCAACTTCTGTGCCCGATTCTGCTGCAGTAACTTGTAAATCTACTCCCCGTGCCTCATTTCCCAACACAATTGGAATGGAGCCGATGAACACGTCCACCGATCCTGAATCCTGAGTGATCGTATTGATATCAGTGAGTTCGGACAATTCGTTTAACAAGGTGTCCCGCTGATCCCGCAGGGCAGAATTGAGTCCTTGCCCTCGTTCTGAAAATGTAATCTCTGCATTTAGGGTTGCAATTTGTTCTGTTAGTTCGTTTGCTTTTTGAACCGCCACGCCGAGGTTTCGGTCAATTTGCACTTGCACATCAACATAGTCCTCGCGCAAACTTCGAAATTGTTCTGTGAGAATCGCTCCTCGTTGAATCACCAACGCTCGCACCGCATTGTCGTCAGGACGAGCGGCCAATTCGTTCCAGGTCGCAAAGAATTCGGTCAAGCCGGTCGAGATATCCGCATCGGACAATTCATTCTGCAGCGTTTCGAGTTGCGTAAGCAACTGCTGACTCATGATGGCATCTTCCTCATCCGAAAGTGCTGTGCGCATTCGGCCGACGACCGCTTCATCAATGTGGCGCACGAGTGAGGAGACTTGAACACCATTACCACTATGTATGTTGCGCCCAAAACTACTCCCGCGAATTGGGCTCATGGTCATTGTTTGCCGCGAGAAACCCGGCGTGGCGGCATTGGACATGTTGTTGCCCGCCACTTGAATGCCAGCCTGGCTAACGGCAATTCCTGACCGTCCGATCTGGAGAACACTGGTTAGTCCCATACTTGTCCTACCTGTCCAATATGAATCGCTTGTCCATTTTCACCGGTGTGATTGCGTTTCGATCATGACGACCGCGAAACGCAAGCCACCAACTGCATTCTTTGCTTTTACGTTCGAGTGTCTAGTCCACTTACGACTGGCCGCTTTCGCCCTACCTTGCCGTCCCGGCCGTACACCGCCACTGGCGAGCTGAGCAAATGCATTCGCTGCATTAATCCCGAAACATGAGCCAACAGTGTTTCACCTACGGTTTTCAGAACTGCATACTCGTGTTGAACCGCTTCGACCGTGTCGCGAAGACGATCTCGAAGATCCTGAAATCGATTGTCATCCGGACTGCGCAATCTCTGCGCCACAGCGTCCATCACCCGTCCGGAGGCGGAGGGCCAAACACGCTCCAATTCGGTCGCGAGTGCCTCACGCTGTCGATTGGTGTGATCAATCAAACGAAGTTGCTCGCGTTCTTGGGTGATACAGTCGCGCAGTTGATTCACGTCTCCGACGCGAATGCTCTCTTTGCGTGTTTTCAACAAGGCAAGCAATGCTTCGTACTGTTCATGCATCTCTTCCAAGAGAGTCATGAGCTTGTTCGTGCGCTCTGCCAACTGCGCTCGCGAAATTGTTTTGATCGTGGCCATTCTTGGGATTATCCGTGCAAATCGAGTGTTCTGTTTGTTGCTGCGCGGTCGGTGTCGTCCGTGATGATGACCGTGCCTTCGGTTGTTGTGTTATGCTCATCAGCCCTTTGTTGGGCGGATGGATTCTCTTCGGCTTTTGGTTCGGATGCTGGCTGTTTCCTCATGTGAGGGGGCAGAAGGCTCTGCACAAGTTTTTCTGCCAACGGGAAATTTGCTTGTTCGGTCATGCTGCGCGAAATGTGAGCGTCCAACATTGGGCCAAACATCTTCTCGCCGGACGAGAGCGGCATGACATCCGACCGCAGCGGGTCTTCGCGGATCATTTTGAAAATCGGTTCAAAGAACGCGCGGGCCAACATTTCATTTGCTCCCTTGCGAACCGCATCTTCTGCGTCCCCGAGAGAAGCATCACCAAACGCTTGCTTGGCGGCGGCGAGATGAGCATCGAAAGGCTTGTTGTCGTCACCCGCCTGCGATGTCTCATTTCGATTCGTCGCAGGTTCTGCTTGTTGCGCCAACAGTCTCCGGGCAAACGTTAGACCCGGGGAGTCGCTCTTTGTTCGATGATCGAGGTTGAGGGTCGGAGTTGTAGTATTCATTGGGCGGTGTTTATCTGTTCTATAGTTTGCAAAATCAACTCGAGTTAATTGTTGATCACCTTGGCGTGAAGGTGTCCACTCGCTTCCAATGCGTGAAGAACCGCAACTTGTTCGTTGAAAGGCACTTCCATCGCTTTGAGCATGTCCACCAGGTCTTGCAAGCGAGCTTTGGCTTTGGCTTGTGTAGAACCATCTGATGCCAAAGTGCTAAAGCGGTCGGTGCGCATCAGTGGATTGGCTGCGGTCGCAACCGGCTCCGGGTCTATTCGGGTGATTGTCAGACTACCAGTCGTCAGTGCGACGGGTGAGATTTCCACATCGCCGGAGAACGTAATCACACGAGCAACGGTGTCGATGTACACGCGGGCTGGAGTTTGAAGCAATTGCTGGTCCAAGTTGATCGTCAGAATGGAAGCAAGAAGCGAATTTGGGTCCGACTGTGATGCGGGATCAAAGTACACCACAATGTTCTTCGCATCTTCTGCGACGGCTGTCACTTCGCCCGGTGTGTTGATATCCAATGCAAATTCTTGAGTGATGCGGTTTGCAATTGCGTCAGCGGTGGCGATAGACGCATGGCCGTGATCGAGCAGGATCGTTGCGGAAAACGAGCCAACCGGAATGATATTGGATCGAATATTCTCGATCATTTGTGAACCATTCTGCACTGTTCCGACACGCGGATTCATACCTTGCGCACTTATTCGTCCGCTAGCCTTGGCGAGCGGTTGCTTGCCCGGCCCGCTGCGCAAAATAGTCCAGAGCAGTTGGCCCCCATCCAAATTACTGGCATCGCCCAGGGTTGAAACGGTGGCATCAAGCAGTTCGCCTTCACGAACGCCGGCACCCGGCACGGTGACTGAGATTGAAACTACAGCAATACTGTCCGTCGTGGTCAGCTCTGATAGTGACTCTACCAGGAATCCATGCCGACGATACAACTCTGCGAGGTTGCGCAACATGACGCCTGACTTCTTGGCAGAATCGCCGGTTCCATTCAATCCTACTACCAAGCCAACTCCAGTGAGTTCATTGGTTTCCATGCCCTTGATGCGACAAATGGATTGCAACTCAAGGGCCTTTGCAGAGATTGGATTCATAAGAAGCGAACCAAACATGAGACAAAATGCGATCAAGCACTGCAGGTTCCACCTGAGCGGTCGTCGTTGATCGTTGGAATAGTGAATAGAGTCCATCCGTGTTCTCCAGTTGATATCCAAATATAAAATCTCACTCAGCCATGACCAACAACAACAATCAGCATGCCATACACTTTTAGAATGCGAAAATAGTGTCGAGGATTTTTGCAAAAATTCCTTTGGTGGTGTTCTTGCGTAGTTCACCTTCGTGGTCTTTCACCACATTCAGGTCAAAGATGTCGCTACTCAAAATGGTGCGAGCCGGACTGACATCATCGGGATCGCAGATGCCGGTAAGTTTCATGGTTGCTTCTTCGTCATCTGTTTGAATAAACGTCCGGGCTTCTAACACAAGATGACCGTTCGGCAGAACATCCACCACCCGCGCGGTAAGCCGAGCAGTGAAGTCATCGTCGCGTTTGTACTCCCCTTCTCCTTCAAAGCTCTGTTCGGTATCCAGATCCGCCGTTGTGAGCTTCATCTGATTGCGTACAAAGTCATTCAACACGTCATACGGCAGCATGTCCAATGATGCTTCCATCCCATACTCTTTGTCTGACGAGACTTCTGCCTTGCTGTTGATCTTGCTTGTTTCACGAATCAACACATGAACCAAGTCATTCTTTTGCCACTTGCGAGGCTCAGGAATCTGTAGGGTGTACATACTCAGCGTGTGTAATTCAGAATTTGAATTGTTCAGCATGTCTGTTTCGGTTTGAGTACGCCCCGCTGTCCCGGATCGACCTGTTTGAGCATCACGATCTTGCACCAAAAGTGAACTGGTTTGTGCAACAGCAGTAGGACTGCACGCCAATGTGAGCAGGCACAAAACGACCAGCAGCCCCACTGTTCGGCCAAAAAGAAGGCCACAAACAGAAGGA
>PJEL010004967.1_pt1 | contig 10794 bp, 12 predicted proteins | sample 1853271 | NCBI WGS metagenome assembly PJEL01 (sample SAMN08108733, study PRJNA415343) | Invertebrate metagenome, whole genome shotgun sequencing project. | host: Globobulimina | place: Sweden: Gullmar Fjord | collected 2015-08 | reverse complement strand
CTTGGCGGCCTGGCGCGATTCCATGGAATCGCGGGCGATCTCGGCGATGCCGCCGATCGCGCCGATGATGCCGGCGGCGTCGACCGGCAGGAAGAAGGTCTTCTGGTTGGGCGAGTCGGCGAACTTGCCCAGGGCCTCGACATAGCTCTGGGCGACGAAGTAGTTCACCGCGTTCACGTCGCCGTGGGCGATGGCCTCCGACACCATGGCGGTGGCCTTGGCTTCGGCTTCGGCTTCGCGTTCGCGGGCCTCGGCATCGCGGAAGGCGGCCTCGCGGCGGCCCTCGGCGGAGAGGATCTGGGCCTGCTTCTCGCCCTCGGCGCGCAGCACTTCGGCCTGGCGGTCGCCCTCGGCCACCAGCACCGTGGCGCGCTTGTCGCGTTCCGCCTTCATCTGCCGGGCCATGGAGTCCACCAGGTCGGCGGGCGGCGTGATGTCCTTGATCTCGATGCGGGTGACCTTCACGCCCCAGGGCTCGGTGGCGTCGTCGACGACCTGCAGCAGCCGGTTGTTGATGCTGTCGCGGTTGGACAGCAGCTCGTCCAGATCCATGGAGCCCATGACCGTTCGAATGTTGGTCATGGTCAGGTTCAGGATGGCGCGCTCCAGGTTGCGCACCTCATAGGCGGCCTGGGCGGCATTCAGGACCTGGTAGAAGACGACGCCGTCGACCTGCACCAGGGCATTGTCCCGGGTGATGACCTCCTGGGAGGGGACGTCGAGCACGGTTTCCATCATGTTGAGCTGCGCGCCGATACGGTCGACGATGGGGATCACCATGCCCAGACCGGGGGGCAGGGTCTTGATGTAGCGGCCAAACCGCTCGACCGTATAGCCATAGCCCTGGGGCACGGTCTTCACGCTCATGGTAACGATGATGACCGCCAGCACGACGATGGCGATCATCAGGATGCCGAAGCCAGTAATCTCGAATTCCATATTCAGTCGGGTCCCTTTCTGGGATTAGCGTCCGCCCGATCCGGACTAGCGGACTGGTACAAGCTCGGGGAGGTTAATCTATCCTGTGTTGAGGATCGCGGCAAAGCGCCGGCTTCGCTGCCACCCGCTGGCCGCCTCAGGCGATAAAAAGACGTTGGCGACATAAGAGAAGCCAGACCAGATTAACCAACTTGAAATGCCGTATTGGCACTATACATAGCATTCGACATTTCCCTATTGTTATAGGGGTTTCTACCGTATGGGCACAGATTCGCGTTCAGCGGCGAGGTCTGGCGACAGACGCTTTGAGGCAAAAAGGCATAGGCTCAATGATTCAGTATTATGTGGTTGGCGGCGAATACAAGGATACGCGGTTTCGCGAAGCCGTCGGCGGCGACGAGACGTGGTTCGGCCCCTTCAAGGACTACGAGGCGGCCAAGGAAGAGTGGGCCAAGCATGCCTGGCAGACGGTGGACCACTGCACGACCCGCTTTCGGATCGAGTGCATCGACAAAGACGCACCGCCGCCCTGCACCGACTGATCCGCTTCGGCTTTCCCGAAGCTGACGGCCGCCGCCGTGCCCTGGGCCCTTCCCGAATCGGATGATGCGCTGCTGCGCCTGGCCAAGGGCTATCCCTATGCCGCGCCGGCCGGTTCCTACCTCTATCGCGACGGAAAAAGCGAGACCCTGAAGGGGCCGCTGGAGGCCGCCCTGACCGCCGGGCGGGTGCCGGTCATCGCCCACGGCTCCAACCGGGCGCCCGAGCAGATCCATCGCAAGTTCGGCCACCTCCGGGGCAGCGCTTCCGAAATTCCGGTGACGCGCGCCTGGCTGAGCGACCACGACGTGGTCTATTCGGCGCATATGACGCGCTACGGCTCGGTCTCCGCCACCCTGCACGAAGCGCCGGGCACCCGGGTCCAGGTCTTCGTCACCTGGCTGACCGAGGCGCAGCTGCCGCGCATGCACGAAACAGAGATCGGCAGCACGGGCAACTACGGCTACGGGCGCATGGGAGATATCGACCTCGCCGTCGAGGGCGGCCCGGCCCTGGCCGAGGCCTTCGTCTACCTCTCGGTGCACGGCTGTCTTGCCGACCCCGAGGGCGCGGGTGCGCCCCTGGCCCTGGCTGCGGTGCCGGCGGAGAACCGGCTGCACCGCGGCGCTGACCAGGAAGCGGCACTCTCCGTGCTGCGTGAGCGCCACCATCCCGACGCCGAACTCGATGCGATGATCCTCGCCAACATCAAGAACGTCGACCAGCGCCGCCATCTCGTCGAGGCGCTGCAGGCGACCGCCGTGCCCTGGTCGGTCCCGGGATTCGATCTGCTGCTGCGCTGACCTATACGATTGATTCTCCTCTAGTTCGCCTCCGTAAAAGCGTTTATAATCGTGCAGTTTAATCGCGTTATAATTGCGTTAACGGAGGGGGATATGCTGGAGAGGCTTTCGATCCTGCTGCTGCTTGCAGCTGCTCTGACTGCTTGCCAGACCACGTCAGGTGCCAGCGGGGGCTCGGACGAGTCCAATAGGGTCGTGAATGCTTGGCGGATCTGCAAATCCGACTTTAAGGGCGCGCAGGCTGAGCCGGTCTACGACGCCTGCACCCGGGTCATTGAAGAGGCCAAGGGTCCATTCTGGACGGCATCAGGATACAATAACCGATCTCTTATCTTGCGGTATTGGGGGCGTCACGCCGAGGAGATGGATGACCTGAACAATGCAATCCGGGTTTATCCCGACCATTCTGCCGCCCACAACAATCGCGGCCAAGCCTACGCCACACGCGGCGAAGCCGACCTCGCCATTGCGGACTTCGAAGAGGCACTGCGCTTGAATCCGGAAAGCGCGTTGGCGCACAATAATTACGCTTGGCTCCTGGCAGGAAAAGGAAACTATGCCGCCGCTTCCGAATACAGCGAAAAGGCTATCGCACTAGCGCCCGATCATCTCGACGCGATAGATACACAGGCTCATGTCCAGATGGGCCTCGGCCAAAAGGCGTCGGCCGAGGAGACCTTCTTAAAGGCGATGAAGCTTGGTGGGATCGAAATGGTCAGTCAATACCAAGAGGCTCTCATCGCCAAAGGCTATGATCCTGGCCGCAGCGACGGCATACCGGATGACGCGACGCAGGCGGCGCTCAGTCAGTGCATCCGCGACAACTGCCGCCTGATGCTGGATTGACGCGATGAAGCGAAGGTTCGCATTGCTCCTGTCGGCCGTCCTGGCCGCCTGTGCGGCAGTGTCGCCCGAGGAAGCACAGCGCGACGCTGGCTTGAGTGAGACAGCCGCCGGCATGCCCGAGCGGGCGCTGTGCCGAATGAGCGACGCGGACGCCGCCTGGGACGCCAACTTCAAAGCCTCCTGGCAGACCAAGGTCGAGGCCTGCAACGAGGTCCTCGCGCGCGGCGGGCCGGATGACCTGATGACGGAGGTGCACACCAACAGGGGCTTCCTCTATTGGCGGCTGGGCCAGGTGCCCGAAGCCATGGCCGACCTAAACGAGGCGGTGCGGCTCTCGCCGAAGCACTCTGGGGTCTACGTCAACCGCGGTTCGCTGTTCGCCACACTGGGTAACCATAGCCTTGCCGAGCAGGACTATCGGACCGCCGTCGACCTCAATCCGGAGAACCCGGGTGCCCTGAACAATTACGCCCGGATGCAATTGGAACAGGGCGATTATAGCGCGGCTCTGGCGCTGATGGAAAAGGCTCTCGCCTTGAAGTCCGATATGGACGTTCTCTATGACTCCCAGGCGCATGCGCTGATGGGGCTGGGCCAGATCGCAGCGGCCGAGGCGGCCTTCGGCCGGGCGGCGGCGCTGGGTGGCGCCAGTAGGGTGCGCCGCTATCAACAAATGCTTGCTGCCAAGGGCTACGATCCCGGCCGGTTCGACGGTGTCATGGATGCGACGACGCAGGCGGCGCTCTCGGCCTGCATCCGCGACAACTGCCGCCTGATGCTGGATTGAGCCTGAGTTGCGTGGACCCCTGGCATCGTCGCCCGGCTTCGCTATAGTGCGGCGATGACCAGGAACCTGCTTCGCGGCTGCCTTGCCGCGCTCTCTCTCGTTTTTCTCGCCACTTGCGCCGGACAGCCGGAGCTGGAGCGCGAGGCCGTCTTCGATCGTTCCGACACGCTTTTCGATCCGGCCCTGGCGATCCAGCAGGGGTGGATCGAAATGCCGCTGGTCGGGCAGACCGACTATCGTCTCGACTCCTACCAGGACCACCTGTCGATCCGGGCCGAGGGGCGGCGCTCGGCCTCCGGTCTGGTGCTGCCGGTGGACTTCGACGCCAACGAATGCCCCTATCTGGAATGGGAGTGGCGGGTCGAGACCCTGCAGGAAAGCGCCATCCTGGTCGACAAGGACCTGGAGGACGTGGCCGCCTCGATCTACGTCATGTTCGGCGATGTCGGCAGCTTCGCCATGCCGAACAAGGTGCCGACCCTGCGCTATGTCTGGACCACGGCGCGGGTGCAGGAGGAAACCATCATCGACTCGCCCTACCTGCCGGGGGTGGTGCGCTCCATCGTGGTGCAGGGCGGCATCGTCAGCCCGCTGGCCTGGGAGAGCGAAAAGCGCGACCTGGTGGCCGACTACCAGGCGGCCTTCGGGACCCTGCCCAAGGCGCGGGTGCAGGCGGTAGCGATCTTCACCGACAACGACCAGACCCAGGAGCCGGTGGTCGCCCACTACGGCGCCGCGACCCTGCTCTGCGCCGGCGATGCCGGACCTGCTTGATGCAGCTCAATGTCGCCTGATCAGCAACCGCGCATTCTCTGCAGACAGCTTCGGCGGCTTTTCAGAAAGGTGCGGGTCATGAAAAAGATAGCCAGCCTTGTTGTTGCTGGATTTGCGCTGCCGGCCCTATTGTCGCCGGCGATGGCGCAGGACTATGGCCATCCCCATGCCTGGGGCGGCGGCTGGGGCGGTATGTTTTTCGGCCCCATGATGATGGTCGTCTTCCTGGCAGCGGTCGTGGTCGTGGCGGTGGTAGCGATCCGTTGGATTGGCGGGTCCGGCCAGGCCGCATCTCATGCCGGTCGAATCAGTCCGCTCGACCTGCTCAAGGAGCGCTACGCGCGCGGTGAGATCGACAAGCAGGAATACGAAGAACGTCGCAGCGTCCTGTCTGACTAGAGCCGGTTGTCCGAATGGACTCTGACGGGCCGTTGAAGAAATTCTAAGTACTCAGTCCTCAGGATGCGTTGCCTGTCGGAGGGAGTCCTTCACGGAAGGCCGATTCGCGCATATGGTCGCTGCCTCTATAGACGCAGAGGGAGCGGAGAAATGAGGCAAATGAGTAATGCAGGACGATAGCAGAAATATCGTTCTAACTAGGCGAATCATCGGGCAGGAAGCGCTGGCCAAGCTGGCCGAGGTTCACAGTCGTTTCGTTGCCCGGCGGCGCGACGGTCGGCGCGTCATCATGCAGAACTGTGTGCTCGTCGGTCTCGACTTTCGACGTATGTGTTTTGCTCAGGCACATTTCATGGCCTGCCTCTTCACCGAGGCGAACCTGACAGAAGCCAATTTCAGCCGCGCGAAACTCTTTGCGTCGAGCTTCGAGTCTGCGAATCTGACTCGCGCCAACTTCGAACGCGCCGATCTCCGGGCCGTCGTCTTCGACAAGGCAATTCTCGATCAGACACGCTTCGGTCAGGCCGACCTGCGCAAGGGCGGCCTTATCAGCGACGGCGACGACTCGGAGGTCTTTCGAGAAATTCGATCGTCTTTCCGGAACGCGGACCTCAACCGCACCAACCTCAAGAACGCCCAACTCAAGGATGTCGACTTCACGGGGGCGAACCTGGAGGCAACCGAACTCGACGGCGCGGACCTGCGCGGGACGCGTTTTACCGGCGCCGAGCTCAAAAACGTGGTCTTGACCAACGCCCGCCTTCAGGACGCCGATATGCGAGGCGCCACCTTCGAGGACATGCATGTCGATCTGACCGGTGTCATGGCGACGCCCGTAGAGTCGATCGATGAAGCCGAATTGGCTCGCGACCTTGCGCAGCACGAGAGATGGGTTACGAGCGATGGAAAACAGGGAAAGCGCGCTGATTTTTCAGAACAGAACCTGTCCGGCCTCAATCTCTCGGAAAAGACCTTGGCGGCAGTCTCCTTCGCCAACTCAAACCTGAAAGGCATCGATTTCAGGGGCGCCGTGCTGGCCGCATGCGATTTCTCGAATGCGAATCTCCGTGCCGCGAATCTTTCACATAGCGACCTTCGCGGCGCCAACCTGAAGGGGGCCGTTCTCGATGAGGCGCGCTTCGACTATGCGGATATCGGCGCCCTGCCGGAAACCGGCATGGAGACGGTTTTTCCGGACGGCTTCATGTTGGACCGGCGGAATTTTTAAAAATCGTCTCGCCAAGCGCCGGCTCAGGTCGGGTGGTATCCCGTTCTTCTTGATGCCGCGTGCGGGTCGGCGGCTTCGGTCTCCATTGTCTTTTCGACTTTCCAGACCACGGCGTTGCGCAGGTCGGTGTCTTCCAGCTCGCGGCTGGTCTTAACCCCGTAGGCGATGATCCGCTCCAGACCCTGTTTCGGCAGATAGGTGCGGCCCGGGTCGCCCATCAGCACCAGGCAGTCGCCGGCGGCCAGACCGCGCAGCCAGGCGGTGATGCGCTCGGCCGCCGGGCCCTCGTAGCAGACGTCCCCGGCCAGCACCACGTCCCAGCCCGGGTTCGGCGCGCCGACGATGTCTTCCTCGCGCACCGTGATCTCGCTGTCGTTGGCCTTGGCGTTGAGCCGGCAGGCGGCGCAGGCGAAGGCGTCGATCTCGACCGCCTCGACGCTGGCCGCCCCGGCCAGCCTGGCGGCGATGCCCTGCAGGCCGGAGCCGGCGGCGAAGTCGAGCACGCGCTTGCCCCGGACCGTCTCGGGATGATCGAGCAGATAGCGCGCCAAGGCCTGACCGCCCGCCCAGGCGAAGGCCCAAAAAGGCGGCGGCAGGCCTTTTTCGGCCAGCTCCGCCTCCGTCGCCTCCCACAGCGGCACCACCTCGCTGGCGAGATAGAGCTGGATCTCGGGCACCAGCGGCGGCGCCTGCAGGCGGGTGTTGGCGCGGATGAAGTCTTCGGGCGCCGGGCTGAGGGCGACGGTCACGGGCCGAAGGCCCAGGGGCTGCCCGCCACGATCCCGGCCAGCAGCAGCCAGCCGGCGATGCGGTTCGACTTGAACTTGGCGAGACAGTTGACCGGCGCGTCGAGGTCGACGTCGACCACCTGCCAGACGAACTGCGCCGCCACGGCGGCCAGACCGATCCAGAACGGCCAGGCCAGACCGGCGGTCCAGCCGGCCAGCCCGAAGAGCGCCAGCGCGACGGCGAAGAAGAAGGTCAGCCAGGGCTTGCTGTTCGCCCCCAGCCTGAGCGCCAGGGACTTCACGCCGATCAGCGCGTCGTCTTCCTTGTCCTGGTGGGCGTAGATGGTGTCGTAGCCCAGGGTCCAGGCAATGCCGCCGAGATAGAGCAACAGCGCCGGCCAGCCGAAGCTGCCGGTGGCCGCGGTCCAGCCGATCAGGGCGCCCCAGTTGAAGGTGAGGCCGAGCCAGGCCTGCGGCCAGTAGGTGATGCGCTTCATCAGCGGATAGGGAAAGACCAGCAGCAGCGAGGCGCAGCCCAGCGCGATGGTCAGGCCGTTCATCTGGACCAGAATGGCGAGGGAGACCAGCAGCAAGGCCAGCAGGAAGATCCCGGCCTGGACCAGGCTTACTTCGCCGCTGGGGATCGGCCGGGTCGCGGTGCGCGCCACCTGCCCGTCGATGTCGCGGTCGAGAATGTCGTTCACCGTGCAGCCGGCCGCGCGCATCAGCACCGCGCCGACCCCGAAGTAGAGATAGAGCCACCAGGAAGGCCCGGCGTTCATCGCCGCATCGCCCAGCGCGATGGACCACCAGCCCGGAAACAGCAGCAGCCAGGTGCCGATGGGACGGTCGAGACGTCCCAGGCGCAGGTAGGGGCGCGCCGGCGCCGGCGCCAGGCGCAGGGCCCAGTGGTCGGCCCGGATGTCGCTGGCGCTGCCCGAACTGGAAGAGCTTTGATGCATAGCCTAATCTTTAGCCGCGAATCCGATTGGGAGAAAGCCGTGCGTCGCGCTGCGAGCGGTCACGGCGGTGAGAAATCATGACCACAGAAGCGAAAGTCGCCACCCGCCTGCATGTCGAGGACGCCCTGGTGCCGGGGCAGACCCTGGGCCTCGACCACGCGAGGGCGCATTTCCTGCGCTCGGTGCTGCGGCTCGGGCCCGGGACGACACTGGCCGTCTTCAACGGGCGGGACGGCGAGTGGCTGGCCGAGATCGAGGGGCTCGGCAAGGGCTGGTGCTCCCTCAAGCTGTTGGAGCAGCGCCGCGCGGCGGGGCCGGAACCGGATCTCTGGCTGGTTTTCGCGCCGATCAAGCGGGCCCGCATCGATTTCATGGCGGAAAAGGCGACGGAACTGGGCTGTTCGGTCCTGCAGCCGGTGATGACGCGCTTTACCTCGGTCAGCCGGGTGAACGAGGAACGCCTGGCCGCCAACGCCCGCGAGGCGGCCGAGCAGTGCGAGCGCCTGACGCTGCCGGAGGTGCGCGCGACGGTGAATTTCGGCCAGTTGCTCGACGGCTGGCCGGCGGAGCGGCGCCTGATGGTCTGCGCCGAATGGGGCGAGGCCAAACCCATCGCCGAGGCCCTGCAGACGATCCGCGCGGCGGTCGGCAGCGAGCCCGGCCCCTGGGCCGTTATGACGGGCCCGGAGGGCGGCTTTGCCGAGAGTGAACTTGACGCCCTTCGCAAACTGCCCTTTGTTACGCCCGTTGGTCTCGGGCCGCGGATTCTTCGCGCCGACACGGCGGCCCTGGCGGCCATCGCCTGCTGGCAGGCGATCCTGGGGGACGGCGCCCGGCGGCCACCGGCGGCCCTGGCCGGATTCCCGGTGCCGGAGGGTTGAAATCTGTGGCGGTTCGGGACCGCGGAGGGTTGCAGGCACTAGGCCTAAAGACCGAATTGACTTGAAGGGCGGCTCTGGCCTCCCCTTCTATGGCATATGACCCCGCCAAGAGGGTCGCTGCCGTGGCTTGGAACTAGGAATATTGAACCATCAGGCGGTCCGGGGGGCGGACGCCGACTTCATTCATAAGAAGGCATTCGATCTGACGGTTCGCGGTGAACCGGGGATGCCGAATTGGTATTAGGGGACCCAGGTATGTCCGCTCCTCCGCAAAGCCAGGGCGAAGTCCTGACCGACAAGGCACAGCTCGTTGCCTACCTTGAGGCAGGCTGCAAAGCGCCGGGCGACTGGCGCATCGGCACCGAGCACGAGAAATTCTGCTACTCCCTGGAAGACTTCCGGCCGCTGCCCTATGAGGGCGAGCGTGGCATCCGCGCCCTGTTGGAGGGGCTGCAGAGATTTGGCTGGGCGCCGGTCATGGAGGGCACGAATGTCATTGCCCTGGCCAAGAACGGCGCCAGCGTCTCGCTGGAGCCGGGCGGCCAGGTCGAACTTTCGGGCGCCCCCCTGAAGACCATCCACGAAACCTGCAGCGAGGTGCACACCCACCTCGACCAGATCCGCCAGGTCGCCGGACCGATGAACGTGGCGGCCATGGGCCTCGGCTTTCAGCCAAAGTGGAAGCGCGAGGACATCCCCTGGATGCCCAAGGGGCGCTACAAGATCATGCAGGAGTACATGCCCAAGCAAGGCAGCCTCGGCCTCGACATGATGCTTCGGACCTGTACCGTGCAGGTCAATCTCGACTTCGAATCGGAAGCCGACATGGTGAAGAAGTTCCGCGTCGGTCTGGCCCTGCAGCCGGTGGCGACCGCGCTCTTCGCCAACTCGCCTTTCACCGAGGGGCGGCCGAACGGCTTCATGAGCTATCGCAGCCACATCTGGACCGACACCGATCCCGATCGCTGCGGCGTTCTGCCTTTCGTCTTCGAGGACGGCATGGGTTTCGAGCGTTACGTCGACCATGTGCTCGATGTACCGATGTACTTCGTCTATCGCGACGGCAAGTACATTGACGCTTCCGGTCAATCGTTCCGCGACTTCCTTGACGGCCGTCTGCCGGCGCTGCCCGGCGAGAAGCCGAGGACCGGGGATTGGGCCGATCACCTTTCCACGCTGTTCCCGGAAGTGCGCCTGAAGAAGTTTCTGGAGATGCGCGGTGCCGACGGCGGGCCCTGGAAGTCGCTCTGCGCGCTGCCGGCGCTCTGGGTCGGCCTGCTCTACGACCGGACGGCGCTGGACGCCGCCTGGGACCTGGTGAAGGACTGGACCCTGGAAGAGCACGAATACCTGCGCGCCGAGGTGCCCAAACAGGCGCTGCGCACGCCATTTCGCGGGCGGCCCTTGAACGCGGTCGCCCAGCAGGCGGTGGCGATCGCTGCCCAGGGCCTCAAGGCGCGCAACTTCCTGGACGGGCAGGGGGATAACGAAAGCCACTTCCTCGCCCTGCTGAGCGACAGTGTGGCGCAGGAAAAGTGCCCGGCCGACTATCTGCTCGACGCGTTCCACGGCAACTGGCGCGAGTCCATCGATCCCGTCTTCACCGAGTGCGCTTACTGACCGAAGAGATGAGTTCGCTCTAGACGGAGATCAGGAACACCGTCTTGGGCAACAGGGTCTCGTAGTCGATGTCCTGCTGAGAGGGCATGTCGATCTGCGCGCTGAACAGCTGATAGCAGAGCAAGCGGGTGACGTTGTCCTGCTCCCCGTACGGCAGCATGATGCGCCAGGCTTTGCGGCTGTGCGGGGGGCTGCCGTGAGATTTACTCTGCAGTTCGAAGTCATCACGCGCATAGAGCCGCACGCCGGTCGTCCTCTATTCATGGACATGACGGTCTATAGCCTGG
>PJEL010004966.1_pt1 | contig 10799 bp, 9 predicted proteins | sample 1853271 | NCBI WGS metagenome assembly PJEL01 (sample SAMN08108733, study PRJNA415343) | Invertebrate metagenome, whole genome shotgun sequencing project. | host: Globobulimina | place: Sweden: Gullmar Fjord | collected 2015-08 | reverse complement strand
CGACCACATCATGTAACGACAGCAAACTGGCTTCCTTAAAAAACGCCCTGTTTGAAAAGAAATCGGAATGGGATGAAACGGTTAAAAACGCCATCTTTGATTGCAGGGCAATAATAGGAATGACAGAAGAGCAGGTGTTGCTGTCTTTGGGACAGCCGCTAAAGCGGACTAAAATCATAACCTCCTTGGGGGTTCAGGAAAAATGGTCATACAGAAAGCTTTCACATGACAGAAGCAGTTGTTTCTTAGGAATAGCAAAAATTCCCGATATCTGTTTCGGACGGATCATTGATCTTTGTACTTGCAACACACTCTCAGGGCTTATCGGAACATCAGGACGCAGCGGGTCCGGCAATACCTTTGTCGGTGTTTTGTTTAAACGGCAATTAACTTTCAGGGCAGACGTAAATAAAAGTAAATCTTAAAAGACTTACTTTTACTTGCTTAATCTTAATGATAAGAGAGCAAGGGCAGATGTACATACCATCATTAAAAATACTGGTGTTAAGGTATCGCTATGTATTAAAGAAGCTAAGAAGCCAATAATACCAGCTATTGTAAATTCTGTTACTCCAATAACAGAGTTTGCAACTCCTGCATCTTCTTTAAAATAATCTAAAGCTAATGCCATTGCATTTCCAAAAATAAACCCTAATGAACCTACATACAAAACCATTGAAGCAAAAATTGTATAAATAGATGCATCAAATGAGAATATAACTAAAGCAAGTCCCGCAATTAACTGCAAAATAATTCCAAATTTTAAAATATTTCTAGTATCAATTGTCTGAATAAGTTTCATACTAACTTTTGTAAGAAGTATCATCATTAAAACATTTGCACCAAAGAATAAAGGAAAATATTCTTTTAAAACCAAAAAATATTCCATATAAATAAAAGAACTTTTTTCAATAAATATAAACATCCCAGAAAAACCAAATGATACAGCTAATATATATCCCATTGCTTTTTTATGGGTTAATACTCTTTTATAAGCTTCTTTAATTTTAGTTTTACTCTTTACTCCCGTAAGTGGTAATTTAAAATAAATCAATACTAATACAATAAGTGAATACATTCCTAAAAATAAAAATATATAATTCCAAGTAAAAAAGCTAATCACAAGTGAGCCTAAAGCAGGAGCTATCATAGGAGCTATCATCATAATTGAAGCAATTGCAGAAAATATTTTAGCAGCTTCTTTTCCATGAAATAAATCTCGCACAATTGCAGCAGAGTTAACAGTAGCCATTGCACCAAAAAATGCTTGAGTAGCTCTAAATAAATACAAACTTTCTAATGAATTTGAAAAGAATAAAGAAAAACTAGAAATACAAAAACCTAATAATCCTAAAAGTGCAGTTTTTTTTCGCCCTAATCTATCTGATAATATTCCACCACTTAATTGACCAATTGCAAAAAATATTAAAAAAATACTTATAGTTAATTCAATTTTATTTATTTTTACACCTAAATCTTGAGCAATATCTGGCATTGAAGGTAAATATGCATCTACTGCAAGAGGTGTAACTGAAGATAAAACAGCTAGTAGTAAAATAAGTGTAATATGATTTTGTGCTGTTTTCAATATATTCCTTTTTTATTGAAATTTTATCTAAAAAATAAGGAATAAAAGTGCTAATAAAAGAAGAAGTTTTAAACTTCTTCTTTTATCTATCTATAAATTCTTTTTCATTTGCACTTTGTAAAATAATCTGTGCAATGTTATCCGTTTCATTTGCTATATCTTTCGTTTTATTTGATATAGCTGCATTTTCTTGAGTTTTTTTATCTAGCGAATTTACAGCATCATTAATCTGCTCAATTCCAGCTCTTTGTTCTTTACTTGCCGTTTCTACATTTGAAATCAATTCTATCGTTTGAGAAATACTATTGTTTAACTCAGAATATCCTGCAATCATTTTGGAAGCAATTTCCTTTCCATCTTTTGCTTTTGAAGTTGCAGCTTGAACAATACTCTTAATTTCATTTGCAGCTTCTGCACTTCTGGAAGCTAAGTTTCTAACTTCTTGTGCAACTACAGCAAAACCTTTTCCAGCTTCACCAGCAGTTGCAGCTTCTACTGCTGCATTTAAAGAAAGAATATTTGTTTGAAAAGCAATTTGATCAATTACAGAGATGGCTTCTGTTATAGTACTTACTTGTTCATCAATATCATTCATTGCACTTGTAGTTTGAGTTGCTAAATCTTTTCCTTCAGAAGCAGAAGAGTTTAATTTCTTTGCAAAACCTGCCATTCTTACTACATTCTCAGTATTGTTTATAATATTACTTGTGATCTCTTCTAATGCTGCTGCTGTTTCTTCTAAAGCAGCTGCTGATTCATTTGAGTTTCTATTTAAATTATTCACATTATCAAGTAGAACTTCACTACTTTTTGATAAAGATGTACCATTTGATTTATTTTCAACTAACATATCATTTATAATATCAGCAAGAGAGTTTAAACCTAAAGATGTTTTCCCCATTGCATTTTCAATTCTATGTGTAAAATCTAATCTTTGATATGAATCTAAAGCATTCTCAATTCGTTTTAAATCAACCGCAACATCTCTTGACATTACCTCAAGCATTTCATTTAACATATTTTTTAGTTCTTCAAGGTTTTCATTACTTGTATGTTTTTTAACTTCTTGTTTGATTTTTCCTTCTTTTACAAGAGAAACAACAGCTTTTACTTCATCAATTAAAGCAATATCTTCTTCCATTAATGCTTTTGTTTTTTTAATATTCTCATTCACAACCTGAGACATAATCCCAATTTCATCATTTGATGATGTTTTTAAAAATGTAACTTCTTTTTCTTCTTTATTTAAATATTTAAAAAATTCAATAAGTCCATTTTGGAATTGGTTTAAAGGATTGATTACCTCTTTTAAAATAACCCAATATACAATCAACATAATTAAAACTAAAAAGACTAATGAAATAAGTACAATTTGATTTCTAATACTATTTGGTGTTTTTAATACTTCTAACTCATCAACTTCTGAAATAATAGCCCAGTTTAAATCTTTTGCAATTTTAATTTGACTATATGCAGATAATACTTTATCCCCTTTATAATCAAGTATTAACTTAGTATCGGATTTACCTTTTAAGGCTTCTTTTGAAGCTTGTGTTTTTACATTTCCAGTTTTTGTTTTTGCAAAAGATGATTTTAAACTATGAGTTGAAGAAGATAAAAAACTATCACTTCTCATTAGGTAATCACTTCCAACTAAATAGTCTTCTTGAGTAGAACTATAACCTTTTCTAAACTGCATAACTTTATTTATTTGTTTAGCATTTAATTGAAAAACTAAAATGGCAGTTAAATCTCCATCTTCTAATACAGGAGCACCAATAAACATAGTTGGTAAGTTATTACTAGGAGAATAAGGTCTCATATCAGAAAATGTAACTTTTTGGTTTTCCATAGTTTTTAACCAAACCTCACCTAATCCACTATTTTTAAGTTCTCCTGTTTTTAAGTTAGCTCCATAATCAGATTTTTTATTTGCAGCATATACAACTTGTCCAGTTTCTACATTTATTAAATATATATTTGCATAACCATTTTCTTTCATATAATTAGCAAAAAAGACTTCATGTGGTTTTGTAATATCTTGAACTAAAGATTCATGTACAGGAAACTTGCCTTCTGCATTAATATTCATTTGCCCTTCGATACTATCCATATCATATGCTAATTCATTTACATCTTTTGTTTTTGCCAAAATATTTATACTAGCAATTTTTTGTGTAAAAAAGTTCTTTATTTGTTCTGATTTCATATCTCGAGAGGAAGTTAAAGAATCATAACTTTTTTTCATTAAGGCATCTTTAGATTTATTTACAGATATAAATCCAACAGCAAGAGCTAACAAGAATAGACTAAAAAGTATTGTTACTAATACTTTTACTTTTATATTAATATTTTTCAACATGTATACACCTCTGCAATTTTGTATAATTTACATTATATACATGAGATTTAGATGATATTTTCATACATTAGAATAAAAATAACATTTTGTAGACATAAAAAAAGGCTAAGTTCAAAAGAACTTAGCCTTTTAGCTAAAAGTTTAAAGTATCTAATTTCTTAGATAAACTCTACACCTTTTTCACCCTCTGCTATTTCACCAATCACATAACCATCAGTGTTTGCTAAAATTGCATCTACATTTCCAGGATTAACAACAAGAACCATACCAACACCCATATTGAATGTTCTGTACATTTCTTCTAATTCTACATGTTCAGCCATAAATTCAAAGATTGGTAATACTTTGATAGAATCTCTTTTTACTATAGCTTTTAAATGATCAGGTAAAACTCTAGGTAAGTTTTCTGTAATTCCACCACCAGTGATGTGTGCTAAAGCATTAATATTTTCTTTATTAGCTTTGAATTCTTTTACATAAATTCTAGTTGGTTCTAATAATACATCTTTTAAAGGTTTACCTTGGAAATCATCTTCTAAAGTCATACCTAATTTTTCTAATAATAACTTTCTTACTAATGAGAATCCATTTGAGTGAACACCAGAAGAAGGTAATGCAATTAAAGTATCACCAGCAGCAATTCTTTCAATTCTATTTAATTCATCTTTTTCTGCAATTCCAACACAAAAACCAGCTAAATCGAAGTCACCTTCTTTATACATTCCTGGCATTTCAGCAGTTTCACCACCAACTAAAGCACACTCAGATCTAATACAACCCTCAGCAATACCTTTAACAACATCAGTAGCTTCATCAACATTTAATTTTGCAGTTGCATAATAATCTAAGAAAAATAATGGTTCACCAAAGTTACATAATAAATCATTTGTACACATTGCAACTAAGTCAATTCCAACTGTATCAAATTGTTGAGCATCAATTGCTAATTTTAATTTAGTACCAACTCCATCTGTTCCTGATAAAATTACTGGTTTTTTATAACCTTCTGGTAGTTCAAATGCACCTGCAAATGATCCAATTCCACCTAATACACCTGGAATCATAGTTGATTTAACATGTGGTTTGATATTTTCTACAAACTGGTTTCCTGCATCAATATCTACACCTGCATCTTTGTAACTAACTGTTGCCATTATTCGCCTTTTTTTAATTCTATTTTCTAATCTCTGATTAATTTATAAATTTTTTGGTATTATATCAAAATGTTTATAAATATTAAGGACTATATATAATGAAAGATAACAACACATTTAATGAAATGATGGTACACATACCATTATGTACTCACAAAGAAGCTTTGAAGGTACTAATAATTGGAAGTTCTTGCGAAGATTTAAAAGCAGAAGCGGCTAAACATCCATACTCGAATGTTGAATATGGTGATGAATCAATTTTAACATCTAAAAATGAGAAAAATATTGACGTTATAATTTTAACTGATGTACAACTTGATGAATTACTTTTAGCAAATATCGAAAGAATTTTAAAAGAAGATGGCTTAATTACATTTGCAACAAAAGCCTTCTCAAGAGATGAAAAACAATTAAAAAGAGATTTACTTTTAGTAGGTACTAAATTCTGGATTGCAATGCCATTTAAATATGGACATGGAACTTCAATTTTAGCTTCTAAAAAATACCACCCAACTGCTGATTTAATACTACAAAGATCAGATTTTATTGATGATTTAAAGTATTATTCATCAGAAATTCATAATGCATCATTTGTTTTCCCAGCAGCTGAGCATAAATCTTTAACTGGAATTGCAAAAAGATAATTAACTTTATCTATTAAATTTAAATAAATCATTATTATTGTATATTACTGCATGATTAATGATTTATTTAAAAACGCAATAGCCTTAACAGGTGGAATTTCAACAGGAAAAAGTACTGTTTGTAACTTATTTAAACTACATGGTTTTCTAACAATTGATGCAGATGAAATTTCGCATAAATTATTAGATGAAAACTCAAACGAAATATCTAGTATGTTTGGTGAACAATATGTTGAAAACAACAAAGTTCTAAGAAAAAAACTAGGTACAATTATTTTCTCAAATGAAGAAAATAAACTCAAACTAGAAGCCCTATTACACCCTCTAATTAAAGAAGAGATAATTAAACAATCAAGAATATTTGAAAGTCAAAATAAACCTTATTTTGTCGATATCCCTTTATTTTTTGAAAAAATGAATTATCCAATATCAAAATCTTTAGTGATTTATACTCCAAAAGATATTCAAGTACAAAGATTGATGAAACGTGATAATATTGATGAAGAAGAAGCTTTATTAAAAATATCAAATCAAATGGACATTGAAGAAAAAAAGAAATTAGCAAATCTAGTAATAGATAATTCTAAAAATCTAAAAAACTTACAAAATGAAGTTGAACGAATAATGGGAGAAATTATATGACATATACGAAATACTCAGCTAGTGGAAATGACTTTGTAATTTTTCATACATTTCTTGAAAAAGATTATAGTCAAGATGCAAAAAAATTATGTAATAGAACAGAAGGAATTGGTGCAGATGGATTTGTAGCACTTGTTCCAACATCAGATGCAGACTTTAAATGGTTATTTTACAATAGTGATGGAAGTCATGCAGCAATGTGTGGAAATGCAACAAGAGCAGTGGCACATTATGCATATAATAATGGTTTAGCTGATTCAAAAATGAAATTTTTAACAGAAGCTGGTTTAATAGAATCAGAAGTAAATGGAAATATTGTTCAAACACAAATGACAAAACCTATTGTTATAAAAGAAGCTTTTGAACAAGATGGATTAACATGGTATTTAATTGATACAGGTGTTCCTCATTTAGTAAGTATTATTGATGACTTAGAAAAATATGATCATGATTTATGTTCAAAAATGAGATATGAACATAATGCAAATGTTAATCTAGCAAAAATTGAAGATGGAATTATAAAAGTTAGAACTTATGAAAGAGGTGTAGAAGGTGAAACATTAGCTTGCGGAACTGGAATGGTTGCATGTTTTTTAAGAGCAAATGACTTAGGGTTAGTAAAAGATACAACTTTTGTTTATCCAAAAAGTAACGAAGAATTAACAATATCAAAAACAAATGACAAGATTTATTTTAAAGGTGCTGTAAAAAAATCATTTGAAACAAGTATTAACTAATGATTATTAAAAGATATTTACTAACATTAATTTTATCATCATTTTTTTGTTTTAATTTATTTGCTAAAGGTTTACCAGGTGAATATTATGAAATTAAAAACACAAAAAAATCAAAAGATTACTTTTTTGAATATATTTATAAATTAGTAAAAAATGAAAATATTAAAATATTAAATGAAAAAGCATTTGTGAAAAATTTATTAAGCTCAAATATCTTACATATAAATACAAATTCTCCTTCATTTATAAAATTACTAAATATTAAGAAGAAATATAGAATAAAAAAAGTTTATGATTTAAATGAGTATATGAAAAAAATTGATGTTGTACCTCCTTCAATGGCATTAGCACAAGCAGCTGTTGAGAGCGGTTGGGGAAAAAGTAGATTCATAAAAGAAGCAAATAATATCTTTGGACATTGGACATATAATCCAAAAATTGGAATGATTCCAAAACAAAGAAATGAAGGTGCAAAACATTTCATTAGAATTTTTAAAACATTACAAGACTCAATTTCAGCATATATATTAAATTTAAATAGAAATAGAGCTTATAAACTATTTCAAGAAGAAAGATTTAAAGAAAGAAAAAATAATAAAAATCCAAGTGGTTTAGTCTTATCAAATACAATGATTAACTATTCAGGAATTGCTGAAGAATATCTAGTTATTCTAGAAAATATGATTGTAAAAAATAAACTAGAAATATATGATAATAGATTTTATAAAGAATTAAATACTAAAAAATAAAGGTTATAAAAAATGAAATTTCCAGCTCCATTAAAATCAGATTCAATTAAAATTATGCTTCTAGGAAGCGGTGAATTAGGGAAAGAAGTTGTAATTGAAGCTCAAAGATTAGGTATTGAAACAATTGCAGTTGATTCTTATAATAACGCACCTGCACAATTAATAGCTAATAGATCATATACAATTAATATGAAAAATGAAAATGAGATTTTAGATGTAATTAGAAGAGAAAATCCAACTTATATCTTACCAGAAGTTGAAGCTATAGATATTCAAGCATTATTTACAGCAGAAAAAGAAGGTTACCATGTAATTCCAAATGCTGATGCTGTTAATAAAACAATGCATAGAAAAAATATTAGAGAATTTGCAGCAGTAGAACTTGGACTTCCAACAAGTAAATATGAATTTGTTACAACATTTGAAGGATTAGAAAAAGCTGCTAATAATATAGGTTTCCCTTGTGTAATTAAGCCAGTAATGAGCTCATCAGGGCATGGACAAAGTATTGCAAGAAGTGCAAATGATTTAGCAAATTCTTGGGAGTTAGCAAAAGAAGCTAGAGGTGATGCTAGTGAATTAATTGTAGAAGAATTTATTACTTTTGATTATGAAATTACTATGTTAACTGTTAGAAATGGTAAAGATACTGTATTTTGTGAACCAATAGGTCATATTCAAGAAGACGGAGATTTTATTTTCTCATGGCAACCAATGAATATGAGTGAAATTGCTAAACAAAAATCTCAAGATGTAGCAAAAAAAATTACTGATGGCTTAGGTGGAAGAGGATTATTTGGAGTTGAATTATTTGTTAAAGGAGATGATGTTTATTTCTCAGAAGTGAGTCCTAGACCACACGATACGGGTATGGTTACAATGATCTCCCAATCACAAAGTGAGTTTGCATTACATGTAAGAGCAGTATTAGGATTACCAATTGAATATATTGATTATGGTGCTGGTGCAAGTGCTGCATATAAAGCAAGTGCTGATTCATTTAATCCAGTAGTTGATATTTATGACTCTTCATTTACAAAAGATTCAATTATTAGAGTATTTGGGAAACCACAAAGTCATGTAGGTAGAAGAATGGCTATAGCCTTGGCATTTGATAAAGATTCAAGTGATAAAGCCTTACAAAAAGCTAAAGAAATTATTGGTAACTTTACTGATAAATAAATAATAAGAAGCTATAAAATATAGCTTCTTACTGATTTTCTAACTTATATAATCATTACCTCTAAGTGAAATTAATTCAAAAAAGATAATATTTATGAAGATAAAAAGATTATAATAAACAATCATTCAAAATTGTTTGTAATTTTATTCATTTTCAAGCTTATTCTTATTCAAAATAACTTAAAATTATAAGATTAATAACTATACCTAATTTATATGAGTAAAATAATGAATAAAAATATATTTCGACCATTTTTTAATGAACAAACTGATGTACTAAATTTTATAAGATACAATACTATTGGAAAAAATAAAAAAGAATACTTTGACTATACAGCATCAGGTTTAGCATTTAGACAAATTGAAAATAGAATACACGATGTATTAGAAACATATGCAAATACACACTCTAAAGAATCATCAAATGCTGATATGACAAGTAACTATTACGAATTAGCAAGAAGAAACTTATTTAATAATTTAGAATTAACTGATGATTTTGCAATATTACCAAATGGAGCAGGAACAACTGCGGCCATTAAACATTTTCAAGAACTAATGGGACTATATATCCCTCCAGCAACAAAAAAAAGATATGAAATAACAATTGATAAATCCCTATTACCTTTAGTTATTGTTGGACCATACGAACACCATTCAAATGAAGTTTCTTTTAGAGAAGCATTATGCCAAATAGAGAGAATTAAACTTAACGATGAAGGATTAATTGACTTAAAGCATTTAAAAATAGTTTTAGAAGAAAATAAAGAAAGAGAAATATTTGCTTCATTTTGTACTGCATCAAATGTTACAGGAATTATTACCCCTTATGAAGAAATATCAAAAATCTTACGTCAATACAATGCTATTATCTGTTTTGATGCAGCTGCAAGTTCACCATATATAAATATCCCATGTCATTTATATGATGCATTATTTATGTCTCCACATAAACTATTAGGTGGTCCTGGATCTTGTGGATTACTGATAATTAGAAAATCATTAATAGATACAGATATTGCTCCCACTTTTGCAGGTGGAGGTACTGTTGAATATGTTAATAAAAGTAGCCAAATATATCAAAAAAATATTGAAATCAGAGAAGATGCTGGAACACCAGGAATACTTCAATTAATCAGAGCTAGTTTAGCATATCAGTTAAGAAATGAAATTGGTTTTAATTTTATAAAAGAACAAAAAGAAAAATTAAAAACTATTTTTCTAAATGAATTAAAAAAGATAGCAAAATGTGAAATTTATGGAAATCAAGAAGCACTAAATATTGGTATTATTTCTTTTAATATTAAAGGTATTAACCCTTATGATTTATGTTCAAAACTCTCAACTAAAAAGAATGTACAAACAAGAGCCGGATGCTCATGTGCTGGTCCTTATGGACACTATCTATTAGGTATTGATGAAATGGATATAGATAATAAACCAGGATGGATAAGAATTTCAATTCATTTTTCACAAAAAGAAGAAGATATTCATAATTTAATTAAAGTAATAAAAGCTTCAATTTAAAGAGTCTATCATTTTTAAAAGGTCAACAGAGATGTTGGCCTTTTTTTAAATAAAAATAAATTAATAAAAAAATATTATACTAATAAGTAAATCCTCATTTTAAATTCTAAAAGAATATAAATAGATACCTTAATACAAATAAATATTGATATTTTGATAATAAGACAATAAAGAATATGCGTTAAAAATTAGTAAAAGAGTAAAGAAATAATAA
>PJEL010004965.1_pt1 | contig 10799 bp, 11 predicted proteins | sample 1853271 | NCBI WGS metagenome assembly PJEL01 (sample SAMN08108733, study PRJNA415343) | Invertebrate metagenome, whole genome shotgun sequencing project. | host: Globobulimina | place: Sweden: Gullmar Fjord | collected 2015-08 | reverse complement strand
GTACTGGGTCCTGCAACTACCATTACATGGATTATTGTATTTCATATTAGTGATAATGATGGTGCTACTGTTACCGCCATCGTCATGATTATGAATAATTTTGGCACTTTTGTTCTTGCCAATGGATTGCTTGGGTTAGGGGTAATGAGGGTTCGCATTTTGGTAATGTTTGGGGTTTGTTACTTCTGCTGAAGAGCAGTCTGTCTCCTTCTGTTTGAAGTAGCCCTGCCATTGTTAGTTTGGGGTAGGATCACTAGGCCACTACTACATGCTTCAATGAAGTTTGAAGGATTTTTAGGTCCCAGGCTAAATAATTCACGTGCGAGTTATATATACTATGTGGCATGCATTTAAAGCTCCCCCTAAGCTGCTGAAGCTGTTTCTCGCTGTGTGTTTGTTGTCAAGATCCCACAAACTCGTGTAGGGCTAGTTTGTTGCACGGCTATTACATTCATTTTTATCAATATCAAAAGCAATCACCATTAGATACCTAGCTCACTAGCAGGCCTACCTGTCTCACAGACGCCAACTCGACGAATAGCGATAGCTTTGTCGAGGATACGGCTCCCCCCTGAGGTGAGAGAGGGCTCATGCAGCATTCTGTGCCAACTCACTGGATGAATACTCTTACAGGAACCAAAAACTCACCCACCCTGCGTGCTAAGGCAGCGAGGAAACTCATGCTTATGAGAAGTTCCACTGGGGAAATTTTGTGTATGTTCGTATGTTGCACTATACTGTTTACGTATTTCTTTCAAGAAATGCTACCTCTCACCCTGAGGCTCCTAATTCTACAGCCGCTAAGGGACCCGTTCTTCACACTGCAGTTATTGCTGGGACACAGGGAGCCAAGAAAACATCTGATTTGTTACCATTTTGCCATCCAGTGCAACTTGATCATTGCAAGGTGATGTGGGCGTATGTCTGCCATTTGGTTTTCGTCTAGCAGCTTCATAGTATGGCATCTGAACATTGCTTTTTTCAGGTTCGTGCAGAACTTGTGGGCACTGATGTGGTGGAAATATCTTGCAGAGCAAGTGGTACGAAACGGACTGGTGTCGAGATGGAGGCAAGTTGCCTTCCTCTGAAATGGTTGGGTGGGTGGAGGGGCCCGTTATCACTGTTAGATAATTTCGTTTTCTGCAGCTACTACGGTCGCAATCATTGGCTGCTGCATTCTCATAGAAGGCCGCTGATCAACAATCACTGTTTTTTTTCAGGTACTTGTAGGCGCCAGCATTGGAGCCCTGGCTGTGTACGACATGCTAAAGGGACTTAGCCACGACATTAGTATTGAAGACACGAGACTCATCTTTAAAAGTGGCGGAAAGAGATTCTATGACAGGCGCGAGGAGACAGAACAACACTGAGAATCTTAGATGCGGTCATGATATGTGACTGACTGGTGCCATATTATTCAATAAAGGCACTCAGAAAAAAAAGCCTTTGCGGGAGCTTAGAATCCTCTGTAGTAGTATTGTATTTGCGCTTACTTCCTCTGAATGATTCATTTATTTTTAAATAGCAAGTTGCTCTTCATTGTGGTGTTCACTACAAGTCAGGGCTGGACAAGCAAGCAAATTTCAACCTGACTGCTGCAAGTAGCGACATTGCATATCGCATGGCACATTAACTGAGTATAAGAGAAAGATGCCATCTGCGGAGCTGAGTGCGGCTAACGTTTTATGCCTTTCCTTTAAGTATACTTACACAACTTTTGTCTTCTGCATTCGCACTAGAAAGTACACCTCAAAGGGCGTAACAACGCTTGTGCTATTGCTCAAGTGAATGCACTCATCATTCACCACAACCTTCTGCATATCATTTCTTATATTCTACTCCATTTTGCTTGTTATGAGATCAGTGCTCTTGTGATTCAGAGGTACAGATGTGCGTGTGTCTAACGCCCGTTTTTTCTAAAAAAAATACTCTCAATGTCTGAACTAAACGGGTGTACTGGAGGAGAAGTTTGCTTGTTACATGGTAATTTGTGCTGTAGGGTCATAGGTATGGGATGAAGGATTTGTCACAAATACACAGTTTTTTCATTTATGTAAGCATCAGCGTTTTCTTGAAAAGTGTACAGTTCTTATTACGTAGGATGCACGGTGATTGACATTCGGTCCTCCAAACCTTCCCATTTCCTATATGTAATATCTTTAGGTGTTGTTGTATTTTTTTTTTCCTAAAGGTTGTAGCAAAATATAGCTATGTAGCACACGGAAAACGCGCATTCCTTAAGGGTGGCTGGATACGACACCATGCGTTGAAAAATGTATTACTCAAGAAATAAATGAGATGTCACTTGGTTGACACCAAAAAGTGTATGTTTACGTTGCACTTGGGATGTGATGGTTGTCTCACAAAGAAATAAACTCCGAAATCCTATACCAGTTTGTATTACACAGGTGGTTGGTTGATTTAGCGTTTTTGGTGTGGGCTGGTGGCATTGGCAGCAACCTTTTCACGCTTAAGATTCATTTGCAACATTGCTTGAGAACGAGCTGCAAGAATTTCTTGCTTTAAACGGAGTCGTTCTGCGACAATCTGGTTGCTTTCGGCAGTCTTTTGCATCATCTCTTGCTTACGGTATTCAGCTGCTTGTTCTATTCGTTGTACACGTTCCTCTTTTAACTGCCTCATCACATTCTGACGCTCGTGGTCAAGTTTTCTTTTCCTCTCACGCTCTGATTGAAGTTGCTTCATAAATCGTTCTTTTTCCTGGAGAACAGCTAATGCCTTTTCGCGTGCATCATGTTCCTTCACTCGAGTCTCCTGCAATATTCTGAGATGCTTTCTCTCCATTCTACGGCGTCTCTCAGCCTCTTGTTCTCTTGCCTTTTCCATCTTTTCCGCAATTTGGGCATGATGTTCTTCCTTCTTTTTGTCAGCATTGAAGTATTCAAGCCTTTTTCGCTTTTCCACTTCCTGAAAGAGGATGGATGGTGTGTGCCACACACGTAAATCAGCTCAGCAGTTTAGAATGACGATAAATCAACAGAGTGGTGGATTGTATATCGCTCATCTATCACTCTATCCCCCCAAACCCCATCCCAGAAAAAACGCACGATGCTTACTTCATTGTGTTCAACATTCATTTCAATACGTTTCTTCCTTTTCTCGCTCTTCGCAGCAATGACATCGAGTGCCGTTTTACGTTGTTTGGATACTCTTAGCTTTCGAAGTTCCTCCTTCTCTTTTCGCGCAGCCTCCTCAGCAAGAGCCTCACGGCGCTTCTGCTCGAAGAATAACTGTGTCTGCATTTTAAAACGCTTTGCATTTTCCATGGCTTCCTGTTCCCTGAGTCTTGCTTGTTCCTTGGCTTTTTTTTCATCTTTTTGTTTTGCTTGAGCTAACTGCAGAGATTTCTCGTGCTCTTCACGTAGAAAGATTTGTTGGTGCTCTGTTTCCATCTCGATTTCAGCTTTCTTCCTTATTTCCCTCATACGTCGTTCCTCAGCAATTTGACGCTGGCGTCTCTTCTTTTCTCTTTCTAATTTTGCCACAGCTATGGCTTCTTTCTCCTCGCGGGCTCGGATCTTCTCTTCCATTTCTTTCTTCTTCATCTCCCAAGCTAACTGTTGCTCGGCTTCTTTCAATCGTTGCTTCTTCATGGTCTCAAGTTTCCGCTTTTCGTTTTCAAGCACTGAAAGCGTGGTATTCTCTTTTCCATTTTGCAAACGTTGTTGCTGAGTCCTCAGTAGGCCGCCCTTGTTTTTCCCCTGCTGCAACATTGCAGCATTTGCTTGAGTTGTCTTTACTCCTTCTTCCTCCTCTAACCGCGCCTTTTCATTGCAACAGATCTTCATTAACTGATACCTCCTTCGGTTGTACATGTCATATTTTAATTTTTGGATAGAAGTATCTATATCTGGCTCCCAAAAGCATCCCAAATTACGTTTGCGCAGAAGGACTGGATTTACACCATTTATTGCACATGCTTTAGCACTTCTCGGTGTCAAGATCATCTCATCAGAAGAAGAAAAGTCATTAATATCTTGAGGTGTAGTTACAGTGCTTGTGCTCTGGAAGACGTCATCAATTGTCAGAGCAGGCTGGTTTTCCATTATTGTCCTACCATGACAACGGCGTCCTTCAGAGCGGTTTGGCGATAAGCTATGAGAGCTGCTTTTGTGGGCATTATGTGGGCCTAATTGGTCATGTCTCTCCAACAGATTGTCACCGCCGCCTTCTTCAGGCTGCTCACTCGCGAATAGCTCAAGGTTATGATGTACATCACTATCTATACCTTCTATATCACTATAGCTTGCACTACGACGAATGGCTGCTTCATCTGTAGGTTCTTGAGATAACTCCAGAAATGGAAGTGATGGCTCGAGTAAACCCCCTTCGTCATCAGCGGTGATACCACCTGCTTTTTCAATCACCGCGTTTGGCAAAGTACAATTTATTTCTTCTTCTTCTTCTGTTTTATTCAAAATACCACCACTACTTTCGGTGGCAGAAGGTTGAAAATACTCTTCTTTAGGTGCAGCACCTAGATTTACAGCGTATGCACGATCATCTTTGAGACCTGGACTGATTAACATTGTTTGGTACGATATTGCCTCATTATTTCCATTCATGAAATCGTCCTTTTTTGATACTTTATCGCTACTGTCGCCTTCTAACATTGACTCATCACTGTCATCACTACTGCTGCAATTTACTGGAGAATTTAAATTGATCTCCACGACACTCTGTGTTGGTGGTAGAATATCGTCTCCCTCGGACAGAGGATGATTCTCCTCCAACAGTATTATATCTTTTCTGTCAGCCTCAGTAGAAGATAGTGCAGTATTATTGGCTTCAGCTTCATTTAGTCTCATTGTTGATTCGTTTTCAAAAACACGTGTACTGCTACGGCCGTTCATATCATGGTTGGAGTTTGTAAGACTCGGGTTAGAAAGATCAACAATACTTCTCAGAGTCTCGTCATCCTTTTCAGGCTCAGGATAAGTAGTAGTATTGATAGTAGTATCATTCGTCTCCGAAGGCTCCCCTTTCCTTAATGCTATGTGTTCTTCTGCCTCCTGCGGAACACTACTTGTCAGTAACTTATCAACGTTTACAACAGCTTGTTCATCATTCAAAGTTTTTCCATATTTCGTGGTGGTGGCATGTAGTGCCACCATTTCTTCTTCTACAGAATCTTTCTTTGTGGTCGCGCTGTCAGAAGGTGGTATGTCACACGTAGTAGGTATATGTCTACCACCGTTTTCCAGAGAATCCGAGTCCGCACCATTTTCCTGCCCAAAATGGTTACCAATATTCAATACCTTGCCTCCATCAGTTGTAGAGGTACGCGATAAAGCACTGTACTGTATTGACTGACAAGACTTAATATCCTTGAAAGACACAACCTGGGCTTGCTGCAACATGTCTTTCCTTTCCAATATTTTATGCTGAGCAAGCGACGGAGGTGAAGATGAGGATACCGTCTCATTCTCATTGCAGTTGAAGGCGGAGTTGAGCTTCACCGGACCAGATGAGGCCATGCTTATCAATGTGACACTCTCTTGACGTCCGGACAATGAAGACATCATTTCTTTAACTGTACCCTCTTCTTCATCAATACGTTTCCCCTCTGTGGCAGCACGATCATCGAATTCTGCTTTATCCCCAGAAAGGGGCTGCAAGGCTTGCATCTGCAAATTTTCACCATCTGATAATTTTTCATCAAGTTCAGCATGAGCTGTTGACTGCATCTCCTCCTCTTTGCTAGGGCTATTATTGCCGATTGAATCTCCTGCAATACCGTCCTTCGTTAGGGAAGTACCGTCCAAACCACGTCCGGGATCCTCAATCTGGGGTTTGCTGAGTGGGAACAAACCTATCTCCTTGTCCATTGAAGTTTGCACACCATGGCAACTGCTTCTCGCGGGTTTGTTAATGCATTCATTTCCAACATCCCCAGAGCTTATAGCTCCACCCTATTGCGGTGGCATTGTAATTGTGTTGGAGATATATCGAAAAAGGAAAGGGCTTTAAAAAACCCGTAACCGTATTGACCACTGCAGGCCAGGGGGCGCTTTTTGGAGTCTTTCATAGCTATTACCGAATGATGTTTCTTGCTAGCATTCGAAATGGGCCGGGCCATACTCAACGGGCCACAACAAAAGCAAAAACACGAATACGGAAGAAAAAAAACGCTCCAATGGACGTGAGTCTGATGTTAACGCAGATAACATAGGGTCGTATTAAAAAGAAGCTAATGCAATTATAGCAGCTTAATTTCGATTTCATGGCACTCTAAATGCTACTAGATTGATCTGTCAAGTATTGAAAACAAGACAATAACTGTAGTCTTAGTAGCCATTCGGCAAGGCAAAATGAATACAGAAAACTTGGCAAAACATATACAGATCACCAAATACTAATGATCTATACCGCACAATGGCACATATAGCACAGTCATCATCAGTTACGCCAATGGATTGTTGTAGGGAGAAGATTGGGTACTAAAAGCTCAGGCAGCCGCCTTACATTACGAAAGGCAAGCCTTAAGCATTCCCTCATCTTCTGATATATTAACAAGGGTTGAGGGAGAAACGAGGAGTGTTGTTTAATGGTCGTTATCCTAACGATGAATTCATCATAGCCATGAGCTCAGCATCACCACGAACTTCATCCAGATCCACTTTCTGTTCCATGTCGTCCCTTCGTTTCCTGTCTGCTTCGCGCTTGGCAGCAATAGTTGCAGCCTCTTCTTCCTTTTTCTTCTTCTCTGCTTCCCGTTTGCTTTCAGCCTCTCTTTCACGTTCTCTGCGGGCCTTCTCAGCCTCCAATGCCAGCACTTCAGCCCTCTTTGCCTCCCTCATACGCTGTTTGGCTACCAATTCTGCCTCCTGGGTCTTGCGCTGCAGCTCACGCTTCTCTTTGTCCAGTTTCTCTCGTCGAGCACTTTCCCATCCATCAGCTGGCTCAGCGGAGCTGGCTTTCCTCTCTCCACCATTTTCTTCATTTTCACCCAATGGAGTTTCTTTTGCATCACTCCAGGCATCCACATTCATGACATCCAGTTTGGCGGCCCGGGCGTCGTCTCCAGCAGGTTCAGTAATAACATACAGGGTTGATTCTCTCCCGATTGCAGATGCAGAACCATCACCACCTGGTGTTAGTGAGGGCGTTTCCACAAGCTCATTGTTTGACAAGCTTCTTTCGTGGTTTGGAGTGGACGGCTTGGGAACCAGCTCCTCATCATCGGAGGAGCTACTATCCTCTTTAGTGGGCGTTTGATCCTCCCCCTTATCCTCATCCTTATGCGAGAGGGGGGGAAGGGGCTTTTCACCTCCTCCACCATTAACATTCTGCATCTCTACTGCTTTCTCTTCATTTTCCTCCGCCTTCTCAGGCCCCTTTTCTTGCATTTCTAGCACCTGCTCCTCTTCTCTCTTGTCCTCACTCTTCTCGTCCTTCGGTACCGCATCCCCACTCCTCTGTTCACTGGCTTTCCTTGCTTCTCGCCAATCTTCCAGCAGTGTTTGCAACTGACGCTGAGATACTGCTTGAAGCTTATCTACTTCTATCTCAATCACTTCATTCTTTACAATGCGCTCATCAGCTAGAATACAAGAGGTGATGAATTGCCAAGCAACCCAAGAATAAGCTTTGTCGATTTGACATCCACCAGCCTATGGGCAGAGAGAGTACACATCATGTGTAGTATAGTTAGGTTAGTAAAACCCCACAGAGAGGGAAGGTGGAAATGAAAACTATACGACATCAGCAAGCAAGACGACCTTAAAAAGTTCTGCCACACTCGACGTCAGGCCTTCCTTCTCCGTTTCTGACAGGGGCCTGGCCTTGACAGAAGAAGCTTCTAATAGCCCCCCCTCGATATTCTGCTCACCAAGGTGCTGTTTGGTAAGTGGGTGGGTTCTTGTACATTTATTACTACTTTCACTTATTTGGTGCTGAATCTGAACAACGTTGTCCTCAATATACTTCTGGATGGTCAAAGACAATGCATGGAAATCGGATTCAACTCTGTGGAACTTGAGTGCATTGCCTATCATGAGTCGCAAATCTGCAAAAAAGTCATCCTGCGTGGAATGTTAGCCCATAGCAGTCACACCCCATTCCTTCTATTTTCTTAATAACATCATAATAATTTCTCCTGCTTACTGGTTTGGCGTATCCACCGCTGTCAAGCTTTTTGGAGATCTCTCCCATGTCGATTGGATGTTCGACAACTCTTAAATATGCTTCATAGTCCGCAGGAGATAGCTGGCTTTTGACAGGGATAAGGAAGGATCTAGCATGCTGCTTCTTACGAAACTTGTTGACGAAGTCCTTCATAACTTTGTGACCGTGGGTGGGGAGCTTACGTTGTAACTGTAATGACACCATTTAAGGGGGTGGTCAGTTCTCACCCCTACAACATCAAAATAAATGGTATTCACAATGCAAACTACAAAACAGTGGTCTGCAGAAGGGAAAGTGTTTGTTGCACACACCTCGGTGAATGTTCTCTTTAGTGGTGGAATATTTTCTGATTTGAGGTCGAAAGATGCTGGCCTCTTCACTCCTTTCGTATGTGATGAAGTTTTACTCCAACTGCTGACTGAAGTTGAAGAATTGAGGGCTTTGCCACCAGTGGTGCAGCCTGCAGCTGGTCTTTCTAATCGTACTGCTGCAGATTTCTTGTCCTCCTCGCCAGGATCATCTTTTTGGATGCGGAACATCTCCACTCGTCCAGTGCCTGACATAGTTCCAGTCACCGTGAACCTACCAAACTCATTTGTGAACTGGCCATTAATATTTTTTCCTCCACTTCTATTCTTTTCAAAACTAAGGTAACCCTTGTCTTCAATCCTTCGGGGTCCGAGGGAGTCCTGGTAGTCAAACCACCCGATAAATGCCCCTCCCCGTGGTGAATCCACTTCATTCTCTAGTTTCTCCACCCCTGTAACCTCGAACTTGCTCTTGGCGTCATGCGGGCCTGTGTGTGCCTTCTGACTCATGGCCCACAACCCAGAAACGACCTGCTTATTTCCAACTCTCTTCCAGAGCCCCTTCATGCACGGAGGATTACCCATGGGGATGTCTACGACATCAGGGAGTGGCATTTTTATGAGAGTACTGTCGTCGCGCCCTAGTATCTCAGGCCCCTTTCTCCCCCCTTCACAAGTAAACCAACGATCAAGGAAAGTAATGGGTTACCATTCATCAAAATGCACTCCTCATCCTACTAATACTACTGCTACTCTCTTCCATTCTGGGGTGGTTAGTACCTTTTCCTACTCCAGCCACAACATAACTCAACACATATAAGCCGAAGTACTGCATCAAGGGTGGGATGGCCCTGACAAAAACCACTTTTCAACTCAATAAACTCAAAAAGCACAAAATCACCACTATGTATATATGGTTAAAACCTCCTACAGCGTTAACAGAACTGTGATAGACGACAGAAATCGCTCCATGAGGTCATTACACGTGTGGTGACAGAGCTTCGCAACGATAAGGTCATTTTAAACCCGAATTTTACCTTTCACCAGTTCAAACTACACCGAATCCAGTTTATCTCATTGAAGTTCTCCCACTTATTCCAATTACGTGCTTTCGGGCACCGCCCTCTCCCTCTCTATGTTAGGCGAGAGAACGGAGGTGTTTAAAAGAAGTGTGTCGGTTTTGGGATTCTAAAACCGACAAAATATGAATATCGGTTTTGGGATTCCAAAATCGATAAATAAGAACAGGAATATGTGTGGGGTTTGTTGCGGTTTTCGCATCTTGGACGCAAATACGAGACTCTTCCCACCGCCAACCATAGACCAGGCACGTGTCGCGGCCTGTGATACTCTGACATTTGCCAGGCCGTCCTTTGGGTGCAAGTTACAGTGTAGCACACAAAAAAAATCAACGTAAGCAGCGGTAGCGAAAGCGCTCTGGTCCTTAACCTGTGCCCTGTGGAACATAGGGAGTTGACCAGGGCAACCAGGGGTACATAGTGGGTCATACCCCTTTGCACTTGCCATCGTTTCTGTGTGCTGTTCATTCGCAACGCCCATGGGCTCTATCCAGTACCACGGTGCCACTGTCTTGAACCTTAGATGTCTATTGTGTTGACCCTGTATCGAGCGCGTGCATACGCCTAGGTGGAGGTCCGCTCTATCGTCATTCCCTTCCGTGAACTCAAATAGGCGGCGCAAGGACTTCACGTAGTTCCTTATAAACGAGTCACTGTTTAAAGCAATCTGTGTTGCCAATATTATTGCGTCAGCCTCGTCTCCCTCAACCCCCATACCAGTATCCTGTGCGTGCGCACCACGGGCACTGGTGTAGGTCGTAGGATACAGCTTCCCTCATGTTCGACCAGGGGGTCGCTAACCGCTACGAGTCCGGCAGTTGTAAGTAGAATTGAGTCCACGAGTCGCCGGTATGAAGTTAGGCGGCCATAGGGTTGAGGGACCTATCTCGACAGGAGGTATCTCACTTGCAAACCTGACACCGTCCATGTCCATAAGTGGCATTGTGGCAAACACTGAGTGGCACCCTGCGATTCTTGCTCGCGATCTCTTCAGCCCCTCCGCAGCCAGTGACCACTGTCGCTTCACTTGTAGAGTATTACACCACACCGGACGGCCTCTCCCACGCCTTGTAGCTCCGCTGCTGCTTCCATAGTTGCCCTCCACTTGTGCCAATTTCCGTTCCAAGGCGCAAGTTTGCCCACCATTGCTTCGTTCATTATACTTAAAACCATCCTCAGTTTCCATATTGCGGTTATCGTTTCTGGATCGATTGACACGAGACTCTTCCCCAACCGCCAGCCACTACCCGAATGATAGACGCGG
>PJEL010004964.1_pt1 | contig 10799 bp, 13 predicted proteins | sample 1853271 | NCBI WGS metagenome assembly PJEL01 (sample SAMN08108733, study PRJNA415343) | Invertebrate metagenome, whole genome shotgun sequencing project. | host: Globobulimina | place: Sweden: Gullmar Fjord | collected 2015-08 | reverse complement strand
CCCGTGAATCGTGTTTGCGGTTGTGGTGGAGGAACTCTCGGAGCTGCTGCGTGCGGGAAGTGATCGATAATTTACCGGAGGATTTCCGGCTGGCAGTTGTATTACACGACCTCGAGGGGCAGACCGCAGCGCAGGTTGCAGAAATTGTCGGATGCTCGATCGCCACCGCCAAGATTCGCATCCATCGCGGCCGCCGCCGTCTCCAACAGGCTTTCAACGACGAGTGCAGCTTTTATCGGGACGAGGACAACGTTTTTCGTTGTGATCGCAAACGCGAAGACTAACCCGCATATCTCACCAGCTTTCTGCTGCGACCGAGAATCTGCCGCAAGCTGTGGCGTTTGCTCACATCGGGCTGCTCAACGTACCGCAAGTACGACTGCGCGGTCCTCAGGTCGCAAACACCACATCTCACAACATATTCTCGGTCTCACGACGAAACCTGGTGAGATATCCGGGCTAAGACTCACAGCGCATTCATCGAATCCAGTGCGAAAAGCGCGTGCGGAGACTCGGTGCCTACGCCTGGCGCTCCGGGAAGGTCGTGGGCGACACATCCTGAAGCTCGAGCCACACTCTTCCAGGCAAGCTGAATCGCGGTTGGATACTCATCAAACCTTCGGTTTCCATGCCTCTGATCACTCGGCACCCGGTCGACTCGACGGCATCGCGAACCGTATCCACCGCGGCTTCGCAACCCATGACGACCAGTGCATCGTAGTTCTTCGCGAGCTCTCGGAGCTGCTCGCGCCGCCTAGAGGTCCACATACAGAGAACAAACTGGTGTACAAGATGGCTTTTGAAGACGTCGGTTCTGATCCCCCGGGATTCGAGCTTCGATTTCGCCTTCTTGATGAGCTTCTCGTAGGCGTCCGTCTTCAGCGATCTGCGCGGGAAGTCGATGTAGGGCTCACCGCTTCTCACTGCCATGCTCGCGGCGGGACAAAAGCGGCACGGTACAAGCAGCACAGACTCGCAACCGTTGACTTCCGGAACGATGTCTTTTTCATCACAATAGAATGGCATGGGTGATCTCCTTTTCGCTGGTCATTCGAGCGGTTTTTCTTCGCTCACTCTGTAGACGGCACTGGTCGGACGATGGATACACCAGGGCTGCGAGTCCTATCGATACCAGAATCTCAGGAGTCATCGTTGGTCCCCCTTTAGAATTTTTGCGAATAGAGAGGAGATCGGGGATGTCAGAGACGATATCCCTTGCGTTTTCCCTGTGTTTTGTATTAAGCTGAACGCGTTCATTGAATGAACATGCTCAGACTCTTTATGAGAGGACCGAAATGAAGAAGCCACCGAGGTCTCCGACCGGCACACGACGCGAGCAGCAAAAAGCAGAGACACGGGCCTTGATCTTGGATGCAGCGCGTACTCTTTTTGAAGAGCGTGGCTTCGAAGGCGCGACAATGCGCGTATTGGCGGCCAAGGCCGGAGTCGGTCTCGGTACGATCTTCAGCCATTTCCCGGACAAGGCGGCGCTACTGATGGCGGCCTTGCTCGACGATCTGGCACAGACTGACCAACACATCGTCGAGACACTCCCAAAGGAAGCAACGATCAAGGACCAGATCATGCACGTGGCTGCCGCCGGGATCGGCTACTGGTGCCAAAGGCCAGAACTATCGGCAACTCTCTTGCGTGAGATGTGGTTCGTCACCGGCCCATGGGCGCAGAAGCGACGTGAGGAGACCGTTCGGTTCATCGAATTCGTGTATCAACTGCTTGAGGGCGCCCGACAGCGCGGTGAGCTTCGCTCTGGTGTAGATCTCAGGCACACCGCAGAGGCGATGTACTCCTTCTATTTGGGCAGTTTGATACGCGCCGTCGGCGATAACCGGCTCGACGCTGATGCTTTGCTCCGAGACATCGAAGTTTTCGTCGATCAGCTGACTACGGGGATTGGCGATTCGACAAACTCAGGGTCAGTCAAACCGTGACGACGACCCAGCTTTGACAGCAGGGAGGTTGACAATGCTCGAATTGGCACTTTGCGGCAATCGCCGCTACTGGCTGTGGATCCTTTTCCTCATCGTCCTGACGGGCGGCGCTGTGTTGATGTTCATCCTTCAAAACACCCAGGGTCTGTGCGTCACCGCCATGAGCCGAGGAATGCCGTGGGGATTCTACATCGCCCAGCTTACCTTTCTCGTCGGTGTCGCGGCGTCAGCGGTGGTCGTTGTCCTGCCCTACTATCTTCACGATGTGCGGGAGTTCGGCAAGTTGACCATCTTCGGAGAGTTCCTCGCCATCCCAGCGGTCATTCTTGCCACCCTCTTCGTATTCGTAGACATCGGCCAACCCTGGCGGCTGGCCAACCTCTTTCTCCATCCCTCTCCGAGGTCACCCATGTTCTGGGACACCATTGCCCTCGGCGGCTACCTCGTACTCAACGTCGTCATCGGTTGGCAGACGCTGCAGGCCGAGCGCAGCAATCGCCCACCACCCCATTGGCTCAAGCCCCTGATCTACCTTGCCATCCCGTGGGCCATCAGCATCCACACTGTTACCGCTTTTCTGTATTGCGGCCTCGCTGCGAGACCGTTCTGGCTGAGCGCCGTGCTGACGCCCCGTTTTCTCGCCTCGGCGTTCGCAGCTGGCCCCGCCCTGCTCATCCTCATCAGCTTGTTGGTGCGCCGATTGACTGGCTTTGACCTCGGCGACCGGGCACTGACCAAACTTGCGAAGATCATGGCTTACGCGATGGTGGCCAACGTTTTCCTGGCCCTGCTTGAGCTGTTCACTGCCTTTTACAGTGGTTCCCCTGAACACATCGCTCCGTGGTTATTTCTCTACGGGCCGATCGATGGTTCAGTCGCCCCGGTGGTTCCTTTTATGTGGTTGTCGGCCGTGCTTGCCCTTGTCTCAATCATCCTGGTGCTTCACCGCCGAACCTATGAGAGCACTCACCGCTTGATTTTGCCGGCGGCAATGATCTTTGGCTCCGTCTGGATCGACAAAGGCGCCGGCATGATGACTGGCGGCCTCAATCCCTCGGTCCTGGGTCGAAACACACACTATTTCCCCTCATGGGTGGAGATCGTCATGGGTATTGGTCTTTATGCATTCGGTGCTCTCATCTTGACCGTGCTCTACAAGATCGCCATAACCGTCAAGAGTGAGGCCGGAGTTGCTAAAGAGGTCCACTAAGCAGCTGGTGAGCCGCTCCTGCAGTGGCGGAAGGGTGGCCGGGTGTATCCCTCGGTGAGCCCCCTCCGTCTCCAGAGTAGGGGCAGCTGTCGTTTCGAGCCCCGAGGAGGTAGCGGGAATGAGCAGGAAGGACAATCGTACAGAAGGGTTGATCGCAACACTACGGGAGTGGGCGCATGGCCGGAGGTACCGCGTCGCCTGGGGACCTGCGGAAATCGTCGTGCAGGCACAACAGGAGATTTGTGATCGCCACGGCTCTCGGTAGCTGGACCAGGCCCTGTACGACGGCGAGCTTGCTGCGGTCGCCGAGACAGAGCAACCAGCTGCCGCAGTGTCGGTGGTTGTAGTGGCGATGCCTCGACCCGCCCACAGAGTCGCCTTCGAGCTGGCAAACGGGCGTTTCGAAGCCTTGCTCCCTCCTACATACGTGCGTTACCGCCCGACTTTTGAAGAAGTTCGCCAGGACCTGGCACGCAACGGATTGCCGGGAAGCCGGATTGAGCACCTGACCGGTCCGCTCAAGGCGACGGCGGCCAGTCTAGGCTTGGTACGTTACGGATGGAACAATCTGACATACAGTCCCGGCTTCGGAAGTTATCAGCAGCTCTGCGGCTATGTCACCGACGTCGAGCTGCCGGTAGGCAACGGTAGCAGGCCGCGTGAACCGTCGCTCTTGTCCGAGTGTGAAGGGTGTGATCGCTGCCGGGCGGCCTGTCCGACTCATGCCATTGAAGATAGCCAGGTGCTCATCCATGCCGAGCGCTGCCTGACCTTTGCCAATGAAAATCCCGGTCCCTGGCCTGATTGGGTGCCGCCCAGGGCGCACAGCTGCCTACTCGGCTGTCTTGCCTGCCAGCGCGTTTGCCCAGCCAACCCCAAACTTCCGGTCATCGATTCCGGGTTGACATTTTCCAGAGAGGAGAGCGATGCACTGCTTAACGACAGGCGAGCCAAGCCGTCGGAGGAGAACGGCATCAGGAACAAGCTGGCCTGGATCGGCCAACCTCATGCCGAAGCGATTGTCGGTCGCAACCTGCGTGCCTTGGTCGAAAAACGTTTGAACCGGACGAATACGAATCCGATTTGAGAAGCTGTCCCTTCTATTTATTCCATCCGACGCGATTTCTGGATGTTAGGGATTGATCTTCCGAGCGATTAGAGCCGATCGAGGAACAGAATCGGTTTTTGTCAGCCTGACTTGTGAGGAGTTTTCGCGAATGGCCAGCGCATGGGCACAGGCCCAATCAGAGGTCGCGCATGTTTCCGGCAAAATGGTGAGATCGTTTTGTTTTTGGCGGTGAATTCAGGCCGCGCGCCTTGAATAGGGGTGATGAAGCCCGCCAACCATCGGAATCTCGACGATTTCTCCCTGCTCTGGCTCCTCCTGAAAATTCAGATCGCGCACAGTCGGATTTGCGGCCTTTTTGCGGCCCTGACTGGCCGAATCTCCCCACAACTGAGAAAAGCTCGCAGAAATAAGGCGCGCTCGCCAACGTGGAGAATGTCTCAAAAACCAGATCTTACGGCAATTTGAGTCGCCTCGCCAGGCCTCAGAGAAACAACGATCTGAGCCCCGATTCCGAATGGCATTCAAGAGGTCGACGGTTCGATCCCGTTCGCGTCCACCAAACCAACAAACATGAACCGCCGTCTCGGCGGTTCTTTTTTTCCGCATCAAGCACCGCCAAAGTGTCGATTGACGTCTGCGACCTGCTACGCCCCAACACAGAGGGCGATCGTCGCGCTGATGCCGGGCGCCGTAGCCGGGTCCTTCAACTGCAAACAGCGGCTGACGATGGGATTCAGGGCCACGATCATGTCCTCCTACGAAAATTGCGAACATTCTGTACTTTCCAGAGTAAGCCAGGATGCGAGCGGATCACATCTTGAAGAACCGTGTCGCCGGTCAAGAGTTCGGGTTTCACCACGCCGGCATCGTTCAGTTCGGTGAGAAACTCCAATTCATCAGCTCGTAGTGGCAGGAGGTATGCAACCAGGTCACGGCAGCCTGCCACCAGCTGTTCCGTCCACTTTTTTACCAAGCGTGGTTCCGGGGCCAATCCCGCGCGTAACATTGGCACGAGCTGCCGGCTGACATCGGCCGGGTCCGCCTTGAGGTCATCGATCATAACCTGCCGCCAGTCGCGGCGGTTGATACCCCCATACACGACGAAAGCCAGCCGCAGCTTTTCCCAGTCAAGCTCCTCCTCCTGTAAGAGGTTCCGAACGTCGAAGAGATCGCGGCACGCAGATCGACTGAACAGTGCGGCGAGCTTTCCGGCTGTAAGTTCGTATTTGCCCAGGACCGGAATTTCGCGTGCGATGAATGAGCCGAGCGGTCTGGAATCTCGCAGCTCAATCGGCCATAGCGGGGTTCGTAACATGAAATTCAAATCGAGTTCAAGGTTGCCCTGTCGTTCGTTTACGCCGGTGTAACGCAGGCGCCACTTTCCACCGGCATGCTCCGTCGGCGCTCGCCGGACAGCCAGGTCGAGCCGGCCACACACAGCATGGATGGCTTGCTCCACTTTTGGGCGTTCGGCTTTCATCGTTTCCCTATCGGCTGCTCCGATATAATTCACGTCGATATCGACCGATAACCGCGGGACGTCGAAAATAAAGAGGTTGAGCGCGGTGCCGCCTTTGAGAACGATCCTTCTCTTCAAAAAAGGGTGGCGGCTGAGCGATTCGAGTAGTTCGAGTAATCGTGCCACCTTCTCCAGAGGCTCGAGCTGGAACCCAGTTTGCGCTGCTTGCCTGGCGAGCTCTTTTCGCGACAACATCATTGTTCGGCTCCCCAACTCCGCTCAATCACAGTTTCGGGCACGATCAGATTCCAATGAGGCACCAAACGCCCTTGCTCCCGGCGCGGGTCAAAGTAGCGGGGCTGCCGGGGTGACTCGACCCGCAACCGCTTGAGCGAAGCCTTCTCGACCATCAGTTCCTCGCTGTGTTGTTCGAGGAAAAACCCGACGCGTGCAATCGTGAGTGCCGAACCCAGCGCGAGGGCATAGGCTGTAACTGCATCAATGTCGAAAAACTCGACCATTTCGAGCGAGCGCCAAAGCTCTTCCCAGCCACCTCCCTTGTCAGGCGAATCCAAGACATCGACGAGCGTTCGTTCCAAGGTTGTCACACGCACATGGCCGCCGTTGTGAGGAACCATGACAATTCCTCCTCCAAACTCAGGAAGGGTGCGAACCCGTACCGGCGCCAGGACCGGCCAAAATTCCAGATCGCGGAAGACAAACCGGCGAGCGCGCTTCGCCGTCAGGTAGTGGTATCGGCGCCATACCGAATATGCCCTGCCATGGAACTGGAGAGCGGCGTGATAGGCCACAACGGCATCCTGCGTGAGATGAGACGCCACCAAAAAAGGATCAACGGCAAAGGTCAGAGGATCTGTTCCGCGCGGCACAGTCGCATACAAACCCCTGCGAATCCGCAGTAACCGGCCACTCGCAACGTGCTTCGTCAACAAGTTGTTGCTTGTGGCGCTACTGCGACCACCGTGCGTATGTGACGCCACAAAATCCTCGTGCCGGAAAACGGGGTGTGATTCGAAATACTCTGTTGCGCGCAATACTTACTCCTTCGCGCAGATATCATCACTTATAGTAGTGATTCATGCACATTACGGCAAGTATCTATCGCGCAGGATGAGCGTTCTTGACCCGTTCAATGCGTCCCTGCCTCCGCCGCCTCCCCTGAAGAGCACCGGCCAGCTCCTCACGCGTAAACAGGCTGTGGTAGACCAAGACGGTGTCAGGCTTCATTGGTGTTCTGCTCCGAGACCTGTAAATTCTCACAGGTTTTGGGCATGTTTGACAAGAATCTGGTGGAAAAAAGAGGCCTGGGAGACCGGTGATGCATGTAGCGCGCCCTGCAACGGCAGAAATCACAACCTTTCCGATCTGGAACCTCGCACTGCTTTCTCAGCCGGAACAACCGTTGCGAGCTCACGAAACCGGCAGAGACCATTGGCCCAACGCATGTGATCGGGTGTGCGGCGGTCCGGCTCGAGAATCTGCGGTGCGCCGACGAGGATGCACACACATCGGGCACGGCTCGTGGCGACGTTGAGCCGGTTCGGGTTGTAGAGAAAACTCATCTCCCGGGGTGCGTCATCAGCCGAGGAAGACGCCATCGAGTAGATCACGACCTGGGCCTGCTGCCCCTGAAATTTGTCCACCGTGCCGGCTCGCACACCCTCGGTTTTCCTACCTTTGGCCCTAAGGAAGTAGACATCATCCGGATCGAGCAGACGATGCTCTTTTCTGGAGATGTGGTCAAGAACTCGACGACACGCCATGCCGATGTTGTAGCACGATTTGGTCACCATACGCACAGGTTGGTCGCAAACCGCACAGGCCGGTCTTCTGGAGGATGAGCTGGTTTTCGGTCGTTTTGAGGCATTAACACGTTGAGTCGATCAAACCCAGACCTACCCTCGCCCAGGGCCCTTCAACCACCGAATCCCCTTTCCAACTGTCCAGCGGTCGATCCCCATCCAGCTTGCGATCTCGGTCTGACTCATGCCAAGCTCCTGCAGATGTTGCGCTTTGGGGGCGATCCGTTGGTACACTGGCGGCGGATTAATCTCAAGGATTGGCACTTCGAGGGGCACCTCAGCAAAGGTTCGAATTCTTCGCGTTCGCGTCCACCATCTTTTAAAGTACTTAGTCGCCGATACTCGGCGGCTTTTTCATTTTTGGTGTGCCAGTTTTTGACCGGATTGATCTATTCAACAGGTCAGCTGCCAAGGGATACCGGGCTGTCATGGGCGAGCAGGCAGAATTCCGTTCGCAATACTTGACCGACATTGAAGAAGCTGACAACCGACAACTGTACTCTTGGGCCAACAGGTTGGCCACATCCGAGTTGTCGATGTGTTCGGCGAAGGCACCCGGTGCTCGGCCCTCGGCACCGGATGCCGTCGAACACCTGCAACGGATTGTCGAAAAGCCGAGGAAGAGACGAAAGCGCGTGATTGTCGCTGGTGTGTGGCTGGCTCTCTGCTGCCTTGCTTCGCCATGAAAGGGCTCTTGTCTTCATCGTCAGCGCTGATATGTGCTGTCAATCGTGTTTCATGGCCTACGATCCTGGTAGTGTAGAGGCAGATGGAAAAAGGAAATCGTTATCCATCATTTCATCCGAGAAATCGCTCAGTTTAGAACCTATTCAAAACAAGCAGGAGAACACACCATGAAAAAAACGATCCACATTGCATTCCTGGCAGCACTGCTCATACCTCTGCTTGCCCATGCTTCTGGGAAAATTACCATCACCTATTCGAACGGCTCTTCGGAAACGTTCCTTCTCAAGCACTCCCCATCTCTCATTCAGAATATGTCTATCACCACTGTGAATACAAGCCCTTCCTTCGCCTTGGGCAATGTATGGAATGTCAGGGAGCAATGTGGCGCTGACGTATGGACTGCCATATGGACCCGGAGGCCCGGCACCGAGATATTTGATGCTGAATGGAAATCCAGTACCCGAGCCGGCGCGATCGACGAAATACACTTTCGCGGACTCAGTGGCGGTAAAGTCACTCTATATCGCGAGGGGAATAAGGGCACGTATACAGGATTCCTCTCAGCCAACAACAGAGGCATCTCAAGCGGTACCGCCACCTGGTATCAGCCGAACTGCACCTGGAGCGCCACGATTCACTAGGCCCGAATAAGTGCCAAAAATAAGTAGGTTGTGCTCCGCAAAAAGTAAAAACGGGAACCAAAAATGGAAAGAATCGGGATTGAAATGGCGCAGGAGATCATGCGCAACTGGCGGTTTTCGAGTCTCTGGTGACGACCAGTTTGCTTTTTGCGGAGGACAGGTGCATTTGGTGATTTGTATTGTTGGTTTGGATCTGCAGTCTGCTGCCTAGATCAATTGCCATTTTTTGCTGAATGTATGAAGAGAACAGTGTCCCCCTTCTCGTCCCTTCTCTTCGATTGTTCTGGAAGTACTGGCGAATGCTTTCATCTCACCGAATAAACAGAACCATGACTAGGCTAAACTCATCGACGGCATTGGGAGTATATATAGGTTGAAGAACGATGAGTGAGTTTCGAAACAAACGCGCCACCCAGTTGCATGCATTCTTGGTTGGAGAATGGCTGGTTGAACCCGAACTCAATAGAGTCTCGCGCGATGGCGCCACGACCCGGGTTGAACCGCGTGTCATGGCGCTTCTCATTCGACTCGCCGAAAAACCTGGCGCTGTAGTCAGCCGTGAGCATCTGCTCTCCGAGATCTGGAACGATGCGACCGTAAATGAAGAATCGCTTACCCGATCGATATCGACACTGCGTCACGTACTTGGTGACAATCCTCGCGCGCCACTTCATGTGGAAACGATTCCTAAGCGCGGCTACCGGCTCGTCGCCAATGTACGTGAAGCGGCGGCAGACCCGTGTACTTCTCATCCATCCGTGCCTTCCAGCAAGGAGCTCCCTGCCCAAGTTGCTGCGCCCATACGCAACAATGAAGGCCTTCACCCGCAACGACTGTTTGTATTCGGTTTGACGGCGGGTCTGCTCTGCGCCACCGTTTTGGCTACGATAGTTGGATTACGCGGCAGAAACGAGAGCAGCCCACACTTCAATCAGGCGCGACCGCTGAGCAGCTATATCGGTGAAGAACGCTCCTCCGCGCTTTCTCCAGATGGAACTCGGGTTGCATTTTCGTGGGGAGGAGAACACTCCTCAAATTTCGACATCTACGTCAGATTGCTCAATTCCGAGACGCCGCTGCGAATCACTGATCATGCCGGCCACGAATTCTCTCCGGCATGGTCTCCAGACGGTACTCAAATCGCATACATGCGCTTGAACGGGAGCGGTTCTCATAGCTATTCGGTGGCGTCGATCGGCGGCCCGCCCGAGCTCCTGTACAGGTCGGAAACCCGGATCAATACCCTTGATTGGTCGCCTGACGGCACCCAACTGGTATTCTCGCAAGCCTACGGAGATATATGGTCCAATTCCCGGCTTGTTCTTTTCTCTCTCGACTCACATTCGTTGACAGTTCTCACGAAACCTACTACGGATACCAGCGATCTATTTCCAGCGTTTTCTCCTGATGGCCGGACGATTGCTTTTGTTCGAGGCCACCGAATCGGTACAGTCGAGCTGCGAAGCATAGCCGTTGAAGGGGACAGGTCTACACTTCATTCAAAGGGACATAACCACATTCAGGGGCTCGACTGGAACCCGAATGGCCAGAGCATCGTATTTTCCGCTGACGATACTGGATCATCGCTCCTATGGACCTTGAATATCACTAACGGTGATCTGCGGCAATTGCCACTTCATATTCAAGGCGTTTTCGAACCCTCAATCGCTGTTACCGGCGGAGCGCTCACTTGTTCGGTGCGCCGCAAGACGATTGATATCTATCGTGTCGATCTTGGCAGTCGAGCACAATCGGGTTCTGAGCGGTTTCCTCTTCTTGGTTCAACACGCTGCGACAGCCAGCCAAGTTTTTCACCAGACGGCACGCACATCGCTTTTGTTTCTTCACGTTCTTCTTCGCTAGAATTATGGGTCAGCGACAAAGACGGTCAAAAACGGGCACAGCTCAGTGACCTGCACAGCGCCGAAATTATCAACCCTACGTGGTCCCCTGACGGAGAC
>PJEL010004962.1_pt1 | contig 10800 bp, 10 predicted proteins | sample 1853271 | NCBI WGS metagenome assembly PJEL01 (sample SAMN08108733, study PRJNA415343) | Invertebrate metagenome, whole genome shotgun sequencing project. | host: Globobulimina | place: Sweden: Gullmar Fjord | collected 2015-08 | reverse complement strand
CTAACTTGTTCATGCTCGTTCCTTTTTGTTCTAATCACTCTTGGTCGAATGATCGGATCATGGAACGAGCATTTAGTTCCTTTAAATTAGTAATTTCTTATCCGAAGCTCAGGTTAACTAAAAAATTAAGACGCATATCTATTTGAGTAAAACCATTGTAGTTTGAGAATTTTATTAAAGATTTTAAATTCGAACTCTATCCTCAAACAATAATTACTGAAAAAGCTGAGATCTAGAGGCTAATTTTTTATATTACCTTATATTTAGCGTTTTCATTTTCAATTGCGAATTAATTTGAGTACTGCGCAAAAAAATAACTTACAGATAAAAGTGGCTCTAAGTTTATATACCAAGATTCTAAAACTGTGGCCAAAATTAAGTGAGTTAATAAGCTAAACGAGAGTTCAATGGTCAACCTGCTTTAGGGGTTATGCTTGGTGGGTCTATAGAACGGCTGAAGTAAGTTAGAGAGTTTGTTAATAGGCCACTTATAAAAACTATTGCTTTAATCAAATGGAGGTAATTAAAAAGATCATTAAGTTGTAATTATTTGATTAAATAAACTTAGTGCAATTATTAAAAATATTGTTTAATCTAACTTTGAAGGACACAACCTGACCAATATAAATGTTAGGTTTAACCCGTGGATTAATAGGGAATAGTTTTAGTATGGCAGATACTAAATTAGCTGAGCGTTTAGCAGAATTATTAAATATGTTGCACGGTGGCTATCATTTAAATTCGAGTGAACTCAGTGCATACTTTAACGTATCAACTCGTACGTTAAGAAGAGATGTATTTGAACGACTTTCCTTTCTTGATATTCATACAGCTCCATCTGGTGATTGGTTTTTAAATAAAGCGAAACCTAATAAACTTAACCATAGTATTCTAAACTTATTTGCTGAAAAAAGTGGGGTACGAGATCTCTTTCCTTATTTTACTTTAGAGCTATTAAGTACCCTTTTTGATAAAACGAACGTTTCTCCTTATCTCATTAAAAGTTATGAATATGAATCTCATAGCTTAACTCCAAATAAAAAGAAATTTATTGATTTAGAAACCGCTATAAGAAAGAGCAATACAATTTACTTTTCTTATGGCGAGAAAACGTATGACAAGGTCCATGCTTATAAACTAGTTAACTTCGAAGGTTATTGGTATTTTGCCGGAATACATAATAATAAATTAAAATCTTTTCATATTTCATTGATGAAAAATGTATGGGTTCATAGTGATGAATTGATAAAAGACCTTGAAATTGAAAAAGAAATTATTGAAGCGGAAACGGTTTGGTTTGGAAGCGATGAATTCAAAGTGACATTAAAAATATCATCCTCCATAGCTCATTTCTTTATCAGGAAAAAGTTTTTTCCGAAACAAACTATTGAATCAAAAACTGTGCATGATGAACTGATTGTTTCAACGTTTGTTGTAAATCAACAGCAGTTATTTCCACTTGTACTAAGGTGGATTCCACATATTAACATCATTGACCCCCCTAAATTACGGGTTCAATTTCACAATCAACTCTTAAATTATATGGATAACCAAAAGGATATTTATGGATATTAATCTAACCTTAGTTTTTGCTTCAACTGTTGTTGTAGCTGTAATTTGTATTATATCGACAGTTTTAACCCATAAACGCATTGCGGAACTGGAGTCTAAGTCTGTTGAAAAAGCAGATTTAGCTACTACGGAGTTAGATAAGGGGTTATCAAAATTATTAGAGACAGTAATAAAAAAGATAGAGTCTTTTGAAGAAAGCTCAGCCCAGATTGGAACAGAACATCAATTGCAAGTAGAGAAAAGCTTTGAAGACAACTTACAAACTCTAAAAAATTTACAAAAAGAGGTCAATGGTAGCTTTGACAGGCAACAACTTAATTTTACTGAAGGTAATATTAAGTTGTTAAGCAGCTTAGACGAGTCATTTTCTAAGGTGAATGAGTCGTCAAAGAAAGGCTTCGAGTCTTTATCAATTAGTACCAAGGAAGCTGTCGAACTTATAACAACAGACCTCAAGCGCACTGAGGTAACCCTTAATAACTCCATAATCGATTTGGGTAAAGAGCAGCATAAGGTTGCTTTTGTTAATAATCAAAATCAATTATCTAATTTCGAAACGCTCACAACACTTCTACAGTCTATTAGAATTGATAACATTATCGAATTAACAAATGAGCTAGGTAAGCATAAAAAGCTTACTGTTGAAACAGAAGATTTTGTTAAAAAACTGGGCGATTGCAAAGTATTAACAATTGAAGACAAGCTTACAGGTCAAATAACTCAAGTTTATTATGAAAACGGCATCAAACGCAGCACAGATACTTTTTCTGGTGAGCATTTAAAATATCAAATGTTTTTTGATGAAGACGGTAAAGCTTCGCGAGGCGTGGAGTTAGATACCGAAGGTAATTTAACGTTTGAGTATTTATATAATGAAGCAGGTGAAGTGAATAAACGGATTGAGCATGTTTATGATAACTCTGGAAGCGTTCAAAAAATAGAAAAAAGCTATTAAGGAAGTAAAGTAATGTATCTATCAGAATTAAATGTTGGCGAAAAGAAAAACTTTCTTGAACTTGCTAAATTTGCAATGGGCCTTAATGGAGAGCACAAGCAAGAGGAGCAAGAGATTTTTGGCTCTTTTCTTATTGAGTGTGATCAGACAGGATATAAAGTTAAAAAACAGGACAGTATTGAGAGTGTTATTAAAGTCCTTAGTAAATCCTCTCAACAGTCTAAGCGAATTGTGATGATTGAGCTTTTTGGGATACTTTTAGCTGATGGAGAAGTGTGTGACGCTGAAGAGGAATTTATAGAGAATCTAGCTAGTAGCTTTAATATAGATGCATATGAATATAAACGTTATCAACGCTGGGTAGCAGCCATGAATGATATTGTCAGCGAGGGCTATAGCCTTATATTTAAAGGAGAAGAAAATGGGGTTATTTAGTTCGGTACGCAAAGGACTCAGTAAAGCTAAAAGTTGGGCTTCAAGTGCTTGTAGTTCCTTTAAAAATAATGTTTCAAAAGTAGTTGATAAGGTGAAAGAGACATGTTCTAAAGTTTGGAATGCATTTACTGGGAAACATTATACCGATGAAGCTGAGGCTATCTATGGTGAAATTAATGAACGCTACGATAAAGCTAGGAGCGAACATCAAGAAGCCGTTAAGGTAATTGGTAAAGAGATTGACGAAAAAATTTCAAAAATTAATTTAAATAAAAAAGAAATTTATGAAAATCAGTTTGAGCGTTTTAAATTAGTTGCTAGCCGAATTCATAATGTGACAGTCAAAGGGTTACCTTTTGAAGACTTCTTCGATAGTTCAATTTATGAAATAAATAAGAGTGAAGGCTTACGTAAAAAAGATGAGTTAGTTCTAATCGACTTTGATCAGATGGGGTTTGTTGAAACCGCAGGCATGATTTTGACGCTTGGTTTCTTTTCTCGGAAAAAAGCTAAAGAATCCCTAGAGAGAGTTAAGCAAGAGCGTGAGCGTGTTTTTGAAGACATAGAGAAGATGAAAGCTCAACAAGTTAAACTTTCTGTTGTATCTAAATCGATTGATAGCGTTGTTGATTACTTTGCACAATTAATTAGGAACTATTCTATCCTACTAGATCGTTTTGAATTTGGTATTCAGTCACAAAGAGTAAAACAGCTGTCTAATTCAGATAATGTATACAACTTAAAGTTAGATTTTAAGGTGTTACCAGTTGCTCATATTGAAGAATTTCAAGCTCTATTTAACCTATCAATTGTACTTAAGCAAATGGCTAATTTAGGGTACTTAAACAAGGAAGGAGAAGTGGTTGACGAAGATATTAAAATGTCTGAGATGTTATACCATAAAGTAACAGAAGCTAAACTATCAGCCTGATGTATAGAGGGATCTTATGAGTAATAGCAATAAAAAGTATGAACAACCAAATCTTTCTTTTGAAGCTGTAGCATCAAAATTAAACGGGGCGTCGCCTTTACAGGCTAGCCGTATATTAATTGACATGGAGCTATTTGAGCAGCGCTCATCAATAGAGGTTATAGATAGTGTATACAAGGACTTTGAATCAAATCAAAATGTAGTAGATGAGTTAGTTACTCCTTTAGGGTTAGGTGTACTTGATAGTGTTATTACTCACAAAGACCTAAAGCTGGATAGAACGGGGCTTACTGCTTCTAGACTTTGGGAGGATATTAATTGCTTTGAATATAAAAATGTTCACGTAAGTAGTCAAGCATTAAGCACTAAACAACAACTTAAAGGAAGTCGAAAAGTTACACCGGGTAAACGCGGTAATGTACAGAAACATAAATTAGAAACTCATAAAGTAAAAAATACAAGAAGAGATGGAACTATAAAAAATGACTTGGATGGCAAACAGTTATATCGTCATGGACAAGGTTCTTCTACTTTAAATACTGTAAATACTGAGCATTTACAATCATCAGAAAGCTTTCATCGCCAATTTGGTGGAAATGTACTTTTAACTAATGAAAATGGTAAAGCTATTGTTAATAGCGACAAGAATTTAGCTAGTATTTCTGAACGTCAAAATAAGATGAAGCTTGATGGAACATTTGCAAATATCAAAGAAAAAAAGGAAAAGTTATTATCAAAAAAGAAAACAACTCAATTGTCAAAAAGCGAACAAGAGCAGTTAGATCGTATTAATGAGTCCTTTACTGGAAGTAGTCTTGAAGCTGGTGTTGCTATGGAAAAAGAGGCTGCTCAGAGCAACTTTAAAGCAGCTCAAGATGCTGCATTTAATAATATAAAAGATAATACAGTTGAAGTTGCTACACAAGCATCAACAAAGGCAGGTGAGCAAACAGGCCATCAAGCACTCGGACATGCTGTATTATTGATGTTAAAACCTATTTTTTATGAATTCAATGATTCCTTTAAAAACGGGATTGATACAGGCGTTGGTGAAACTTCCGCTCTTGAAGGTTTAAAAGTTAGACTTAAACGAGTTATGCAGTATATACGTACGGAAATAGTTCCGACCTTAACAAAAGCACTAAAAGATTTTTTTGATAATTTTTGCAAGGTTATAATAGATAGTATCATAGGTTTAGCTACTGGTATTTTTAAATCAATATTGACTATATTGATAGAAGGTTTTTCGGCTCTGGTTGGAGCATTAAAAATATTAAGCAAATCATCTAATGAAATGAGCGGTGCCCAAAAAGCTGATGCCATTTTGAAGCTTTTCTCTGCTACAGTAGTTACGTTTGTAGTGTTTTACTTTGAGTCGTCTATCCTTCCTGCTATTCCAATTCCATTTTTGCAGGATATAGCTTTGGCATTACTATCTGGGGTAGCTTCCTCATTGGTTGTATATGTACTAGATAAAGCTGATATTTTCTCTACTAAATCAGAACTACGAACAAAACGCATTAAAGAGATTTTTGAAATGCGAGTTCAGCAAATCAAAGAAAATACAGATGCTTTTGAAACCGCTAGCTTACAAAAGCTTGCTGAAGATAAACTTAGATTTAAGGCTTTATCTGAGAGCTTGAGTCAATCAATTCAAGATAAGAAAGACCCTAATGACGCTGTATTAGAAATAGCTGATTTTTTGAAGGTTGAATTATCAGTAAAATCTACAGATGACTTTTTAAAAATGTTGAAAACACAGGATTCATTGGAAATAGCTTAGCTAAGTTTTCATTCCCAAACTACAATAACGTTTATCACTATTAGAGTATTTGAACTGAGAGAAATTTAGTTCAAATCTAAACTGATAGTCACCGATTGAAAAACGGGTAACTGCCAGATCAAGTCTGAGCTATTACACACTAGTACATTTAGGATAGGGACACCTAAATTACTTCAGATGCATTTAATCTGTGGAACCCATATATAGCCGTTTTCTGAGGTTCCATAGGTGGTACTCGATGCGTTCTTTGCATATAGGCCGGAAATGTATAGGCAAACAATTGCATCTAAAACATCTTCATTACTTTTAAGCGCTTTGCCCTTCAAGTTTTTTATATAACTTTCAGATAGATAAAACTCCATCTCTATCGGTATTTTGAGAGCTAAAACGTTGGAAAACGCGAGTTTTGAAATCATATTAGCTAGCTCTATTTGACCAAGCTTTTTGTCAGCCACGTTACCTTTTTTATAAAGGTGCCTTTCAGTTAAGCCAAAACATTCTATTATTGCAGGGTGTGGGTAACACTCCAACATCCATTTATTTTTGGATAAATGCTCGTAACCAAAAGACTGTAAGGATCTTGATAAACTGACACTTAACGCGTCAGGATAAAGTTTTTTGTTTGAAGTATGGCATGAGGCTTTCCTGTAGCCATAGTCACGACTTAGTGCTTTTTCACATTCTCTTTGGCCGTTTTCGTTGTTAATAATCAAAGGTGCATCTATGGCGAGTCCAGATAAAGCTGTTTGATTTGCAATTATCTCGACTATTTTATTTAAACCTATAACACTAGGTTCAATCTTTTCCACAATGAGAGTGTTGCTACTGAAGTTCCCTATTGCTATAGATGAAGGGTTATTTTCGCAATGCCAAGCAAAGTCGATACCGGCTAACCTCATTTAGGATCCCTACACAATAAAATATAAATCAAATTAAAAGCTTAAAAAATTAAAACGCATTTTAGCGCTTTTTACTCCTCACCATAATGTGCCTTTTAGGGATCATTAAGCTGCATTTAAGGCCTTAAAGTGACTTATAGGTCACTTTAACTGCCGATGGTTATACCCAAAATTTTTGTATTGTTTTTACTTAATCTACTTTTTTAGCTTGTTGAAAAAGTCTAATTAGAATTATCGTCAACACAGCAGCCGGTAATAGCCATATAAAATCACTCATTTTAAATTCCCAATATTAGAAATAGTACCTTAACCTTAATGCTTTTGATGTGTTTTGCAAATTTACGTCATTTATTTAATACATTTCAATTTTTTCCCTCACTTATGCCTAGTTAGTTTTAGGACAAATAACTAGGAAAAACCATGAAAGATCAAAAATCACCGTTTATACGCCAATATGTACGCGCTAGTAGATCCCCCTGGGAGGATGCTTCCACCATTTTGCGATTAGCTGATGTTGTTGATAAGCAAGAACTTGAACTGGGCTTCACCAATTACATTTATTTACACCGAGATAGCGTGGGGAGTGTGCTGGGTATTAGTATTTCTCAACAGTTATTAGTTGCTAATCCTGAGTTTTCGGAGAGGTATTTGGAAGGTATTGAGATGTATGCTTTTTTACTCATACATATTGAAGACATAACAAAATTCTGCAGCTTGTTTAGTGCAGAGTTTGAGCAGCTATTTATGCTAAAACCCAATGTATATTTTGCAGCTGCAGAAGATAGTTGGTTGCGGTTAATAGAAAGCTCATAAACTCTGGCGAGCCTTTAGGCTCGCTTTTTTATTTTTAAAAATTTTGATCCAATTGTGTTTTAAATAAATAATTTAAATCCAATAAAAAAGTCACTATTTCTCCCTGAGAGTGGCTATTTATAAATAACCTCATAATAAGGGGAGTAAGTAATTATTAACGGATAATAATTATCAAATTAATTTACGATAAGGAAACTCTATGACTTGCAGATATACCTCTACTCTAGACATTATCCCCTGTTAGAAGATGTCAAAACGGTTGTAAGGGATAACGATCATAAAATAAACAAACTCATGCTAAGCTCAGATAACCCAAACTTTAAAGGTTTATGGGCTATTATAGAGCCTCAAGTTTTTAATAAAAAACATCTTAATTATCGTGGCGTAAAAGTTCTGATATATAAACTAATGATTTGTTTAATAAACGATGTACACCAACCCGTACCAGCATATCCTGATTATGATGACGAGTTTTATGAAGAGCCAGAGCAAGCCTTTAGTGATGCGCCAGAAGAGTGCTTTGATTCAGTTTTGGATAGCAAGTTTGAGGATGAATTTGAAGAAGACTATAAAAATGAATTTGTTGACGAGTTTGAACAAGATCGTATTGATCGTAATATCCAAGATGCAATAAACAGTCTTCTAAATAAATAATAAAGGACAAATATAAGTTATTTTAATAATAAAATAACTGCCTAATCATTACCCCTAAAATATGCCATGAGTCATTATTTGCAGGCTCACTACTTAAGCTGGAATCTGGTTTAAGCAGCTCAATCTCATTAATAGAGATTACACCTCTAGGGGAAGGCGTGATGCAAATATAGCGCCTTGTTATTACTTCACAAAAGCGTGTTTTTAATAATAATGTTGGCAAGGCTTTAAATAGGCCAAAAGCAAAGGGGGAATGGATTACTATCCATTCCCCCTTTGCTTATCTATCGCTTATTGATAAAACATTTCATTAATTTCTTCACATAATTTAGTACGGAAAATAATAGATGAGTGCAGCAATTCAGCATCGCTTTCACTGAGAAGTTGTGCTCGTGTCTTCTTGTCAAAACGTTGCGGCATTTCCTCAAATAGCTGTTCGTGGAGTCGCTTAATGTCATCAAAAATTTTAACTGATTGGGAGAATAAAAAAATCTTACTGTAATCGCCATTTTTTAACGAGGCCAAATATTTTAGTAAAATGACCTGTCGTGCTGTTTTATTTTTAAAACTGTGTTCCACCTCAATAGCGGCTATTGAGCCATCAGGAAGTAGTACAGCGCCATCCACAGTTCGTGCAGCGGATAGGCCGTTAATTCGTTGAAATTCAGGTTCAGTAATAAACCCATTCCACATGGGCGCATATGTCTCATCACTGTGATAATTATGTAGACCGCGCAGCATGACAAAAGCGTTTATCAGATTATGCATAACATAATTTTGATTAAACTGCAGAGCGGGGTTTTTATTTGCTCTAAAGTGAATGTTGATACCCATTATCTCCTCGGCAAATTTGGCAGCAGTGTAAGTGGGTACGTATACGCGTCCATCAGGACTACGATGCGTTTTTACCACCCGCAGCAAACCATCTTTTTCTAGTCGGTTTAAATGCTCTAATGCGAGGCGATGATTAATGCCATATAGCCAACGAATAATGCCCGGTGTAACAATAGAAAACCGAATCGCAATTAAAGCGGTTAATCGTGTTCGGTTAACGCCTTTTTGATGGTTATTTGCGCCTGGATAATACCGCATATCAATATCAAAATAGCGAGGGTAGTGAGTATGAAGTGGGTTGTTCGTGTCTGAAATTTTTGATTGTTGCACCGTCATTTCATAAAATCCTTTTGATGTGTTAATTAGTACAATTAACTAGCACCGCAACACAAAAAATATCATCATTTGATAATTATATTGCCGTTTTTCATTGCGAGATGCTCTGACAGCATGTACGGAATCATTGTCGCGATAATAATCGCAACAAAACCCGCTTTCAGCGGATGGCCTCTCAACTTCGTTGTTCAACCATAGGGTCTAAAACGCCCGTCTGCTCTGATGTTGCTCCGCAACGAGCTGACTCAACGCACTTCGCGCTAGCGTTTAAGCCCCTGCGCGAATGCACTGAGCTACGCTCTGTACCAACCGCCATACTGCCGCGCATGACAAGGCTGTGAGTTCCTCACTATTCGCCTTTTTCATTTGCTGTTATTTTCTACGAAAATAGATGGTTCGATAGCAATTTGTGCCAAATTTTAATCGAATTTCGCTGATGCGAAACACTATCGCGGTTGGTACAGACCAGCTGTACATTCGCGCGACTCCATACATTTCCGGCTTCGCCTCCAACGTATTACGCGAGCTATTGGTCTCATTCTGAGACGCTTTTTTTGCAGTTTTTCGTGCCGAAAAATGCGTTTCTAATAACGTCTTTCAGACAAAAACAGCCTTCAAAATAAACTTATTAATGAATTTTTTTAGAAAAAGAATAAAAGGTTTTACTTAATAAAATTAGGTGGAATAAGGGAAGGGCTAATTACTTAATTCAAACTGTTTGTTGCTGAGCTGCGCAGTCAAACGAGTTTGTTTTTTATCACGAAATCATTAAAGTATAAGTTAATGATTAATAAGGTTTAAAAAATGAAAAACAATGACGTTACTGATATCGCTATTCACCCAACAGCAGGATTACCTATCACAAATGCGAGCGCTAATATTGTAGATGTTGGCGGTAATGTGGTGGGACAGAGCCCAAGAGTGATGACTGTTTATGAAATTGAAGAGTCGATAGCGGATTCAAACAATGATGACTGTTTTGATGCATTTTCCTCGTTTGATGACGGTTTTTAATGCTCAAAATTTTAAAAGCTTTTAGCCAATACCGAATAGAAATTGCCTATTCGACGATTGCTTTTAGTGGCTCAGCTATACTGCTTTTTCAATATCAATCAACTCAAGATTTTGCGTGGTTTATAGCTCTGAGTTTGTTTTGCACTAAGATGGCTATTGGCATAATTAACTACGAGAAATATTGCCAAAGCAATAAGCGTAGTATGAAGATAGCGCTCAAATATTTGTTATTTAAATTTGTATAAAACTGTTTATTTGTCCTAAACGCAAAGCGTCCTGATTTTATTAGGGCGCTTTTTTGTTGAAAGCATTAATTAGACTGTCACCATATAAAAAAGATAAAGGTTTATATAAAAATGAGTTTTTAAAACTGTTAAATACGACTGAAAGGAGAGGGTAACTTAGAGGTAGATGGTTCAATGAGTCGATAGATATGTAAAAATACATACCTACCAACCACAAGGAATATACAAATTAGTTTTCATATACCTCTACTTACGCAAAGGGTAAAAATTAGTAGTTACAATTGCTAACTAAATTTTCTTTACTACAGTGTTTTGTCGCTCACCCCCGC
>PJEL010004961.1_pt1 | contig 10800 bp, 9 predicted proteins | sample 1853271 | NCBI WGS metagenome assembly PJEL01 (sample SAMN08108733, study PRJNA415343) | Invertebrate metagenome, whole genome shotgun sequencing project. | host: Globobulimina | place: Sweden: Gullmar Fjord | collected 2015-08 | reverse complement strand
TCCCATGCAACTTGTGACAATCGGGCAATAATAGGTACTTTCCTTGATATCTCCTGATCTTCGTCCCTTTCAAAATCATCTTTATGATGCAACGGGACTTCTACCACTTCAGTCAGATCTTCCCGATATGGATAACAAAGGAACTCTATCCCCTCGGCCACACTCTCAAGGATAAAAGGATCTGCCTTTTCAGAAATCAATTGTTTGTGACGATCTACAAGGGCCTTAATTGCGTGTTCATATCCAATTTTCATTTGTTCCCCTATTTTGTTTCATCTTGGGCAGATCCCCCAGGGCGGTTATCTTTTTCAATGTCATAAATGCCCACTAAAACCGGATTGCCACTGGTGGCCGGATCTGTTTCAGGTCTTTGCAAGTTTTTTCTGGTTTACAAGAGAATTTTCAAGGAGCTGCACCTTGGCAACTAACCGCCCATGTTCTTCAGCCGCAGCCGTTTTGATTTCAGACATTTTTTCAGAACAAGCCAATTTTTCCGTGTGCAGTTCATCGACTAAGGCCTTTGCAGCATCGACCAGGCCGTGGTTTTCATCCCGGATCTGCAAGTTAACTTTCCGATGGTCGTCCACCAGATCAAACAACTCTTGTTCCTTTTTAGCAATTTCGGTGGCATGAGCCTTTTTAAGCTCGGTAATTTCATCTTTATGATTTTGTTTATTTGTTTCAATCCTTTGCCCTTCTTTTACCAATTGGCTTTTTCCATCAGCAATAACCGCCCGGTCATTATCATGCTGCTGTTCTGCCAGGGCAAGTTTTCCCTGAGCTGCAACTAATTCTTTTTCATTACCGGCTAAGTTTTTTTTCAGTTCTCGGGCTTCCTTGGCTTCCTGATCCAGCTCGGCAAGCCTATTAGTAAGGTTGGTTTTCTCAATCTCCCAGGCATCCTTTAAGGCCTGAATACTTTCGGCTGACTCCTGCAGGCCTGCAATGATTTTTTTCTGTTCACCTATTTTTATAGCGTGATCCTTATTGAGATCTTTTAGGTTTTCAGAGACCTCTTTGCATTGATCCAATTCCCCCAGGGCAGCAGTTACTTTTTCCTGAGCTTCTGTTTTGGCTTGGATCTTGTCACTGGCTGCAATCTCAAGGAAACCAGAAACAACCCGTTCCACATCAGCCAAAGCTTTTTTCACCCGGACCTTTTCTTTATGGACAGGGGAATCGGTATCTGTTTCAACCTGTCTTTCCAGGTGAGCATTCAAAAGGATCTCCACAAACTCTTGCGCTGATCCATGTTCTTTCTGGATATCTTTAAATTTTTGGGCTATCTCTGAATCAAGCTTTAGACCGACTGTTTCTTTTCCCATGATAGTCTCCATTTAGTTGGTTAACCTTAAGCTCTTTGCTTATCAATGGTTAACTCGGTTAACTTGTTATTTTATAGTTAACTTTAACTCTTATATATAAGGTTGTCAACAAAAGAAGACTTTTATTTGGGAAATGTATTTTGGCATCGAAAATAATTTCAATAGGTTAGCAACACGATATAAAACAAAAAGCTCCGGCGATTAAACCGAGGCCTGGGGAGAAGGGAACTTGTTGGAAAATTGATCGCATTCCACCGGCTATCCAATTTCGTTCATTAAAACACTATGTACTTCTTTATCTTCAATCCCCAAATAAACCATGGTAGTTTTAGGGTCCGTGTGATTGTATCGCTTGGCGATTAAATCAAACCCAACCCCAAATTTAACCCGTTGCTGATAGCCCCAGGTTTTTCTTAGAGTGTGGGTACCATAATTCCCTTTAAGGTTAATTGTCTTAGTCCATTTTTTTATCAAAGCATGTACAGCTTGAACCGACAGGGGAGAGTTGTCACCTTTCTGACTTTTAAATAAATAATCATGGTCTTCTTTGTGATCGCCCTGGGCAAAAAAACTATCCAAAGCTTTCCGGACAGACTTATTTATCACCACCATGTTTTTTTTCTTGGTCTTTGACTCAATAATTTGGTGAACCTGGCCGGGTTTCAAATACCGAACATCACCAACCTTGATTTGGAGAAGATCACCGGCACGAATCCCATTATTGATTCCCATGGTGAAGAGTAACAAGTCTCTTGAATTTCCGTAGAGCAACTGAAGTATTGCCTTGATGTTTTTTTCTTTTCGGATTGGCTCAACTTCAATCCGTGATCCTTTTTTAGGATGATTTGAATTTTGTCCTTTTTCCATGTTTTCCCCATTAATAATAAATCTTAAGTTATATGTGCTATAGCATATATAACTTAAGATTTAAAATGGAGTTTGAATTTAAATCTTGATGAAAAACAACGAAAAGGTTTGTGGTTAAAGGCTTTGATGCGTTTAAGAAAATCTTAACTTTCTGCACAAAGTTAAGATTTGATATTAGGGATCGATATGTAAGGATCTTATCCTGAAAAATTCTTTCCTCGGATCTGAACAAAATTACGGTTACTTATGTATAAACCTCCCTGTAACAAATTTTTAGACAGGAATGTTATTTTCCCATAAAGCTGATTTCTTTATGGAGGGCATATACGGTTTCTGTTTATCATGATTATTTCGTGGGTTATCCTGTTAGGAATTGATAATTCTTTTAACAATACCATTGTAATCTCCCTATATTTCTGGTAGCCGATGCGGTGTTATCTTGTTTGTTATAATTGAATGAAAGGCAGAAAAAAACTGGTGAACTTATTTTATGCATCAACAAAGGAGTCTGAAGTTGACTACTAGTTATATAGAAAATTTACATTTAAAAAATGTGAGACAATTCAAGGAACTTAATATAACTTTTAATAAAGGTTTCAATTTTATTGCCGGTCCAAACGGTTGTGGAAAAACGTCGATTCTCGCTGGTATATCTCATTGCTTCACCCACAACAGTTTTCAATTCTCTAGATTCAAAGATGATTCTCAATTTTGGTCTGATATCAAAGTTAAAGGTGAAAAAAAGAGAGTTGGATCTGGTCCTAACTCCATTCGTTTGAATGGCTATAGACAGCAATCTTTAAAAGCATATGTAAAACCACCTGCTATAGAAGGTAGAGAGTCTCTATCAATTAACGATGTAAAAAAAATAATAAAAGATTTTTGTCCATTGTTTATTGGCTCTCATCGCAATATTAAGTATAAGCAAATAAACGGTATGCAACGCGAGCCAACTTTAGATCAGCAAATAACACAAAACATATTCACTAGTTCGCAATCCTTATATGGAGAAAAGGAAGCAAACATTAAACAGTGGTTTGTAAATCGCTATTTTGTGATTGATAAAGATTGGGCTCAAGAAGAAAGAGTGAATTGGCTTCATATGATCGAAAACCTTCCTTTTATTGGACCATTTAATAGTGATTTTTCTTATATTAAAACTGAAAAAGAATTGGAACCGATTTTTTCTATTTATGGTGAAGAATGTTACTTGGAAGAGTTATCTGCTGGATTTCAGGCGGTATTGTCAATAATCGCGAATATTTTTGAATGGGTAGAAGGAACTAATGAGCCTGGAGAAAGAATCGCACTGAATGCAGAAGGAACCGTTTTAATAGATGAGCTAGATTTGCATCTTCACCCAGAATGGCAATTTAGTTTAAGAAAAGGCCTTTTAAGAATATTTCCAAATTTACAATTTATAGTAACAACTCATTCACCACACCTTCTTTCTTCTGCCGGAGAAAATGAAGTTATTATTATTCAAAAACAAGAGGATAATAGGTATACATTACAGCCATCTGAAATGCGATTTTCTGGATGGAATACTGACCAAATATTATCTGAAATAATGGGAGTTGAAAGCCTCGAAAATAAAGATTACGAAAAACTTGTAGCGATCGCTTTACATCAAATTGAAGAGGCATCAATACCAGGATTAATTGACGCTATTTCAAACCTTGTTGAGGTTTGCCATCCGAGTGATTCAATTGTCACGGTATTAAGGGCGCGTCTTGCTTCCATGGTGGCTTTACAGAATGATTAAATTGGAAAGAGAGCTTGAGCCTCAGGGAATGATTGACAATAAGGAACAATGGCAAAATGACTTGCAAAGTGCCATTGTTAGCTATGGTTCATATAAGAATATCCCAAAAGAAGAAAAGCAAAAACTTATATCATTTTATAGAAATGATGCAGTTAGAGATGGGTTGATAAAGAGCTCATTCGGTAAATGTGCCTTTTGTGAATGCATACCTAGTGAAGGTGGAAATATTGAAATTGAACATTTCAAACCTAAATCTAAATATCCTGAGTTTACATTTGAATGGGTTAACTTTTTACCATCATGTCGGAAGTGTAATGGTTCTAAGGATAGTCATGACACGGGCGCAGAACCTATCATTAACCCTTATGATATAGATCCAAAAAATGTTTTCCACTTTGATGACATCGAAATTAAAGCCTCCAATACTAGCATGAAGCAAGTTGCTGAAAAAACAATTGAAGTTTGTGGTCTAAATACCGTAAGACTATGGAAACCCAGAGCTGACATATTAGTATCTTTACGTATATTTTCGAGGTCAATAGAAGAAGCAATAGAAGAATTAGTTAATGCTGATACTGAGCGTAAAAAAACTAATCGAGTAAAAAAATTAAGAGAAGCAATCGATACTATCGAAATGTTAACAGACTCCTCTGAAAAATATTCAAGCTTTTGTTATGATTTCTTGAAACGTTCAGAAGCTTATTGTAAAGCAAAAAAGTTGCTTAAAAATGCATAACAAGTTGCTTAAACGAAAAAAGAACAGTTGCCCATCGCTTCGCGATTATAGCCAACCATTATTTTCCGCTTAGCAAGGCGTTCAACTGTATTTTTTGATAAGTTTCATTTTATACACTTCCCCAAAGTAATTTTAATATATAATCATCCATCCCGAATCTTAACTTCTTACATAAAGTTAAGATTCATTTCCTGGCTTATTGGGATTTCTTAGCGTGCATTTTCGCACGGATCTGGGCGGTACCTGAAATCCGTCACGAGCGGAGGCAGAAAGATAGTAATTATATTTTATTTAGATTATTATGGAAAAATATTTTTGATGAAGGTTGTCAGATAAATAAGTTGATTTTTGAACGTTTAGTTCAGGTGCTGCCGAGTGAAACGAGGGAATTGGGGGCTTGCCCCCAGCAGTCACCTGAAATGCCTCGTTATGCATTTTGCTCAATTGGAAGCCCCAGATAACAACGAACAACCCTTTTGGCTGTTTGTAGTAAGCCTTGATTTATTGTTGATGAATGTATTTTTATAGCCATTGTTACCGCCACTTGATCTTTAAGAAGATCATGAGATTCAAGGCCGTTAAGCTTAAGCAGCTTAGCCATTAAAATTTCATCTGCTTTTGGCATATTTGCAGCTTGGTAATACGCAGCAAAGTTTTTATCTACTTGCAGGCCAGAATGTTTGCTTAAAAGCTCTGCTAATACACCGCCACCAACTTCCATGCCTTGTATTAGAATACTGTCTTCATAGATAGCGAAGTCAGTATCAGTGATTATTGACCAGTGCATATTGGCCCACGTGTACGCCACACCTTCAATAAATATGCTGTCTTGGCTAGCAGTTTTAATAATACTTTTTTTATGCAAGGTGTTTTGCAAATGAAGGCCACCATACAAGCATAACTGGTAGATTGTGAATACAACCTGTTCAGGCCGAATGTCCGATAGATTAAGCCTTTTTACAATATTGCCAGGAGTTAACTTTCGGTACTCTTTGTAAAGATTTCCTCTTTTACTCTTCAACCAGAACATATGGAACTACCTTGATTTGATTGCATAACAATAAGTTTACCAGTTTTTTTTCTGCCTTTCATTCAATTCTTGTTAACAAACAAGATAACACTTCATCGGCTACCAGAAATATAGGGAGATTACAATGGTATTGATGAAGAAATGTCAATTCCTAACAGGATAACCCCCGAAATAATCATGATAAACAGAAACCGTATAGCCAAAACACTCAAGCTCACGCCAATCCGGTTCGAAGCACTGGTTATGTTTCTTTGGGCTGTTGTCTACTTGCTGTTTTTGCTTTTATTGGTTGTACAATAAGTTTTTCGGTATTAATTTCGGCTGGAATTATTTGTATTTGTGGAGGGACAACCTTTTCCAATAATTCAAGATGAAAATTTGATATTCTATGACCTGTAAATATTGATTTAATCCGCCCTGTTATTGGGTAATAATTTTCATTTTGAATTATTCGGTATTCAGCCTCGTGCTTCCAATGGTCGGTTTTATAAGACAACACATCTTCAGTTAATGGGCCACCTAAAATAGTATTTCCAAACTCAGGTAGTTTCGGCCCATACATAATTTCATAGATGTCTTTTCCATTTTCAGAAAAATCAATTTCTATTGCAATGCCTTTGTGCCCATCCGCATAGTAAGACCATAGACGAATTTCGTCTAGAGATCGGGACAAACTACAAATTCTTGAGTTTTCAAAGCCGATATGGAGGTCTTCAATTGTTTTGCATGCTTTAATCTTTTTTGTGGCGTATGCAAGAGAGAAAGCCTTATTAAATCCGGGAGAGGATATAATGGTATGGAATAAACCTTCAAAAGGATCATTGAGTTCACTGTATGGGGCGCAATGTAACCTTTCGTTGAGAATTATATCAAGACAGAATTCTATTTTTTGTAAGGATCTGAATTTATATAGTAACATTTTTATCCAAACATAACTCCTAAACTCAACAGTATAAATTTAAAATTTGAGATGACTATTTCGTAGCAATAATTCCGATGCCTGTAAAGAGATTTAAATAAGTCAATTTTTGTGAAAATATAATTGATTGTAAGGAAATATACCAGAATAATCTTTATACATAAATTACCGGATCAGGAAAGGGGCTATTTCCCTGTGGAAAATTCCCCTCTTCCTGAACGAACAGCAACCACCGGGCGGTAGTTGTTTTTAATCGGTTTTGTCCCATGCAGCCATGACAAGATTTCGTTTTTCTGTGCCGATAACCTGTAAATATATTTCAGTTGTTTTTACATCTGTGTGTCCCAAAAGATCACGAACCAGAGTAACAGGTGCGCCGCCTGATATCATACTTACGCCAAAAGAATGCCGAAGCCCTTTTCCTGTTGCCTGGGGTCCATCGATCCCGGCTGCGGCCATGACCTTTTTTATAGTGCGCCATGCTGTTGCCCGGCTCATGGCCCAAAAAGGAAAATCATCTTGTTTTTGATTAACACCTTTTCTACGTAAATCAAAAACAAGAGATAAGTCTTTGATTAATGTACTTGGAACCGGGACATGCCTATATTGTGGCTTGTTTTGCCTCCCCTGGTTATCAAGTTTTCGTTTTTTTAGAGTTCTAAAAATAATAGATTTTTCAGATATATTGATTTTGGATGGGGAGAGTTCTAAGGCTTCCGAAGGGCGGCAACCTGTATAATGTAAAACATTGCAGAACATTCGTTTTTCCCTGGGTTCATATTCAGCAGCATGAAGAAAATTCTTTCTTTCATCTGCGGTTAAATAAAGCCGTTTCCCGTCATTGTCGAAAAGTCTCATTTCAGGCACAAAAGTTACCATAATTTCCCTTGATACAAATGTTTAAGTTTTGTTTCATTTTATGTCAAAAAAATATGGGATTCAAGCCCAAGAACCCCAATATTTAATTATTTTTGGAGGCTAAATGAAACACTCTATCCCATTTTGTTGCACTGACAGACTTTGAAAGGTGCGTGGTTGCTGGATTCAAAATATAATCCTCCAGGGCAAAGGGCAAGGAATTTTTAATCCCGGCCCCTGGGGGAAAGCGGTATTGTTAAAAAAGTTAAGAACTCTGAAAAAAATTTGACAATAACTGGTTACTGCTATATATTGTAACTTAAGGGGTTACGGGGTTACACCAAAAACTTTTAATGGGTATGAAGGGGGTGGAGGAAAAAATTGATCAAATCGTTCTTACACAAGGGGTTGAAAGAATTTTTTTATACTGGGATAAAAAAAGGAATCAACGCCTCACATGCAAGTAAATTAGAGAGCGTTTTAGACAGATTAGATGCAGCCGCAGAAATTAGAGATATGAATTACCCGGGGGCGGGATTACATTTGTTAGAACCAAAAAAAAATAAAATTTACGCAGTATTAATATCGGGAAACTGGCGGGTTACATTCAAAATCACAGACGGGAACGCATATGTTGTAAATTATTTAGATTACCATTAGATTGTGTAGGGGGCTCCTGGTCAGAGCCCCTACATTCAATATTAAACAAACTACCGACAAAACGGAAAAACCGGAGATATAAAGAAGGAAAGGAGCACAGGGAGAATGCGAAGGAAACCAACACATCCAGGCCGCATATTAAAGGAGCATTATCTATACCCACTAAATTTAAGTATAACAAAGCTTGCGGGAACTCTTGACGTTTCAAGAAAGGCCGTATCTGCTATTGTAAATGAAAAGAAAAGTATTACACCAGATATGGCCCTACGACTTTCACAGGCGTTTGATACAACTCCTGATTTATGGGCAAATTTACAGAAGAATTATGATATGTGGTGCGCTGAAAACAAATCAACAGAATGGCGATCTGTCCCAAAAATTAACATGAAATTGTCTATGGCTTAGATAATAAAAATAGTATTTCTTTATAGGGGGTGTGGTTTCTTTAACTACACCCCTTTTTTAATTCTGTGGCTCTGGTGGTTTTTCCTGGGCAACTGTGCGCCGGGATCTTGAGTGCAGCCGGAATCAAGGCCCGGATAAATCGTCCGGAAAGCCCTATTTGGGGTTTTTTGCCCATCCCCCCGAAAAGTACGGTAGGATTTTTATTGAAATGTTTGATTATTCCCTCAATCCCAACTTTTGTCTAAAAGTTAGCTTTTAGGCAAAGACGCTTATTATGAAGGACTTCATTTCTATTTATTTTGTTTAATGTTAACTTTCTGTCAAAAGTTAACATTATCAAAATCAGCTATATCTTCAATAAAGAACATTGGCCATGTTCCAACCCGCTTGAATCTGTTTTAAGAAAATAGTTTATCCCTCCCCTTTCACACTTACCTGGAGTACATGAGCACATATGAGCACAGAGAGTACATGAGCACAATGAGAACAACCAGCTACACATAACCCATTGTAATTATTGATTTTAATTTTAAACGTGATGACATCTCATATAATCAAGTCTACGTCATACAACGTAAAATAGTTGTTTAATTTTTACATACGTATCAATCTCAATTAGTTGATTTTTCTATAACATATTGATTTTATTGATTATTTATTATTTTATGTTGACTTTTGTTTTTAATGGATGTATATTCAATTAAACACAAGGAGGTTTTTATTATGGCGACACCGACACAAAGATCTGTGAGAATGACCAACAAAAGACTGAAGCTCCGGAAACAACATTGGCCCGATATAACCAATGACGATCTCTGGTTGAGAAAAAAAACAAAGGGGTTCACAACAATACCGCGGGGAATATCATTAATAATGCGGATAATGGACTCACTGTCTCTTAAAAAGCCACTCGCTAACACATATATGGCTTTGTGGTGCTATGGTTCTGATGAAATGACAATAACTATTCAAAGACCTCGTCAAATGGCGTTAGAATCGGGTTTTACAGGACAAAGGGCTGAAAACACATGGCGAGAACGGATGAAAAAACTCGAAGAATTGGGGTTTATTCGATCTATAGAGGGGGTAACGGGAAATTTTCACTACGTACTGCTGCTAAACCCCTATCAAGTTGTGAAAAACCTCAATAACGATGAAAGGCACGATGTCCCATCCGTTTTATATCATACTCTAATTGATAGGGTAGATGGAATTGGAGAGGTGTCGCTTATGATAGATGAAGAATAGAAAGTGTAAGTGAGGGAAACGCTATATATTGTATCGGTTATACAGAACTCACAACAGAAAAGGAGAAAAAAATTGGTAAACGCCGGAAAGAACAAAGCCCTTTAAAATGCTGACACATTTTTTAAGGGCTTAATTCGGATTGTGATTGTTACCTCACATTTGTTTTATAAACACAGCCAGAAAGAAAAAACAAGAATTCTTTGAAAAAAATCTGCCTGCCGAGTGACCTTTCCCCTAAATAAAAAATTCAAAAATTAAGGGAGTAACATGGCAAATAGTATTTACGTGTTGATTGAACGTGTGGTCACTTTGGCAATTCTTGTAATGGAATTTTTGCATAAAATTGGGTATTAATTAATTTCTAAATAAAAGAGCTGTGACGGAGGGGTCACGGCTCTTTTTATCCTATTTCGTTCATTAAAACACTATGCACTTCTTTATCTTCAATCCCCAAATAAAGGGTTCCATTAAACATTTAGGGGGAATCCGTCACGGGGATTTCAGTAAATATTTGATATTTAATCGATTCTAAGGTTTTTAACCTTCCAAAATTTGCCCTATTTTTCAGCTTTCTTCCTGGAAGGGTATTTTTGCCCATCCCCCCGATAAGGTAATTACAAGACGAAGTTGACGATTTGACTCTTGAAAACATTGAGCTGCAGGCGGAAAAGGAAAGATTAACCCAGATCATTCTTGATACGGAGGACTGAACAATCTTAGAAAATCAAATAATAATCATTGAAGGGATCTCTATTCTCCTGGATGGGTACGCATGGCAGGATTCGAACCTGCGACCCAAGAAATATAAAAGTGCTGTTCAGGCTCTTTTGAAAAAGAAGCCTTCTGATTCAGAAAAGCATGAAGCAAAAATCAGGGCTGTTGTAAAACATATTTGGAACTAGCTTTTTTTGGATCTTTTGAAAATCGGCCGTTACCACCATTTCTGGCGGTTTTGGATCCTAGCTGAATGAAGAAAAGACCCCCGGC
>PJEL010004960.1_pt1 | contig 10801 bp, 8 predicted proteins | sample 1853271 | NCBI WGS metagenome assembly PJEL01 (sample SAMN08108733, study PRJNA415343) | Invertebrate metagenome, whole genome shotgun sequencing project. | host: Globobulimina | place: Sweden: Gullmar Fjord | collected 2015-08 | reverse complement strand
TGATACCTTTCTAAAAAAATAGATATAGCATTAGCAACACCTTGCTCTGTGCCAACATAAGCAGCAATGCCGATAAAGAATAAGACTACAGTTTTGTTTTTAAATAGCGCGAGGTAAATCTGCCATGCACCAACAGACTCTTCTTCATTTAAGGTGACCTTGGGTAACTTGATCAAAAAAATCAATAGCAACATAAATGCTGAAACACCAGCAAATAGCCAGTACATTGATAACCAAGGCATGGTTGCTGGCACAACATTCGATAATAATTCTATCAAGCCACCGGTAGAGTTAGCCTGCATGCCCTGCACTATATTGCTATACACTAATGGGCTTAATGTCGCTGCAGCGCCAAATAACAACTGCGCCAAAACAGAATAAAAGGCAAAGTTCTCTTCACCGCCAGCAACCCTTAATAACGGATTAATAGCAACCTGCAATAGCGCCATTCCGGTGCCAATTAGAAATAGAGAAATCATTGCCATTAAAAAACTAGGCACTAAAGCAAAAAGCAAAGAGCCTATGGCTGACATAACAAAAGCTAACAATAACACCGGTTTTTCAGAAAATTTATCTACTAACATGCCCGCTGGAATAGACATTACCCCATAAGCAGCAAAAAATGAAAACGGTAAAAATCCTGCAACCGCTAAGCTTATATTAAAGTCACTGACCAATGACGGAAATATCGGCCCAATGATATTGGTAATAAAAGATATAGCAAAAAAGGTAACAAGTACTAGCGCGACTGAAATTACATTATTTTTCATTAAATACACCCTTTTATTCTCGTGGCTATGTTTATATAACCTCAAGAAAAAATAATTATTTGTTAAATTTTAATAAAGATTCTTCTTTGGTATAACCACAAAGAAAGCAGCCAAAATATGATCACATGTGAAAAAGCAAAGACAAACGAAGCAAAATATGGCGGCATATATTGACTTAAAATATTGAACAAGCCCTGATACATATCTACCTCGCCCAATGGAATATATAAATACGTGGTAGTCCACAACCACGAAAGCACATAGATAAAAAGCGGGTTAGTACCATAAACCAATAAACTTGCTAGCCGCTGCTCACCTTTTTTTATATCAATAAGATAAACAAACACAGCCAATACCACACAGGCAATTCCTGTAGAAAACAAAACATAAGAGCTGGTCCATAACGCTTTGTTTATTGGCATCACTAGGTTCCAGCATAAACTTACCAATACACAGGCAAATGCAACTTGCAATAACCGAACAATACATTGCTTTTTATCACTAATTCCTGTGATCATGCGGGTAACTTCAAACCCGAGCAGCATGTTTACGATACTAGGAATAGTGCTTAGCAAACCTTCGGGATCAAAAGCTGTACCTTTGCCCCCCCACATATGCCGTTCGCCTAAAACAAAGAGGTCAAACTGTCTAACAATATTCCCTTCAAGGGTATAGGCATTTTCAGAACCAACCAGTAATAGCAATGCCCAATAAGCCATTAAAATGATTGCCGAAACAAGTATTATGCCATTTCGCTTTAGTAATAAAACCAATATCGATGCGACAACATACGCAATGCCAATTCGCTGTAATACGCCCATTATTCGAACTTCGCTCAATGGCACAACAAACGGGTAAGCACTTAATAACAATCCTAAGAAAAAGATAATCACGCCACGTTTTAATATCTTCGTCACTTGTTCAGAACTGAACTCAAAATCAGTTTTTCGAAAAGAGAAAAACATCGCCGAACCAATAATAAAAAGAAAAAATGGAAACACTAAATCTGTCGGCGTACTGCCATGCCAATCGGCATGCATTAATGGTGGGTAGACAAAGTCCCATGACCCTGGCGTATTCACCAATATCATTAAAGCAATGGTTAGCCCTCTAAAAGCATCTAGGGCAATGTAACGCGCCACATATTCTCCAAATTCATTTTGATTAATCTGACCATACATCTATATATCGTCGCTCATTGACGTCCTGTCACCGCGACATTGCGAACATGGATGTTCGTACTTAGATTTTGTCCGGAACAAAAAATCTGACCATACATCTATATATCGTCGCTCATTGACGTCCTGTCACCGCGACATACCATACATCTATATATCGTCGCTCATTGACGTCCTGTCACCGCGACATACCATACATCCTGTATATAAAAAGAGCTGATACTCAGCTGAGTATCAGCTAAAAATGAGGTGGGAAAGTCGATGTCTCGCCTCATTTTTGTATAACCTTATTAACTCAAGAAATAACAATTGAACAGTTAGGTTATACAAAACTTTTTAGTATGTACCTGATTAATATGTAAGATTAAATCTTACCCCGTACATACGTGGTGGATTATATGAATTAGAAGTAAAATCACCTTGATTACCTTGTCCCATCCAATTTTTACTTACTTCGTCAGTTAAGTTGGTACCATAAAGTTCAACATACCAATCTTCACTTACTGGCCCAAACTTCACTGATGCATTTACATTGGTATAAGCACTTTGATAATCGCCAACCACTTTATTGTCTAAATTACGAGGCGTGAAATACATCTTATCTTGCCAGCGAATACCAAACCAAGGCACTAATTGGTACTCTTCCATCTCAATATAATGAGAATAGTTAAAGCCTATTGAATGTTTAGGAGAGCTCGGTAACTGATTACCGGTAACATCATAAATAGCACGGCCATTTAACTCCGGAGTCTCAGGATCATTATTTACGAGAGCACACTTTTCAGCACCAAACTTTTCTCGACCACCACACATCCAGTTGTCATCATAGGAATCATACGAAGTAATCTCAGTGCCCAAATAGGCATAAAAGCCAGTTAAGTGCCCGTTATCCCAAGGGATATAATTAAATTCAAGCTCTAATCCATAAATATCAGAATCACCTATATTTTCTGTTTGCCACGCTTGTACTGCATTACATTGAGGGTCCCAGTCACAGGCTGGATTCCCCTCTTTCTCTCTTTGTCCAATCGTATTCATCCCGGTATAGTGCATATCTTCATATTGGGTAAAGAAAATGACTGCGGTTAGGTTAAGCGTATCTTCAAGCAATGACCCCTTATAACCCAATTCATAGTTAGTGGTTGTTTCTGGATCATAATCTAAGAAAGTATATTGCGGAGTATTTGGCTCTCCACCAACACAAGTTCCACCACCACAAGCATCAGTTTTATCGCCGAAACCACCAGCACGATAACCCGTAGCCACCGAAGCAAAGACCATATGTTTAGTATCAAAATCCCACTGCAGCCCTAAGCGCCATGTAGTATGGTCCCAGTCTTTCTCATAGGTATTAACAACTTTAGTATCGCCGTAAGCTTCTTTTCCAGCAAAAGCGCCCATATTAGTGGTTAAATCAGTACCGTTATGAGCAATACCTGTCGCCGCCCAGTTATCCCAATCAATAGGATTAAGTGGTAAACCTTCTGCACCGTTATAATACCAAGGATCATCTGCGCCCCAACTGCCCCATGTTTCGCCATCGTTATCAATACGTTTATCTTGGGTATAACGCGCTCCAACAGTTGCCGTCCAGTTTTCAGCAATTTCGACATCAGCTTGGGCAAAGATTGCTTTTGAATCTACTTCGCGTTTAGGTTGGTCATAGTACTGAGCTATAGGCATGCCAAAACCTGGATAAACTAATGTTTCTTGAGCAAATTCAATAGCATTGTTTTCATACATCCAAAATGCGCCGGCAACATAACGCCAGTTATCAAAGGTTTGTTTGATTTGCAGCTCATTAACATATGATTGATATTCTGAATCTAAGGTATAAGTTGCCCTATCATCGACATAGGTAAATCCCCACCAATCCATAGGTGCAATTTCATCAAGCACAGCATGCTGACCTGAATCATCATCGTGGTGCTGAACCCTTTTTTGATTAGCATATGAAGAGCGGAATTCTAATGTTGTGTTGTCGTTAAGATCCCAAGCTAAATGACTTCGAATAGTATCTATGCTCATATCAATTTTGCCCGGTACATTTATTAATACCGTTTGATCAAAATGATCTTCACTATCACAGGCATATTGCGTACCTTTATTGGCTTCACAATCTTTAAGATTTACATGTCCTGCACCGTCATTTTGATAATGTTCATAACCAACAGTCCAAGCCAAGTCATTATTTATTTGCCAAAGACCCGTTATACGTGCACCCCATTGATCAGAATTAGAGTAATAGTCTTATTTATCGACCTTTTTATTTAAACGCTGATCAACATCGGGTAAACCATCCGGTGTTGGAGAATAATTATAATCACCGTCAAAAGTTCCCCAACCACGATCAGTTAAATCTTGTTGTTGATTGATATAACCATCACGTTTATCAACCATGAACGCCGCACGAACTGCAAAATTATCAGCGACGGCAAAATTATAGACTGAACGAAATTGCTTAGCGTTATAGTTGCCCAACTGCAAGGTAGACCAACCAAAATTTTCATCAAACTCTGGTTTTGCTGGAATAACATTAATAACACCGGCAGTAGAATTACGACCAAATGTAGTACCTTGCGCACCACGAAGTACTTCAACTTGTTCTAAATCGAACATTAAGGCTAATGAGCCTTGCGGTCGCGGGGAATAAATACCGTCAATATGAATGCCAACTGCAGGATCACCAATTTCAGTAAAGTTGTTTGACGTTACGCCACGAATTGATGCTTTAACACCAGAGTCACTGTTAGAAAGGCCCAATTGTAGATTCGGCACCATGCCGCTTAAATCACCAATTTCTTTTATATTTTGGCGAACTAAAGACTCCGGATTCATTGCCGTTACAGCAAGCGGTGTTTCCATCAAGTTTGTAACATGTTTGGTAGCCGTTACCGTAATAACCTCTAATTGATCTTTGCTTTCTTTCACATCATCTTTCGCTTCTTCAGCCAAAGTAGTAAAAGACATTAAACCTAACAGAGCAACTGATACTGCCAAACTGCATGGCTTTTGTTTGAATTTCATATTGTTATATATTATTGACATTGTTCGCACTCTCATATTTTTTAACACCTGAGCCTATCGCTAACATTTAAGACTTCGGTGTATATATTAATTACTTCCCCTAATTGCAAATCTAGTTTGCTCTTGTGCTAGCTAAGATTGATACACTTTTCTAACTTGTTGTGATACTTTTCTATCCAAGTCAGTTACGGTAACTTTAAAAGTAGCACTATATGAAATTAATGTTTGAAAAAGTCTTACCCAGTGAAAACTCTTCATGGCGTTATTGGATTTATGAAATAGAGGCACTTGATTTTAATTGGCACTATCATCACGAATACGAAATAGCATTAACACTAAACAGCAGTGGACAACGTTACGTTGGCGATTCTATTGAAGCTTATGACGAACTAGATATGGCATTTTTAGGGCCGCATCTACCACATACTTGGTGCTCGTCTACCAGTGTTAATGGCAAGCCTCAAGTGGTGTATGTTGCACAAATACCTGTGGGTTGGTTAGAATCTTTAGTCTTTGGCATGCCTGACTTAGAAGCAATGAAAAACTTACTCGAACGTTCAAAACGAGGCATTACTTTTAGTAAGCAAGCAGTAAAAATGGCAGCAAAAATTTTTATTAAAATGGAAACAGAAAGTGCCTCACAACGCTTTATTGGCCTAATGCAGATACTACAATTGATGATAGATGATGAGAGCGCTCAAGTGCTTTCAAGCACGGGCTATAATATTTCCATCACTTCAGATCCTTCAACAGACAAACTCGACAAAATTATTCGTCATATCCATCAACACTATACTGAAAACCTACTAGCTGAAGATGTTGCGCAAATAGTTCATATGAGTACTAACCATTTCCATCGCTTTATTAAGCAGCGCACCGAACAAACATTCACAGAAATAGTTAATCAACTAAGGATAAGCAAGGCATGTTCGCTGTTAATTAATAGCCAAAAACCAATAACGACAATTAGTGATACCTGCGGCTTCAATAATATCTCAAATTTTAATCGACGATTTTTACAGTTTAAAGAAATGACGCCCAGTAAATTTAGAAGGATATACGCTGGGCAACATATTTTGACTTAATTTGATTATTAGGTAGTTAAATTCAACAGCTAAATTTAATACTTAAGCTTTGTGAATTAACCGTACACCTACAACTAGGTGATACGGCTAAGCCCCGTCTACTTCAGCAGTTTACTCTTGTGCTGCTTGAATAAGATGAACATCGCGCTGTGGGAAAGGAATAGTGATATTTTCTCTATCAAAAGCAAGTTTCACTTCTTCCATTGTGCCAAAATATACCGGCCAATAATTCTCAGACTTAGTCCATGGACGGACAACAAAATCAATTGAACTGGCACCATGTGCTGAAACAAAAATATCTGGAGCGGGATCTTGTAAAATAAGTGGATTAGTTTTTAAAACACTCTCTAAAACTGCTTTAGTCTTTTTGATATCATCGCTATAACTAATTGAATATGTCATATCAACACGACGAGTTTCTTCAACAAATAAGTTTTTAACACAGCCATTAGACAACAAACCATTGGGTACAATAACCCGCTGATTATCTAAGGTTTTCAAGATGGTGTTAAAAATTTGAATTTCGACAACAACGCCAACATAACCTTGTGCCTCAATAACATCTCCTGCCTTAAACGGGCGAAATAGTAAAATTAAAATCCCGCCGGCAAAATTAGCTAAACTGCCTTGTAGTGCTAAACCTACCGCTAAACCTGCCGCACCTAATACCGCGATAAGTGAAGCTGTTTCAACACCGATCATCGAAGCGAAAATAATTATTTGAATGGCTTTTAAGGCAATTTTAAAAATGCTTAATAAAAACTGATGAAGGGTAATTTCAACTTTCTTTTTCTTCATTGCCAATTCAGCAACATTGAGTATGCGGTTGATAACCCACTGAGCAATAACATAGACAATAATGGCTAGTAGTAATTGGGTACCAAATTGCAGAGCCATTTCACCTAGCATTTGCGCGTATGACTCTAGTTTTTCGACATTCATATCCATGTGGTTCCACCTCTGGAGCTTATTATTCGTTATAACGATGAAGTTAAAGTATTAACATATTATACGCAGAAAAATAAATGGTTCGGTGAATTTGACCAAATAAAAGATGGGGAGGATGAAACAGGTTTACACTAACGCTTAACCTTTGACCTAACAGTTAGGTTTAACGCTTTGATTTGGCATAGCGCAGCCAAATATAAACGCCGCTACATGACAGTAAAATAAGCAATATCGCCATTATGTCCATCATAATGACGCCAAATAGGCCAAAGATCCGGCCACTGTGTGCATCAACAATAATGCGCTCTAGGGTCAAAAATTGAGCACGATAATTTAAAATAAGTTGCTGGTAGTCTTCATTTTCAGGAACCGTTTTACGCTGCCATACTGGCTCAGTTAGTGGCTGTATTTCCTGCCAGTCAAATAAATCTTGGTCAGTTTGGTAATAGCCATTACCAGACAATAAAATAATGTTTTGCACGCCGATGTGTAAGGCTTTAATGTTTTCAGGCAAACCTGAGGCACTGTCAAGAGCATCAAGCATTTGTCCATGTTGATCAAAAAGGTATAGCTGATTTTCCGTGACAATTAATATCATTGATGAAAACAAACCTGCACTAACCACAGGCATTTGAGTTTCTAATATTTTATGATGGTTTAGCCAAACAATATTATTGGTAACAGCCAATTTATCATTGAGATAAAAGCGGACATCACTGGGTTTTTGTATGCCATAAAAATCAAGTAAAAGGGATGACTTTATTGGTTTGTGGCCCAAAGATAAGGTTTCGGTATGATTAAGTGCTATGCCAGAAAGTGAAAGAAAAATAAGAAAAAAAGCAGCAATAATTCCAAGTCTTCGATGCCACTCACGTAAATGTCGAATAATACGTAAACGCAGAGTTTTATGAGAATTTTTGCTCATTTTTTAAGAGTAAAGCCTTAGTTTTTTTCCGCTAAACGGATTTTATTATTTAACCAAAGTGCCAATCGGGCAATTTTAGTCGTTGCTCTAACTGACAGGGTAGCACCAGTAATGCCATCAATATGGCGATTGAGCTTATTGTTACTTGCTAGTTGCGCGCCGTCAAACTGTTGAGTAAAAAATTCATGACGAACTTCATCACCTCGGCTTTCACGAAAGGTTAATACTTTTAATTTCTTGATGTATTGATCTTGAATATGCACGCCAATAGTAATTGGTTTTTCTTTACCTATTTCATCTAAAATCCATACACTCTGAGTAGGTTCAGCCCAATAACGAATACGCATACGTTTAAATTTGTGACTCATAATATCGGCAATAATCACTTTATCTTCCTTGGTTAGCCAGATGACCTGTGGCTTAGGAATATTACCGTTAAAGGCATTGCTGATGAACTGTGTCGACTTTTGATAAACCCCTTTTGCGAACGCAATTGGCGTCAATAAACAGATCAACATCAGTAATATTATTTGCTTGTTCATTCAATAGCCTTTGTAAAATTTTGCCTAAAATATTAACTGATAAAGACGAAAAAAGTGAATGGAGTGCATCCATTCACTTTTAATACGATAAAGCTAAGTGCTAAAACGACACACTCAACTTAGCTCCGATTCTCATTTTTTCTTAGAACTGGTAACCAAAACCTAAGTTGAAGCCTTTATCGTCTTTAGCACCGCCAAGGTTTTCGTAGTCAGCTTTTAAGACAACATTCTCATGAATATAGTAGTTAATACCAACACTAGAAGATTTAACTTTAGTCAGTTCACTGTCACCAGCATTGTTATCATGCTCAGAGTAACGAACAAACGCACCAACTTTTTCGTTGAACTTGTAAGATGGCTCAATGTACCAACCTGTTTGCTCATCACGACCAGCTACTTTAGCTTCTTCGCCGTCGATGTCCCAACGAGCGTATAATGCACGAATACTTAAGGCATCATATTGGTAAATGGCATGTGCTTCAATCATTGTAGCAGACGCTGATTCCATACCGTTGCCTTGCGTAAGGTCTGTTTGGTATTGAACCGTAGTTGCTACTTCTAAGCCTGCAACACCTGTGTATTTAGCGCGTGCTGTGTAAGCTAAGTTTTCAGCTGAAGCATTGGCTACTTTTTGACGACCTTTGCGGATCAAAAAGGCATTTTTGCCATCAGTTGGCGTATTTAAACCACTTGTAATAGCACCATCAACTGCAAAACCTGGTGCTACTTTATAGTTAACTGCTGCACCGGCTTCCCACCATGTTGCTGGAATAATGTTTTTCTCAACGTGGTTACGCTCAACACCGTAAAATGTTGGTGGCTCATGCGTTTCATTGATAATACCAACGGGTACCAAAAATAGACCCATTTTTGACGTTGCTTGTTCATTAATATCAACTTCAACATAGGCTTGCTCAAGTTCAACTTCACCTGGCTTACCGTCGCCCGCTAAAGAATGCTCAAGTTCAAACTCAGAAAAGAATCTAACACTGTCTGAAAACTCATGACCAAAGAACAAAACAAAACGGTGAAAATCAACTTTTGCATCGCTTTCTTTGTAGTTGTTGTAGTGAAGTTCACCATAACCACCGATAGTGGTATTAGAAAATATGCCTGAATCAGTCGCTTCAACTTGATCAGCAGTTGCTTCAAGTTTTTGCTCAGTTTCATCTAAACGTTTTTCTAATTTCTTAAGTACGGCTTGCTGCTGTGCAATAACCTCACGTAATTCTTTAGTATCGTCGTTCGCACTTGCTGATGTAGCAAAAAGTGCAACAAGCGTAGAAGCTATAAGAGTTTTCTTCATCATGATTTTGTTTCCGCAATAATTATAATAAGAGAGCTTTAATTTTTGCGGAGATAATACATACAAAAGATTACAAATACAAACAATTCTCATTGGTGTTATTAGTTGCATTTGATCTAGATCATAAAAAATGACAACACTTTATTTACATAACATTAATTTTATCAATACGGTAATGGCTATCTTTTAGGTTTTACTAACATAAACCAAGCGCTTGCGTAATCGGGTAAATGTTTATTTTCTTGGTGGTAATCTTGCCAGCCTTGATAACTGTCAACAAGTAGGTCGAGTTGGAACAAGTTATTGTCGAATGCGCCACCTTGATCCGCTAATATGCCAAGACGATAAATAGTTTTATCTTTGATTTGATTACTTTCTTTAATGTCATAACTCACCATAACCAACTTACCTAAGCCTAAATCGGCAACATTACCAGCAAAAGTAACTTGCGCTTTAACAGCGATTTTTGTCTTAAGTGTTTTTCCATAACCCATAATGCTTGGCACTTCAGCAAAATACCAATAACGAGGTTGCTCGCGTTTACCTATATGGTAGTCATAAGCAATGCCATTATTTCTATGGACATTAAAATAGCGAGTTTTACCATTAACATTTAACACACCAGTGCCTTGTAATAAAACGTCGTGCAGTGCTTCTTCAGAAATCCATACCAAAGGTTTAGCGAGATTTTTCTCCAGTAATACGCCGTTAATAACCTCTTGCCGAGTATATTTAAAGCGCGTTAACTGTGCTTTTTTATCATCTGCTTGTGCCAATGTTAATGATTGTTCATCAAAAGGCAGCGCATAGAGTGCTTGGTTATATTGCCCTGTTTTAACCGCACTACCTGTTAATAACTTGGTGTAATATTTGGTTAGGAAAATTTCGTTATTTGGAATGCGATTTAACAAACGAGACTTCACTTCATTGGTGCTTTTGCCTGCTATTTTCTGCGCGTTTTTGGTATCAGGTGACCAACGAATAAAGTCAAAATGCTGTTTAAGAAATTTACTATCGTGC
>PJEL010004959.1_pt1 | contig 10802 bp, 5 predicted proteins | sample 1853271 | NCBI WGS metagenome assembly PJEL01 (sample SAMN08108733, study PRJNA415343) | Invertebrate metagenome, whole genome shotgun sequencing project. | host: Globobulimina | place: Sweden: Gullmar Fjord | collected 2015-08 | reverse complement strand
TCCCCGGTATCCGCTACCGTAAAGACCACATAATCTCCTTTTGTGATATCCTTAGCCGATACATCGCTCTCTATATGCTCGTTTTTAATGGAAACATTCAGAACACCTGAATTGTTCATAGCATCCCGCGAATTGATCGCCAGGTTCAGAACACAATTCACAAAATGATCAACATCCACAAAACAAGGCCATAGATTCTTGGCTACATCCAGTTTGATCTCAATATCATCACCAATACTGCTCTGCATAATATCCTTCATCTGAGCAATCTGTTCGTCCAGATGGACTGATTTTGGATTAAGATTCTGCTTTCGTGAGAAAACCAGTAACTGATTAGCAATATTGATACCGCGTTTCGTTGCAAACAGAATATTTTCAAGATTTTGGTCAACACCAACATTTGCCGCTTCATACTTTTCTTTTAACAGCTCCGCATTGCCCATAATAATGGCGAGCAGATTGTTAAAATCATGGGCAATCCCGCCCGCTCTTTGGCCGACTTCTTCCATTTTCTTTGATTGCGACAGTTTTTCTTCGAGCTCATTGCGCGCCGTTATGTCCCGGCCAACACCTTGATATCCGGTAAAGTCACCCTCAAGCGAATAACAAGGGTTCCCTGAAATTAGCCACTTACTGGGTTGGTCGGCTACATTACTGAAGGCATATTCAAAATCTCTGAATGGTTTTCTTTTTGAAATCAAGGATCTTAATTCCTGCCATCTCTCTCCAAAATTGCTTTCGGCATCAAGAGCCGCAGAACTAGAGAGCAAATCATCAAGTTTCATCCCCACATAATCATGGGTAACATTCGATACATAAGAGATCTTCAGTCTCTCGTCGGTTTCCCAATACCAGTCAGAGACAACCTCAACAAACCCCTTGAACCGTTCTTCACTTTTCTTGAGTTCCTCGTGGGCGATAAGTCTGAAAGTTACATCTTCCTGCACGGCAACAAAGTTGGAAATCGTTCCATCACTTCTAAGAATTGGCGAAACCACTTCCTGACACCAGAAATACTCTCCGTTTTTATGTTTGTTATAGACTGTCCCTTGCCATGTTTTTCCCTGGAGCAATCGGTTCCAAAATTCTGAATAGACAGCAAGGCTTGTATGGCCGGATCTGAATAATCGGGGGGTCTGCCCATAACATTCAGAGAGACTATATCCGGTAATTTCAGTTGAACCAGGGTTGGCATATCGTATGACACCATTTTCATCCGTAATAACCACACCGTTTGGAGAATTCTCTACAGCCACCATCAGTGCTTCGAAATGAATACTCTCTTCCGGGTGATCGTTTATCACTGTATCAAGGCGGCCAACACCTCTATATCCCTGGAACTCACGCTGAGCATTAAAGTGAGGATGCCCACTTAAGACAAGCCGTGTCTTTTCGCTGTTATCACTCATGAAACGAAAGGTCACATTTGAAAATTCCTGTTTCTTTTCAATTAGTTTCCGTAAATTATCTACAGGTATTCTGAGTTCTGATTTTCCCTCAGGCAACAAGCCCTCCATTATCTTGAATAGCTCTGCTCCAAGATAGCTGTCTTCTACAGGGTGTTTCACATTTTCTAAGCGTTGATTGGAAAAGGTAAGTTTTCCGTGCCGATCTGTTCCCCACAACCAGTCTGAAATCTGGCCCTGGAATTCTTCTAAACCAAAAGATTGTTCTGGATAAATAGGTTTCAATATTGCCTCTTCATGGGCCTTATACTTTTTTCTGAAAGCAAGGCTTTTGCGTTTTCGATAATATTTATGAAGGATCAGTTTTTGGCTATTGCCTTAATTTAACGTAAATAGGAATGATATTTTATAAATTGGTGGTTGTATCAACATCACACTGTGAAATAGTAATATGCACTTCAATACCCAACTCATTTTAATTAAACATCTTTTTTTACTTATATACGTTGAGATCAAACCTTTCGATCGTCGAGGAAAATATAAGATGCTTTAGTATTAATACAAAAAGTATAAACATTTTTCTGACCGGAATTGACCGATATCGCGAATCTTGTTCACACAAATCGAGAGAAGGGCCTTGCGGAAAAATGGAAGAGCGTCACCGTAACCAAAAAGGTCAAACCTTGAGAAGGTGGCATCCCCTAGGAGAATTGAACTCCTGTTTCCAGAATGAAAATCTGGCGTCCTAACCACTAGACGAAGGGGACACAATGTGTCGCTGGAGGGAGGATTTAAAGGTCTTCGAGGCACTTAGCAAGAAAAAAATAACCTCTTTCGTATTTTTTTTTCACGAGCTCGTAAAACATCAAGGATTACCGCCTCTATCAGGAAATTCTGATAGCATCCTCAATCAGTATTTGCGCCGTTGTATCCCCGCGCCAAGTATTCTTGCGCAGGTGCCCGGCAATATGGAAACTGGCTCCCTGATGAGCAAGCAGCCCGTCACCAAGTGGCGTTTCAAGGCTTCTGAAGCAAATGCCTGCCAATCGACCTTTGCCGCCCGTTCCTGTAAAAATACACCGCACATGATTTTCGCCCACAATACTAACGGAAACAATTCGGGCGTTTGAAATAACAAATCGGGGTTCTGCATTCCCCGCTCCAAACGGCCCTGCCATCTCAAGCTGGTCAATCAGATCAACGGTCGCCCCCTGGACCCCCAGCGCCCCGTCTATGCCAATGCTAGCCGACTTGGAAGCTTCTGAAACATCTTTTGATAGGCGATCATTCAGGAATTCCGAGAATTCTTCAATTTTGTCGCGCCTAATTGTCAGACCTGCGGCCATAGCGTGTCCACCACCAGCAACAATAATCTCTTTATGTCGCGCAGCCCCAATGGCGGCTCCAAGGTCCACACCGGGAACGGATCGGCCCGATCCTTTTCCTTCATCCCCATCCAGACCGATAATAATGGTCGGTCGTTGGTAGGTATCTTTCAAGCGGCTTGCCACAATCCCGATCACACCCGGATGCCATCCGTCACCGGCGACCACTAAAACGGACTTGTTTGTCTGTCCTGACTTCTCCGCCTGTTCCAAGGCTTCCTCAGTGACAGTCGCTTCGATATTCTTGCGCTCTTGATTATATTCATCCAGATACCCGGCAAGTTTCTGGCATTCTTCTGGATTGGTGCTGGAAAGTAGCTGCGCCCCATATTCCGGCTTACCGACCCGGCCACCTGCATTAACCCGCGGCCCCAGCAAATATCCAAGATGATAAGTGCCTGGCGCTTCATCCAGACCTGCAACATCAGAGAGCGCCACGATGCCCGGATTGGCCCGCCGCGCCATAACCTTTAAACCTTGCGCTACAAAGGCCCTGTTAAGCCCTTTAAGCGGCACAACGTCACAAACGGTCCCAAGTGCTACCAGATCCATCAGAACCATCAGATTAGGCGGTGTCTTATCGCCGTACCATCCATCGTTACGTAAATCGCGATTAATCGCGACACAAAGCAGGAATGTCACACCGACGGCAGCCAAATACGTATATTCCTGGCTCTCATCGTGGCGTTTGGGGTTCACGACTGCCACAGCCTCGGGCAAACGGGTTTCCGCCTGGTGATGATCGACAACAATCACATCAAGCCCGATGGCTTTTGCCTGTGCCAAAACATCAAACGAAACAATTCCACAATCGACGGTGATGATCAGCGAGGTCCCTTGCTTTTGCAACGTTTCAAAAGCCTCAATATTCGGCCCGTATCCTTCTTTTATCCGATCAGGGATATAAATGAACAAGGGTACGCCGATCAGATCAAAAAACCGCTTCAACAGCCCAGATGAAGTCGCCCCGTCCACATCATAATCCCCAAAGACGGCGATCTGCTCACCTGCCTTTATCGCGGTGACAATGCGCGCTGATGCAACATCCATATCTTTAAAGGTGGAAGGGTTGGGGAGCATGTCCCGCAAAGTGGGATTGAGATACTGTTCGGCTTCATCCAGCCCGACATCCCGCCCGGCAAGAACTCGTCCGACAATTTCCGGAACATCGAGCCGTTGAGACAAGGCAAGGCCAAGGCGGTCATCATGAGACCGCAATCGCCATTTCTTCTCTTTGAGTGAGCATTCAACGCCTAAAAAAGCCGGTATATCCTGCTCACTCATATCGGTTTCCTGTTATTTAGCGCGGTGATCACCGCGAATATAGCGCACTGTACCGGTGTGAGAACGCATAACAATCGTTTCGGTCTGCACCCGATTATTGATCTGACGAACGCCTCTGAGCATGGAACCATCGGTCACACCGGTTGCAGCGAAGATAACATTGCCAGCCGCAAGTTCATGCAAATTATACGTACGGTTCAGATCCGTAACACCCCATTTGGCAGCCCGCGCTTTTTCATCTTCATTGCGGAACACAAGACGTCCCTGCATTTGACCGCCGATGCAACGAAGCGCTGCTGCGGCAAGAACACCTTCAGGAGCGCCACCAGTACCGACATACATATCAATCCCTGTTGCAGGATCTGCTGTCGCCATAACGCCGGCCACATCACCATCAGAAATCAGTTTGATCCGGGCACCGGCTTCACGGATGCTCGCAATGATATCCCCGTGACGTGGGCGATCCAGAACACAGGCCATTGTTTGATTGATTTTAACGCCTTTGGCGTCTGCAATGGCTTTCATGTTTTCGCCGGCAGATTTATCAATATCTACGATGCCTTCAGGAAGACCGCCGCCAACAGCAATTTTTTCCATATAGGTATCTGGCGCATGCAGGAAGTTACCAGATTCTGCGAATGCTATAACAGCAAGAGCATTTGGTCCGCCCTTGGCTGTCAGGGTTGTGCCTTCCAATGGATCAAGGGCGATATCAATTTTTGGCCCTTTGCCGGTTCCCACTTTTTCGCCGATATACAGCATAGGGGCTTCGTCGCGCTCCCCTTCACCGATAACAATCGTACCGTCAATGTCCAAACTGTTCAGTGCTGTGCGCATGGCATCAACAGCAGCCTGATCAGCCGCTTTTTCGTCCCCATACCCCACAAGCGTACAAGCCGCCCGTGCCGCGGCTTCAGTCACACGCACGATTTCCAGCGTGAGCTTTCGATCCATAGTAGTTTTTTCAGACATTTTTTATCATCCAGCAAAGTACAACCGAAAATCTATTTCGGTTTGTATAAGTTAAAGTGTTGCAATCCTGATCATACGCGGCGTATCCGCACTATGATCAAATTTATCAATTTTTGAAAGTGCTCGCAAAAGTGACGCTTCTTTCACTTCATGAGTTGTCAGGACAACAGACACCGCTTCTTTCGGTGCGCGACCTCTTTGCAGCAGACTTTCAATAGAAATTTCTTCATCCCGGAAAACAGCGGACACATCTGCAATAACCCCCGGACGATCAAAAACGGTTAAGCGTACATAATAACAACCGACATGTTCCTCGACAGGAACTTTCGGAATTTCGACCATCTTCTCTACAGGAATACCAAAAGTTGGTGACGTGCGTCCCGCCGCAATATCGACAATATCAGCAACAACGGCTGAGGCTGTAGGCCCCTCGCCTGCGCCGCGTCCTTCATATACAGTGCTATCGACGAAATCCCCTTCGGCAACCACCGCATTAAAAACGCCACCCACATTGGCAATCGCCGTATCTTCACGCACCATGCAAGGGTGGACCCGTTGTTCAATCCCTTTTTCCGTTTTGCGCGCGACACCGAGCAAACGAATGCGATAGCCAAATTCTTTGGCAAAAGCGATATCCAACGCTGAAACTTCGCGAATGCCTTCTATATAAACGCTGCCAAAATCAACAGGTGTTCCAAAGGCAAGAGATGTCAGGATGGCAAGCTTATGAGCTGCATCTACACCATCCACATCAAAACTCGGATCGGCTTCGGCATATCCAAGATGCTGCGCTTCCTCAAGAATGTCGTCGAAGTTACCGCCGGTTTCTTCCATCTCTGTCAGAATATAGTTACAGGTACCGTTCAGAATGCCGTAAACCCGGCTGATAGCGTTTCCTGCCAGACCTTCACGCATGGCTTTTACAATTGGAATACCTCCAGCAACAGCCGCTTCATAGTTAAGCGATACACCTTTTTTCTCGGCCAAAGCAGCAAGCTCCGTCCCGTGAACCGCAAGCAACGCCTTGTTTGCCGTGACAACAGGTTTGCCTTCTTCCAATGCAGCGATGCACAGATCTTTGGCAACCCCTTCGCTACCACCAATCAGTTCAAGAACCATTTCAACATTGGGATCATGGGCAATATCAACCGCATTGTCGTACCAGGTCATACCATCCAGCGTCACCGGACGGTTTTTGGTACGATCGCGACCAGATACAGCGACAATTTCAAAATTGACGCCTGCACGGTTATTGAGGAGCTGGGTATGCTGCTGAATGATCTTGATAACCCCGACACCAACTGTCCCTATACCTGCAATACCGATTTTCATGTCTCTCGCCACTATTTATTTGAATGAAAGGCCGCCAGATGTTTACTCGCATCTGTCATAAATTTCTTCACATTACGGCATGCTTGCCGAATACGCTGTTCATTTTCCACCATTGCGATACGAACAAAGTTATCGCCATGTTCACCAAAACCAAGCCCCGGCGCAACAGCAACCTTTGCTTCTTGCAAAAGTAGCTTGGAAAATTCAAGACTTCCCAGTTCCTTGAACGGCTCTGGTATAGGCGCCCAGGCAAACATGGTCGCGTCCGGCGCAGGAATATCCCAACCCGCTGCAGCCATTCCACTGATCATCACATCCCTGCGAACCCGATACATGTCGCGCGCTTCCTGGACACACTCTTGCGGGCCGTTGAGCGCGGCAGCCGCGGCGACCTGAATAGGCGTAAAAGCACCATAATCCAAATAGGACTTAATCCGCGTCAAAGCACCGATCAGTTCTTTATTGCCGGTCGCAAATCCCATACGCCAACCGGGCATGGAATAGGTTTTGGACAAAGACGTAAATTCGACGGCGATATCCTTCGCCCCTTCAACCTGCAAAATTGACGGTGGTTTCTCATCGCCAAAGTAAATTTCTGCATAGGCCAAGTCTGACAGAATATACATGCCGTGCAGTTTGGCGTAATCGACAACTTTACGGTAAAATTCCAAATCAACTGTCATTGCCGTTGGATTGGACGGAAAGTTCAGAATCAGGCAGGTCGGGGTTGGGATGCAATGTTGCATGCCCCGCTCCAGCGCCTCAAAGAAATCAATACCCGGGCCAATTTCAAAATGCCGAACAACCGCGCCTGCGATAATAAAGCCATATGGATGGATCGGATAACTGGGGTTTGGAGACAGGATCACATCGCCTGGCGTTGTAATCGCCATGGCAAGGTTGGCCAATCCTTCTTTGGATCCGAGGGTGGCTATTGTTTCCGTGTCAGGATCGATATCCACACCAAACCGGCGTTTATAATAGGCCGCGTTGGCCTTTCGTAATCCCGGTATACCGCGACTGGTTGAATATCGGTGAGTCCGGTCATCCTGAACGGTTTCGATCAGTTTATCGACAATATGCTTCGGCGTCGGTGTATCCGGATTACCCATACCAAGATCGATGATATCTTCTCCGGCCGCTCGCGCCGCTGCTTTCATACGGTTTACTTCTTCAAAGACGTATGGGGGCAGTCGTTTTATGCGGTGAAAATCGGAGTTCATGGGCCTTTTCTCTTATACTTGGATACACATCTGCCTGCCGTTCCAATCGATCATCCCTTGATCCATTGAACCCGTCAGGCAGTGTTCTTGAGGTTATCTATACGATAATAAACTATTTGACGAGGAAGATTTCTGTCCGTCTGTTCTTCGCTTCATCACTGGGCATGGTTTCGCGGCTAACAGGCGTACTGTCACTTAACGATTCCACAACAATATTGTTGGCTGAAACACCCATATTAATCAGGCTAGCAACAACGGCGCTGGATCGCTCCTGAGACATTCTCAAATTGACCATCATATGACGATCAATCGGCAATTCCCGGGTCCGGCTGGAGGCATGACCAACCACCCGAATGACACCGCCACCTTGTTTCTGCGCGGCAGATATCTGTTTCAGCTTATTGCGATCGCCAGCCCCAATTCGATTTGAGCCTGTTTCAAAATAAATAACCGCATTCGGTTTTGCTCCGGTTGCAAAAGAACTATATCCACCTGGTTGCGCAGTCACGCCACCAACTGCAGCACCGTATCCGGCAACAACTGGAGTATTATAGGTGTCCCGGACAATTTGCGGGATAGCGACAGCCGAAGGGCCAAGGCTTTGTGCTGGATAGGCATTGAACTGAGTACTGGCAGGCAGTGTTGTTGTTGTCGCAGCAGAAGCCGCCAATTGCTTCTGGAACACGTCATTTACGCCGGTACCGCTGATAACGGTTGTTCCCGTTCCAGGAACCAGTCTCGTGTATGCCTGTTGCGGTGTTGTAACAGGGGCCGCATTCGGCATTTGTTTGACGCCGGTTACATTTGCCGTTTGGGGGAACTGCCCAGCGCTTGGAACTGAAGCTTGAGGAATTGTCGGCACGGGCGGTATTTGCACGGGCTGCGGAATTGGCGCAGCCGCGATGACTGGAACGGGCGCAGCCGTTACAGCCGGTCCTGTTTGCGCTGGTGCCACTGTTTCTGGTGGCGGTGGTGCAGGGACAGGTCTCTTAGTGACCGGCATCGGCTGAACGGCTGTATCCGCCCGGAGTTTTTCATCCGTATACTGGGCGTTATCCTTGTCCGCTTTCAAGCCTTCCTGAATGTCATTGGCTTCTTCGATTGAAATGGTCTTACCCGCTTCATCGGGAACGGAACCAAGTGCGGGATAATCACCTTCTTCTTCAGGCTGCTCCAACTGTTCCGGACGGCTTGCATCACCGCTATCGCTGTCGAACCATTCTGTGGGGTCTGCCCAGTCCGGGGTCGAGCACCCGGCAACCAAAAGTAATGCTGCGCCCAGAGCTGTCCGGGACACCCCTTTTTTAAGGCTCTTAAACTCAAAGGAAGTAGAATTCTGCATAATCACCATAATGTCGCCCATACCCTATCATCAGAATCGTCGGGCAATCGCCCGGGCAGGTATATCTGTCCAACTCACCCGCCATTCTAATTTAATTCTGAGTAACTTAAAGCATATGAAGGTCATTTTCGCAATCATTTCGATGGTTGGAAAATAAAATGCCGTCATATTTCTTTTTTTGGATGTGTATATCGTGGCATTTGCTAGACTGTACATCAGTCAGTCAAAATTAAAGCCTAACCAGACCTAAGGGGTACCAAGGTGCAGGATAAACAAGACTTCCCAGATACAACAGACCTGACAGCAGGATCTCAGGAGTTTGCCGATAACCTGATGAAGGTTTCTCAGAAGAGCCAGGAACTCCTTAATGACTTTTACGATAGTCAGAAAACCGAGGAATTTGATCCCGACCCCTTTAATATCGGTGGTGCCTTTCTTACCCTGGCGCAGAAAATGACCACAGACCCGACCAAGTTGATTGATGCCCAGACCAACCTCTGGAAAGGGTATATGGATATCTGGAAAAACGTGACCGAAAATGCCAGTGGTCAAAAATCTGACCCTGTTATCAAACCGGAAAAAGGCGACAAACGCTGGCGCTCCGAAGAATGGGGTAAAAATCAGGTCTTCGATTACATCAAACAAACCTACCTGATGACCTCAAAATGTATCAACGATACCGTTGCCGATGTGGAAGGCCTGGACGATCAATCCCGCCAGAAAGTGGATTTTTATACGAAACAGTTCACCGATGCCCTGTCCCCAACCAATTTTTTCTGGTCCAACCCCGATGTCTTGAAACATACGGTGGAGACTAAAGGCGAAAATCTGGTGCACGGCCTTGAAAACCTTCTTACCGATTTGAAAGAAGGCAAAGGAAAGCTCAATCCCAAGATGGTGCCCGATGGCGCTTTCGAGGTTGGTAAGAATATATCGATCACACCGGGTAAGGTTGTCTATCAGAATGACTTGATGCAGCTTCTGCAATTCACCCCGACAACCGACAAGGTGTATAAAAAGCCTCTGCTGATCACCCCACCATGGATCAATAAATATTATATTCTGGATTTACGGCAGGATAATTCCTTTATCAAATGGTGCGTGGATCATGGACATACGGTCTTTGTTATATCCTGGGTTAATCCTGATGAGCGGCATGTGGACCGGGATTTCGAAAATTATATGTCCGAGGGCATTTTGGCTGCTTTGGACGCTATCGAAAAAACAACCGGCGAGAAGGAAGTGACTGCCATTGGCTACTGCATTGGTGGCACTCTAATGTCAGCAACTCTTGCTTATCTGGCGGCCATCGGCGAAAAACGGATTACCTGTTGTACTTTCTTTGCGGCCCAGATGGATTTTGAAGATGCCGGTGAACTTCTGATGTTCACCGACGAAGAACAAATCCAGATGATCGAGAAGAAGATGGATGAAGCGGGTTTCCTCGAAGGCCGAAATATGGCGAGCACTTTCAACATGCTTCGCTCCAACGATCTGATCTGGTCCTTCATGATCAACAACTATCTGATGGGGAAAGACCCCTTCCCGTTCGATCTTTTGTTCTGGAATTCCGACACCACTAACATGCCACCTAAAATGCACAGCTATTACCTGCGGAATATGTATCAACAGAATTTGCTGCAAAAACCGGGCGGCCTAACGCTAGGCGGTCAGCCTATTGATCTTTCAAAGATTGATATTCCGATTTTTGTTCAGGCCAGTAAAGAAGATCATATCTCTCCCTTTGAATCCGTTTTTAAGGCAACTCAACTAATGAGTGGCCCGGCTGAATTTATGCTAGCAGGATCAGGGCATATCGCCGGCGTGATCAATCACCCGGATGCCAAAAAATACCAGC
>PJEL010004958.1_pt1 | contig 10804 bp, 9 predicted proteins | sample 1853271 | NCBI WGS metagenome assembly PJEL01 (sample SAMN08108733, study PRJNA415343) | Invertebrate metagenome, whole genome shotgun sequencing project. | host: Globobulimina | place: Sweden: Gullmar Fjord | collected 2015-08 | reverse complement strand
CGGATATGTCATTCCTGTGGTATTTCATGTCTATGGCACGGTTCATAATGGTGACACGGTTAATGATGCCGTCATCCTGGATGCGTTATATAAGACCAATGAAGATTTCCAGGGTCAGACTGCGGATTACGCCGACATCGATCCTGAGTTTACCGGTGTTAAAGACAGCTTGAATGTCGAATTTCGTCTGGCCAGTCTGGATCCCGACGGTAATCCCACTTCGGGGATCATCTATCATCCGCAATCTTCCGGGGCAGGTAACTATTCCAGCAGCGATGTGAAGAATGATCATTGGGATAACTACAAATACATGAACGTGTATATTCAAAATGATCTCTATGCCGATGGTGTGACCAATAACTCCGGGGTCGCCTGGTATCCGGACTCTGGCATGTCTGACGATGGTTTGGCCCGTGTTACCTACAATGGGGCTTATTTAGGTACGAACACAGATGAGAATTTCCGCTCTGTGTTAACCCATGAATTTGGCCACTTTCTCGATCTGATCCATACCTTCGAAGGTGGATGTAAGCGCGGCGCGGCTAAGCGTTGCGGTAAAACCGGTGATAAGAACTGCGATACGCCTCAGCAAAATAGCTGGCAGATGAACCCCGGAGACGGTGGGATCTTAAACTGTCTGGGTGAGACGATTAACTGGCAGAACTTTATGGCCTATTCGGATCAGTATGCCAATTACACTCAAGATCAGGTCGACCGCATGGTTAATGGCTTAAATAGCAATGCACGTCAAACCTTATGGTCAGCGTCTAACTTGGCGGCGACCGGCACCGCCGATTGAACCTTGTCATCATGCTGTCTGTAAAATAATTTATGGAAAATTTCGACCGCAAGGATGCGGTTTTTTATGTCATCCCTGAGCATTTTACTTTCAACAGAAACATATACACTCAAGCTCATCGTCAAACGTTAAACTTGTGCACGCACTCAGGTTATGACACCAGCATCTGTCCGATAAGTTTCTCACATTGTGTTTGATCCATATACTTAGGCACAGGATAGTTAAAATGTGCTTCTTTGAGTGCCGCTTGGGCGATCTCTGCCACATCCTCAATCTTTAATGCATCGAGCTGCGAAGAGATGCCATATTCTTTCAGCATACTTCGAATGTGATCGATAAATAGTTGAGCCAGTTCTTTATCTGAGTCTCCCGCAGTTCCTAATCCACAAACTCGTGATAATTTGGCCAAACGCGGTGCGATTTCGGCCTTTGAATATTCGAGTACATATGGCAATACAATAGCATTAGCCAGGCCATGCGGTATTCCATACTTTGCCCCCAGATTATGAGATATTGCGTGAACATAACCTAAACTCGCTTTCGTAAACGCCAAACCCGCATAGTAAGACGCCATTGCCATATTCTGCCGAGCATCAAGATTGGTTCCATTATGGACAACGATTGATAAATTTTGACTAATCAATTTAGTCGCAGCAATGGCATAGGCATCGGTATCGGAAGAGGCGTTCATCGATATAAACGCTTCAACCGCATGAGTTAATGCATCCATGCCCGTCGCGCTCGTCACATGAGCGGGCAAACCTGTCATTAACGATGCATCCAGCGATGCCATCATAGGGACGAGTTTGGGATCGATGATGGGTGTCTTTTTATGGGTGACAGGATCGGAAACCACTGCAGCTATGGTTACTTCGGAGCCCGTTCCCGCAGTCGTCGGAATTGCAAATAAGGGGGCAGGGGCTTTCCAAACTTTAAATAGACCCGTTAGTTTTTTTATCTCGCGATGGTTATTAACCCGGGCGGCAATGACCTTAGCCGCATCGATCGGAGAGCCACCGCCTACAGCTAGGATTGCATCGCAACCACTACTTTTATATAAGGCTAAACCAGATTCTACCTGCGCGTAAGTTGGATCGGGAAGTACCCCGTCATATACGGAAAATTGGACATTATTGTCTGTTAACTTCTGTTGAATACTATCTAAAAGACCCAGCTTGATCAGAACCGTGTCGGTAACAATCAACACCTTACTCGTCCCCATCTGAGCGATAGCTTCACACAGTTTCAATGAGGAACCGGAACCGGTAAACAGCGTTGGCTTAGGCATCGGAATGATCTTGGCTGCTGTTTTTAACACATTCATATAGCCCTTGTAGGCGATAACCTGAAGAGGAAATATCATATTTTTAATGTTTTGATCCATAGTGAGTGTCTCAGCTTTAATACTTTTTCAGGTTTCTGGCAGGCTACGCCTGGATATTAAAAACGGTATAACTTTCAATGAACATCAGTGAATATTCATCCTAGTGTCGAGTATTAACACTAACAGGTTAAGAGAAGATGAGAAGTGAAATCGTAAAATGATTGCAGCGCCAGATCAGTTTTTCGCGAGCTGGATTTATCTATAGATAGAAGGCAGCGTGAGCTACCTTCTTTTGGTGTATCAGAGAACTTGTGCACCGATTATTTCAACACTTACTTTTATAAAGGTAAGCTCATCTTAAGCCATAACTTGTTACCTTCTGGCCTGTTTTCGACCCACATCTCTTCTTGATATTTAGCTTCGACACTCACATTGCCATAGTCATATTTTATGCTTGGACCTATCGCCAGAACCTGTCCCTTATTGCCATCGGGATCAGTAACTCCGGCACCACTGTCTGAGGTTGTCTGCTTGTAAACGTAACCGCCGACACCTAATGTCCAGGGACCTGTATGGTATGCCACTGCGTAGTCAACATGAAACTCCTGACCGGATTTGTAATCGGTATCGCTATTCTCGGTATTAAAGTCGTACATAAACTTACCCGAAAATTCCAGCCCATAGTCAGTGATATACGAAGCTGCAAAAACAGGCTCAATTGTCCAATAGTTTCGACCCAAATTAGCCAGGTTGTGCTTGTCATAATCTCCGGTTGGAACGACAAACTCCAAGCCTGTGGCAACATGCCAGTTTTTTGAATGCCAGGCGAGAACAAATGGAGAAAATGCAATATCCCCCAAACCACTCTCAGTGCTGCTGATAGTACCGGCAGGTGAATGGGTATCAAGCATGGCGCTGACATGGAGCAGTGGCACAACCATGTAGGTTCCGTAATCGGCACCGAACAGCTTATGTTCTGTCATATAAACAAAACGGGAGACGTTCGCGGTCGCGTCGAGTTTCAGATCGACAGGTAATTGCGCACCATCAGCATTATAGTGAGTTGCGTAGTTGACGTAATAAAATCCCGGAGGCGGCAAAGCCCCCGCCATGATACCTTCTGCACCATTAGGGTAAGCGCCGCCACCACCTTCGGTGGCTCGGGCTACACCACTTAACAAGCTACCAATACCAAGGCTAAGCAGTAATATATTAAGGATATTTTTAGACAATTTATTATGCATTTTATTGTTATTCCTGAACATGATAAATGATTCAGGGAGGGGGCAGGGCCCTCCCCGATGCTACTATTTTATGGCTTTCAGTATGCTGGCACCTGCGGTACGTCCCGAATGAATGGAGAATCCATAAGCATGTCCCGAAGCCCAAAGGGTATAGGTGTCACCATACAGGCCACCAACCTCAAGCCCACCGGCATAGAGTCCGGAAATGGGTTGATTATCGTGTCCCAACACTTGCATCTTAGTGTTGATATTGAGTCCGCCGATTGAGGCAAAATGATTAGGCATCATTTTGATAGCGTAGAGATTTCCATGATTAAGGGGTCTAAGCCATTTGTGATCTTTAACAAACTGAGGGTCATAGCCATTTTTACTATAGGCATTGTAGTCGTGGTAACTTTTTATAAGTGTATCCATTGGTACATCAATTTGTTTCGCAAGTGCTTCGATTGATTCGGCTGTTTTAACTCCATCACTGTTCACTGCAAGCGCGTTATTGATTTCATCGCGAAGTCCCGTCAATTTCGTTGTCGTTGGGATAATCACACCTATACCTTGGTCAATTCCTTTCTGTGCAGCATAGTCGACGCTGGCATCATCAAAAATGGCCCAAGCCATGTTGCCATGTTGTCGGCCAACTGAGTTCGCGGCCTGTCCAAAAGAGAAGGCTACGGCCTCATTGGTGAAACGTTCGCCAGAGCTATTTACCCATAGATTAGTGGGCTGCCATGTCATGGCATTTATGCCCTGCATAGGGATAATTCCAGTGCCTCTGGCTCCGAGGTATACCATAAGGCCTTCCCCTTCAGTTTTAGCACCAACATCTTTTGCCATCTGTATGCCGTCGCCAGTCTTATTTAGCGGCAGTGCGGGTAAGAATGTTTCCGGATCATATTCAGTCCACTTAGCAATTTTCTCCTTACTGTTACCAAAACCACCTGTTGCAATAACAACGGCCTTGGCATTCAAGGTGATCTTGTTGCCCTTATGGTCAATGGCCTCGACACCGGTCACTTTACTGTCGCTGTAAATCAGCTTCTTAGCAGGTGTTCTTAGTAATATTTGAACGCCTAACTTTTTGGCTTTCTGTTGCAGCGCAGAGATGAGTGCGCCACCATGAACAAATGGCTTTTTCTCTTCGATGATATGCCAGACTCTGGGTTCTGTTGGTGAGATTTGAATAAGCTCAAAATCTATTCCTCGTTCATTTAACCAGGCGATATTGTCGGCAGAGTTATTAACAAAATCCCGAATTAATGGGGCATTAACTTTATAATGATTGAACTCAATAATATGCTCAAATGCCTCGTCCTTAGTTAACCCATGGGATGTCGCACGCTGATATTCTGACTCAACGGCAAAAAGCCCTTCGGCAAAATTTGAAGATCCCCCCAGGTATGGATTTTTTTCGAGCAAGACAACCTTAGCTCCGCCTTCGGCTGCGGTTAATGCCGCCGACAATCCGGTTGATCCGCCACCAACCACGACAATATCGGTGGTGATTGTTTTTTCAGCGGCATAAGCGCCAGCCGATAAGGTGGAGAAGAGCATGAAAACGCTGTACGTCATCAATCTAGTGCATTTTTTCACTGATTCGTTTCCTTTTTATATTGGTATTTTATTTTTTTTCGTGTCTTGAAATAGGGCCGTGACAATCCTGACAAAGGTTGTAAATGACATCATGGCCCTGGTGACATGACGTGCATTCAACATCAAGAAAATGTGGACCCATATGTGGATTGCGGTGCATATCTGCGGTTTTCTCGCTCAGCTCGGCAAAGGAGCCGTGGCACGCCAGACACGTCTCGTTAGGAATGATCGCTTTCTTATCATTCCCGTGACAGGATTTGCACTCTACCCCTTGCTGTTTATGGGTCTGTTTAAAATTGTATGCATATAGCGGATTACTCAGCGTTAACATGGATATGAAAACGACTAAACCTGCTGTCAACGGCTTCTGTTTTAAAAACTTGCGCTCTTTTTTCATTGATATCTCGCTTTGGCTAATACCTTTAAGTGTATTGGTTGATGAACCTATTCATCACTTGCCATATAGCAGGTTGCATGCCAACTACCTACAACTGGGTATCTAGGTGTTAACTAACTGATATCGTGCTTTTTTATCAAGTTCTAATATTGCGAGTTATTTTCTAAATTCTATTTTTTGTAAATGCAATTCCATTTTTTAGAATTTGATCCAGGTTTAAACAGTCATTATCAGGTAAGATTTACACATCTTCCCTGGTGCTAAGTGGTCGCTAAATAAGGCATTAATAATGAAAGCTTCAGATTTAGATTTAGGGCGTGTTTTTTCTTTTAATCCTAAAGGAGGAAACATGCAGTTTATGGGGCATCGAGCGCTTATCGTCGATGCTATGGCGATGGGCTTGTTGCGCAAAGAACTCATCGAGAATATCGGGACTTTCGCCGCCCGCAATATATTAACCAGAATGGGTTATGCCCATGGATGGAGTACGGCAGACAATCTGGACAGGGAATATAACGACTCACTCCAGGATCCGGACTTCGGCCCAACCCTGCACAAATTGCAGGGAATGGTGAATATCGCCAAATGTGATTGGACTTTTGACCCCGTGTTTCATGCTGATATTTTTTGGGAGGACTCCTATGAGTCTGAGCAACAAATTTTGCATCTGGGCATGGCCAGCGAGCCGGTTTGTTGGACATTGACAGGCTACGTCAGCGGTTATTGTTCACGCATGCTCGGGGAAGAGGTGTACTGCATCGAGCATCAATGTCACGCCAAGGGGGATGCATTGTGCCATGCTGAGGTCAGAACAAAAAAAGAGTGGGGAGAGGAGATCGAACCGTACTTACCCTTTTTCCAGGCAGACACAATAGATAAAGTGCTGCATGAAGTCACCACCAAGCTTACCAACGCCGAAAAAAAGATAAATTTGCGCACACAGTTCGCAGAGAGTGAGAGTGCTGGCGGTATTGTTGCCAGAAGTAAGGCAATGCGCAAAACCCTGGATTTTGCCAGACGAATAGCCAAAGTTGAGTCTTCGGTGATCATCACAGGTGAAAGTGGCGCCGGCAAAGAAAAAATAGCCAAATTGATCCACGGCGAATCGGGCCGAGCGCTCAGGTCATTTGTGGCAATCAACTGCAGCGCAGTCACCGAAACCCTGCTTGAGAGTGAGTTTTTTGGACATGCAAAAGGGTCATTCACCGGCGCCAACAAAGATCGCGTTGGTTTATTTGAAGCCGCCAATGGCGGTACCCTGTTTCTGGATGAGATAGGCGAACTCTCAGCCAGCATGCAGGCAAAGTTACTGCGTGTTCTGCAAGAGAAAGAGATCCGCAGAGTGGGGGAGAATAGTCCGCGCGCGGTTGATGTACGTATCGTCGCAGCAACCAATCGTCACCTGGCTAAAGAGGTTGCTGCGGGCAATTTTCGTGAGGACCTATATTATCGGTTATGTATATTTGAGCTCGAGGTACCGGCATTACGAGAACGCCCCGAAGACATTTTAGTGTTATCCCGTCATTTTCTCGAGCGGACATCTCATAAAATTGGCAAAGAGGTTATCGGTTTTTATCCGGAAGTTACCGAACGTTTATTGCAATTTAATTGGCCCGGTAATGTCAGACAGTTGGAAAATACTATCGAGCATGCCGTTGTTATGTGTCAAAGGAAAAGAATCAAACTTGAGGATCTTCCACGGGGGCTGGATATGGTTGAGAGATCTCAGCCGAAGGAGTTGTCTATCAGAAGAATTGATGACATCGAACGCGAACAAATACTCTCAGCGCTTAACCTGCTTAACGGTAATAAAGCTGAAGCGGCCAAGAGATTGGGGATTAGTCTTTCTTCTTTGTACCAAAAAATTAAAAGATATGAATATCAGGGGCAAGAATAACCTTGTTATGGTTTGTGATATCGGCTCTATATCCTCTAGCTGGTGGATATAGAGCTCACTCATAGAAAAAGGGGATGAATAGGCGTAAAATGCCGTTCCTGATTTTTATGGTGCATCTCTCTTATGAAACTTTTTTTTGCCTCTGATCTCCATGGCTGCTTCGATAGCACTTCACAAATGATCGCCGCGTTCGAGCGAAGCGGCGCCGAACATCTGATCTTATTGGGGGACTTGTTAAATCACGGTCCCAGAAATGCGCTGCCATCAGGCTATGCGCCTATCAAAGTGGCAGAACTGCTGAACCAATACGGTGATAAAATCATCGCCGTAAGAGGAAACTGTGACAGTGAAGTCGATCAGGTTCTACTCGATTTCCCCATCATGTCTGACTATAACTTAGTGCTGCTGCCTAATGGCAGAAGACTGTTTTTGACCCACGGTCATCTATTTAACAGTGATAGCGGTAACAGCAATAAGCATCCACGTCTGTGCCCCGGTGATATCATCGCCTCCGGTCATACTCATCTTCCTGTCGCCGCACCCAAGGGTGAGTTTATCGAGTTTAATCCTGGCTCTGTGACCATTCCCCGTGGCGGACACGTTGCCAGTTATGGATTACTTGAGGATAACTCGTTATCGGTAATGAGCTTTGATGGAAAAGAGCTCTGCTCAGTGTCACTCGATTAATAATCTATTGTCATTTCAAATGCCAACTCATTGACCCATTTGTACTTTTTGTGTTACCAGTTAACCAGTGTTTAGGTTTGTGTTTAGAGAGTGAAAGGGAGTAAGAGTGAAAACAATCGGCATGATAGGCGGAATGAGTTGGGAGTCTACGGTAAGTTACTACAAGGCGCTCAATGAGGGGGTAAAGCAACACCTCGGTGGGCTACACAGTGCGAAAATAGCACTCGTGAGTGTCGATTTTGCCGAGATAGAGCGGTTGCAACACTCGGGCGAGTGGGGCAAGACCGCGGATATTCTTAGCGATGCTGCCGTTTCTGTCGAAGCCGCAGGGGCCGACTTTTTCATGATATGCACTAACACCATGCATAAAGTTGCCGATGAGATCTGCGCTAAGGTGTCTATACCTCTGCTGCACATTGCCGATGCCACAGCAGAGCAACTGGTCAGTGACGGGGTGAAAAAGGTCGGTCTGCTTGGTACCCAATTCACCATGGAGCAGGACTTCTATCGTGGGCGCTTAACGGACAAGTTCGGTATTGAAGTGGTGATACCCGATAGTGAACAGCGAGCTAGTGTGCATAGAATCATCTATGAAGAGCTTTGTCAGGGCCAGGTGAATACAGCATCCCGTGAAGTCTACCTCACTATTATTCAAGAACTACAAGCACAGGGAGCCGAAGCGGTTATTCTGGGCTGCACTGAAATTGCCCTGTTGGTGTCTCAACAAGATACAAACGTTCCTCTGTATGACACCACAGAGATCCACGCCAAAGCGGCGGTTCAACTGGCCCTCTCATAGCAGTAGTCGTAGCCTTCGAATGAAGGCTTATTACATTTTCTGATTTAGCTTCTGGCTGAGTTGGTATTGGGTAGTGCGTTTGAAGGTCGTACCTTCATGGTTCTTTATCACCTGCGGTGAGTGCCGTGCAAGGATGCACAAATGTCGTGAAGGCAGGAAGCCTATGAACGACCCGAATGTGTAGATGCTTCTGCGAGACGCTATGAATATATCCCTATACGCTCTGCGGTTTCATCCCTGAAACCGAAGCTCGCAGCCGCATCTACACCTTGTTATTTTATCTCTTCGATTTGGCTTTGTTGCTAGGCTTCGTAACTCATTTCTTCCCCAAAATGAGTTTAGGTTAGAAAGGTGTCTAGGAGATCTGTGGCGACTCACGTGCTCTTATTAATTATCACCGTTCTCAAGCTCAGTAAGATCTTCAACTCCAGCCATATCAGCTAGCATTTTTGTATATATTCTTAGAACGTTTTCGATTTCGGCAAGTTCAGCTCTAAATTCCTTGCATTGCTCAGGGTTATCAAAAGCACCATTAAGCGAGAGTCCATGCCACTTGGCTGTAAACGGCCTTACTATTTGGTTTAGTACGACAATTGCAATTTTAGTAAACTCGAGACAGTGGCGACCATTGCTTTTCATTACATCGCGTGTAGTGTTACCGCCGATGTAAAAATGACCCACTAGCGCCGATTTAAAATTGACCCACCTGAGGCACAATGTTCGTTCGTTTAACGGATAAAACTGCGAACTATGATAAATCAGGAGCAACTAGTGGAAATTCAAGTTTTATATCGTCAGGGGTACAGTATTCGCCGTATTGCCAGAGAGCTTAATATCTCAAGAAACACGGTGAGGCATTATCTACGGACTAAAGCGTCAACGCCGATCTACTCCAAGCGAGACCGAAGTCTAACTAAACTTTATCCTTTTAAAACATATCTATTCGATCGTATCGAAGCCGCAAAGCCACACTGGATCCCTGCAACAGTTCTGTTGCGGGAGATTAAAGCATTAGGTTATGAGGGCGGTATTACGATGCTCAAAGAGCACGTAAAGCACTATAAACCCGCGCCTAACTATGATCCCGTTGTTCGGTTTGAAACAGAGCCAGGGCAACAGATGCAGGTCGATTTCACCACCATTTCGCGTCATGGCAAACGTATAAAGGCGTTCGTAGCGACATTGGGTTACAGTCGAGCCACCTTCGTTCAGTTCTCTGAGCGAGAGCGTCAAGAAGACTGGATACAAGGTCTTGAAGAAGCATTTGAATTCTTCGGAGGCGTGCCCAAAGAAGTGCTGTTCGACAACGCTAAAGCCATTATGATCGAGCGAGATGCCTATGGTGAAGGTGAGCACCGTTGGAACCCTCAATTACTGACTACGGCCAAAAAGTACGGATTTAAACCCAAGGCCTGTCGGCCTTACCGCGCAAAAACCAAAGGCAAGGTTGAGCGATTTAACTCCTATCTTAAAAGCAGTTTCATTACCCCGTTTGCGGCGACATTAAAGCAACATGGTCTCGAGTTCACCGTCGATGTGGCAAATGGACATATCGGTGCTTGGCTTGAAACTGTGGCGCATCAGCGTATACACGGCACCACTAACACCAAGCCACAATTGTTACTTGAGAAAGAGCGCTTTACTCTTCAAACACTGCCTAGCGTGTCACTCTCACCAAGCATGCCGATCGCCACTCATTCCGTCGTTCCAGTAGAGAGCTTCCAACATCCGTTGGCGACTTATGATGCCTTACTGGAGGTACGATTATGAACTTACAAATGACGCGTATCGAAGCGGCTTGCGATGCCCTAAAACTCTACGCCATCAACAATGAATGGCCAGCGTTGGCTAAAATATCACTCAATAAAGAGCAGACCCTTGGTGACTTCTTAGAATCATTATTAAAGGTAGAGTTGGACTTGAGAGCAGAAAGAACTCGAGCCACTCTCATGAAGTTCGCAGGCTTCCCAATGAAGAAAACCTTCGAAGAATATGATTTTAAGTTCGCCACTGGCGCGCCAAAAAATCAGCTTAGGGAGCTGACCGGTCTCGCCTTCATAGAAAGAAAAG
>PJEL010004957.1_pt1 | contig 10804 bp, 5 predicted proteins | sample 1853271 | NCBI WGS metagenome assembly PJEL01 (sample SAMN08108733, study PRJNA415343) | Invertebrate metagenome, whole genome shotgun sequencing project. | host: Globobulimina | place: Sweden: Gullmar Fjord | collected 2015-08 | reverse complement strand
ATGAGCAGTAGTTTGTCGTGGAGGCGCCTGGATTGGACGATGGTAGGGCGGAGTTTGTCGCCGATTTTCATAACCTCTGGTGCAAACCAGCAGCGAATGCCGGAGTCTTGCAGGTTATTATACAGGCGTTGGGCAAAGGGTTGGTCTTGGTGGCTGTAGCTAATGAAGCATGAGTTGTATTTGATGGCATCGCCTGTAAGAAGATTAGAGATATTGGAGGTGATGTCGATGATTTGGTGTTGGCTGAGGTTCGGTGTCTTCTCCCTCTCTCGAGCCTCCCTCACAATCTGTTCTACATCTTTCTTTGCCATTTTCGCCATACGTTCGCCCTCTAGTGATTTTCAATCCTAACTTGTAAAGAATAGAAATGTATCTAACAATGAAGGCATGTCATTTCGACCAACGGGAGAAATCCCTACAGCGTGCGTTTGCCCATAAAAATGTCAGGGATTTTTCGTCGTTACCTCCTCGAAATGACACCTTTGAGCATCAAAAAGTTATAAGTTAAATATGAAACCTACTTAGTGTTAGTTTGTTTATTATACCCGCAGAGCCAGGCCCAGGTCAAACACCATAGCCCTACTTTTGGCTCAAAGTTGATCGGTGATCAGCGTCTTGGCCCCCAAATCGCTCCTGTTGTAAAGTAGCAGTCACAATTCGGCTAGAGCAAAGGGCGGGGTGCTGTTTAGTAGCCTGGATGGGCGGCCTTGGTTGCCCCCTCAATTTGGACCTTCTAAACAGTTTGTCTCATTGCTACAATGGTCTTTATACCTGGCCCAAACCAAGATCATTGCCCCTAATTCAAATGACGCATTTTACCCGCTTTAGAAAGGGCAAAAATCATTTATGAGGATTGCGTTTATAAGGAATTAAAAACATTAGAAGGGATTAAAAACAGACCTTAATTAAGTGCCAACGTCCTGTATTGCTAAAAAATTCTGTTTGTTGTCTCCAAAAATACTAATTTAAAGCGTTTCAGTGATTGAAATTGAGAGTTTTGAAGTATAATAAGTAGCAAGAAATAGAATACAATGATAAAATCATTAAACCAAATCATTGCCCTGCGTTTTGGCCTTCTGTTTATCTTTTTTTGCCTGTTTGCGCCACATGAATCCATTCGTCAAGGCTGATAAATGCGGAATTTGAAGATCAAGAAAACGTCTAAACGTCTATGGCTACGTTATGTCGTTGCCATAGCCCTTATCGCTATGGCTGTTAGCCTACGGTTTTAGATAATTTAGGGAGTTCCAAAAATAATGGTCCCAAGATTGTGAAAAACCCAAACTGAGCGAGAATCAAAATGAGCAACGTCAACACGCATCATTTATCTCAGATGGATATTCTGATTGTTGAAGATGACATATTTAACCTCAAGTTTATATCAGGCATCCTGAGGGAGGCCGGTTACATGGTACGGTCTGCCAGCGATGGTGAGCTGGCCTTGCGCAGTGTACAGGTCAGGTTGCCTGCATTGGTCCTGCTGGACATTGAGATGCCTGGGCTGGATGGCTACGAGGTCTGCCGCCGCTTGAAGGATGCTAAAGATAGTCGGGATATTCCGGTGATCTTTCTCAGTGTCAGGGACAGCCCTCTGGACAAGGTCAAGGCTTTCGGCGTTGGTGGTGTAGATTACATTTCCAAGCCGTTTGAACCGCAAGAGGTATTAGCCCGCGTCGCAACGCACCTGGCTCTATGGAAGGCGAAGAAAGAAGTTGAGGGGAAGAACCTGCAACTCCAACAAGAAATCACCGAGCGTAAACGGGCGGAGGAGACCCTGCAAAAACACCGCGTTCATCTGGAAGAACTGGTTGCCGAGCGCACCGCCGAACTGAACCGACGCGTGGTCGAAGTGGAGGAACTCAATCAGGGTATGGGCAAGCTGCTGAAAGATCTGCAATCCACCAATCATCGCCTTTCTGATACAGCCCGGCAGTTGGAAACAAGCAATAAGGAATTGGAAGCCTTTACCTACTCCGTCTCTCACGATCTGCGTACCCCCTTGTGCCACATTGATGGTTTTGTACACATACTCATTGAGCGCGAGGCAGAAAACTTGGAGGCTACCTCTGCCCGTTACCTGAACGCCATCGCCGAGTCGTCAGACAGGATGGGTCACTTGATCGACGACCTGTTGGCCTTCTCTCGTACCGGGCAGGTCGAAATGCAAACCTGGCCAGTCGAACTTAATGAGTTGGTCAAGACAGCCCAAACAGACCTGTCGTTGGAACTGGAAGGGCGGCGCATCACCTGGGAGATCGCCTCGTTGCCAGCGGTCGAGGGGGATCCGGCCCTGCTGCGGCAAGTGTGGGTGAATTTGCTCTCCAATGCCATCAAGTACACTGCTCCCCGCGCAGTCACTCATATCCAGATAGGTGTGGTACAATACAAAAAGGATGATATAGAAAATCGAAAATCAAAAGAGGTGACTATTTTTGTGCGCGATAATGGTGTTGGTTTCAACCCACAATATGCCCACAAACTGTTTGGTGTCTTTCAACGGCTGCATCGAGAAGATGAGTTCGAGGGTATTGGCATCGGGCTGGCCACGGTGCAACGCATCATCCACCGTCATGGCGGGCGAGTGTGGGCTGAAGGCGAAGTAGATGGTGGGGCGACGTTTTATTTTACCTTAAAATGCTTGTAGTCAACCTCGCAGTGCAGAACTGATTCCCTTCATCTATTGATGATGAATAACTCGCATGTAGCAGTGTACTAGATTTTTATTAATTGCTGTGTTATGATTAACTTAACGATCAGTTTGTTTGCTGAGTGAGAATTGAGGTCATAAAATGCCTTCACCTTTTCCGGGAATGGATCCATATTTAGAAGGATCGGAGTGGATGAGTGTCCATATTGAGTTGAGTTCAGAGATTGCTCGTCAGCTTGCGCCAAAAGTGCGTCCTAAATATATTGTGCGAACCATGCGACGCTTTGTAACCGAAATGCCAGAAGACATCGCTATTACTACTGGAAATATTTATCCTGATGTCAGTGTGTCCGCTACTGCTCATCAGGAGAGGGCAACTGAAAGTGCCGTTGCCATAACCCCGGTCCCATTGCAGTTAGCTACGGTGATGCCAATCCGTATTCCGCATGTTACTATCGAAATTCATGATGTGGCTGATCGCGAGTTGGTCACAGCCATTGAACTGTTCTCTCCAACGAATAAACGTGGTGAAGGTTATCGGGAGTATTTAGACAAACGACACCGTCTCTTATACAGCACAACTCATCTTATTGAGATAGATTTGCTTCGGCAGGGACGGCGAGTGCCCATGCAGCAGTCGCTTCCGCCAGAACCTTATTTTATCTTTTTAAGCCGGGCCGAAAAACGACCAATTATGGAGGTTTGGCCGGTGCAGTTGAAAATGCGTTTGCCCCTTATCCCTGTACCTTTGTTGGTCGATGATGCTGATGTGACTTTGGATTTACAGTTAGCCTTGAGTAGTGTGTATGATGCGCTAAGTTATGATTTGTCAGTAGATTACAGACATCCTCCGGAAATACGCTTGACAGGAGAAGTTGCTACCTGGGCTGTCAAACATCTTGAAGCGGCTGGTTTTGTGGTCGGTGATTCATAGTTGTTCACCCCCCCTCGTTCCCAATCTCCAGATTGAGAACGAGGGGACTGAATGATTAAGCCAAGAGAGCAAACAATGTCGATCTTAAATCCATTCTTTCATCGGGGGCCTATTCGTGACCAAGCTTACTTTTTTGGCCGTGACTATGAAATGAGTCAGGCTTTGTCCTTGCTTGCAAATGGGCAAAGTGTCTCCCTGATGGGACAGCGACGCATTGGTAAAACCTCGCTCCTCTTCCATTTGGCCAACCCCGAAATTTTCACCCAATATGGTCTTAACTCCAATGAGCATCTTTTTGTTTACCTTGATTGCGGAGGTTTAAGTGGTCTTGATCAATTCGATCTCTATCGAGTTCTTTTGGAAGAAATTGACGACGCATTGGTTGACAAAAACTCACCAACTGGTCATTTAGACGGAGTGAAGCAGGCTGAATCAATAACTTATCGTACCTTTGAGCGAACATTACGGCCATTAATTCGGCAAGGCTGGAAACCCATTATCCTGCTGGACGAGTTTGAGGGGATGAGTCGTAATCCCCACTTGGACCCCGATTTCTTCTCTGGCTTGCGGGCCTTGACGGCTAGATATCCCCTGGCCTACGTGACTGCCTCTAAACAGCCTCTACTGGCCTTAACCTACGCCGATGCTGGGGTGTTAAGTTCTCCCTTCTTTAATATTTTTGCCAACATTCGGCTGGGCTTATTTACCCAGACAGATGCCTATAAACTGGTCGCCAGTCTGGCTAACAAAGGGCAGGTGGCTTTTACGCCAACTACCGTTGAGACCATCCTCAATTTAGCCGGTCCTCATCCTTTTTTCCTGCAAATTGCCGGTTTCCATGCTTATGAGTTATGGCAAGCTAAAAAAACCAATTTGGTCGATGAAGACTATCTCAAATTGGATAACCGATTTCGGACCTCTGTTGAGGAACATTTTATCTACTACTGGCGCAATCTATCTGCTGTAGAGCAGCGGATTTTGGCAACCTTGCCGGCCTCGCAAAATAGCCAAGCGGATATCATCCGCCAATTAGAGCAAAGCTGCCTGATTCGCCATCAGGATGAGGGTTACAATTACCTGTCGTCAACGTTTTGCGATTTTGTGCATACCCAACCCGTCCCCGGTTTACTCCAGGCTGGTCCAATTGCCATTGATGAAAAGCAACATCAAGTCTTATCGCGGGGACACCCTCTCAACCTGACTGCCACACAATATACTTTGCTACTGTATCTGGTTAAACGGGCCGGGCAGGTGGTCACCACCCAAGCCTTAGAGCAAGCCTTGTGGGACGATAACTATATCGAAGACCCCGAACGGTTGAAATCGGTTATCAAAGGCTTGCGTCGAGCGTTGGGGGATCAGTCCACCCGACTAGAGAATGTGCGGGGCGTGGGGTATGGCTGGCGGATTTAATTTGGCAATGTAACTACTCAGCCACTCTCTATCAGGCTCATTGCCAATCTGTAATTGGGCCAAATTACCAACTATCAACTACCAACTATCAACTATCAATTTTGTCCCTATCTTGCCCCTAAATTTCCCCTTTTTTAATTATCTTTTTATGGTATGATAAGGGGAGATTATTGGAGAAGCCGGGAAAACCCCTCGTTTTAACAAGGGGATGAGAGGCTCATATCTTTTGACTTTAGGTGCGAAAACTGGCTTCTCCTTAGAGAAACCTATTGAGCTAGCTGAAGCCCAAGACATTTATACTTGGGTTTCTCACAAGGTGCTTTCTTATAGAAAGAATGGTGATAAAATGTCAAAATATATCAAACAACTCCTGACATTAATACTCCTCTTAACAGCCACTACTCAAATACCCCTGGTCCAGGCTGAGGGTAAACAGGTGGATCAGCCCTATTGGAGCTTTGATGCCAAAGCCCCGGTCAGCCATATTCAAAGTGGCGATATTAACGGTGACGGTATCCAAGAGGTTGTTGTTGTCACCATCACGGGTTTGGTCTATGTTTTAGAGAGCGATGGCAATTTGGACTGGCAATACGAAACCGGGTTTGAAGCAAACACGCTTTTAGTCGCTGATCTGGATGATAATCCTGAAACGGCTGAGATTTTTATTGGGGGAGATGGGCAAGAAATCTTACTCACAGTCAATGGACGAGTCTTTCAATTAGACGGCGAAACCCCAACCCTGATATCCGATTTTGGCGAGACCGCCGAAGCAACAGCCATTCAACTTGACACAACATTGACGGCTGGCTTTGAGGAGGGACGCTTTAAGGTTATGGCTGGCGATGAAGTAATTAGACAAGGATCAGTAGAGGGTGAGATCAGCGACATTGCTTTGGGTGACATAAATGGCGACGAGCAGATAGAAATAGTGCTTGGCACCCAGAGCGGGTATATTCATCTTTTTGGTCTGACCCAGCCCCTTTTGCTCACTAAACCCGATCTAACTGAAACCCATACTGGTTATGCTTATAGCGTACAGGTACACGATCCTCAAGGTAACGCTGTACCCGTTACTCTGGAAATTTGGGCCCCGGCGGATCACGATTGGTTTCCTCAGCCTTTCCAGTCGCTCCCTAAAGGCCAAACTCGGGGTAAGCTAAGTTGGAATGTGGAGGACTCTTTTGATGCTTGGGACGCAGGTAAAGCAAGTCGCTTTCGTTTTGTCTATAATGATGGACAAAATAGTACCAGGTCGATTCCCGGCCCCTTAATGATTACCACTTCCTTATTTAGCATCTATCATGGCTACCGAATCGGGCCGATAATACTTGCCATTCTGGTTTTTATCCTGGGCAAGCAACTCTATCATCTCAAACGGGCTTACAGTTGCTCTCCCGTTGGTCGGGCCAAATCAATGCTCAAGCGGCTGCGAAGTAACCCAGATGAGGCCTTTTTAAGTTTACACCGCCTGACACGCGATGACCCCATCCCCTTAACCCATTTATCTGGCTTGGCTCGTGAAGACGGGCAAACGGACATCGCTAATATGAGCGAGGGTTTCCATCTCATTTTGACTCGGCCCGAGGTAACCAATGAGGGCTTACGGGCAATATTAGAAGCCTGTGAGCAATTAAATTGTTCAACAGACGAGCAGGTGGTCGACACAACCAATCTTTACACTGTGTTATTGGAATCGTTAAAAGCCAATACCGTCGATTGTATTGCCGCCTTACGACCTTGTGTGAATGAATCGGGCAAAATCATGATTTGCCCCAAGACCAAAGAGCAGGATATGTGCCCGGTATTAATTCCTTTAAAACATGTCTCAGCCGAGGTTGTTACTGCCCTAACTGGCTTAACCCAAGTGATCCGCACCCTGAATAATTACCAACGAGTCGAGACCGTTGAGGATAAAACCGCCTATCTAGCCCAATCTTATGAAGCACTGGGTCGCCTTAAGCGCGAGTTTCGGGCCACATTACCCCAACCCGAAGGCAACATCTTTGTTCGCATTGCTGAAAATTGGATGCAAGCTGTCACCAATACGCTCCAAGATTTACAGGGTCGGGCCCAGCTTGAGGTCGCGCTTAAAACCCGGCAATTGCTAAATCTTGAGCAGGCGGCTCTCTCTGTGGAACTGACCAACACCGGGCGCAGTCCGGCTTCAAATGTGGCTGTGACCTTCATTCCGAATAAAGCCCAGGTGGTTGGAAATGGTGCGGCCCGGCTTGACATCCTGCCGGCAGGTCACTCGACCATTGTTGAAGTGGCTGTTTCGGCTGCCTCGTCGGTGGAGCAATTCCGGGCCGAGTTTAATGTTACCTTTGATGACCACGAGCGCAGTGGCAAGGCGGTTTCTTTTGCCGATATGGTTCAGTTGCTTAAGCCGGATACCGAATTTCACTCTATCCCCAATCCTTATGCCCCCGGTACGCCTCTGGCCCCCGGTTCGCCTATCTTTTTTGGCCGCGATGACATATTTCAATTTATGGCTGAGAATATCGCTGGATTAATCCGCCAAAACATTCTGGTTCTTATTGGTCAGCGACGGATGGGCAAAACTTCTTTGTTGCAACAACTCCCGGCCCAACTGGGGGAAGCCTATCTGCCGGTTTATATTGACGGTCAATCGTTGGGCATTGACCCCGGTATGTCCAACTTTTTTTACGACATCTCGTTGGTTATTGTCGATACTCTGGTCGATCAGGGTATCGAAATTGAGGAGCCGGAACCGGAAGACTTTACGGAACGACCCAGCGGTACATTTGAGCGGAACTTCTTGCCCACTGTCTTTAAGGCTCTCGGTCAGCGCAAATTGCTGCTTTTGTTCGATGAGTTTGAAGAGTTGGAGATGCGAGTAGCTTCGGGCAAGCTGGAACCAACTATCTTCCCTTTCTTCCGCCATCTAATGCAGCATAATCGCCAGTTGGGTTTCATCTTTGTCGGCACTCATCATCTGGAATCTCTCAGCACCGATTATTGGTCCATCTTCTTTAATATAGCTCTTTACAAACATATCACTTTTCTTGATGATGCAGCAGCCCGGGCCTTGATTACTGAACCTGTGGCTGAGTACGGTTTGGTTTACGATGACCTGGCCCTGGATAAAATGCTGCGCGTAACAGCTGGCCAGCCCTACTTTGTGCAACTAACCTGTCACGCCCTGGTTAATCACGCTAATCGGAAACGGCGGGGCTATCTGACCATTCAGGATGTGAATGATGTTCTTGGGGAAATGGTAGAGCTAGGCGAAGCCCACTTTGCCTTCTTGTGGGAGCAATCCAACCCAATGGAGCAGTTAATTTTAGTGGCCCTGATGCGTTTACAGAGTCAGTCTCCAACGGTGACGGCGGCTCAAATGGCTAAACTGTTGACCGAACGGCACGTCCCTCTGGCAATGTCGAAAATAACGGAAACATTGCGTCGCCTGGTAAATCGGGATATTGTGCGCGAAACCAGCGATCAACCAACACGGTACGAGTACAAGATAGAATTGGTGCGTTTGTGGGTGGAACGATACAAAGCTTTGGGGCGGGTTGTTGAGGCCATCGCAGCAAAACCAGAACTTACCTAAACCCAAACCCTAAAGGTTTTATTCAGTAATATTTAGGAGCTAACTATGCCTATTGAAAACCCTTATTTCCATCGTGGCCCCATTAGAAAAGCGGAATACTTTTTTAATCGCACTCAAGAGGTTACCAGTGTTCTCAGTCTGCTTAAAAATAATCAAAGTGTATCTATTGTTGGCCCCCGGCGCATTGGCAAGACATCTTTTTTGCTACATATCTCCCAGCCCCAGATAATGGCTGAACATGGCCTATCACCCGACGAATATATCTTTGTCTTTCTGGATTGTGGCGGATTGAGCAAACTGGATCAGGCTGGTTTTTATCGTCTTATCCTGGAAGAGACTCAAGATCAATTGCTAGACCAGGGTATTGAGATCGAGTTGCCTATTCCTGAAACGTTATCCTATCGCCAATTTGAGCGTACCTTGCGTCGTCTTAGCCGCCAGGGTCTTAAGCTTATCTATCTTCTGGATGAATTTGAGTTGATTAGCGAAAACCACAATTTGGATGCCGATTTCTTTTCTGGTTTGCGTGGTTTAACTGCCCGTCATAATGTGAGCTACGTTACAGCCTCTCAAGCCCACTTATTAGAACTCTCTTATGCGGAGGGAGTCTTGGGTTCCCCTTTCTTTAATATCTTTGCCGTTCAACATCTGGGCTTGCTTAACCAAGCTGAAGCCCGCCGGCTTGTCATGGAACCAGCTATGGCAGCCGGGGTTACCTTTTCTGATGAGCTGGTTGAATTTATTGTGGATTTAGCCGGGCCTCATCCTCTGTTTCTTAATATTGCTAGCTTTCACGCTTTTACTCGATTGCAAAATCCCTCTTCTAGCCCAGCCGAGAGCGGGGAGGAAATGACAGAGCAGCAGCAGATACAACATGCGATTCTGGCAGAAATAGAGGGACACTTACATTACTATTGGAGCAAATTGGATGACCGTGAGCAGGAGACACTGGCTACTCTGAAACAAGAAGATCGAGGTGAGACCACGCAGGTCTTGATTCATCGCCTGGAAAAACAAGGACTTGTTATTCGGGTTAGCGGTAATTATCGTTATCCGTCTACGGCTTTGGCTAAGTTTGTAAGCCACAAAGTAGCCGAGACAGAATCAAGGGCGAATGTGACACTATCAGGCTCCTCTCCAATTGGACGACGGCTGGGCGCATACCTTATCACCGAGCAGGTGGGGCACGGCGGTATGGCCCGTGTGTTCAAGGGCCGGCACGAAGCCTTAAATCGTGATGTGGCTATCAAGATTATCTCGGCCCATCTAGCCAGTGATGAGGATTTTCTGACCCGTTTTCAGCGTGAAGCTCAAGCTGTGGCTACCTTACGACATCCTAATATTGTTCAAGTGCATGACTTTGGGGCTGAAGGTGAGATCTATTACATGGTGATGGAGTATGTAAGTGGGGGAACGCTTCAAGATCGATTACCTCATTCAGAATTGAATGGTCGGCTAAATCCTCTTTCTGAAACCATCCAAATTATTCATGAGATTGCTGCTGCGTTGGAGTATGCTCACCTTCAAGGCATTATTCATCGCGACCTAAAGCCAGCTAATATTATGTTGACGGCTGAAGGACATGTTGTGCTGGCCGATTTTGGTTTGGTCCGCTTGATGGGCAGTCCCCACTTTACGGCCACCGGCACAAGCTGGGGTACGCCAGCCTATATGTCACCCGAGCAAGCTCAAGGCGAGCGGGGCGATGAACGCAGCGATATTTATTCGTTGGGGGTGGTTTTTTACGAATTGGTCACAGGTCGCCTCCCCTTTGAATCTGATACACCTTTTGGTTTTATTATGAAACATATAAATGAACCAGTGCCGTCTCCCCGCCAACTTAACCCGGAGCTGCCGGTAGCTGTTGAGCAGGTTATCTTGAAGGCTTTGGCTAAAGTGCCTGATAATCGTTACCAAAGCGCTAACGAGTTGACGGAAGCACTAACGGCTATAATTTTCGCTTCGGCCACCCAGCAAATAACCGTTTAGCCCCCAGTCCAAACCCTGTTTCGAGTGCGGTGGAAACGGAGTTTCCAGGACAATTGCGTTCCCAAACTCTGTTTGGGAACGCGGCCAAAGATTTCTCGGCCTACGGCCTCGAAATGACATGGCATCACTTACTAGAAAAGCCGGGAAAGCCCCTGTGCTTTAGTGCCTAATAATGCGTTAGGCTTGGGGATGAATTCTCAGCTAAAGGCTGAGGGGCCAGAATCTTGGCTTTATCATAAGCTCAATC
>PJEL010004956.1_pt1 | contig 10804 bp, 5 predicted proteins | sample 1853271 | NCBI WGS metagenome assembly PJEL01 (sample SAMN08108733, study PRJNA415343) | Invertebrate metagenome, whole genome shotgun sequencing project. | host: Globobulimina | place: Sweden: Gullmar Fjord | collected 2015-08 | reverse complement strand
ATCGGCAAACGCAGTTGGACAGTGGAATGATCCACTCCCACGGCGGAAGGCCGAGGGGCTGACCGATCGATAATTCTGTCTGCAAAGACAAACAGATCCAGCGCGTGATCGTATTCGCGTAAATCGATCAAGATGATGCGAGTTGGACCCCTTTTCCTGGAATGTCAATCGAGACCCCCGCATCGCTTTATATGAATCCGGCACCCCGGGAAGAAGACGATTACGACCGGGATCAAGGGATGATGGGCGATTCGCGTCACCCTTCCAAATCGCCTCTCGGTACGCACATTGCCCTTGATTTCTGGAGGTTATCGCCACCCGTTGCCGCAGAATCCGGTTGCGCGGGTTGCCTTCCTCCGGTTCACCTTCGCTTGGGCGGGAATACCGCTCACGGTATGGGAAACCGCCGATACGGGGTTCAAGCGCGCACTTTGAGGAAGTGCCTCGTTTTCCACCATGAATGTGGGGTCATGGTTGCCCCGAATCGTGCAGCCGCAAAGAAGAGCGATTCTGCGTGAAAGCTGACGGAGAAAGGACGACTTGGGGATCGACTTTGAGCCCCGGTTCTGCCAGGACGGCGTCCTGGCATGCCATGCTGGCGCGGCGGTATCTCCTGCTGCTGCTGGCAATCCTCACCGGCGGAGCCCTCTCCGTCTGGTGGGCGATTCGACAAAACGACCGGGTGCTGCGCGATGACCTGCTGGGACAGGCGGAACTGATTGTTCAGGCGGTGGATACCGACCGCGTGAAGGCGCTGACCGGCACAGAGGCCGATCTTGATGCGCCGGATTATCAGTACCTCAAGAACCAACTGACCCGTGTCAAAGAGGTCAACAGAAAGTGCCGGTACATCTACCTGATGACCCGTTCGGATTCAGGCGAGATTCTCTTCGCTCTCGATGTTCAGACCGATGCGGATGAAGACTCGCCGCCGTCGCCACCGGGCGAAGTTTACGATGATGCATCCGATGAACTATACGGCATATTTGATACTAAAGCTGGGTTTGTCGAAGGTCCGCTTCCGGATGAATGGGGGGTCTGGGTCAGCGCCATAGTTCCCCTTGTTGATCCGCAAACCGGCGAGTTGATCGCCGTACTCGGCATGGACATTGATGCGGGAACCTGGAGGTGGGATGTCGCCGCCGGGGCGGCCCTGTCCGTGAGCTTGATGCTCGTGTTGCTGATTGCCCTTACCTCGGGGCTTGTGGTGATCAGTTCCAGATCGAAAGCCTCGGCGAGACCCGTCCAGCGCCGCTTGCTGATTCCCTTGACCGCAGTGCTACTGCTCCTGATTGGCGGATTCGGATTGGTGTCGCTGGTGGCGCAACAAGAGAACCTCAAGCAAGACGGCCGAACCATGCTGGCGGGAGTTTCAAGCGATCTTTCCAGAGCGCTGCGTACGCAATCCCACGCGATCGATGACATTACGGAACTCCTGCTCCGTGACGCGGATTTGCGTGCTGCACTGGAAAGGCGTGATCGGCAGGCGCTGCTGACGGTTTGTGGAGACGCCTTCGCGCAGCTCCAGGAGAGGAGCAGCATCACGCATTTCTACTTCCACGACCCTCATCGGGTGAATCTGCTGCGCCTGCACAAGCCGGAAAAGTACGGCGACCTCATCAATCGCACCACGATGCTCGAGGCCCAGCGCACCGGCAAGACCGCTTCGGGCATCGAGTTGGGTCCACTCGGCACCTTCACGTTGCGTGTGGTGCGGCCGGTCTTCGATGGCGAAACACTGATCGGCTACATGGAACTGGGTAAGGAGATCGAGGACATCCTGGCCGCCATCTGCGAAAAACCCAACATTGAATTAGCGGCGATTATCCACAAGACCGGTTTGAAACAGGAAGAGTGGGAGTCGGGCATGGATATGCTCGGTCGCGAGGCTGAGTGGGACCGCTTTCTCGACGATGTGATCATCTACTCATCTCTGGGTCGCCTGCCCGACGAGTGCGGGCGTTATGTCAGCAAAGCAGGCCATACTCATGGGGAAGTAGTCGCCGAGACGGAATTCAACGACAAACCGTGGCAGATACTGTTGGATCCGCTGATAGACGCATCCGGCGCCGAGGTGGGCGACTTGGTGGTTCTACGCGACATTTCCGTGGCAAAGGCGACGTTCCATCGGTTGGTCACCGTGGCGGGAGGGGCGGTCCTGGTAGTCCTGACCGCCCTGATCGGATTCCTTTACATCGCGCTGCGACGTGTTGACCGCAGCATCCATCTTCAGCAGGCGGAACTGCAGGACAGCAAGGATCGCTTCGATCAGCTTGCCGAGCAAAGCTGCACCTTCTCCTGGGAAGTGGATGCGGACGGCCTCTACACCTATGTCAGTCACGTGGCGGAACAGGTCATTGGCTACACGCCCGACGAGCTGGTTGGTCGGTTGCACTTCTACGACCTGCATCCCGAAGCCGGTCGCGAGGAGTTCAAGGCCGCCGTGTTCGAAGGTTTTGGGGGGAAGGACGAGTTCCTGGGGGTAGAGAACGCCATCGTGGCCAAGGACGGTCGCGTGGTGTGGGTCTCCACCAACGCACTTCCGCTCTTGGACACCGACGGCAAGTTGCGCGGCTACCGCGGAAGCGATGCCGACATCACTGCTCGCAAGCAGGCAGAAAAGAGACTGTGCGCCGAGAGGAATCTCACCGACAGGATAATCCACAGCATGCCCGGCCTCTTCTACATCTTCGATGAGAGGTCCGCGAAATTCGTGCGGAGGAACGTCAATTGGAACACCGTTACAGGCTTTACAGATGAAGAGTTGGCGGCTTTGACGGCGCCGGAACTCGTTGCCGACAGAGATCTGTGCATAGGGCGGATGCAGGAGGTGTTTGAGAAGGGAACATCCACCATGGAGAACGCCCTTCTCACCAAGGCCGGGGAGCAGATACCCTACTACTTCACCTGGGAACGGCTGGTCGTTGATGACAATACCTATCTGATGGGGATGGGACTTGACATCACCGATCGCAAGAAGGTTGAAGAGGCGTTGGAGAACCGCATCGTCGCGCTGACACGCCCGCTGGATGACGTCGGCAGCCTCGTTTTCGAAGAGCTGTTCAATCTGAAGGATATCCAGAGAATACAGGATGAGTTTGCTACGGTTACCGGTGTGGCGTCGATCATCACTCGCCCGGATGGAACGCCCATTACGCGCCCGACCAATTTCTGTCGGCTGTGCAATGACATTATTCGCCAGACAGAAAAAGGTTGCGCCAATTGCCACAAGTCTGATGCCGAGCTGGGCTGCTTCAATCCTGATGGCCCCACCATTCAGCCATGTATGAGCGGTGGGCTCTGGGATGCCGGCGCCGGGATCGCGGTCGGAGGAAAGCACATCGCCAGTTGGTTGGTCGGTCAAGTGCGCGATGAGACCCAGACCGAAGAGAAGATGCGCGAGTACGCCCGGGAAATCGGAGCCGATGAAGATGATGTCGTCGAGGCTTTTCGTGAAGTGCCCTCCATGTCGTCCGAGCAGTTCACCAAAGTCGCCCAGGCGCTGTTTACGCTGGCAAACCAGCTTTCAGCGGCCGCCTACCAGAACGTGCAACAGGCGCGCTTCATCGCCGAACGCAAAGAAGCTCAGAAGCAGTTGGAGATCGCGGCCAGCACCGACAAATTGACGGGGCTGGCTAATCGCGATGTTTTTCTGTCCCGTTTGAGTCGGAAATTGAAACATTCCAGGCACAATAATGACAAATTCGCGGTCCTCTTCTTTGATTTTGACAGGTTCAAGGTAGTCAATGACAGCCTCGGGCATGAGATCGGCGATGCGCTGCTGTGCGATATCGCCGAAATCCTCCGCAGGGAAATTGATGAATCGGACATCGTGGCGAGAATCGGCGGCGATGAATTCGTCCTGCTACTGGATGAACTGCCCGATTGGGAAGCCGCGTTGACGGAGGCGGATAGACTGCTGTCGATTCTGGCTGAGCCGCACATGCTCGCCGGGCACCGGATCGTATCCACTGCGAGCGTCGGATTGGTTACAAACGAACGTACCTATGACTCGGCCAACGAGATGATTCGTGATGCCGATGCCGCCATGTACCAGGCGAAGGCGGCGGGCAAAGCACGAGTCGAGGTCTTTGACAGCGCAATGCACGAGCGCGCGGTGGATCGCCTCAGGCTGGAAGGGGATTTGCGCATCGCTCTTGACGAGGGACAGTTCAAGCTCCTTTATCAGCCGATCGTCAATCTGGAAACCGGAGAGCTTTCCGGCTTTGAGGCGCTTCTCCGCTGGAATCATCCGAAACGAGGCACGATCGGCCCCGCTGAATTTATCCCGATCGCGGAAGATACCAGCCTGATTATCGACATCGGAAGATGGGTGATGCACCAGGCATCTCAGCGGGTCGTCGACTGGAATCGCAGGTTGGGGCTGGAGAAACGATTGTCGGTTAACGTCAATCTCTCAAGGAGGCAACTGCTGGATCGCTCCATACTGTCGGATGCCGTCGAATGCCTGAACAGATATGATCTACAACCGGGCGATGTGAAACTGGAAATCACTGAGAGCATGGTTGTCGAAGAACGGAACAAGGTTGTTCCCTTGCTTCTCGATCTGCGCGAACGCGGCTTTCCCATTGCCATGGATGATTTCGGTACAGGATTGTCATCCCTCGGCATGCTCCATGATTATCCGATCGATGTGTTGAAAATCGACCGGTCATTCATCCAGGTTCTTGATCGTGATCGTCCTCTCCTGGCCGTCGTGTCGTCGATCACCGCCCTGGCCGAGAATCTCGGCATCAGGACCGTTGCCGAAGGCATAGAAACCGAGGATGTAGTCGGGGCTCTGCAGTCCATCGGGTGTACCTGGGGGCAGGGATACTACTTTGCCAAGCCGTTGGTCGCGGCGGAGGCGGAAAAATATATCCTCGGAATGGACCGGGGCACGCGCTCAGCGTAGGGACGCCCGATGGCAGGCCCGGCGACCGGTACCCGCACCTGAAGCTTCAACGATTTCGAATTAACCGATGAGACTACCCGAAGCTGGTCGGCGATTCCATCGCCTGATCTCGGCCGATCAATTTGCCCGATTGATCGCTGAAGATAGTTCTTGAAATCGTTTTCCAGCGTGGTAGATTGGTGATTGTGGACGCCGCCGCCCGAAATGTGCGGATGCAACCCGTCAGCGATCACCGTGGTTACATGGCGATCGTTCCATCGGTTCGCGTGAACGCCGAGATGCTGGCGGAAACAACAATGTAAAAAGAAGTAAGACATGTGCAGGCAACAGAAATCGGAGCGAAGGCCGGGCGCGAGAGCGTTGCGGGTTCTCACCCTGACCGTGGCCGCGGCGTGGTCATCCACAACGCTCGCCGCCGGCTGGAACACCGGCGTCGGAGGCAACTCCGCCCGCGATGGGCTCTCATCATTCGTCGGACCCAGCGAACCCGCAGCACTGTGGGAAGGCTCCTACTCTGCTATCGTCGCCCAGCAGGCGGTGATCGACGGCGACATCATCGTCGTCAGCCGCATCACCTCCTTCGACATTCCCACCGGAACCTGGATCGTGGCCCACGATCTCCAGAACGGCGACATCCTCTGGAAGCAGCAGCTTCCTTACGACTTTCCCGGTTCCTCGTGGCGAAGCAAGACCTCGGCGATACGCGACGGGCAGGTATACGCCACCCGCGCAGGTAACACGAACCAGGATTACCTCTACGCGCTCGATGAGAACGATGGCGAGATCATCTGGAGATCCGTGGATCTGGTTGATGAATCCACAACGGAGAGCATCGCGTTCGCGTCAGACGGCGACCCGATCGTCGGCAACTTTGGCTCGGTGATGCGCATAGACAAGGAAACCGGTGCGACCGTGTGGTCAACTCCACGATCAAGCCCGACATCGGATGGGAGTTCCGTAGTTGTATTCGGAGATCGTCTCTATGGCTGGGAGGCCGGCGGCGCCGGTCCCAAGGTCAGTGCATTCGACGCTGAAACCGGCGACTACCTCTATTCTTCCGAAGGCATCGGCGGCGGATTCATCCAGCAGATCGGATTGATGGTCGGGCCCGATGGCACCGTTTATGCCCCGCGCGCGCAGAACAACCCTGCCACCGACTTCTTCGTTGCGCTTGAAGATACGGGAGATGGCTTTACAGAGAAGTGGCGCGTCCCGATGGGATACACGCCCTTTGCTTCCTTTGCCATCGGACCGGACGGCACGGTCTACACCTATTCACGCGATCTGGAGGTTATTCGCCTCGATCCCGTCAACGGTGACATCCTCAACACCTCCGTACCGTTGGGCGACAACAGCCCGAGGATTGCCGTAGATGCAGAGGGTAAGGTGTATTTGACTAACGGCGGGTTCGCCACCGGCAGGCTCTATGCCTTCGATGCCGACCTCGAAAAACGCTGGACACAGACGATTGTGAATGTGAACCTCGGTGGACCCGCGATAGGGCCCGGCGGGATCCTCATCGTCTGCGGAATCGGCAACGATGTACGAGCCTATCAAACCGCCTCCTGCCCCGCGGATGTGACCGGCGATGGCTTCGTCGATGTCCTCGATCTGCTGGAAGTGTTATCCGCCTGGGGATCCGCCGGCGGCGATCTTCCCGAAGATGTCAACGGTGATGGCGTCGTCGATGTCCTCGATCTCATCGAGGTACTGACCGCCTGGGGTCAGTGTCCGTAAACTTCCCGGCCGCCGCGGGTCGAGATTACACAGACAACCTCCTCGGTGGATCCGAGACCGCAAGCCATATCAGGCACCTTCATCTGCCGGTGTTGGTTGACACCGTAACGCGGACCGCTGGCTGGAGGCCCGGGGGCTCAGCAGGGACCCCATGCGCTCAGGACTTCCAGCAAGTCGAGGACATCCACGATGCCATCGCCCGTGATGTCCTCCGGCACATCGGTCTGCCCCCATGCGGAGAGGACCGCAAGCAGATCGAGTACATCGATCATGCCATCGCCCGTGACGTCTGCCGGACACGCGATCAAACCCGCCATTTCGATAAACGCGGCCATGCTTCCGCGAATCGTGTGTAGCGCGAAATCCCATTCGTAATCCGGATTGTCGATGACATCGGTGAGTTGATGATAAGCATCGTTCGAACCGCCCCAGATCTCTTGTGCGGTGTTCTCAATCGCGCCGATGGCATCGAAGCCGGACTGCCAGAAACCCCATTGGTTGGAGACGAAGCCATCGTCGTTGTGTACCTCGACCTCTATAGGCGTATAGGTCGCATAGTTCGCCGCCATGATTTGCGCGATCCACTGCGATTCATCATTGCCGCCGATGTCCAGATCGTGATCCGGATCCGGATCATAGTTGTCGAAAGTCGGGTGTAGAAACATATCCAGGTTGATCGCGGCGACAATGTTCTCACCTTGGCTCGCGGCCATCGCCGCGTACGCCGAACTGCCGACCATCCACTGCTCTTCGCCGGAGAATGCGATGAAGCGAAGCGTTCCCTCGAATTCGTACGCGGAGAGGATTCTCGCCGCCATCATCACCCCCGCGGTCCCGCTGCCGTTGTCATCGCAACCGGGAGCGTGCAATTGATCGCCGCTGTGGTACGTGTCGTAATGGCCGCAGAAGACGTAGATGTCGTCGGGCCGGGTCGTCCCCAGCAATTCGCCGACGACATTGGGACCGTAATCCGAATCGTAGTAATGCAGTGACTCGTCCAGCCCGAGCGAATCGAAAAAGCCAAGTATCCAATCACCTGCGATATGGATGTCATCACCGTGCGACCAGCGGTTCTCCAGGTAGTACAGCGGATCCGTTGAAACCGCATCCTCCCCCGTGAGCACCCGCAGGTATGAAATGTATTCATCCAGGTCTACCTGATCGATTACCACCTCGATCTCATCGGCCCGAGTCGGGGTTGCGACAAGGACGGCGGCAGTTAGTCCGACAGCGGCGATGGTGGTTGCGGCTCGCATGGGTGGCTCCTCTGGTTAAATCCTCTAATTGACACCGTACTCGACTTTCGCATCGGGTCAAACACAAAGAGTCCGAAAACGCACGTTCCACAGGTCGGAAACGCCGGTTTTGCCAAGATTCAGCAGCAGGCCACCTGTTGACAGGACCTCAAACTCGACCCCACCGCCGCGCTGAGTCGGATGGCTGGATGCAGGAAGCCATTAGCCGGTCTTGAATGAAGTGCTAATTGCCCCCGGGGAATTTATCGCCCACCGCGGCCTTCGGCGGCAGTTGCTCCAGCTCCGCCAGTCGTGCCTGGTCATTCTTGTATGGCACATACTCGTTGTTGTACCACTGCCACCACGCCCGTATGTCGTAACCGAGATGTTCCGTGGATCCCCCCCAGTCCTTACCGGCAAGCAACGTCAGCGCCCAGTGAACATCCGTACGGTACACCGTCACCACGGCGTCATGCACGCGCAGCACCACGCCTTCGCTGACCACACCAAGCACCGGCTGATAGGCGGCGGAGTGGTTGCCCACCGCCGGCTGGATGTTCACGATATACGGCTGCTGGGTCACGATCGCGATCCACGCAATATCCCCTCTCCTCTCCGGAAGCGGATCAAACGTTGTCTGGGCGAAGATGAGAAGCGGTATCGCCTCCACGGCGCCGATCGTTCCCGCCAGAATGCCTGCGTTGTTGGCGATGCGGTGCGTCGGACTCCGCAGCGAGGCGTCCAGCACTTTCAATGCCGGCCCGGCAGGAGGGGAGACCATCCGCCGTATGGCCTCGTTCCGCATCGCATCCTCCTCAAGGTTGATCGCCACCCACGCCAGTGCCGCCTGACCGTTCTCGCCAGACGATGCGAAATGGTCCAGCATCGCCTCCCGAACGTCGTCCTTCTCCTCCGACAGTTCCTCAATCATCGGTTTGAACGATGCGGGATCGATGAACTCTGATAGCTGGTGCAATCCCTCCTCGCGGATCTCCTTTTTTCGCATAGATCCGAAGTGCTTCCGCCGTATATCGCGAATCTGCCTCGCGTAGCCTCGCTCCCTCGCCCGATGGGCCAGTACCGCATCTGAAGGGGAATTCATCAGTTCGACAATGTGAGGAACTCCGCCGGATTCCGGCAGGGGCGTGAGCAGGCCGTAGCGCGGGTCGTTCGCAATCCCCGGAGGCGTTTCCGTTCCTGCCGGTATCGGCAAATCGGCGGACCGGGTCGTGGCTGCGAGGGCCGAGAGGATTGCCAGGGATAGAAAGAACCGAGAGCGCATGCTGATCGCCTCCGCATCAGACGGTGTGGTATGCATTCTAGCTGGATGCCGGCGATCGATCGTTCCGGCGGAAACCGGCACTTTGCCGCTTCAAGCCACGGAATCCGGGCCCACGGCTCCCGTCTGCACGCTGCTTCAAAAGCGAGGCGGGACCGCTACCGGCTCCCCGCCGGCTGCGGTCCCGCCAGAACTCATGGGGGCGCGCCTCGCGCCGAGTGCGCGCCGATGTACGGGCGGCCTAGCGCCGCCGGCGTCTGGTCGCCCCAAACCCGAGGATGAGTAGCAGAGCGCTACCTGGTGCGGGCACGAGCGACATATCGTCGTAGTAAATGCTGCTCGCGCCGTTGGCGAACAGATCCACGGCTCCGATGTTGAACGCACCGCCGCCGCTGACGCCTTCAACCCAGCTCTTGGACGACAGCAACGCGCCGCCGTAGTAGATGTCCTGGACGTCGGTATCGAGGTCGATATCCACTCGAAGCTCGACCCAGTCGTCGTAGATCATCGGCAGAGTTGCCCCTTCAAACCCCGATTCGACGAGGCCGGTGGCGCTGTCGAAACTTATCTGCGTCGACCAGTTGTTGGGCCCGCCGTCAACATATGTATTCAGCAGGAGGAAGTAGGACAGACCCTGGAACGAGCCGGGGATGTACTGCGATGTCGTGAACGTCCACTGGCCTGACGTGTATCCCGCAAACTCGTGCACGAGGTCCGCATCGCCCATGATGTCCACTGAGTTGGGAGCACTCAGGGAGTATGCATCAGAGACGAAGGCGTCCCAGGTCGGGTCGCTGTCCCAGCCTTTCCAACCGCCCTGACCGTGCATTCCGCTTCCTGTTGCATAGGAATCGAAATCATCCCCCCAATCGGCGCTCACCGCGGTGCTCAGACATGTCACCGCTCCGATCGCGCTCAACAATAGCGCAAGCTTCTTCATTTCGCATCTCCTTCGGAAGGCTTTCCCGATCGAAGCCCTTCATTTGTTGTCCCGCTCGTTGCAACTTCCCCGCCGAATCGGGTCCTTCATAGCCGGGCTGACCCTGGCTTCATCGCCGCAACTACCGGCACCACCAGTCATGGCCGCACGAGCGCTGCAATACATTTGAGGACAACTTGCGCGCGGCCTTCCCATGGCGGCGCACATGCTCCTCACGCACTTGCACTAATAACAGATGCGTCCGTCTTGTCAAGGGTCAAAACAAAAACGCTGGCATCAATACCAGCGGCGGCCAACACACCGCTTCATCACGCCGAACCAGCCCGCGGATAATGTCATGCAGCGTAAGGAGTTGCATTAGGCCCGCCCGCGGGGAAATTGTGGATAACCGCTCCGGTCTCAGCAAAAATATTTACGATCACACCGCGAATTACGCCGCGGATTGATGATTCACCGATGGCTGATGGCCCGTTTGTTGCCACATGTGGCGCTGACTCACGCATTAAAGCTGAGCCTCGTGCTCGCGGATAGTCTCATTCCTGAGATTCTGTGTGGTGCGCGTGATTGATGATCGTGTTAGTTTTAGTTGGGAAGATCGGCCTTGCTAACTTCTGTTTCTGTGCGTTAGTGTCTCAACAGGAGAATAAAGATTGTTGAGGTAGTACCATTGCAGGACCTGATCGCCGGTTGCGGCAGCG
>PJEL010004955.1_pt1 | contig 10806 bp, 9 predicted proteins | sample 1853271 | NCBI WGS metagenome assembly PJEL01 (sample SAMN08108733, study PRJNA415343) | Invertebrate metagenome, whole genome shotgun sequencing project. | host: Globobulimina | place: Sweden: Gullmar Fjord | collected 2015-08 | reverse complement strand
CCTGCTGATCGATGTTGGCTATATCTGGGACAACTTCGGCACCGTCGTCAGCTTGGTGTTCTTCGTCGCCATCCTGAAAACCGGCCTGAACATCGGCCTGATCCGCGCCCTTGGCGAAACCTGGCCGCGCGCCTTCCTGTCCTCGGTGTTGCTGGCCCAACTCGGCGAGTTCTCCTTCATTCTCGCCGCCCAGGGCCTCGCCGTCGCCGCCATCGACTGGGAAAGCCACCGCCTGGTGGTCGCCGTCACCGTGCTGTCGCTGATGGTCAGCCCGGTGTGGCTGGAGGCCGCGCGCCGACTGCACCGTATCGCCCTGCTCGGCATTACCTCGGGCCGCGAGACCCTGCGCCTGACCGTCGGACCGGAAGCCCTCGCCCTGGGGCGCTCGCGCGGGTTCATCAGCGGCTGGCTGGGGCGCGGCAAGAAGGCCAAGAAGGACGAACCGGCGGCCAGCGACGCCTCGGCCGAGTAGCGGGGCGGCAGGCAAGGTGCCCAACTTCGCCCTCGAACGGGAACTCGGCCAGGCCGACGGCAAGATCGTCATCGGCATCGACGAAGCCGGACGCGGCCCCTGGGCCGGCCCGGTCGTCGCGGGCGCGGCCTGGCTGGACCCGACCCGTCTCGACCCCCGTCTGGCCGATCAACTCGACGATTCCAAGAAGCTCTCGGCGATCAGGCGCACCAGACTCTTCACGGCCCTGAGCGACCCGGAGAGCGGCGCGGTAGTGCTGGGAATTGGCGAGGCCAGCGTCGAGGAAATCGACAGCATCAACATCCTGCAGGCGACCCTCCTGGCCATGCAGCGCGCCGCCGCGGCCCTGGCGGCCACCCTGGCCGAACACTCACCGGGACGTAGCGCCGATGCCGCCCTGATCGACGGCAACAAGCTGCCCGAACTGCCCTGGCCGTCGCGGGCCGTGGTCAAGGGCGACGGCCTGTCGCTGAGCATCGCGGCGGCCTCCGTCGTCGCCAAGGTAACCCGCGACCGGGCCATGGCCGCCTACGCCCGCGACTATCCCGGCTATGGCTGGGAGCGCAATCAGGGCTACGGCACGGCAGAGCATCGCCAGGGCATCGCCCGCCTGGGCGTCACCCCCCTGCACCGTCGCTCATTTCGGCCGGTGCGTGAGGCTCTCACCAGCAGATCTTAACTAATTCCCCTAACATCTTGAGTCAGCAAGACTCTTGACGCGAGTCGCCGCTTGAATCAGGATGCCCGCTTTCGTGCCGAATCGGGGTCGGCACGCCCAAGAGGGGGACTTTGCGTGCAGAAGGATGTGATCAAGCAGGGCGATTGCATCGCGTTGATGGAGGCCATGCCCGAGGCGTCGGTCGACATGGTCTTCGCGGACCCGCCCTACAATCTCCAGCTCGAAGGCGAACTGCTGCGCCCGAACAACAGCAAGGTCGACGCCGTCGACGATGCCTGGGACCAGTTCGACAGCTTCGCGGCCTATGACGACTTCACCCGCCGCTGGCTGCGCGCCGCGCGCCGCGTGCTGAAGGACAACGGCTCGCTCTGGGTGATCGGCAGCTATCACAACATCTTCCGTGTCGGCACCGCGCTGCAGGACCTCAACTACTGGATCCTGAACGACGTGGTGTGGCGCAAGTCCAACCCCATGCCGAACTTCCGCGGCCGCCGCTTCACCAACGCCCATGAGACCATGATCTGGGCGGCCAAGGACAAGGACGCCCGCTACACCTTCAACTACGACGCCATGAAGCGGCTGAACGACGACCTGCAGATGCGCAGCGACTGGCTGATCCCGATCTGCAGCGGCGGCGAACGGCTGAAGAACGACAAGGGCGAGAAAGCGCATCCCACGCAAAAGCCCGAAGCGCTGCTCCACCGCGTCATCATGGCCGCCACCAGGCCCGGCGAGATCGTCCTCGATCCCTTCTTCGGCTCCGGCACCAGCGGCGCCGTGGCCCGCAAGCTCGGGCGCCACTACATCGGCCTGGAGCGCGATCCCGACTACATCGCCGTCGCCAAGAAACGCATTTCCCAGGTGCAGCCGGTCACCGATCTGGAGATGATCGACGCCCCGGCCAAGCGCCAGGAGGCGCGCATTCCCTTCGGCTGGCTGATCGAACACGGCCTGCTGGAGCCCGGCACCGTGCTGCACGGGCCCGACAAGCGCTGGCGCGCCAAGGTGCGCGCCGACGGCACCCTCATCACCGCGGACTTCAAGGGCTCGATCCACCAGGTCGGTGCCCATCTGCAGGGCGCGCCCTCGTGCAACGGCTGGTCGTTCTGGTCCGTGAAGTCCGCCGACGGCAAGCCGGTCTCCATCGACGTGCTGCGCCAGAAGCTGCGCGCCAACCTGCCCAAAACCCTGAACTGAGGCGGCCCACCTCATCCTTCGAGACGGGCTTTCAGCCCTCCTCAGGATGAGGCTTCAGCGTTGCCCTCATGGTGAGGAGCCCGCGTCAGCGGGCGTCTCGAACCATAAGGCGGCTCGCGCCTACAGCACGCCCTACAGCGCGTTTTCGCCGGTTTCGCCGGTGCGGATACGGCGCACCTCGCCGAGGTCGAAGACGAAGATCTTGCCGTCGCCGATCTTACCGCTGCGCGCGGCCTCGGTGACCGCCTCGACTACCGCTTCGGCCTGGTCGTCACCGACCGCGATCTCGATCTTGATCTTGGGCACGTAGTTGATCTCGTACTCGGCGCCGCGATAGACCTCGGTATGGCCCTTCTGGCGGCCGTAACCATAGACGTCGCTGGCCGTCATGCCGTGCACCCCGAGGGCACCGAGCGCTTCGCGCACCTGGTCCAGGCGGTGCGGCTGAATGATCGCCGTGATGAACTTCATGGCTGGTCCCCTCCTACGGGTTATAGGCTTTTTCGCCGTGGGCGGTGAAGTCCAGCCCTTCGATCTCTTCATCCCTGCTGACACGCAGGCCGATGGTCAACGCGATGCCCTTCACGATGACGAAGGTGGCAAGCGCGCTCAACAGCGCCACGACGGCGATGCCGGTGAGTTGCACGAGGAACTGGCTGACCATGCCTGCCTCGACGTTGACCCCGGTGCCGCCGGGCAGCACCGCCAGGAAGGCGACCAGCAGGGTGCCGGTCGCGCCGCCGACGCCGTGCACCGCCAGCACGTCGAGGGAATCGTCGATCTTCATGGTCCGCTTCACGAGGTCGACCGCGACATAGCAGACGACGCCGCCGGCCAGGCCGAGCAGCATGCCGCCCAGCGGCCCGACGAAGCCGGAGGCCGGGGTAACCGTGGCCAGACCGGCGATGGTGCCGGTGACGAAGCCGACGAGGCTGGGCTTGCCGAACTTGACCGTTTCGATCACCAGCCAGACCAGCGAGGCGACGGCGGCGGAGAGGTGGGTGACCAGCATCGCCATGCCGGCGTCCGCCCCGGCGCCCAGGGCGCTGCCGGCGTTGAAGCCGAACCAGCCGACCCACAGCAGGCAGGCGCCGACCATGACCATCCAAGGGGCATGAGGCGGGCGGGAATGGGTCGGGAAGCCTTCGCGTTTGCCCAGCATGGCGGCGATGACCAGGGCCGAGACGCCGGCGGTGACATGCACGACGATGCCGCCGGCATAGTCCATGACGCCCAGTTCGGCGAGCCAGCCGCCGCCCCAGACCCAGTGGGTGACCGGAACGTAGACCACCAGCAGCCAGATCACGGAAAAGACCATGACGGCGCCGAAGCGGATGCGCTCGACGAAGGCACCGACGATCAGCGCCGGGGTGATGATCGCAAAGGTCATCTGGAACATGATGAAGACGGTTTCCGGCAGGGCGGTGCCGTCGAAAACCGCGTCCCGCGCGACGCCCGACAGCATCACCTTGCCCAGGCCTCCGATCAGGGCATTGCCCGCCTCGAAGGCCAGCGAGTAGCCGCAGACGACCCACACCACGGAGGCCAGGGCGGCGATGGTGACGCAGTGCATCAGCACCGACAGCACGTTCTTCGCCTGCACCAACCCGGCATAGAACAACGCCAACCCCGGCAAGGTCATGAGAAGCACCAAGGCCGTGGACGTCAGGATCCAAGCGGTATCGCCGCTATCAATCATCAGATTCCCCCCCAGGAGCCGGCAGGCCGGGTTGGCGGCAGGCCGGCAAAGCTATGTGTTCATTCGTCGTAATGCGAATGAGGGATAGCCGACAGCTGCCGCAAGTTCAACCGGGAGGTATCCGATCGGGCGAGGATCCTACCTGTCTATCCGGCGCCGGCATCCCTCCGCAGCGTCGAAATCGGCGGGAACGCCAACGCAACCAAATCTACCTATGGTTGAATCGGACGATTCTAGGAAAGCTTTTGGTAAGGGTCTAATGGCTATGATCTCATTTCTATACGCTGTGTTTATAGTCAGCCGCTAAGGGGCTCCATGCCTACGATCGTACCGGTTCCAGAGAACGAAAAGCAGCGCCTCGAGAGGCTGCGGCAATACGGTATCCTCGACACAGCGCCGAGCGAGGCCTTCGATCGCGTGACCCGCCTGGCAAGCCGCCTGCTCAAGATGCCGATCGCTTTGGTCTCTCTGGTTGATGAGGACCGCCAGTGGTTCAAGTCCAGAGTCGGTCTGGATGCCCCCGAGACCCCCAGCGAACTTGCCTTCTGCGCCCATGCGATCTGCGATACCTCGGTAATGGTTGTGCCCAATGCGCAGGACGACCCGCGCTTCTCCGACAACCCCCTGGTCACCGGCGCCCCCGATATCCGCTTTTACGCCGGCGCGCCGCTGCGCACCGACGACGGCCTAAACCTGGGCACGCTCTGCGTCATCGATCAAACCCCCCGCGAGTTCACCGACGAGGAACGCCTCCTCCTCAACGACCTTGCGCACATTGTCATCGACGAGCTTGAACTGCATGCCCTGGCGAAACGCGAGCAGGAGGCCCGAACCCGGCTGATCGACGCCATCGAAGCGGCGCCCGACGGCTTCGTCTACTACGATCGAGACGACCGCCTGGCGCTGTGCAACGAACGCTACCGGGAATTCTATCGCGAAAGCGCCGACCTCATGATACCGGGCGCGCCTTTCGAGGACCTCGTTCGGGAAGGCGTGGCCCGCGGCCAGTTTCCGGCGGCCAAGGGGAATGAGGAAGCCTGGATCGAAGCGCGTCTCGAGACGCACCGCAATCCCCAGTGCTCGATCGAGCAGCAGCTGCCAAGCGGACGCTGGGTACGCATCGAGGAGCGCCGCACCCGTGACGGCGGGATTGTCGGCTTCCGCACCGACATCACCGAATTGAAGGAACGCGAGATCGCCTTGGAGCAACTGGCAAAGCGCGAGCAAGAGTCGCGCAACCGGCTCTACGATGCAATTGAAGCCGTGCCTGACGGCTTCGTCTACTTCGACCGCGACGACCGGCTGGAACTTTGCAACGAACGCTACCGGGAATTCTATCCAGATAGCGCCGACTTTCTGGTGCCCAACACACCCTTCGAGAAGATCATCCGCGAAGGCGTCGCCCGTGGCCAGTACCCCAAAGCGGATGGCAATGAGGAAGCCTGGATCAAAAAGCGCCTCGAGGTGCACCGCGATCCCAAGGGTTCGATCGAGCAGGAGCTTGCGGACGGGCGTTGGCTGCGCATCGAGGAACGCCGCACCCGCGACGGCGGCACCGTCGGTTTCCGCATCGACATCACCGAATTGAAGTTGCGCGAATTCGAACTGCAGCGCCTGGCGACCACGGACCCGCTGACCGGCGCGCTCAATCGCCGCCGCTTCATGGAGGGCGGCGAAAAGGAACTGCGGCGCGGACGCCGCTACGACGTGCCGGTTTCCGTCATCCTCTTCGATGTGGATCACTTCAAGAAGATCAATGACACTTACGGGCACGCCAGCGGCGACGAAGTGCTGCGCCATCTGGTCAAGGTGGCGCAGGAGACCATGCGCGAACACGATCTGCTGTGCCGCTACGGCGGTGAGGAGTTTGCCGTCGTTTTCCCCGAGTCAGACAGCGCGGCGGCGGAGGTAGCTGCCATGCGGTTGCGGGTCGCGATCGAAAAGTCCCAAATTCAGACCGAGAACGGCGTGGTCCGCACCACCGTCAGCATCGGCGGCACCCAGGTCGACGTGCACAACGACAGCCTGGAATCTGCCCTGTCACGGGCCGATGCCGCGCTTTACGAAGCCAAGAATGCCGGGCGCAACAAAGTGGTGTTCAAAGGCCCCCAGGATGTGGCCCTGAAAGCGGTTCTCTAAGCCTTTGCGCCGGCCTGCCACTGCCCCCGGCCGACTGAAACTAGCTGTCGAAATCTGATTGAGGCGCATCCGTCCCGCTATCTTGCGATGCTGGGCCGAGATGCCGTCTTGCGATAGGGTGACACCGTTTTCCAACAGCGGCGGCAGGCCATGACCCAAGCAGTTCTCGACCAGGATCTTTTCGCCCGCCCCGGCGGCCGCCTGGATATCTCCACTCCTGCGCTGGTCCTCGACCTCGCCGCGCTGGAAGCCAACATCGCCGCGATGACCGCCTGGGCGAAGGCGCAGGGCATCGCGCTGCGCCCCCACGCCAAGACCCACAAGTGCGCGGCCATCGGACGGTTGCAAATGGAACAGGGCGCGCTGGGCCTGTGCTGCGCCAAGCTGTCGGAGGCCGAAGCCCTGGCCGACGCGGGGCTCGACCGCTTCCTCCTGTCTTCGCCGGTGATCGGCGCGCGCAAGATCGCGCGCCTGGTGACGCTGGCCGGGCGCTGCGCCGAATTGCTGGTGGTGGTCGACGACGCCGCAAACACCCGCGACCTCGCCGCCGCCGCGCCGGAGCGCGGCCTGGACATCCTGATCGACGTCGACATCGGCCAGGACCGCACCGGGGTCGTCGATGCCGAGTCGGCGCTGGCCCTGGCCGAGATCATCGCCGCCGCGCCGAATCTGCGCTTCAAGGGACTGCAGGGCTACGCCGGTCAGGTGCAACACATCGCCGATTTCGCCGAGCGGCGCCGTGCTTCGCAGGCAAGCCTGGCGCAGCTGGCCGCGATCCGCGACCGCTTGGCGGCGGCCGGGCATGACTGCGCCATCATGACCGGCGCCGGCACCGGCACCCACGCGATCGATCCGGCCGAGGGCGTGTTGAACGAACTGCAGGTTGGTTCCTACATCGTCTCCGACGTGGAATACGACGCAGTCGACCTGACCGGCGACGGCAAGCGGGCCTTCAGCTCCGGACTCTTCGTCTATTCCCGGGTGATCAGCGCCTGCCATCCCGGCTTCGTCACCATCGACGCCGGCTCAAAAAGCCTGGCCATGGACGGCCCCGCGCCCGTCGTCGCCTTCGGCGCCCCGGAGGGCACGACCTACACCTGCGTCGGCGACGAGTTCGGGCGTCTCACCCTGCCTCCCGGCAGTCCGCCCCTGAAGCCCGGCGATCTGGTCGGGCTGGTGGTGCCGCACTGCGACCCCACCATCAATACCTTCGACCAGTACCACTGCATCCGTGGCGACGAGTTGGTCGAGCTCTGGCCAATCGAAGCGCGCGGCTGTTCAGCCTAGGCTCTCAACGCACCGGCTGACGCCGCCCGATCGCCACGACGACCACCACGAAGACGGCAAAACCGATGGTCATGGCATCGATGGCCTCGCCGAGGAGCAGCGCCGAGGCGGCAATGGTCAGGAAGGTCTGCAGCAGCTGCACCTGGCTGACGCGGGCTACCCCGCCGATCGCCAAGCCGCGGTTCCAGGCAAAGAATCCGAAGAGCTGGCTGAACAGGGCGACGTAGAGAAAAGCCGCCCAGGTGGCGGGCGAACCGCTCATGCCGTGCTCCGCCACCGAGAGCCCGACCGGTACGGCCAGGAAAGGCGCGGACAGCACCAGGGCCCAGCAGATCACCTGCCAGCCGCCGAGGGTTCTGGTCAGCTTCGCCCCCTCCGCATAGCCGATGGCGGCACAGACAACCGAGGCCAGCAAAGCCAGGTGGCCGGCACCGATCGAACCGCCGCCGCGCAGCAGGGAGAAGGCCACCACCGCGCCGCCGCCCAGCAGGGACCAAAACCAGAAACGCCCCGACGGCCGCTCGCGCAGCATGACCGCGCCGGCCATTGCCGTCGCCAGCGGCAAGATCCCGAGGACCACGCCGCCGTGGGCCGCCGGCACGCTCTGCATGGCCCAGGCGGACAGCAGCGGAAAGCCCAGCACGACCCCCAGGGCCACGACCACGAGGCTGCGCCACTCGGCCGGCCTCGGCAGGCGCTGGCGTGTGACCAGCAGGATCGCCAGGGCGACGAAAGCGGCCAGGATGGCGCGGCCGAGCCCGACCACCACCGGGTCCATCTCGACCACGGCGATGCGGGTCGCCGGCAGGGTCAGGCTGAACACCGCCACGCCGATAAAGCCCAGCAGCATTCCGCGGCTCTCCTGGCGGGCTGTCGCCGCCGCGTCAGTCAAGCGCCCCGTCCTCCTTCGTTGCCACTGCGGTCTGCTTCAGACCGTGGTCGATGATCTTGCGCATCACCGTGGGCAGGGCCTCGTCGGCCAGGCCGTCGAGAGGCACCCAGCGGCCCGCCTCGGCGTCGACCGCGTCGAGCCGTGCGGCCCAGACCGTCACCTCGAAGTGGAAGTGAGTAAAGGTATGGCGCACCACGCCCGGCAGCTCCCGCCAGGCCGAGACCAGCGGCAACAGGGCGGGAATTTCCTCTTCGCGCCAAGGGCTGTCGCGCCAAGGTGTCGAGGGCACCTCCATCATGCCGCCCAGCAAGCCCTTCTCCGGACGGCGCCGCAGCAGCAGTTCGCCGTCGGGCCCGGCCAGCCAGAAAGCAACGGCATGACGGGTCGGCCTGGCGGCCTTGGGCAGGCGGCGCGGCAGTTCTGACGCCACGTCCGCGGCCTTGGCCTCGCAACCGTCCTGCAGCGGACAGAGCAGACACTTCGGTCCACGCGGCAGGCAGACGGTGGCGCCGAGGTCCATCATCGCCTGGGCGAAATCTCCTGCACGGCGCTCCGGCGTCAGGCTGTCGGCCAGGCGATGCAGCTCCGGCTTCGCCGTCGGCAGCGGCGTTTCCACCTGGAACAGCCGGGCGATCACCCGCTCGACGTTGCCGTCGACCACGACGGCGCGGCGGCCGAAGGCGATCGCGGCGACGGCGGCGGCGGTGTAGGGACCGATGCCGGGCAATTTGAGCAGTTCGGCCTCGCTATCGGGGAAGCGGCCGTCCAGTTCCCGGACAACCACCTGGGCGCAGCGGTGCAGATTGCGCGCCCGGGCGTAGTAGCCGAGACCGGCCCAGGCCGTCAGCACGTCATCCAGGGGGGCGGCGGCCAGGGCCTCGACGCTCGGCCAGCGGACCAGGAAATCCGCGAAATAGGGCCCGACCGTGACCACGGTGGTCTGTTGCAGCATGATCTCGCTGAGCCACACGCGATAGGGATCGGGCGGCGCTTCGCCCCGGCGCGTGCCGGGCGGCCTGCGCCAGGGCAGCACACGGGCATGACGGCCATACCACGCGAGCAGCGCGGCGGCCCGGCGGTCCGCCCTGGGGTCTTGCTGTGACCCGGACTTTGAAGATGCGACAGAGCCCATGGCCTTCTCTATACTGACCGGACAATCGACCGCAAAGCAGCCTTTTGTCATCAGGACAATGTCGGACTTTCCCACATCCCGGAGCGGCGGGCGCTCCCAGCGTTACCGCGGCCTGCGTGCCCTGGGCTCCAGCCTGACGGCGGTGACCAAGCGAACCTTCGCGCGGCGTGGCCTGACGGGGGCCGACATCGCACGGCAATGGCCGGCCATTGTCGGCCAGGAACTGGCCGCCCACTGCCGCCCGCGCCAGCTACGTTTTCCCAAGCCCAGCGAGGCCGTCGCCGGCCGCCTGACCCTGCGCGTGGCGCCGGGCTGGGCCTTGGAGGTGCAGCACCTGGAACCCCTGATGCTGGAGCGCATCAACGGATTCTTCGGCTACCGCGCGGTCGCCCAACTGGTGTTGCAGCAAGGCCCCCTGCCGCCGGCCCGGAAAAGCGCCGGCGAACGCCATCGAGAAGCCCAACAGAGAGCCCCGGCGGCGGTCGATCCAGCGGCCGAAAAAGCCCTGGCGGCGAAACTATCCACAGTCAGCGACCCGGAGCTGCGCGCGGCTCTGGAAGGGCTCGGACGCTCGCTCAGGGAAAAGCAGGCGGGCGCCGAGAAAAAGCCTTAAATTCTGCCGCCCGCGCAACCACATAGACCAGCGTGGACAGCCCGGAAAGAGGCCGCCGCGGCAGGGAAAAGGGCGCTTGTGGAATCGGAAACTGCCCTCTAGCATGCACAACATCTGGTAGGTAGAGCCATGAAAAGACGGAATATCCTGATCGGTTTGGGGACGGTCGCAGTCGGTGCGGCTGCGGGCGGCGCTTACTGGCTGCAAGGGTCGAAGGGGCCGATGCCGGGCGCCTCCGACACAGCCGCCAATGGCGGCGGCATGACCCTGGCCACCCCCAGCGCCGGCATGCCGCTCTACGACGACGACCCCATCCTGGGCGACGCCAATGCGCCGGTGACCATCCTGGAGTTTTCCTCCCTCACCTGCCCGCACTGCGCGAGCTTCCACCGCGATACCCTGCCGCAGGTGAAGGCCAACTGGATCGACAGCGGCAAAGCCCGCCTGGTTTACCGCCACTACCCGCTGGATCAGCTGGCGCTGCGCGCTGCCGCAGCGGCCAATTGCATCACCGGCGATGGTTTCTTCGGATTCATCGATGTGCTGTTCAGCAGCCAGGAGACCTGGGCCCACAGCCAGGACCCGTTGCGCGCGCTGGGTCAGCTTTCCGCGATGGCCGGCCTCAGTCCCGAGGCTTTCGCGGCCTGCGTCAACGACGAAGCGGCCATCGACCGCATCCTGCAAAAACAAAGCGAA
>PJEL010004954.1_pt1 | contig 10807 bp, 7 predicted proteins | sample 1853271 | NCBI WGS metagenome assembly PJEL01 (sample SAMN08108733, study PRJNA415343) | Invertebrate metagenome, whole genome shotgun sequencing project. | host: Globobulimina | place: Sweden: Gullmar Fjord | collected 2015-08 | reverse complement strand
GGTGGACGAAGATGTGACCGGACAAGGTCACCATGAAGAATCGATTGACGGAGATGTGACTGGACGAGGTCACCGAGAGGAATCGATTGACAGAGTTTTGACCCGAAGAGGTCACCGAGAAGAATCGGTTGACGGAGTTTTGACCAGAAGAGATCGCGGAGAAGAACCGAGCGGAAGAGCTCTGCGCAGAGCCGGGTTGCGAAACGATGCGTTAAGTCAGGAGGCGCGTGTTACTCGCGATGCGATGGGACTTGTAGTGGCCAGAAGGAAGTACAGGATGGCAGGGGTGGGTCGACCACCCCAGATTTACGTGCCCTTGAACGCTGACCCTTTGACTTACCACCTGAATAGGAGGATGCAGTGGGCCCGGGGAATCACTTCCGCCCTTCCTTTGCCTAATAGCGCCATTGAATCCCGTTACCGTATCCAAAACCCAGTGGGGGACCCATTTCCTTTTGATCTGCCGAAGTGGGCCAAGTATTGGCATTTAGGGGTGACACGTAGGGACGTTAGGGGTTGTATTCGGGGAGGTAGGAAGGCAAGACAGTTGGATCTCTGCAAGATGTTATGGTTAGAGGGGTTTCCCAAGTCAGTTCTCCCCATGCCACCCACAGTGGGTGTACCGCTGCGTAACTGAGCGGACCCTCCCTTTTGTGTTTTGCAGTATCAAGATGCCACAGTGCCCAGTTTGCAGCCACTCGTATAACGCCTCGGCGTATGAACTGGACAACCATTTCAACATGAAGGTGCGCTGCCCAGTGTGCGCCGCCACTTTGAGCCGAATTGAAGTCCTAAAGCGCCATATACAGACGCAACACCCGGACAGCCGATTGGCTTTCCGACTGGAAGACCTCCGCAGAAGCACGGGGTTCTTCTTTGCCGATGAACCGCGGGAATGGAACCCGGAAGCTCCCCACCGACCTTTGCCAACGGAGACCCACGAGATGGTGGAGTCACTGTATGCCCGGTGGGGAATCAGGATGCCCAGCCGGGAAGGTATGAATTGTCCGGCGACGGCACGAGAAGCTGCCCGACGAGGCCTGACCAGGCCGGCCAACCATGGCTCGCACGGAGAAGTCTCCGTCTTCCTGACGGAAGAGCCGACGGCGCTGGCAGAGGCAGCCGCTCTGCCTGCTATCAAGAACGACGAGTCCGGAGGGCCGAGCACGAGCGCCATGTCGCCTGCCCAGACGCAGGGACTACTCCGGATGTTGCTAGACTTAGAGCAAGCCGTGGAAGTGGAGACAGAGGAGGCGCCCGCTGCCGTAGTAAATCCCCCATTGCCGGAAGAGGTGGTGCCGCCACCCCCTCCCCCAGAGGTCCCGGATGTGGGTGTGGAGCCTCAGACAGGAAGGAGGCCACCCGCAGAGGCGACCAATGCAGACCTCGAGCTCCACCCCACGGAGGAGGATAGGGAGGAGGTCCAGGGAGAAGTCCACACCCTGTGGACGCCCGCCAGGCAGGAGGAGGGGGAACGTGGGTTTGAGGCACAGCCCCAATATGTGTTCACAGTAATAGAGGTGGCCACGGAGTTCCAGGGAGAGCCACGGGACCCGATGCGGGTGAGGCTCTTGTGCCGCCGTTACGGCGTTCCGGTGGCCATTTATGAAATCGGGGTCAGAATACAGTACAATCCGGAGACTGCAGAGATGTGGAGGCAGAGGGGTGCCCTCTTCCCGGCCAGCGGACCACACACACGCATCCTGGACGCCTGTCCCTGGGTCACCAGAATGACCGGCCAGGCGGCAGATAAGATGGAAGTGAGGGCCATCCTGGCCAGGGAGGCGGGCAGCCGGCCCAACCAACTGACCTCGTTTAAGATGAGAACCCGTCAGTCCCCCTACGCAGTCGGAGATCGACTGATGGAGTTCGGGTTCTTGTTGCGAGCGCTCCCAAGAGGGGATGAGCTGAGGCGCGTCTTGCAGCCGCTACGAGTGTTCGGCATCGCCAGTCGAGACCCCCGACCACCGACCCGCCCGAGGAACATCCCCGGGAGCCAGAGAGAGACGGACCAGCCAGGTCCCCGGGAGGAGGAACCTCTCCCTGGGCCCTCTACCAAGAGGGAGGCCCACTCCCCGCTGGAGAGCCCTGCCAGGAGAGCGCGTGGCAACGTCGAGGAAGAGGAGCCAGCAGAACCAGCCACCAAGAGCCTGCTGCACACCCGCACCCTGGCCCTGACGGCCCCTGGAGAGGTGACGTCAACGGTAACCATTTACCGCCGCGACGGCACCCGCATGGCCACCGAGAAAGAAGTTACGGCCATCCGTCATCTGGCCCCAGCACCGCCCACCGACCAGTAGTCCGCCTGACTACGCGCGTGTCATTAGGAGACACATAGAAACACAGTACAGAGAGAGGACAATACTGGTGAACCCAGACTGTGATTAAGGCATAACCATAGAGAGTAAGTAAATTAGGGATAACAAAGTGGACCCTCGTGGTCAGTGAGTTTCAGAAAATCACCAGACTGTTCACCCTCTCCTTTCAAACATTGACTTTGTGAACATCTTCAACACCCTCCTACCCTCACCGGAAGTGAGACGCAAAAGGAGTAGTACCCAGACACTTTCGGATTAGGATTACGAGTACGGATAGCAGTCATCGAGCCGGTCGCCAGACCGAGTTGGCAACGAACATTGACCACCGGCAGAACTGAGTACCGTCACCGACCACCGTGAGATCTATCATTTTTATTGCAATATTGTTTCGGCTTAAGAGGTATCATTGTCATTTCTAAATTTCCTGTATGTTCTGTATAAAATTGTAAACTTTCACTTTAAAAATCTGAACAGTCTTACTGTAATTTGGAAGCTCACTGCCCACTTGGGGAGTTGTGATGCTCAGCTAATAAGAGTGTGCACATTAGAGTTCAGGGTAAAGCCACAGGTGCTATGAAAGTTAAGAGTCAGGATTCAGGGAGGAGGTCTGTTTGGTACCTCTGGTGATAGTCCGGCTCAAAGAGTATTTTAGCAGACGGGTTTTCTTGGGGCACTGGAGTAACCAGAGCTCAGCATTTGATTTATTGTTGTATTGAGTATCGTAAGAACAGGCCAGCCGGCACTCGGTCCCGCAGGGACAATAGGGAGAGTGTACCGACGTTGAATAAGGGGCCAGGTTTTATACGAGTAAATAAGTAGGGCACTGAGCCAGTTGGACCGGAGTCGCCGCCAGTACATTAGGGGCTCGCAGGTGCTGGCCAGTGTCAGGTAGCAGTTTTCAGTTCATGAGTAGTTAGTAGAAGGGAGCCAGGAGTGCCATTTGAGTTGACATGTCATTCCATTCGTAAGCCATACCATTGCCATTATTGTTCAAACAGCTGATGAAAGCATGTCGGAGTGTCTTCTGTGAAAGGCATGGGTGTTCATGTGTGTGCACTATATTTTTGTATTGTTGCTTTATAAATTAATAAGACGGCGATTTGCCAACTCCCTCAGAACTGGTGTCAGTTATAATTCGGGAGAATTATCAGCTAAGAGGGGGGATGTGTAATGGTCCTGGACCAGGTTTATTAATTAAAAAGTATCGGGATCTAATAATGCATGTAAGTGCGGCGCGCTGTGCCGTTCCGCATCGCGATCCGTGAAAACGTGCGCTGCAGACTGAGAAGACTGGGAAGACACGGCATAGCCGGGAAATTGGTACGGCAAAGTAATAAGTTCACAAACAGGTTAAAAGTTGGGATCGATGAATAACGATGCTGCCCGATTGATAATCAATGTCTTAAGATCATAAAATGAGTAATTAGACGGGCTGGCACTCTGTCAGTCCCGAGAAATCATAGTTGGAAAGTCGCGCTGCTCCGCGCATGTAAACAAGCATGGGATGCTGCCATTGATCCCGTGCATTAATTATCGCTGTGTCATTGCCGGCTGCCGCCAGTAAATAAGCGGCAGTGCGTTTGCATCTTCTAGATTTGCTGTAAAACATTGTCAGTGGTATTACTATGGCCAGTACATGTACCGGGTAGTCCCTTTGTGTGTAGGTCTAGCTATGGGGCCATCTGGAAATGCCAAGATGCAGTTGTTGATGTAAAAGTGCCAATATGCAGTCGATGATGAAATAGTGTCAAGATGTATGTGCTGATGTCATGGAATAGTGTCAAGATGTTCAGGAATGTTGCCAAGATGTGCCAAGCTGCACAATAATTGTCAGGCTGGCACCTACGGAAGTGCCAAGGGAGCAGCCCCCTATATAAGCAGGCGTGTGGGCCTGGTATTGCAGTTCATCCCCAGGTCTCAGTAGATTCTGAGTTCAGTATATACCAGCATAAAGTTAGGGGAGTTCTCAAGTTCTACAGTTCGAGCTAGTACCCATACAGGTAGTCCCTGTTCCGCTCGGGATTTTATTGTAACATCAGTGCATGACTGTGCAGGAAATAGGAGTTAGGGCCCGCTAGGCCAGTGTAGGAGCAGCAGCAGCAGCAGTATCACTATTAGGCAGCAATAGAGTGCGGGATTGTAGCCCAGTTAATGACAGGGCAGATCCAGGTTAGTGTGCTGGGATTTATCATTGCGGGAGCTGCGGGTCTCTATACTTGGTTGTAGTGGGTGACCTTTTTGACGGATTGTAACAAGTTGTATCACCATACTTGGCTGTGTTTGAGAAGAAGAAAAGAACTCACTAGCATTGGTCTTTTGATTCACTGTCTTTTGCATGGGGATGAAGGGGAGATTTATCGAGCGTGTCCTAACCGAATTGCCATAATTGCCCCTTTCCCTGTTCTGGATTTTGAACCAATAATTCCTTCCGCCTTTACATCAGGCCATTGCATTAAGCCGCACCAGCACTCTGTGGTGCCCGCCATAATTTCCTGAGCAAAGTCATCATCACGGTTCCCGCCCTCTGTTCCTTCTATTTTTCTACTTCCTTCTTCCCCCCCCGCCTTGGCTCATGTTTGGAAGCCGAACCAGAGCTAAAGTCCCATCGCGTTCGCTGTGAGTAACTAGTGCCGCCCTGACAAGCAAAACCGTTAGCCAATCACAGGCTGAGCGCGTGACCGACTATTTTCTCTACAAAGTTTCTGAAGGAGTGTGTGGGTAATTTTCGTCTCTGCGTTGAAAGCAGTCTCTCTCGTTCCAAATAAAAGCTGCGCTCACAACACATGGTGTCAGAAGTGGGATTCTCTAAAGAGCAATAACTAGAGAATCCAGTGATCGAACAAGCTTGGACGAAGACTGCAGAAACTAGAGACGTAGTGGTGAGTAGGTAACATGCCGAGACCTACCACTCGTTCTACCTCTGGAGAGGTAGAATTGGATCATGCCAATGCGGATGAAGAAGATGTTTATTTGGATGAAGAAGGATCGGACCAGGAAGATACGGACCAAGAGTTGGATGATGGAGGAGCTGAAGAAGCGGAAGAGGAGGGAGATGTGCCAGAGCAGGTGCCAGCACAAGGGCCAGCAATAGTGCCAGGGCAGGTGCCAGGGCAGTTGCAAGGTCAAGTGCCAGCACTAGTTCCGGTGCAGGTGCCAAGGCAGGTGCCAGCAATAGTGCCAGGGCAGGTGCCAAGGCAGTTGCGAGGTCAAGTGCCAGCACTAGTTCCGGTGCAAGTGCCAATGCAGGTGCCAGCATTTGTGCCAGCAATGGTGCCAAGGCATGTGCCAGGGCAGGTGCCAGCACAGCAGCTAGCAGTGCAGGTGCCAAGGCAGATGCCTGATGATGCCAGTGATAACACCTCTGATACGAGTAGCAGCATGGAGCAAGAGCTGAAGCTGATGGCAACAAAGCAAGCCCTAGTGGTGGAGGCTTTGTTGGAGGAAAAAGCTGCTTATTGCAAAGACCGTGCTGACTTCAATCAGGAGCGGGTTAGAATGGCAGAACTCATCTCCCAGACCGAGTGCCAATTGAAGCTGGACAATGCCAAACCAAGGCACGGAAGTGCCAAGGTTAGCATGGGTGCCAGCAAGAGTCCCAAGTTCAACGGGGAGACGGAGTGGACTGCATTCTTGGTGCAGTTCGAGACGTGGATGAAGCTGCATGGATACAGTGAGAAGAGACATGAGGCCTCCTGGAGCAGCCTACTGGGCTTGGCGATGGAAGGAGAGGCTCAAGTCTTTTTCTCAGGACTGTCAGCTGAGGAGAGGGAGGACTTCCAAGTGGTGAAGTCGCGACTCCAGCAGAGGTACAGTGGGGATGGCACTGCTGAGGTGTCAAAGGCGCAGCTGCAGAGTGTAGCCAAGCGGCAGCCAGGCGACAACTTGTCCAAGTTGCGCGACGCAATGTGGCTGATGGCCCGCAAGGGTTACCCGCGGCTCCCCCGAGAGGCACAAGAGCAGATAGCTTTGGATGCGCTGTTGCGGACCGTAGACTCCGACTTAAGAGTACAATGCAGTATGCGAGACTGCCGGACTCTTGATGAGGCGGTTTCCGTGATGCAGCGGTATGAAGCCGTCATACAAGCTGATCCAGAGCGGAGAAAGAAGCCCATCAAGTTGATGGCTGAAGTTGTTGCCCCGACGGCAGCAGCAACTGCTGAGAGTCAACAGCTGAAGGAACTGTGCTCCGAAATGACCAGTATGCTGGCCAAACAGGGCGAGTTCCTGAGTGAGATGAAGAAAGGACAGGACCGGCCCAGGTCCTTTGACAGGCGCAGACCACAGAACGTAGCTGATGTGGAATGCTTTGCATGTCATAAAAAGGGGCATTATTCCCGATCATGTCCTGAGAAAGGTGGCGCCACTGCAGGAGGTGGCAACGCAGGAAACCCCAGTCTGCCAGCTAGCCAATAGGTTACTGGTGAACGGAGATTGGGATTGAACATGATGACGACATGGATCGGATGATGGACGGGATGATGGAACTGACCGCCGGTTGGCACAAACCGGGGACGCGTGGGTTGCCACTTGTTTTGGATCTGGGGAAAAAGAATGGACCTGACCTAACCTGTCTCACCTATTTAAACACGTGAGGGAAGATGTACCTCGAACGTAAAGCAGACTTCTTGGGAGCAGCTAACGGGCTGTGGGACCAGTTGTGCTGGTCTAGTTCTCCTGATTTGCCCTAGAAATGGGTGTTGTCTGTGCGAGAGAGTTGAGAGCTGGGAGCTTGCTTGCACTTCCAGGTGGGGTGAGACTAGATGATAGGCAGGACCGGACTTTTCTTAGGATCATTGACAAGGAAGCGATGCAGGCGTCCCTGGCGACTGGTTGTCAGCAGACCGAATCTCGAAGAGAGACTGGGCTTGACAGGTGGACAGAAGCCGAAGAGAGTGTCGGAAGGTATAGACACTGGTGGGAGCCGGGAAGGATGAAGGATGGGCGAGAGGGATTTCCGTCTGATGAGTTGGAGTCGGAATGGGGACCCGCTTACCCTACTTCACTTGAACAGTTACCACATTAGTGTTGTTTGCCTGACGGATACTGAGGCACCCGACTCTGGTGCATCCCCCTCTACGGTTGACGGTCCGACCCCTGTCAACCGAGGAGGGCATGTGCACTGAAGTAGGGTGGCCCATGTCGGCAATTGGCTACAAACTGGAGGACAGTACAGCCTGTTCTCAAGCCTGTGGGGATGTGAACGAGTCACTGATGGCTGACGCTGAAGGGGTGAGAACCTGAGGTCGGAAGCTGGACGCTGACTCGCCATGATGCTGCAGGGTGGCAGAGGACGAGGCTGGTCTGTTCCAAGCCTGTTAACGCGTTGCTGAGATGCTAAGGACGGATGCCCTAGATTCAGCCTGGCATGGACTGCTAGGCCTGTCTCATCGAAAACACGTGAGGGAAGATGTACCTCGAACGTAAAGCAGACTTCTTGGGAGCAGCTAACGGGCTGTGGGACCAGTTGTGCTGGTCTAGTTCTCCTGATTTGCTCTGAGATGAGTGTTGTCTGTGCGAGAGAGTTGAGAGCTGGGAGCTTGCTTGCACTTCCAGGTGTATGAGACGGGTCGATAGAGAGCTGTGCGCAGGTAGAGCCAAGGGTGGAAGGCCAGATGCAGACTTGGCACGCTGATGCAGGGTGGCAAGGAACAAGACAGACTTGATACCAGTAGCCGGAAGCTTTGGACAGACGGAAGCACCACGTGTCTTCAAACTGACGGTGTGTGGAGGGGCCGATAGAAGGAAGAAGCCGACGATGTCCTTCTCCCGTGGGGTTTTCTAGGGAAAAACTCTAACGAGGAGATGGAACTCAGAAGCTGAAGACCGGAAGTTAGCACTATCCACCGCTGCTTGATGCGCGAGGGCAAGGCGGAGCCGACGTCAACAAAGACCCATGTTATTCTTGCACTAGCACAGTGTATCGGAACTGTGCTACGCGAAAGGGTCAGGAAAAAAATACAATAAAGGTCCACATGTTAAAGCAACCTGAGGATGATGGTGAGGGGAAGGATTGTCACAGCTTGGCTGGATTATGTGTCAGCCAAGATCCGTATTGGAGGAACTGAGACAACTATCCTCGGTCCTGAATAGACGCCGGAAAGAGATGGATTCCGGCCGTCGCCAATGGACCCTAGTACACCGTTGTTCTCTGAAGTCGCAGAGCCAGTACATACCACCAGTACTGCTCTATGAAGGTTTCACGACAGAGGGCGTGACCCCGGATCTAGAGGAGATAGGTCCTGGGAAGGACAGCCAGTTTGGCCTTGCTGTGTCGGCGCCGAGATGGAAGCCCTGACACAGAAGCTGCTGCAAACTGACTGGCATGAAGTCTGGGAAGGCTCGGACCGGAGCGCTTGGCGGAGACAGAGTGTGAGGCTGTCAAGTCAAGATGGTCTTCGTTGCCAGGGGTGAAGGGGTGACTCAGAGGAGACACCAGATGGCCAGGAGACGGTGTGGCGGAGGTGGGACAGTTAAGCCGGGGAAGTCGAGCTACTCCTGTGATGGAGGGAGAAGCGACGCCAACCCGCAATGCTGTCCTGGTGATGTTACACTGTCGCCCGTCATTGGAACGAAGAGCCTGAGATACCGCAGGACGGTGCCGGAAGACCCAGACTAGGGGGAAGATAGTACGAGGACCAACATGAGATGGGAGGCGCCAGGCACTTCGGTATTGGACGAACGCCTGGTAGACGGACTTTACTTTGCAAAGGGTGCGTCCGACGCTGTAAAGTAAACAGGACATGGTCTGTCGTGTCACCCACAGTTGGATGCCGAGTAACGGGGCATGGGAGATGCCAGCCAGCTTCGCGATGGACGAGCTGACTGGTGGAGTAGACTGTACACTGAAAAAGGTATGAGTCCAGCGCTGAAAAGTAGGGACCAGTCTACGTGGTCACCCATGCGGAAGTGGTTGAATCAGCCGACTTGGTGGAAGCCGAGAGGAGGCAATCGCCAGTAGTAGTAGGAGTCAGTAGACTCTCACACTCGTACCCAGCAGGAGAGTGAGAGTACCACCGCTATTACGGGGTTGGAGAGCCGGAAGTCCGTGAAGAGCCAGATGGATGCGATTCGGAGGGAATCAGGAAAAGCAGAGGAAGGGACCAATTGAATCCTAGCGCTAGGAAGGGAGTCTTCTGGGAAGAGACTCACAAAGCATGTCTGTCGAGCCTGAACAAGGCAGACAGGCGGGTCCCGACGGCAAAGATGGAGGGATAGGGCCTAGCTTGGCCAGCGAAAGTCCACCCACCATGGCTGCCGTCACTGAGGCACACTGCACCTTTGCTAGAGGTAGCTGAACTGGCGTAGAACAGCTAGCGGTAGCCGAGTGTGATGCATCCAGACGCTCTTGCACGTGGACTTCCAGGTTTCCATGACAAGGAGGGGAATTTGACAGGTCGACACCTGCTCGCACAGGAGTCGACATAAAAATGAATAAGTATTGCATTGATTGTTCCAGATTGCAATAAGATGTCTGCCATGGACTGTGAGGAGTCCATAGAGAGAGGCAGAGGCGTGAACAACTCTGGTATGGTAGAGTTACGAGTTGACGAGAATGGAGATGTCATTCTCCAGGAGCAAGAGACGAATGAGTCCGACGAATGGGCTGATGCACTGTCAACACTAGACTCTTCTGAGGAAGAACTGGACCACAGCGGTGATGGAGCTGGGGTCGATCAGTACGAGGAAGTAGTCGAAACGCACCAGTCGGACGAGGCGATAGGAGGTCAGGATGAGCTGCCAGAGTCTCCTGACGAGGAGGAAGGAGGCAGCAGGGTAAACAGGAGAGACAAGTGTCCTGCCTGTTTGGAGACCTTAGGGACCGGGCTTGAGGCCGTCCCTGCTGGATGTCAGCATCGCCATTGTCTCGGCTGTCTGCAAGCATGGGTCAGAAATTCTAATAGCTGTCCAGTTGACAGAAGGCGCATCAGTGCCTTACATGTGTATCGGGGAGCTGAGTGGTTGGAAACCTTACCGGTGCCAACCGCTCAGGTGGAGATGGCTCCACCCGTAGAACCCCTGCTGGCTGATTGGACGGACCGTTCGGTGCCCACGCGAGTGAGTTACCGAACGCCCGTCTCAGGATGGCGACAGCATCCTGCGAGAGCAGCAGCTAGGGGAAGTTTGTATGGAATTGAAGTCGAGACGAGAGTGACGGAACCAATACGGTTTCGGATGGTGGACGAAGATGTGACCGGACAAGGTCACCATGAAGAATCGATTGACGGAGATGTGACTGGACGAGGTCACCGAGAGGAATCGATTGACAGAGTTTTGACCAGAAGAGATCGCGGAGAAGAACCGAGCGGAAGAGCTCTGCGCAGAGCCGGGTTGCGAAACGATGCGATAAGTCAGGAGGCGCGTGTTACTCGCGATGCGATGGGACTTGTGGTGGCCAGAAGGAAGTACAGGATGGCAGGGGTGGGTCGACCACCCCAGATTTACGTGCCCTTGAACGCTGACCCTTTGACTTACCACCTGAATAGGAGGAT
>PJEL010004953.1_pt1 | contig 10807 bp, 7 predicted proteins | sample 1853271 | NCBI WGS metagenome assembly PJEL01 (sample SAMN08108733, study PRJNA415343) | Invertebrate metagenome, whole genome shotgun sequencing project. | host: Globobulimina | place: Sweden: Gullmar Fjord | collected 2015-08 | reverse complement strand
ATTGCAAACCCAGATGATGAAGATGAGCAACATCTCGGCATCGAATACGCAATCTTGACAACGACCCAGGTTATGGCACTGAGGTTCGGGACGTGGCGCGATCCGGTCGGATCGTACGATAGCCACACCCGTGAATTTTCAAGCAAAATGCACTACTCAACGGGATTCGGAATTGCGTTCTCCCGTTTTCAGATGGACTTTGCGCTCGACTTCTCAGACCCCGTATTCACGACGTCGTTCTCGGGAATTATCTTTTTCTGACGATCCTTCGACTTCATAAGAGCCTAGGAAATCGATTTCATGACCTCATCGATATCATCGATCTTGACCCGATGGCCACCCTTTTCATGCATTCGGTTGACTAAAGCGACGCATATTCGCTGAATCTGATAAGGCCGGCATCCAGTCAGTTCGACAATTCGTTCAACCACACCATCATCAACCTTAAAGACATCGTTGATCGGCGCCCTGATCAACTGCTCCGCCGCCTGTTTGTCAATTCCTTGAATCTCGACCTCTTCGAAAAAGTTGTACCAGGGACTGCCTTCACCATCCCAGTCCCGTTTAATTCTGACTCCTGATACGACTGCTACAAGACTCTCGGCAAAGCTCTTCATGAATAACGAACGAAGGCGCTGACTCACGCGCTGATCATAGCCATTGAGTTCGTCAACTTCGTCGATGAGCAAGACGAGCCTCACACGTTTGGCGGTTGTTTTTTCGAGAGCGTTGAGAACCGACCGAAAATCCCTTACGAACTCCCGATAGTCAAAATCTTCCTCCCGCCGAACCATATTCTCGACATCTTCATAACCGATTCTTCCGCCCAATTCTTGACGAACCTCGGCCGCGATCGTACTGAAGAACTTCTGCTCAGGTACGCCCTGAAGATCAACAAAAACTGGAAAAAACTCAAACTCAGGATCATCAACCGTTTCAAGGCGGCTCTTCAGTTGGTGTTGCAATGAAGTTTTCCCGATACGCCGTTCACCAAAAACGAGAACAGAATTGTTATGAATTGTCTGTAGAATCCGATCGATCAAAGCCTCTCGGCCGAAGAACATCGTTTCGTCACGTACCGGAGAACCGGCGATATAAGGATTAAAACGCCTCTTTAATAAAAATCTGCGCCGCTCGAGTCGTCGCAGGTTGATAACCATGACTAGGGAAATCAACGCGAGCAGGCTGGTAAGCCAAAGCCACGGAGATTGCAGCCACGGCCGTCTGTAGATCACCCGGTATTCCGCCGTGGTCACCAAGCCATGCCGATTCTTCGCCTGCACAACAAAATCAGTAGATCCTGCGGCCACCTTGTATTCAAGACTAAAAATGACAACGCCGAGAGATCCTTGACTCGTGACGGTCGTCTCGACTCCCTCTGGCTCCAGACACTTGAGTTCAATCCCGTTGGGATCGATGACCACCCCGTGTAATGTGAACATCGGTTGATCGATGATTTCGGCGCGAGATCCATCGCCGGCATCCAGACGACGATTCGTAAACCGGATGGCCGGAGGAATAGGCGTACCTACTGAAAGCAGACCTTGATTGATTTTTTGATACGCCGCAGCGATGCGTTTCGCGGCCCGTTCGTTCAGGCTATCGAGAGCCAATACGCGATTGGCGGCGAAAGCCGAATCGTCAAAACGATTAGCGTCAAATGCCCGATCAGCCTCTTCGAGCCAGCGCTCAATCGAAGCCTGCAGTTCGCTATCAATATTGGACTCAATCTCGGCCTCAACAGCGGCCTCAACATCAACTACGCTAACCGGCTCTAGAGCAACAACAGGTTCTGACGACTCTGGTGTTTCTGAGATCAGAGCTTCAATCTCACTCAACAGTTTTTGCGCTTCCGGTAAATCATTGATCTCACGAGCGCGGTTGACAAGATTCTTCGCATCAGCCGTTGCGCCACGAGCCGTGAGAGCGCGGGCCCTCTCCAACATTTTCGATGCGGTGATGCGGTCCTTTTCTACTTCGGCGATCTGCAAGCGCACTTCTTCGAGCATTGAGTTTGCGATCTGATGATCGGGTTCGACGGAGATAACTCGAAGCAAATGGCTCGTTGCTTCGTCGTATCTGCCTTCCGCCATCAGTCCAGAAGCCATCTCGATTCCAGCTTCAGTGATGTTGTTGATCTGAAGCTGTTCGGCGGCGGCCTTTTCCGTCAATACTTGCCTAGCCAAACCTTCGAATTCCTCAAGCACTGCGAGCGCGGTTGCTATTTCTTGAATTGCACCAAAATTCCGTTCGGTCTCAAACGCTCGAAGCGCTGAATCGGTATGCCCGAGATGGTAATACGCGATACCGAGTTTGAGATAAGGAAAATAGTCAACAACCCTCATACCGTAGCTTCGAATATGAGCCCCCGACTCGCCCCGCTTCTCAAGCGCGCTGTTGAGTTCCAGGATCGCTTCGTTCCAGTCTTCGTCCACAAGCGCCCGCTCTGCCTTCGCATAGTGCTGATACCACAAATCGGCAAACCCGGGTGCAGCAACAAATATGACCACGCACATCATGAGAGCGCAGGTCCGATTGCGATTCTGCTTCAAATTAAGATTTTCCAGGCTATGCACGATATCTCACGTCCCCCAAGAAAAATACCAGAAATGCTGGCCGGCCGCTCGAGAGGCCCGGCCTCTAGATCAAATGACCAGCGAATTCCCCTGCGTTGCGCACGAAGATCGTCGTTTGCAACGGCTCGACCATATCGGCAAGCCGCTGAGCATATTCAGCCTCGGCGCCAGGCTCAGGTTCCATCAGGCCGAGGAATACCACCGATGCCGAAGCGCTGATGCGCTGGATGACCTCCGTCACAGTTTGATCAGGCGGTTTGACGATGATCTGTGTCTCAGCGTTGATTCGAGTTTCAGGGAGCAAAGCTTTGACACCGGCCTCTTGCTCAATACGCTCTTCTTCACTGCGGGCGATCGCGCGAATCACGATTGGTGTGCCCGCCCACTCCGGATTGAGGCTCAACAAATAAGCGAGCAGCAGCATCAGATCGCCGTTGTGCTGGCGGCCACCCCACCACAGATCAATGCGTTTCTGCTGTCCAGGCTCATGGGCCCAATTGACTCTGGCAATCACGGTACTTTTTCCAACATTCGAAACCGCACGCATCATCTTCAACTGCGACTCGAGACGTTCGATACGTCGCGGCCATCCGAACATCACAGTATTCGACTGCAGGCCAGCTATTCCATTTGCCTGAGTCACATAGATCAAACCGCTCTCGAAGGTTTCAACAACATTGACTTCAGCAAAAGCGACCAGCCCTGCTTCCTCGAGATCACGTTTCATATCTTGACGCCGGAGATCGGCATCATGGTGTTTTTCCTTGAGGTCTCCAACCAGAAGCTGGCAGACAGTAACAACACCACGGTTCTGATTGAACCATGAAGCTAAGCGAACCAAGCTGAGTCGTTTGAGGGGGTCGCCGGCAAAGAGCAGAATGTGAGGACGCCAGTTTCGAGCATCGCTCGAATGATCCTGCAATTTAACCAGAGCGAAACGCGCCGCCGCCATCCACAAACCAGCCCACACATCGCCCCACTGCTTTCGCAAAGCCCGTCGTCGCAAATACAGGTAGAGCAATGCCTCGAGAAAAATCGCCGCCACACAAGCTAAAGGGTTGATCAAAAACATCACGACTACGGCGCCGGCCGAACCGAGAAGTGAGACATACCATGGAACATTTATAGTCGGGCGATAGCTGATATCTCCGACCAATTTTTCAATCGCCGCACTGAGATTGACAGTCACATAGAGGGTCAAGAAGAGGATCGTGACAAACTGGGCCACCGCGTTGAGTCCACCAAGAGCGACCGCGAGGAGGGCGATGGCGCCACTGATCCAAGTCGCGATAGTCGGTTGACCAGACTTCGAAAGGCGGGCCATAAAACTCGGCGCCAAACCGTCGCTGGCCAGCGCCTGGAGCACTCGCGGCGCACCCAGGACCGATCCGAAGGCCGACGACAAGATTGCACCCCAAAGACCCGGAAACACAAGCCAGCCACCGAGTACCGCAATTTTCAACCAGATGATCCCAGGTTCGGCCAGTTCTTCCGGACTCACCCGTTTCGTGAGGCTCAGTAAGACCGGAATTAGCAGGTAGATCAATGTACCGATAGCCACCGCATACAGCGTCCCGCGGGGTATTGAACGACGCGGGTCCTTGAGATCACCGCTCATACCTATGCCCGCCGTAAACCCGGTGACAGCAGGAAAAAAGACCGCAAAAACATACCAGAAACCGAGTGGTGCAGTACGTTAAGTCGGATTCATTTCAGGCGTTTGAAAACCACCAGAGGCAACGCCAATCACCAAAGCAAGAACCGACGCACCGACGGCCACCATGATCGGAATCTGCAGTTTCAAGGCTAATCCTGCGCTTTTACCGGATACTGCAGTAATCCCGACGATGATCAAAGCGGCACAAAGCTGTTCGGTGATCGCCGGCATAGGGCCCAACGAAGCTGGCCAGAACGCCAGAATCGACTCAACAAGGCCGAAGCTGTAAAAGGTGATACTCAGAGTTCGGCACAAGAACAGGGGAATGCCGATCGCACCACCGAGTTCGAGCCCAAGGCTACGCGAGATCATGAAGTACTCGCCACCAACCCCTACTCGCATATTGGTTGCCACAGCCGACGCACTGAGCGCAGTGATGAAGGTAATTGAGCTGGCGAGGAGCACGACGAGCATGGTCAAACCGAGGCCGATATTTCCGACAACCCAGCCAAATCTCAGGTACATTATCAGCCCGAGAATAGTCAGAATGCTCGGTGTAAAGACCCCCAGGAACGTCCCAAACTTCTGAATAGGAACATCTGTCGAAACGTTCAAAACCTAAAACTCCCCTCCCAAGACGGCACCCAACACGCTACCTCACCTTAGGCCACGGAGCAAACCGCGAATGCGAACCGCAGGCGTTTCGCTTCGCGAATTCATAATTTTGAATTCTCAATTTTTAATTGGGGATTGCCAAGCGATCATGAATTGATGAGCAATACCGGAAATACAAAGGTAGGGCTGTCGCGCCCTTTGCCTCGAAGGTCGCTAAGGGCGCGGACCATCTGGTTTGCAGCGTTCTTTTCCCAATTAATAATTCAAAATTATGAATTCAAGAGTCAAAAAAACTGCCTACTCTCCCAGCCGCTGCCAGACTTCTTCCATGCCATGGTGATGGTGTCGTAGCAGTTCGAGCAACTCCGGGTCGAAGTGGCTTTCGGGATTGATCCTCGCATCGCCGTTGAGCATGATATCGAGCGTCTGTTCGTGTGAATACCCGAGCTTGTAGGGTCGCGCCGATCTGAGAGCATCGTAGATATCGGCCATCGCAACAATACGGGCCGAAATCGGAATTGCTTCACCTTGGACGCCATTTGGATAACCCTGGCCATCCCATTGTTCGTGATGGTTAAGCGCAATATTTGCAGCCATTTTCAGTCGGCCGGAGGCGCTTAGAATTTGAAATCCATATTCGGGATGGCGCCGCATCTCCTCAAATTCCTCTTCGTTGAGTTTGCCCTTTTTGCGGAGAATCGCAGCATTGATGCTCATCTTTCCGACATCATGAAGCTGCGCCGAAAAACGGATCTCATCACAATACCCGGCAGGCATACCAAGCAAACCGGCGAGGTAGTAGGAGTATTCATTCACCCGTTCAACATGCTGGGCCGTATTCTCATCGTGGAGTTCGGCCGCCCTAGCGAGGAGGTTAATCGACAGCTGGAACGCCTCTTCGGTTTGATGCTGCAGAGATACAATATGTTCCCGCTGCGCAGCCAGAAGTTTATTGCGCTCACGCAATCGCTTGTTCTGGCCGCTAATATGTTCGGCCATAGCAGCACGCTCGATCGCGTTACCAATAATGTGATTAAAAGGAACGATGAGATCAGCTTGGCGACGGTCGAAGGGTTTTGGGCCGCTGCCATCATCATCGCGCCGGTTGATCAATTGCAGCACGCCGATCACCTTTTTGCTGTAATTGTGGAGCGGAAAACACAACATCGAACGGCTGCGATAACCATAAGCGGTATCGAAACTCGGGTCAAAGCTATAAGGTAGATTGTCAGAAATAGCGTAAAGATCATCGACAAAAACGGTTTCGCCGGTAACCGCTGTGTAGCCGGCAAGTGACGAAGTCGTAATCGGCACAACGAAATCAGCAGGTTTCACCTTAATGACCTCGTTTTGGGTATTCGATGCCTCCAGCCTCTTGTATTGGCCACGTCCCCTGACGATAAAGACGGTCCCGGCCTCGGCGCCGGTCAATTCCCGGCTCTTGAGCAAAACCCGCTGCAACAAGCGCTGCACCGGCTGCGGCCCGGATTGTTCGATAAATTCAAGAAACTCCTTGAGCACCGTCATGGTCCGCAAATACTCCTATCGAAAAAATCCATGAACCATCATACCTGTTCTTGAAAACGCGTCACCCTGCCCGAGCCACCGGGCAAAGGAGGAAGAAACTCAACGCAACGAACACCACAATCCAGAAAACAACGCAAAGGCGCAAAGACGCAAAGTTTAGCGACTTACGATTCGAGTGCTTCGAAAAAACGAAGCACAGAAAAAGCGATGGGGGGGCAAATGTTTCATGCACCGCGCTTTGCTGGCCGATTGACACCCCCGAGTTTTGACAGCCATACCGGCGCATATCATGCCGGAATAAGAGGGTTGAATAAGGAACCCAAGAAGCCAGGAAACGGAGGAAAAGAAGAAAAAATCCTCTTCTTTGTGCCTTCGCCACATTGGGATGTTCTTTGCGTCTTTGCGCCCTTGCGTCTTTGCGTTTTTTCCCTGCTCCGGTCCATCCCGAAGGGATTCCGGTCCTCCACTTGGTCCTTCAAAACCAGGAAGTTTCTCAGGGGCTCCTCTGGTGCATCTCAGACTATTTGGTTCGCGATGAGCCGCAATTCGTCCTCAAGATCAAGACTCGACCAGGCTTCGTCAGACTGCATCATCGCGATGGCAAAAGATCCGACAGGATGACAGACTGCGGCCGTTGCGGCTGCATAAAGAAGAAAACGAACAAGACGGAGCGCTCCTTCCCCCTCTGGCACTGCAACAGCTTCGAGGCGAGCGCCGTTTTGTTTCAGAGATTCCTGCAATCCGTGCATGAAAACATGAACTGCGCCGCCTTCAATGTTTCCGGCAAGCACAACGTGCAAGAGCCCCATCCAGCGCAAAAACTCTTGCCGCGGCAGCACACTCTCGACCAGAACGGTGATCAGCGCCTCCCGACCCACAATTTTTTGATCGAGACGAGACGAAAAATCCTTATTCCACTCAGCAATCTCTATCGCTAGGAGCTCCAAAAAGAGCTCTTCTTTCGAACCAAAAATCAGCCCGGCTTTTCCTTGCCGCATTCCAGTTGCCTTGTCGATAGATTCGAGACTGACATCGGCGAAAGGAAAGCGCATAAATGATTGCCGCGCGGTCTCAAGAATGATCGATCTCCGTTCTTGCCTCAGATCTTTGGCGGCGAGACGTTTTTCCTTGTTGATGAGTAAGCCCATGCGCTGTCCTACTCGCCGGCGGATTCAGTGGAGGCAGGAGTATCCGGCCGCGTCCAAATCGTCGTGCGTCCAATCATGGGCACACCGATATATCCTCGAACCTTCAGATTTCCCTCTTTGGTGAATTTCATCTTGCACTTGTAGGTCTTGCCATTGTCGGGGTCATATACCTTGCCGCCTACCCACGATTTATCCCCATCGAAAGTGAATCCTCGCATGATCTCGAGACCGATGATAGGAAGCTCGTTTTTGTTGGGATCAGGATTGTAGCGGTCGACCTTGGTTTGACCACCCATACCGTGTTTGTCATCTGAGGGATAGATGGGCTCAATCAACCAGACGATCGTGGCCGAGTATTCGCCATCATTCTTGACGACATCGACGTGCGACAAACCACCATCCGCCTCAGGATCAGTCGCCCAAAGGCCTATGATTTCGTCACCCGGGCCAGCCGCAATTGCGACGCCCGTCGCCGCCAAGATAATCACCAAAATTAGCCCAAATAACATTTTTTTGACCATATCTTCCTCCAGTCGATACCATAGTACGCGAAATTTCTGCCATACTACGCCGCTATGATTGCTCTCACCGAACTCAGTAAGTCTTATGGACAGCAAACCCTGTTCGAGAATGTAACCCTTCAACTCGACGGTGGATGCCGCTACGGTCTTGTCGGCGCTAATGGTTCAGGTAAAACAACCCTGTTCCGGCTCATCTCCGGCGAAGAAGAAGCCAGTGAAGGATCGATCTCGATGGCCAAGAGGCTCACTCTTGGTCTGCTCAGCCAGGATCATTTTCGATTCGAGGATACGAAAATCCTCGACGTCGTAATGACAGGGCATGAAGAACTGTGGAAAGCGATCGTCGAAAAAGAGGAGTTACTTGCACGCTCCGAAGAACATTTCGACGGCGAACGCTTCGGAGAGCTTGAAGATATCATTGCCAGCAACGACGGCTATTCGTTTGAAGCGCGTTGCGGCGAAATCCTAGAAGGTCTCGGCATCCCTACCGAGAACCACCACAAGCCTTTATCAACTCTCTCAGGTGGTTTTAAGCTTCGTGTACTCTTAGCCCAGGCACTCGCGTCCAATCCGAACTGCCTACTCCTCGATGAGCCGACCAACCATCTTGATATCTTATCGATCCGCTGGCTCGAAAAGTTCCTTTCCGAACACCGCGGATGCGTCGTCGTCATCTCCCACGATCACCGCTTTTTAGACAACGTCTGCACGCACATTCTTGATGTTGACTACGAACGGATCACGCTGTATACCGGCGCGTATACAGCGTTCGTCGCCGCCAAACAGGCCGAGCGGGATCGCCGGGAAGCCGAAATCGCGAAACAGGAAAAGAAGATCGCCGAACACAAAAGCTTCGTCGATCGCTTCAAAGCCAAAGCGACCAAGGCCCGCCAAGCACAGTCCAAAATGAAACAGATGGACCGTATCGTTATCGAACGCCTCCCGCGAACTTCGCGCAGATATCCGAAGTTCGTTTTTAAACAGAAACGTCCGAGTGGCAAAGACGTCATTACATTTGACGAGGTCTGCAAATCATTCGGCGACAATCACGTTCTCAATGACGTCTCACTGACCGTAAGGCGAGGCGACCGAATCGCGATCATCGGCCCTAACGGAATCGGTAAGTCAACCCTACTCAAAATCGCAGTTGGTGATCTGCAAGCGGATAAGGGCGCCGCCGAATGGGGCCACGAAACCCACCCTGGTTTTTTCCCGCAGGATCCTAAAGAAGCGCTCGGCGAAATGAGGGGAACAGTCGAGAGTTGGTTGATGCCTTTCTGCCCCGACCCTACAATTGGTTTCGTCCGCGGCCAACTTGCCCGAGTGCTTTTTTCGGGCGATGACGTCGAGAAGAAATTGCCGAGTCTCTCGGGTGGTGAATGCGCGCGGTTGATTTTTGCCCGGCTCACCGTAACCCAACCCAACGTCCTTCTCCTTGATGAACCGACCAATCACCTTGATCTGGAATCTATCGAAGCCCTCGTCGAAGTACTCAAGACCTATGACGGCACCCTGATCTTCGTCTCCCACGACCGCTGGTTCGTCTCCAAATTGGCGACTCGCGTCGTCGAAATCAGAGAAGATGGTATCAATGACTTCCCCGGAAGCTACGATGATTATCTCGCGAGTTGCGGAGACGACCATCTCGACTCCGACAGGGTAGATTTGAAAGTCAAAAGAGAAAAGAGCAAGGGCAAAAATACGCGACGCGAGCGCAGCAGCGCAAAACGCGATTTCCGGCACAAACAGCTCGCCGAACGAAGAGACACCGTCACCAAAGCAATCGACGATGCCGAAGCCCGCATCGCCGATATCGACGCCCTCTTCTGCGAGGATGGTTTTTTCGTCAAAACCACCGAACAGCAGGTCAAAAATCTGCAAACCGAGCAGCAGACCCTCAAAGACCGTATTCATGAATTGATGGCAGAGTGGGAAGACATCGAAGCTAAGCTCGAAGAGCCGAGTTGAGGGTATATCGCTGCGGTGGATAGGGGAAGCGCGGAGGCCTGCTGTTATTCAGCACGGCGCTCGCGGTTGGAAGGGCGGGAGTCTGCTGTAATCCAGCACGGCGCTCGATTTGTGAAACGCGGGAGTCCGCCGTTTTTCGGCACGGCGCTCACGGTTGGAAGCGCGCTTCCCGAAGGGAGCCACCCTTTACATTCAGCGGACCCAACGCGCTGACAAGAATCCATGGCGCTTCATCCGCAGAATGTCAAAAGTGGCACACCCGCCCTACGCGGGCCAAGACAATAGCGCGCTGGCGAATTCTACGGGGCGCTGCCCTGCCGTTATTCAGCACGGCGCTCGCGTTTTGAAACGCTCTTCCCGTGGGTGCCCGGTATCACATTCAGCGGACCCAACGCGTTGGCAAGAATCCATCGCCCTCCATCCGCAGAATGATGAAACCCCGCACGCCCGCCCTACGCGCGCCAAGCCAGAAACGCTCTGGGTCGGAACGCGAGATTCGAGTCCTCGAGCAATCGAGCTATCCCCTCCCCGCATGAACGCGAGAGTCGAGCTTGCGAGACGCGAGCCGGATTCCGAGTGTTCACCAACAAGGTTGACCCCGAGTTGGGGGCGGATTCGTCGCGAGAGCCTCGAGGTGGCGTCTCATGTGGCCCGGCTCGGGCCGCAGGAGGCGTCGCATCGTGGTTCTCGCGATGGATCCCGGCCCACAACTCGGAGCCGAAGGCGGAGAGACACAAGCCGCGAAGCGGTGCCAGTGAACTCCGGGGCAGCGGCTCGGGCCGCTGCGTGGAGACC